>Ga0210394_10004436_pt1 | contig 16421 bp, 19 predicted proteins | sample IncBWC12MmetaG_FD_160121 | JGI IMG/M metagenome (GOLD analysis project Ga0210394, IMG submission 160121) | Forest soil microbial communities from Barre Woods Harvard Forest LTER site, Petersham, Massachusetts, United States - Inc-BW-C-12-M | ecosystem: Environmental > Terrestrial > Soil >... | reverse complement strand
GGGATCTGCTGTGGTTGTTATTACCTTTGCGCCTGTTGCGGTGGACTCGAAGTGGTAAGTGATTTTGTCTTTGCGGGCTTTCATTGTGGGGACGCCTGGTGGGGTTTCGGCGTGGACTTCGTGGGGGTCTGTGAAATCGCCTTGGGCGAATGCTTGGGAGATGTGCTCGAGGTGCATGCGGATGTGGTCGCGGCTGGCCGCGTCTGAGGGGTCGTTGGCTTGGACTTGGATGATTCCGCCGGTTTTGGTGAGGGTGAAGTGATGGGTGGTTTTGGATTGGTCGAAGCCCATTACGTGTGCGCCGCGGGTGTTCATGGCGGTGCTGTCGTGTTGTTGCTGAACAGCGGCGGCCGCGGGCGCCAGCAGGAATAGACCCGCGGCTATTGTTCGGATTCGGCGGGCTGAACGAATCGACATTGGAGTGTGTGAGTCCTCATCTTGTTCAGACGAAGGCTAGAAGCCAGGGTGAGCTAGAGTTAGGGGCGTTCTGCGATTGCAGGCGAAACGGCTGATTGGAAGCATCTCCGTTAGGAACGGCACGCAGGCGTCATTTTCACGAGCCGCCTTCCGGCGGCCGACATGCGCCACTGAACCTGCGACGGCGCTGGCGTCAAGCTTTGGCGGCTGCGCCTTTAATTACGCGATAGATGAGCAGCAGAACGACGGCGCCTACGACTGACATTATGAAGCCGGCGCCCTGGCCGGCCTGGTACCAGCCGATGGCTTGGCCGATGTAGGTGGCGAGGATGGAGCCGGCGATGCCGATGATCATGGTGATCCAGATGCCGCCGGGGTCTTTGCCTGGCATGAGGAATTTTGCTACTGCGCCGACTACGAGGCCGATGATGAGTTCCCAGAGCAGGTGCATTCGCGTCCTCCTGAATTCGACGGCTGAATTTGACCTCGGCGTTTTGTGAATTCCGAAATGAATCGCTGACGGGACCTGCGCGCTGAAACCTTCAGATCGACTCTGGCTGCGCGTCGCGAGGATTGCGCCGCTGCTGTGGCAACGCTCGCGCGAATCTATTGCGAAGCTGGTTTGTTCTGCATTTTTGCGGCGGCATCGTCGGCTGCTTTTTTGGCGTCAGCCGCGGCTTTTTGCGCCTTCTTCTTCGCGGCTTCCATCGCCTGGTCGGTGGCTGCTTTTGCGTCGGCGGCAGCTTTTTTCGCTTTTTCCTTGGCGGCTTCCATGGCCTGTGCCGCAGCATCGCTCGCGGACTGCTGCGCCTTCTCGCCGGCTTTCTGAGCAGCCGCACTCGCAGCGGCGGAAGCATCCGCGGCTTTCTGCTTGGCCTGATCCGCGGCATCGGAAGCTTGCTGCTTGGCTTTGTCGGTGGCGTCTGAGGCTTGCTGCTTCGCGTCCTGGGCGGCGCTGGACGCGGCGGCTTTCGCGGCGTCAACTGCTTGCTGCGTCTTTTCCTGGGTTTTCTTGGAACAGCCGGCCACAGAAAGCAAGACACAGAGAAAGACACGAGCAAAAGGAACAAAATGTGTGCGGATCGGCTTCACGTGCGGTTCTCCCGAAGCAAAATGCAAAGATAACACACCAGAGGTGCGCCGGTCCGCCAGCCTTCGGACCGGCACACTTCCGGCGCTTACTGCAAACCTATGCCTGGCGCTGCTTCTCGGCGACTTTCGCGAGAGCGATCGTAAGCGCTGTGCCACCCAGCGTTTTAATCAGCGTGCTGTGCTGAGCGTAGAACGAGCTGACGCTATCGACGATCGAGGGATCCGCGTTGTGCGCCTGTGTCGCGAGTTGCTGAACAGCTTCGGGCGAAATTTTCTGGGCCTGTTCGGGCGTGATCTGTTGCGTGCCGCTGCCTCCGCCGAGAATACCGGCGAGTCCTGCTCCCGAGAGAAGCGACGTGAGCGTGCCGGAAGGAACGGAGGACATGATTTGGTTGATGAGGCCGGCTTTTTGCTCGCCGCTCGAGTTATTGAAAAGTGTGGTGAGCATCTGGCCGAAGGCGGGGGTCTGGTCGGACTTGAAAGCGGCGGAGAGGCCTTCTGCAAGTGCGCTGGAGGGAGCCGCTTCTGCCACCTGGTCGAAGTGGGCGTGCACGTCCGGAGCTGGTGCTGCTGCGGCGCCGCCGGAGGTGTATTGCTTCAAGAGATTTCCGATCTGATCTGTCCAAGTCATAGCTGGTTCTCCTTTGACTGATTACTGAAACTTTTGATGCCGGTTATATAGCACGCGCGTTTGAATGCTGGGCGCGACTCGCGTTACTGAGGGATTACAAGTTCCTGGCCGGCTTTAATCTTGTCGGGGTCGGCGAGTTTGTCCTTATTGGCTTCGAAGATTTTCATGTACTTGTTGGCGTCGCCGTAGAACTGCTTGCTGATTTTGGAAAGGCTGTCGCCGGCTTGAACAGTGTAGGTGCGCGCCGCGGGAGTGGAAGAGGCGCCGCCTACTGCCGCGGCTGCGGCCGCCGCGGGGGCCTGAATGTCTGCGGTGAGATCGGAGAAATTCGGATCGACGAGCTTGATCTGATCCCAGACGCGGTTTTTCAAGTCGGCGGAGGGAGCGGTGGCGCGGATGAAGAGCTTGTCGCCTTCCATGTTTACGTTTTGGAGTTGGATGCCGTTGGATTGGATGAAATTCAATACGGACTGATACTTTAACTTCAGTTGCTCGAAACGGTCTGCCATTGGAACCTCCCATTAAACCTTCATACACCTTTAAGCCGGGCCGGGCGATCTCATTTGTTCAATTGACACGGATGGAACTGATCCGGTTGTTCCAGTTTTTGTTGTCGTTACCCTGCACGCGATAGTTGCGCAGGTCCGGTACGTTGTGGCGGAGGACGACCGACCCACCGCTGAAATTTCCGTCACTGAAGGCGATGACGGTTGCGCCTCCATGGATGCGAATGGAGCTGATCTGATCGTTGAATCCGCCTGGAAGAAATCCATAGCTGGTGCCGCGCTCCATGCAGAAGTAATCAGACGCGTAGTTTGTTTGCCGGAAAAAGCATGCACCGTTGCGCGGCTGGTTGGTGGGAGGGCGGCCCGGGCCGGAGTTCCACCATCCGGGGCCGTTGTAGCCATAAGCACTGACGCGGAAGGTGGCGCGGCAGCCGCGGTCCACCCAGATTCCCTGGCCGTCATTGCCCCAAGTGGAGCCGCGAGTGCATGGCGCCTGGCTTAATTGCTGAATCATCTCGACGTTCGAATTCACGTTGCCAATGGGGCAGTAGTTTCTTCGATTGTGCGACGACTCGCAGGTAATCGTGTCGCCGCCGGGCCCCGGACCACCGGGATAAGAATTGCCGACTTGAAAATCAGCGCGGCAGCCACGATCGACCCAGATGCCGCGACCGTCGTAGCCCCAGGTCTGACCCTGAACGCAAGGCGAGTTGCTGTTCTGCCTGACCATCGTGACGCCGCCGCGCGTATCGGCTGGACAGAATTGGCGACTGCCATCTTGCGAGGCGCAGCTGATGGTCTGGGCGGAGGCCTGGTGTGAAAAGGCGCCCCAGCAGCACACGAGCATCGCGAAAACCAGCAGCCTGATTCTCATGCCTGCCTCCGACTCGTTTTGAAGTCCCTTGCGATTTACATGGCCTGAGCGAAGACACGCACTCTCCGAACGAAAAACATGAGGATGCGGATCTTGAAAACTAACGATGGGTCTGGAGTGCGCCCGATGGATACAATACGAATCACTCCGGTACAATCAGGCTCCGGCTGTTTTAGCCATAAGGGAATCCCCCTATGCTGCAGGTAGTGAATCTACTACGGTGAAGTACTGGAACCTCTGATCGTATTATTCCTATTGGCGATTTGTGCCCGCCGGTCATTTTGCCCGGCTCGGAGGGCGATGTTAAGGCATTATTTTTTTTTGCACTCTTCGGCGTTTCGGTGGTTTCGTGGCGGGCCCATCGAGAACCGGGCATAGCGACGGTCGAAAATTCCGGCGGAGGAACTCAGATTCCTCGCACCTTTCCGCTCACTTCGTCACCAGCTGTACGATCCGACCTATTCAACGGGCAAAAGAGCTTCAGCCAAATCGTCGGCGAACGAGGCGAGTTCCGCTCGGCGGGCGGGGGTAGCTTCGAGCTGTTGTTTTTTCCAGATAAAGTAGTCGTGGCCGTCGAGAGTGATTCGAGCGCTGAGGTTTCCGTCGACAAGGTAGGCGGGCTCGGCAAACACTTTGAAGGTGTCCGGGCCGAGGGGTGCGAGAAGCGCGGCGCAGTTCCCTCTTCGAATGCCGACGTGATTCGGATAGACCGGGAAAGCAATTAATTCGAAGCCGAGAGACAGGATGCGCTGGAGGATGACGGCTTGTTTGGGCGTGAGGTCCATTTGAAAACAGGATAGCAGGCGGACTCTGAGAGCCCACAAAAGACAACTCTCAAGGCGGCACAGCTCGACGGGCCGAATACGGAAAAGCAGGATTGTGACCCACACACCACTGCAAGCACGCGGGATCGCTTAATTCTCGGGCGTACCCTTGTTATCTCTGATGGAAGCTACTTTCCACGGATCATTTGCGACGTCGATCGTCGGTTCGCCGTCTTTCATGACGAGCTTGGCCGCGCCATATACGACTCCACTGCTTTTTTTCATCTCCTTATCGTCCATCTCGATTATGCCGCCGCTCAGGTCGTAGGCCTCACTTCGCGAGTCTGCCCATGCTTCGGCCATCGAGATTTTTCGGTCGGTGATGAAACGAATCGAGCGCCCGGCGGGCGTCGGAAACCAGCGAATGTATTTGACGTCATAGCCGAGCGTGCCGGTAATAGCAACACGACCGACCGCTCGCATCTTGCTCAGGGCATTGAACAATCCTACGTTTTGGGACTTTTTGAATGCATCTACGAGGACCTGCTTATCGTCGGGCGTCGAGAACTCATAGATAACAAGCGTAAAGTTTGTGAGCTGCCCGGCCTGAAGGCCAGTGCCCGTGATGACACCCTGGATGATCTCCGGCTTGGAGTGCTCCTGGGGAGAAGCTGCAATAAGAACGAGAAGGCCAACCCCCAACAAAGCGCCGACCATGATCTTTCTGACTCTCGGAAGCCCGATCCTGATTTCTGCCATTTTGCCCCCCGCTTGCGACTCATGAGGTTCGAGTCAGCTATGGCGCATAGTCACAGAAACCGCAATCGAATGCCACCGTCACTATTGACGGTGCCGCTCACCGCCCCGAAGCGGCTGTATCGGTCAACGGCTGGCAAGAGCGGCCCGGGTGGGCCGAGCTGGAGCTGCGGTCATCCCAGGAGAGAATCGAGAGATTCGTTGGGAGCGCACTCAATGGGCTCAGCGTTGCGTTGAAAGAGTCTCGCACCGGTCACTCCGCGCAGCGTCACGGAGCTGCCAGCAACTTCGAGCCAGGCGCCCTCGCGAAGGCCGAGAACGGGCGCGGAGTTTTCTTCGTGGAATTCGCGGATCCGTTCTTCGCGAGTTTCGTGTGCTGGGGGGGAGGCGGGGTCGGCATCGATGAAATGCGGATTGATCTGAAACGGGATCAGGTTGAGCCCGTCGAGGCTGGGCGGAAAAATGATCGGCATGTCGTTCGTTGTCTTGATTGAAGGACAGGCGAGATTTGTTCCAGCGCTTACGCCGAGATATGGCGCGCCGGCGCCCACCCGATTGCGAAGAGCGTGGAGAACGCCAAGAGCGTAGAGCTCATCGAGAAGGCGAAAGGTGTTGCCTCCGCCCACGAAAAAGGCCTCGGCGGTTTCGATAGCGACGCGCGGCTCTGGCGCAGTGTGAAGCGATTCGACGAGAAGTCCAGAACCATCGAAGTGAGTCGCAATTTTCGCGGTATAGGCGTCGCGATCTTTGAGCGCATAGGGGATGAAGAGGATCCGCGTCACGGTACGATAGAAATTCAGCACATCAGCGGAGCAGTAATCGAGATAGCCCGTGCCACCCGGGATAAATGAACTGCTGATGAGAAGGAGTTGAGTTTCGGATTTCATGTGTGCGCCGGACGTTCAGTATAGGAGACGTCGGCTGCGAAACCAACGATTTGACACAGAGCACTCGGAGACGAAACGAGTTCAGCGAGAAGAGGCTAGAGGCCGCACGCGCGCTACCAGGATTGCAATTCCCGCTACAACGGCCGCGAGCGTCATACAGATGAATGACGAATGAAAAGAGTGAGTACGAGCCGACAGGGAGCCAATCAGAGAGGGACCCGCAAAGCCACCCAACATTGCCACGCAGTTAATCAAACCGGTAGAAGCGGCTCCCGCGGATTCTCCGAGGAAAGCTGAAGGGATCGCCCAAAAGCTTGTGACAAATGCGAGCAAGCATGCGTTGGCAAGTCCGAGGAATGCGACGGTGAGCCAGATTCCGGGATGGAAGACGAGGATGAGAAGCAGAGACGCGCCGCAGAGGAATGTGGGAAAAGCGGTGTGCCAGCGGTGTTCGCGAACGTGGTCGGAATGCCAGCCATTCGCCTGCATGGCGATGAGACTCGCGAAGTAAATCAGCGAGACGACGACCGTGACGCGAAAATCGCGCAGACCAGTGAGGCGCTTCAAGATCGTTGGAAGCCAGAAGACGAAGCTGTACGCGATGGCGGCATGAAGAAAGTAAGCGAAAGTAAGCAGCAGAACGCACGGGTCGCGGAAGGCTTGCCACACTGTGTAGGAACGAACGGATCTTTTGGTCGCGGCTTCATCGCTGAGCCGCGCCGATAGCCACTCGCGCTCATCGTCTGGAAGCCAGGCTGCCTCGTGTGGCCAGTCCGTAAGATAAAACCACGTGACAATGCCGAAAAGCACTGCCGGCAGTCCTTCGAGAATGAACAGCCAGCGCCAACCGCTTACTCCGTACCAGTGCACCCCGAGCAGCCAGCCAGATATAGGCGAACCAATAATGAACGACAGCGGAATCGCGCCCATGAAGGCCGCGACGGATTTTGAGCGGTCGGAGTGAATGAACCAGTGCGTAAGGTAGACGAGGACGCCTGGGAAGAATCCGGCTTCAGCAAGGCCGAGCAGAAATCTCAACGAATAAAACTGGGGCACCGTGTGGATGAACGCCATGCCGATGCTGACGATTCCCCAGGTGACCATGATGCGCGAAAGCCAGCGGCGCGCGCCCCATTTTTCGACGATTACCGCACCAGGAATTTCGAGCAGGAAATAGCCGGCGAAAAAAATCCCCGAACCGAAACCGAGCACGCGATCGTCGAAGCCGAGCTCCCGCGGCATTTGGAGCGCGGCGGTGGAGATATTCGTGCGGTCGAGAAAGGCGATGATGTAAAGGATCGCGAGGTAAGGGAGAAGACGGAGGCCGACGCGGCGGCGGGCTCGGTTGGCTACCTCCGTCGTATTAGCGATCATGCTCCGCCGAGCGGGAAATGCCAATTCAACGGCTGAGGAATTTCACAGTCGTGAATCACGCGACAGCGGTTGAGGAACGCGTCGAGCCCGATTCGAGGCGGCGAAGCACGACGCGAACTGCGGCGGCAAGCTCATCCTGGCTCACGTGGCTCTTGCGGAATTGCAGGCGCACGGTAAACGAGCCGTCCTCAGCTTCGTAGTTGTACACAAAGGGCTGGGGACGCGGCGCGGCGCCGGTTTCGTCCTTGCGCGATTTGCGGGCTTCATCGCGCGTCAAGCCGCCCTGCGAGATGCGATGAACCATCTCGGTCATCTTCTTCTCGTTGGGCTGGCGCGAGACTTGAAGAAGCAGCGATTTCGAGACGATTCCGTTCTCAGTGCATTCGCGGCGAACCGATTCGGGGATCACGCGCAACGACATGGTTTCAGTAACCGAAGAGCGGGCGCGCCCGATTTTCTTGGCGATGTCGTCATGCGTGTAATCGAACTGATCGGCCAGCCGCTGTAAGCCGTCGGCCTCTTCGAAGGGCGTCAGGTCTTTACGTTGGAGATTCTCGATCAGCGCGAGCTCGAGCGTTTCTGCGTCATCCGCGATTTTTTCGATACACGGAAGCTCATGCAGGCCCGCCGCTTTCGAAGCATGATAGCGCCGCTCACCGGAAATAATGTAATAGGTATCTTCGCGCGGGATGTAGCGCACCAGCAGCGGCTCCAGCACGCCCTTCTGGCGGATCGAATCGGAAAGTTCGCGAACATCGCCGATAAATTTGCGCGGCTGATCGGGGTTCGGACGAATCTTATCGATCGGGATCATGCGGCCAATGGACGCGCCACTGAAACTCGTCAGAGTTTCTACGTAGTGGGCGTCATGCCGCATCTTGAGAGTGACGGGTAACCCGATCCTCTTGGACACGTTGTAATACCTCCTGGGCCAGTTTCTTGTAGTCATCGGCGCCGGAAGATTTCGGCGCGTATGTAAAAACCGTTTCTTTGTAGGCTGGACTTTCTTCCAGGCGCACGTTCTTGCTGATGCGCGTCTTGAAGAGCGCATTGCCGAACGTGGCGCGAATCTGCTCGTGCGTGTCGCGCGAAATATTGGTGCGCTTGTCGAAGAGCGTAATCACCACGCCGAGAACTTTCAAATCCGGGTTGGGACGCGCGCGGATGCGGGCATACGTCTCGAGTAAATCGTCGGTGCCTTCGATCGCAAAATAGGCGGCTTGAATCGGCACGAGAAGGTGCGTGGAGGCGACGAGCGCGTTGACGGTGAGGATGCCGAGCGCTGGAGGCGTATCCATCACGATGAAGTCAAAATCCTTCAAAATGGGCGAGAGGGCGTCCTTCAGCTTGAATGGCGCGTCAAATGCGCCCGCAAGCTGCTGTTCGAGGCGCGCAAGGGCCAGTCGAGCCGGGGCGACGAACAGAAACGGGTCCTTCGTCGGGCGAATAATCTTCGACATCTCCGCGGAATGCTCTGCGAAAATGTCGTACATGGTGGTCTGGATGTCGGCCGGGTCGAAAAACGCGATGGTGGCGTTGGATTGCGGGTCGAGATCGATGAGCAGAGTCTTCTTTTTCTTTAGAGCGATAGCGGCAGCTAGATTGATGGAAGTTGTAGTCTTTCCGACGCCGCCTTTTTGGTTTGCGACTGAAAGGACGCAGGTCAAGCCGTGCCCCTCGCTCCACCTGTAGCAACCCAGGGGCCATATATGGCACGTCACCCGGGCTACACCACAAGTTGGGTAACTCTACCGATTCTAACCGCCTCACTGCAAGCGAAAAATGCGGTTTCCGCTGATTATCAGCACATCGGAGGCAGGGCTGATCCGCTGGTAGAATGCTCGCGTCTAAGAACTGAGCTGCACACCTGCGATGATCGGAGTCAAGACACGCCTCGCGACCGAAGCCGACGCGGATGCGATCTCCGCTTTGGTGAACGCTGCCTTCAAAGTGGAGCGTTTCTTCATTGACCGCGACCGAATCGACCCCGGCAAGGTTCGCGAAATGCTGGGCACGGGCAAATACTTGCTCGCTGAAGACAACGGAGCATTAATCGCGTGCGTATACGTCGAACCCCGTGGGCAGCGTGCCTACTTCGGGCTGCTCGGCGTGGATCCTTCGCGGCAGGGCCAGGGCCTTGGGCGAAAGATGGTGGAGAAAGCGGAGGACTACGCGCGAGCGGCCGACTGCGAATTCATGGACTTACGGATCGTCAATTTGCGCGCCGAGCTACCGCCATTTTATCGGCGTCTCGGGTATGTCGAAACGGGCACCGAGCCATTCGCAGCGGACGCCGAGCCGAGCCTACCGTGCCATTTCATAAAGATGTCGAAACCGCTCGGAACTGCTCGCGCTGCGGATCGGTCTTAGATCGTCAAAGAGATTTGGGCGAATGAATTCAGCGGACTACATCTTGTAGCGGCCGAGATCCTCGTCGTTCAGATTCTCGAGCCACTTGCGCAGCTCTTCGTTGGAGCTTTTTTCGGAGATGGCGCTGGCGGTGCGCGAATTTTTCAGCACTTCGTCCTCGACAAAAATCGGGCAGTCGAGTCGCAACGCAAGAGCGAGCGCATCGCTCGGCCGAGAGTCCATCGACATCAGCTGCCCGTCGCGTTCCATCCAGATCAGCGCGTAGAAAGTATCGTCCTTTAAGTCGGAGACCACCACTTTTTGCACATGCACATTCAGGCCGGTGAGGACGTTCTTCAGAAGGTCGTGCGTCATTGGGCGCGGCGTCTGCACCTTTTCGATCTCGAGTGCGATGGCGTTCGCTTCATACACGCCCACCCAGATCGGAAGCACCCCGCTGCCGGCGGTTTCTTTCAGTACCACGACAGGCATGTTTGTTACCGGGTCCATCATCAATCCGCGGATTTTGCATTCGAGTTCCATGCCTGGCCTCCCGGGTCTCTAACTCACTGCGCTTCCCCGCCCTGCACTTCCTCGCCCTGCGCTTCCTCACCAATCAAACTATTCGGTGCGCTGCGCGTGATGTGCACCTGGACGTATTGTCCCAGAAGATTCTCGCGCGATGTAGAAAAATTTACGATGCGGTTGCTGGTGGTTCTGCCGGCCCATTGATTGCGCGCGGTGTGATGCGTGTCCACGAGCACTTCATACGCGGCGCCGATAAGTTTTTCATTCCGCGCAATTTGAATCTGGCGCTGGCGTTCATTCAGGATGGCGAGCCGGCGGCTCTTTTCTTCCTCGGGAATCGCATCGGGCATCGCGAGCGAAAGAGTATTCGGACGCGGCGAATACTTGAACGCGAAGACGCCGTCGCTTTGTATCGCGTCGAGCAGCGTCAGAGTCTCTTCGAAATCCGCTTCCGTCTCGCCGGGGAAGCCGACAATCGCGTCGGTGGTCAGGCTGCACTGGCGGCGCGCCCCATGGATCCAGCTGATTTTCTCGAGGTAGTGCTCGCGCGTGTAGGTGCGGCGCATTTCGCGCAGGATGCGCGTCGAGCCGGACTGCACCGGGAGATGAATATGGTCGCAGAGCGCAGGTGTAGCATCGATGGCTTCGACGATCTCGCGCGTGAAGTCATTTGGGTGCGAGGTAGTGAAGCGTACGCGGCGAATTCCTTCGATCTCCGCCACGGCCAGCAGCAGATCGACGAAACTCCATTTGCGCGGCGATGGATCGCGATAGGAATTCACCGTTTGTCCGAGCAGTTGAATTTCCGTGTACCCGGCATCGGCCAGGCGCCGCACCTCCGCGAGAATCGAATCGCTGGCCCGGCTCCGCTCCGGCCCGCGCGTGTGTGGCACCACACAATACGAACAGGAATAGTCGCAGCCTTCGATGATCGTGAGATACGCGCGGAACGGATTATCGCGGCGCGTGATCTCGGTTTCGAATGTTTCGTCGGTGTCGAGGTCGAGGCCCGTCACGCGGCGGCCGCCCGATTCCACCTGTTCGATCAGATTCGGCAAATTGCGATAGCTCGCCGAGCCGCAGACCAGGCTCACCCACGGCGCGCGCTCGAAAATCTCTTCGCCTTCCTGTTGAGCCACACAGCCGAGGACGCCAATCACTTTCTTGTTTGCCTTCGCCGCGAATTTGAAGTCGTTCAGCCGCTGAAACACCTTTTGCGCAGCTTTTTCGCGGATGCTGCACGTGTTGTAGAGCAGAAAATCCGCATCCGCGGCGGCATCAACGGGCCGGTAACCGCGTTCAAGCAGCACGCCAGCCACTTTCTCCGAGTCGTGAACGTTCATCTGGCAGCCGAACGTCTCGATGTAAAAAGATTTGGCGCCAGAAGCTCCATTCGCGAGGGTTCGACGCGGACAGTCCGCAGCGTGAGGTGGCGACTTTTCGGCCGTTAGAGAATCAATCGTGATGTCAAAAGGCGTTGACATGTGTTGAACCACGATTCTAACACGGTCACGGCGACGCAGCGTTTGAAGGGCAGAGGGTTATGGAAGCTCTCCCAAATATGGGAAGGCATACCACGCAAGCCAGGCAAACGTCATCCAGTGCAAAACCAGGTTGAACCCAAAAGAAGTAACTCCCTTCCAGCTTCGGAAGAACCCCAGAATGAGGAACGCAGTCCACCCGAGGTTTACCGCACCGACGACCCGGGTGTAGTGAACGCCCTGATACTGCACTCCCAACTTCCATCCGGAAGAAAAATAGAAAATGCTCAATACCGTCGTGCCTGCCAGCAACACATAAGATCTCTTAGGAACCGTCGTTTCGCCGCGAAAGAGCGCGGGATTCCATATGAAGAACAACAGCATCGGTGAGGCTACTGCCAACATTGAGAGATGAACAGAAAGAAGAAAAGCAGGCAGCACCGTCACAGCGGGAAAAGGGCAAAGCGTAGTCGGGACGCCCGAAGCAAGCAGCCCCATGGCAGCAGGAATTAGCAATCCGATTCCGGCCGTTAGTGTCGCTGCCGCACTTCTGGAACTTGGATCCACGGATATTCTCCTAAAACTCTACGCATCTTATCGCTTTCGGTAACGAGGCGGCATTCCAATCTGCGCTGGGTGCGCCCCGAAAGGACACGACGCAAGCTCCACAAGACCCGGCAGGATGTGGGGTTACGGAACGGTATGCTTGATCAAATTCGATTGCAGGTCTCGCACGATGCTGCACGTGGGACAGGGTGCTAGGACTACACCTGTGTCGTGAGAGGCAGCACGCAAATTCCTTGCATCTGCCTGATTTGTTTGAAACTCCGGGATGCGTGTGCTACGGTTGTTTCGTAGCTGGAGGAAATACTTTTTCTGGGGGAATACGATTTCCTGTCTGGCGTCGCTCCTTTTTGCCAGCCGCCTCGATACCCTGATTGAGCAAACGGGCTGGGTGGCTCGCATCGTTCTCTGTATCCTGTTGATTCTTTCCGTCTACTCCTGGGCAATTATTTTCAAAAAATCCGGGCAGTTTTCGCGGATCGATTCGCAAACTTCACGCTTCCTACAAATATTTCGTGCCGGAGGCGGCTTGCCCTCCCCGAGCACTCTGCGGGCGAGCGCCGGCGGAACTCCTCTCGCCAGCGTCTATCAAGCCGGCTATCGCGAGCTCGAAGCCCAGATGAATAGCGGCAATCCGCGGCCTGGGAATCCGAATCCCGCACACGGAAATCCCGGCAAACTCAAGAATCCAAGCGCCGTTGGCGTAGAGATGCATCTCGCCGCAGCGGAAGAAGTCCGTCGACTGGAAAAAGGAATGTCGTGGCTGGCCACCACCGGTTCCGTTTCACCATTCATCGGACTATTCGGAACTGTTTGGGGCGTGATGGACGCGTTTGCCGGCCTCGGCGATGCCGGAACCGCGAGCCTGCGCGCCGTAGCGCCCGGAATTGCCGAAGCGTTGATCACTACAGCAGCGGGCCTGTTCGCTGCAATTCCCGCTGTGATCGCCTACAACCACTATCTTTCCAGCATTCGCGGTGTAGCCACGCGGATGGATAATTTCGCGTCGGAGTTTGTCAGCAAAATCGAAACGATTTATAGCCCGAATTAGAACGACGAGCTAAAAAGCAAAAGCCTCGAGACACGCCATGCCACAAGTACAACGCGGAACGGACACGACACTAGCGGACATCAACATGGTGCCGTTTATCGACGTCGTCCTGGTGCTACTGATTATTTTTATGATCACAGCGCCGATCCTGCAGTCCGGAATCGAAGTAGACGTCCCGAAAACCAAAACCGTAAAAGAACTCACCGAAGTGCGCCAGGTGGTGACCATCGACCGCGCGCAACGCGTCTACCTGAACGACAAGCCCGTAAACATTCACGACCTTGGGCAGCAGGTGTTGGCACAATCACGAACAAAGGATCCCGCCCATCAGGCGGTCTACGTTCGCTGCGACGAAACAGTGCCTTTTGGCAGCTGGGCCACGGTGGTCGATGCGCTGCGCCAGGCCGGGATTCAAAACGTCAGCGTGGTGACGCAACCGCTCAACCAAGCACATTGAAATGTCAGCTCTCGCTTCAGACATCGCACTCGATAACCCAGCTGATAATCTGAAAGGACCGCTATGGCTCTCGGTGCTGATGCACGCGGCCCTGGCGGGCTTTCTAATCTACTCCGGCATTCATTCGCACACCGGCGATTTGTGGGGCGGCGCAGGCGGAGCGATCACCGTGGGGCTGGTTGGCAATGTGCCAGGAATTCCAATGCCGCGGCCGGAGATGGAAACGCCGAACCGCGTTGTGGACGAATCCAAGGGACTTTATAAAGCCGAGCCTGCGCCGGAAGTGAAAGAGCCGCCGCCTCCGGACACAATCGCGCTGCCGAAATTCAAACTTGAAAAGCCCCAACCAAAATACAATTCGCGCAAATCGAAAGTTCTCGAGAATCCCACCCCGCCTCCCGAAAACGCAGTTCCCTACGGAGCCGGCGGCACGCCCACGGTTCCCTACACGTCGTTCGCGATGGGAACCGGCAACTCCACGCAGGGAGGCATGGCAGTGGGCGACGCAGGTGGCGGAAATTTCGGGAATCGCTTCTCCTGGTACGTGGAAGCGGTGCAGCGGCGCATCAGCGGGAACTGGTTGCAGTCCACGATCGATCCAAGAATTGCTTCAGCGCCACGGGTAATAGCGACGTTTGACATTCTGCGTGACGGAACCATTACCAATATTCAGGTCACGAAGTCGAGCGGCAACCAGTCAGTGGATATGTCAGAAGTTCGTGCCATACGAGAATCGAGCCCGCTCGACCGTTTACCTCCGGGATACAACGGATCGAAAGTGAGCGTCGAGTTCTGGTTCGACTTCCACCGCTAGTGTCGGGCTTTTTAGGAAGCTGGAAGAAATGCAAAACTAAGATGAAGGAACAAATGAGCTGCAGAAAAATTAATAGCGGAAAAATGATCAGCAGAGAGAGCACCAGCCGCGAGATGCTGCGGAAATTTGCAACCCTCACGGCGCTTGCAGCAGTTCTCGCCCTATTCGGGGCGAAACCGGCCGCAGCGCAAGACTGGTTCAAGACCGGCACCGGCCTGGGAGTCTCGAAAGTTCGTGTCGCCGCTCCCGATTTCGGCATTCGCGGCGCCACTCCTCCGGCACTCGAGAAAACTTTTCACGATGTTCTGTGGAACGATTTGGAATATGCAGGCGTTCTTGAACTGGTGAGCGCGAGCTTCTACCCGTCGAAAATTCCGAGCCAGCCGAGCGAGCTCAACGCGCCAGAATGGGCCAATGCTCCGGCCAACACCAACATGCTCGCCTATGGAAACCTTTCTATCGAGGGAACGAACCTAGCGGCAGCCGGATTCCTCTCAGACGTCCACAATCCAACCGCGCCGATCGCCCTTCAGAAAATTTATCGCGGCGCAGCTACCGACGGCGACGCCCGCAAACTCGCGCATCAATTCGCCGACGATATTATCGGCCGGCTGAGCGGCGGACTTGCTGGCATCGCGCAGACCCAAATCGCCTACGTAAGCAACAAGAGCGGCAACAAGGAAGTTTGGGCGATGGATTATGACGGTGCGAATCAGCACCAATTGACGCACCTGAAATCGGTCGCGCTCACTCCTCGATGGTCGCCCGACGCCACACGCATCGCCTTCACTTGCTTTGTCCCCTACCGCGGCATCACCTCCCCGCAAATTTGCATTTTCTCTACTGTCTCCGACCGGATGATCGCTTTTCCGCGTTTTCGCGGCACCAACAGCTCGCCCGCTTGGTCGCCCGAAGGAACGCAGCTCGCCTTCATGTCCAGCCAGAACGGCGATCCGGAAATTTACATTTGCGATGCCGATGGCAGCCACCTGCAGAGGCTGACGTTTGCGGCTGGCGTAAGCACGTCGCCGGTCTGGAATCCCAAAACAGGCAAACAGATCGTCTTCGTGAGCGACCGCGGCGGCGACCCCGTTCTCTATCTCGCCAACTCCGACGGCACCAACGTGCAGCGCCTCGACATGCCGGACATGGGCTACGTCGTCGATCCTTCGTGGTCACCAAATGGACAATTACTCGCATTTAGTTGGCGACGGCCGAGCGGTAATTTCGATATTTATGTGATGGACATCGTAAGCCGCCAGCTTGTCGAACTTACCCGCGATGAGGGGCGCAACGAGCGTCCCAGCTGGGCGCCCGATGGACGGCATCTCGTATTCGAATCGACGCGCACCGGCAAGCGGGAGATTTGGTCGATGCTGGCAGACGGCAGCCGCCCAAGACAGTTAACATATGAAGGACTAAGTGAATCGCCGAGCTGGTCGTCCCGATGAACCGCGCGGTCAACCGGCGGCAACGAATCTGTGATTGGCTCTCATGTTGAAATCCAAGTAGGCCCATGCACCATCTCTTAAGGAGGCTTCGTTATGCAGAGCGGTAATTTTCGGAATGCAGCGATGGTTTTATCGCTGTCTTTGGTCGGAGTTGTAGCGATCGTTGGCGGCTGCAAAAAGCACGTAGCTTCAGTGCCGCCCGCCCAAACGACCCCGGCGCCGACCGCGCAGCCAACCGTGACGCTGACCGCATCACCGACGACGGTGAATCCGGGAGCGAGCGTGAACCTGACGTGGTCGTCCACGAACGCCACGGACTTGAGCATCGACCCGAGCGTGGGGAAAGTGGCTGTGGAAGGTTCCACTCCTGTCACGCCGACGGAATCCACAACGTACATGATCACGGCGAACGGTCCCGGCGGCAC
>Ga0210394_10004435_pt1 | contig 16428 bp, 11 predicted proteins | sample IncBWC12MmetaG_FD_160121 | JGI IMG/M metagenome (GOLD analysis project Ga0210394, IMG submission 160121) | Forest soil microbial communities from Barre Woods Harvard Forest LTER site, Petersham, Massachusetts, United States - Inc-BW-C-12-M | ecosystem: Environmental > Terrestrial > Soil >... | reverse complement strand
CGTCTCCTAATCAATGACTTTGCGGTGAAGAAATCCGTGCCCTGGATTTATGCAGCCGTCGTCTCAAGCCATGGTTTGACCATGCCGATCCATCCTGGAGAGAGTGCCTGCCTGGCGTGCCTGATTGAAGATGGTGATGCCAATGAGGATGGCGCTACCAGGCGAGCGAATGAGCCTACCTGCGATACGGTGGGCGTACTGGGCCCCGCAGCAGGCTCCATTGCTTCGATGGAAGCCGCGCTTGCAATCAAAATATTGGTTGGGAAGTCGGAAGCGCGGGACGCACGACTTATTGCGCTCGACGTCTGGACCGCGCGTTTTCAATCGCTCCGAGTACCGCGGCGCGAAGACTGTCGCGCCTGCGGCGAGCGGCGATTCTCTTACCTCGAAGGAGAAGCACAGCCGCGCCTTACAATGTGCGGACGCGATTCCGTGCAAATTCACGAACGCCGGCGCCGCCTGGATTTGACCGCGTTGGGACAAAATCTGGGGGCGGCAGGCAGCCAGGTACGGCAGAACGATTTTCTTCTGCGTTTGGAAGTGCCGCCTTACGAATTAACCGTATTTGCGGACGGCCGCGCGATTATAAAAGGCACGCGCGATCCGTCCGTAGCACGCTCAATATACGCGCGTTACGTAGGGGCGTGAGCAGCAACTGGCAAAGACTAAAGGTCACCTGTTTAGCGGAAAGTTCAGCGGCTTTCGGTGCGGCCGATGGGATGCCGGAGGGCAGCGCGATCGAGATTTTCGCGCAGGTTCATGAGTGTAAGGAAAGTATTGAGAATGCGCGCCTTCAATTCGTCTGGAAGGTGGAGTCCACTGGTTGCAGTGCGAGCCAATAGCTCCCCTCGTCCTCCGATGTAGGTGATAATTTCCACTTGGCGATCGCGAGCCGTGCGGCCAATCGCTGTCTCACGACGCATCTCCGCACAGCGCCGCTCGATTTCCATAGTAAAGTGCAAAATGCAGAGTTTTTCGTTTTCCAGGGCCGCCGGCACCGACATTTTGCAACCAGGTGCGCTGCAGGAGCTCATCGCGTAAGAACCTCGAAAACCGATTTTTGCATCCCATCTATACAAAATCCAGTGGCACGTTGTTGCTTACAGCGAATCCGCCATTGCCATTTGCGCCTTCTGCCCAAGCCCAAGCCGAAGCAGGATCTCTACTAATACGGGACTCGGGCTGATGCAGCGGGCCATAGGTATGCTAGACTAGCGAAGCAAGAGTAGGTTCGGCGGTCTCTAAAATCATTTCCCTAAGGCCGTAAGTGCGGTAACTTCTCTAGACTTAATGCGAGGCACGATATGTCTGGGCATTCCAAGTGGGCAACGATCAAGCACAAGAAGGCGGCTACCGACGCCAAACGTGGACGCATCTTTACCAAGCTGATCCGCGAAATCACTATTGCCGCCCGCGTCGGCGGCGGGGATTCCGACTCGAATCCGAGGTTGCGCACGGCGATTTTGGCGGCTAAGAACGAGAACATGCCCAACGAAAATATCGAGCGAGCACTACAGCGCGGGACGGGCCAACTCGAAGGGGAGCAGTATGAAGAAGTGAATTTTGAGGGCTACGGTCCGGGCGGAGTGGGAATGATCTTGCAGGTGGTCACGACCAACCGGAATCGCGTAGTCAGCGAAATTCGGCACATGATGAGCCGCCACGGTGGGAATTTGGCGGAGACGGGCGCCGTCGGCTGGATGTTCAGCCGCAAAGGGCAGATCGTAGTTTCGAAGGAACAGGCGGGCGAGGACAAGATGCTGTCGATCGTTCTCGACGCCGGGGCAGAGGACCTGAGGGACGACGGCTCCGCGTGGGAAGTAGTCACCCCTCCCGAAGCATTCGAGGCTGTGCGCGAGGCTCTGACGAAAGCGGGCGTTAAGGCAGAATCAGCGGAAATCGCCTGGGTTCCGCAGAACTATATTAAGCTTACCGGTTCGGCGGCGCAGCAAATGGTCAAGCTCGTGGAAGCGCTCGAAGAACACGACGACATACAACACGTTTTCGCGAACTTCGACATTGACGAAAAAGAGATGGCCGTAATGGCGGGCGAGCAGTGATCCCCAAGTATTGAACTTTAGCCCTCATCGATAGAAAATTCTAGCCAGACTTCCCCTGCTGCCATAAACTCTGTGGCTGCTCCTCACTCGCGTGAATGCCGAGCCATATTGCGTATTGGGAATCGACCCGGCTGCTGCTGGTGCGACTGGCTTCGGCGTCGTTGAACGCGAAGGGAATCGCTGCCGAATGCTACGCCTGGGCGCAGTGCGGCCTTCGAACCGGCTTGCTGTTGCGTCGAATACCCATTTGTGCCGTATCCATCGTGAGATCACCGAATTAATTCAGGAATTTCAGCCTCGGGCCGTGGCGCTCGAATCGGTCTTCGCCGCACTCAATGTAAAGGCGGCTTTGCGTCTTGCGGAAGTTCGTGGCGTGGTTCTTCTCGCCGCGGCGCAGGCTGGGATTCCGGCCTTCAGTTATTCTCCGCGGGAAGTCAAGGCAACGGTCGCGGGCTACGGCCATGCGGGAAAAGAACAAGTGCAACAGATGGTCCGTGCGTTGCTGAGCATGACAGAGACGCCCGAACCGGTGGATGCGGCAGACGCATTGGCCTTGGCTCTTTGCCACATTCAGATTGCCGAAGCTAAGGAGCGCAGTGCAAGATCCTTAGCTGACCCGCCGGTGTCGGCCACCCTGCTGAAGACGAAACAGCGGCCAGCTTCACATCTAAAGACAACGTGATTGACTCAACAAGTCAAATGCTGAGCGCGACCCGTGGGTTCCGATGGCGCTTCCTGACGGTTGCGCCATCGGCCGCTAGTAGCTAGCTCAGATCGCGGAAACTTCCAAGATCCTCTAGAAAAGAAGCTTCAGACCCAACTGCATCTCGCGGGCGCCGCCGGTTCCGAGCAACGGGTTCTGTCCAGCGCTGTCGGGCGTTGTGGCTGCATCGCCGATACTCCCTTGCTTAATATTGCCGCTGCCCGGATTCGCCAGAATTGAGTGATTCAGGATGTTGAAGACTTCGACGCGGAACTGTGCCGTGAGCCGTTCTTTTACCGTAAAGTTCTTGAACAAGGAAAAGTCCCAGTCGCGGAAGCCATTGTCGCGGAAGATATTCCGCCCGGCGGTTCCATACGTGCCGGTTGGCGGCGCGATCAACACCGAATTGCCCTGCGCAAAACAACCGAACTTCGCCAAATTGGCTGTCGCTCCGATTGCCGTAGCCTCCTGGGTGCACATGGCCGGCATATTGGCGCTACCACCTTTATAGAACGGAATCGGGTTTTTAGTCGTGGCGAAATCGCTCGGATTTCCGAAGAAGTCCCACCGGTCCGACTTCTTGTCTCCGGATTTGCTGATGTCACTGGTATCGACCGGACTCCACGGCAACCCGCTCTGGATCAACACGGTCGAGTTAACCACCCATCCCTCGAGCATCTGGCCGTACCCTTTTCTTCCGGGAATGGCATAATTCAGCGTGAAAGAGAAGTGATGCCTCTGGTCGAAATCCGAATTGCCATAGTCTAGATTCGGCTGCAAATTGTTCATCGGAGTATGGATGCCGCGAGCCGTGGAGTAGTCGTCCAGGGAATGGCTATAGGTGTAAGCGCCCAAAAAGCTGAGCCCGTGATAAGCGCGCCCGGTGAATGTTGTTTGCAGCGCGTTGTAACTGGACCGGTCTATGTTCGACAGCCAGTTTATATAATGCAGGTAGGGAAATTGCCCGTAATACGGGCGGTCGGTTTGTTTTTCCTTATGGCCGTTGGCGATTTCCCGGGGATCTTGCGGATTGATCGCATTGATGTCCTGAACACCGATCAGATTGTTGCTGTGATCGCCGACATAGTTCACTTCCAACGTAAAGTTGTTGGTTAGTGTGCGCTGAATGCCCAGGGTCCAAGTCTCCACCCGGGGCGGAACGACATTCCTGGCGATGGCGGTGATGTTGCATGGGGCCGGGTCCTTACCGATGCCATCGCCGCAACTAAACCCCGCCGACCCGCCGAATGTACCCGCGGGAAAGATTGGGCCGGCCAGAGACCAGTTGAGGTTGCTGCTAGTGCAATTTGCGGGTGCGCACCCCGAAAGACCAAGAGAAGCTGTTCCAATTCCACCGCTTGTTAAAGGGTTAAGTGGCGCTGCCGTCCCATTGGCCCCGGTGCTGTAGGCCGTGGGAATCGCGGTGAGCCCTGAAGATTTGCCTGGAATTTGAGTCTGATCCACCAGCGCGGCGGCAACCAAGTCTACGTAATAGACGCCACCGCCAGCCCGCACCACGGTCTTCCCCTTTCCGCCAATATCCCAGGCTATGCCGAGTCGCGGAGAGAAGTCCTTGTGATAACCGTTGTAAGCCGAGTTGACATTCACCCCAACCTGCTCGAAGCCCACCGTCGGATCCCAGTTGCCAATCAAATTATTGACATCTCGCATAACCGTAAAGTATTCATACCGCAGGCCGTAGTTCAGGGTCACATGTGGCAGTAGATGCCAAGTGTCCTCAAAGAAACCGGAGTAATCCGCCTGCCTCAGGTGGCGAAGCGGGTTGCCATTGAGTACCGTGCCGCCGCCGCCCGAGCCGTCGGCCTCCCCGGCGAGAAAATCCTCCAACGGGGAAGACCCATTGGTACAGTTGCCCTTCGCATCGGTTGCGAGGCAGAAAGCATTATCACCATTCTGGAATGTGAATACCCCTCTGCCTGCGGTACGGTTGCCCAAGTACGGCCTGAGGAACAGAGTCTCCAAGCCAAACTTGAAAGCATGCTTGCCGCGCAAAAAGGAGACGTGATCCACAACGTCATAGTCTTTGCTCGGGCCATAGTCTTTCGGCAGATTCTGATCGCCGCCTAATTGCGAGAAATCACCCACTTGAATCGTCGGGAAGCCGCCCAGGAGCGAATCCGTCACGCCCGTGTTGATGCCATAAGTGCTCAGCGGTGTGTTGATGTCGTCCACGTGATCGATGCGTTGATGCTGATTCCAGCCGAACCTCAGATCGTTTACCCAAGTGGAATTCGGCGTCCAGGTCCAGCTCATGGTGAGGAATTGCGCGCGGAGCCGTGCATTGTCCCTGAACTGGGGCTGCGTGATTCCCGGGTTTGTTTCGCTCTCCGCGAGAGCGGTACCGTTTCCAAAAAAGTACGATCCAGCCAACGTGTGATGATCGCTCAGATGGTAATCAATCTTACCCAGGACGTTATAAATACTGACGACGTTGGGGAATCCATAGGCTTGGCTGCTGGTGGGTCCGTTGTTTGTCCCGAAAAGCTGCAATAGTTTCAGGCTGAGCGGGTTGAGCGCGACTCCGTTCGCTGTCAGGTCCGCTTCGGCGGCAGGAATGCTCTGAGTGACGTCCCCGGTGCTCGCTGAAGTCGGTGTGAAGACGGGATAGCTCCCCGACACATTGTAAGTTTGCCGCTCGAATGCGCCAAAGTAGAAGAGTTTGTCCTTTACGATCGGCCCGCCCACCGCGCCGCCCCACTGCTCCAGTCCCGCGGGCTGTTTGGGCGACGTGGGGTTGCCCCACTCCTGCGAGTCGAACTTATCCGAACGCCCGAAGGCGAACGCCGTGCCGTGAATCGTGTTGGTGCCTGACTTGAGTCCGACGTTTATGACCGCGCCGGGCCTCTTGCCGAATTCCGCGGGCGAATTGGTCTGGACGTTGACCTCCTGAATCGCGTCAATGGGCACAAACGTGGCAGCGTCCCCGACGGGCAGCGTCGAATTGATGATGCTCTGCCCCGTGAAAGGCTCGTCGTTATCCAAACCTTCGACATAGTAATTGTTGTCTTCGGGGCGAAGGCCATTCGTCGAGGTCGTCAGCGTTCCGCCGCCGGGTTTGATCGTCACGCCTGGACGGAGTGGCAGGAAATTCTGGTAGTTGCGGCCCTGCACAGGGAGATCAACGATGTTCTCAGTGTTGATCGTTCCGGTGACCGTGGCACTGGTGGTATCCAGCAGCGGAGTGGTCTCTGACACCGTCACCGTCTGCGTGATCTGACCGGGCGTCAACTGCGCGTCGATACGCGCATCCTGGCCGACTCCTAGCGCGATGTTCTGCCGCTCAAAGGCTTCGAAGCCCGCGGTTGAGACGCGAAGCGAATATTTGCCCGGATTCAAGTTGGGCGCGTCGTATTCTCCCGCGCCATCCGTGACCAAATTTCGGGCCACTCCTGTCTCCGTGTTCGTCACGACGACAGCCGCGCCCGCGATCACGCCTCCCGTTTGGTCCGTGACAGTGCCCAGGATGCGGCCTGTATTGATTTGAGCGGATAGCGAGAAACAGATCAGAAATGCAGCCGAAGCCGCACCTAAAAACTTTGTGAAAGCCCCCACACAATGCCCGATGCAGTTCACTTTCGTAGGCATACACACTCCCTTCATCGTGCGCTATTGGTGTGAGGGCAACTCCTTGCCCCCACGAGGATGCACCGACGATGACGAGGCATATAGCACCAACAACCAGTGCATGTCAATCTTGGAATAAGTTGACGGAGTCGCCGGAGGAAGCGGCAGGCGCATTGAATTGCTAAGCGATGGATGCGTTCCGATGGCGCTTCATGGCGGTTGCGCCATCGGAACCGACTGCCTAGCAGATTTTGGAAACTGCCTAACTTTTCGACTTTAGAAAAGAAGCTTCAATCCGAGCTGAATGGCCCGGGCGCCTCCGGTTCCGAGAATCGGGTTGGTCGCCGCCTGGTCAGGCGTTTCGCAGCCACAGAGAACAAATCCTGAAGGATCATTTTGGCCAGACACGCCTGGATTGGCGAGAATGGTCTTATTCAAAATGTTGAAGAATTCGGCGCGGAACTGAGCCGTAAGCCGTTCCTTTACCTTCCAATTCTTGAACAGCGAAAAATCCCAATCGCGGAAGCCAGAGTCGCGGAAGATATTCCGCCCTGCCGTTCCGAAGGTGCCAACGGGTGGAGGAATCAACAGCGAGCTGCCCTGGGCAAAGCAGCCAAACTGGTTGAGTGAGGCCATCGCAGCCGCACCTAATGCTTCGGCTTTGGCGTTGCAGGCCGAATTACTCGTTTCCTGACCTGGGAGCGGGGTGTTCAACTTGTTGCCCGAGAAGAAGGGGATCGGGTTGGCCCCGCTCTTGAAGTCGTTTGGGTTCCCAAAGAAGTCCCAACGGTCCTGAAACTCACCGGTTTGGCTGACGTCGTCATTCGTATCGATGGCCGTCCATGGCAAGCCGCTCTGGAGCACCACGGCCGAATTAACCCTCCAGCCCTCCAGAAGTTGTCCCCACGATTTCTTCCCGGGGATATCATAGCTTAGGGAGATCGAAAGATGATGCCGAAGATCGTAGTCCGAGTTTCCGTAGTCCTGTTTGAAATTCAAGCTATTCTGCGGAAGGCTCATGTTGTACAACGACGACGAGTCGTCCAGGGCGTGACTGTAGGTGTAGCCGATTAAGAAGCTCAGGCCGTGGTAACCCCGGCCTGTCAGCGTTGTCTGAAGGCCGTTGTAATTGGAGGTATAAACGTTCGTCAGATAGTCGATATAAGCCAAATAGGGATACTGCGCACCGTATGGGCGATCGGCAACGGCCTCGCAATGTTGGCAGGCAATTTCCGCGGGAGATTGCGGGTTGATTTGGTTGAGCTCCAGAATACCCGGCAAACCGCTGCCGTGATTACCAATGTAGTTCACTTCCAAAGTAAGGTTGTTCGTCAAAGAGTGTTGAATGCTGAGATTCCAACTGTCGACAGAAGGTTGAGTGAAGTTTCGATTCATGGCCAGGATACTGCACGGCGCTGGGTCTGGCCCGACGCCATCGCCGCATTCGAACGCGCCCGTGGACGCCGCAGGCAGTACAGGTCCCGCTAGACTCCAGTTGAGAGCCGAACCGGGAATCTTAACGGTGGTCGATCCGATACCGCTTGTCGGATTTACCGCCGGAAGCTGAGTTCCGTTTGCCAAGACCAAAGTGTAGAGGGTAGGGATCGAACTGATACCTGGCTGGTGCGCAGGCAGGCTAACGTTGGAAACCAGGCCGCCGACAATGAGGTCCACATAATAGATTCCGGCGCCCGCGCGAACAACGGTCTTGCCCTTTCCGCCGACATCCCAAGCCACGCCGAGACGCGGAGAGATGTCTTTGTGATAGCCGTTGTAAGCGGACTTGATATTAGTCCCCACCTGCTCGAGTCCCACCTGCGGCTCCCAATTGCCGATCAGATTGTTTTTCTCGGAGAGGGGAGTAAAGTACTCGTAACGCAGCCCCAGGTTCACGGTTACGTTTGACTTGATCCTCCAAACATCCTCGATGAATCCGGAATAGTCCCACTGGGTAAAAACGCGAGCGGCATTACCTTCGAGCAGGTTGGCGCGATGAGGAACGCCAGCGAGAAAAGCCTCCAAGGCGGTCCCCCCGAAAGGAAGATCACCATCCTGGAAGGCAAACACGCCCCTACCCGAGGAAAAGGAGCCAAAGGGCGCATGGAAATAAAGGGCCTCACCGCCAAACTTAAAGGCGTGTTTGCCGCGCAAGAAGGAAACATGATCCACGAGATCGTAAACCGAACTGGGGCCAAGTCCTTTTGGCAAATTATTATCGCCACCTAACTGCGAGAAGCCGCCAACATTAATTGTGGGGAAGCCACCCAAAATTGGATTGGTTATGCCAGTGTTTATGCCGTAACTTGCAGCAGTGGACTGGTTATCAAAGGTTTTAACGCCGCGGTGATGGTGATCCCAGCCGAAGCGGAGATCATTCACCCAAGTGGAGTTCGGGGTCCAAGTCCAGCTCGTAGTGACAAATTCGGCCCGGAGCGTCCCTAGACTTCTAAAGAAGGGTTGGGTAATTACTGTGTCCTCGGCAGTTGAGGTACCGTTGCCAAAGAAATACGAACCGGCGATCGTGTGATGATCGCTAGCGTGGTAGTCCACCTTGCCCACTACGTTGTAACTGCTGACAATGTTGGGAAAACCGAGAGCCACACCATCAGTGTTCGTGCTGTTCGACCCGTACAGTGGCAGTAATTTTAGGCTGAGTGGGCTTAGGGGTATGTTATTTGCAGCGAGTTCCGCCTCAGCATCCGGAATGCTAACGCCTGTACCTGCGCCTGGCGCCGTAGTTGGTATTTTTGCCGTAAACGCATTCCCTACGTTATAGGTCTGCCGCTCGAATCCAGCATAGTAAAAGAGTTTGTTCTTGACGATAGGTCCACCAACCGTGCCTCCCCATTGCTCCAGTTCCACCGGGGAAACGGGCGCTGTAGGGTCAGCGAAGGCATTAAAATCTTTGGCATCAAAAGACTGATCCCGCCCGAACGCGTACGCCGTGCCGTGAATGCTGTTCGTACCCGACTTAATGCCAACGTTAATAATCGATCCGGGCCTGCGGCCGAATTCCGCCGGGGCGTTGGTCTCAACGTTGACCTCCTGGATAGCGTCGACAGGCAAAATCGTGGCGGCGTCGCCGGATGGGAGCGTGGAATTCACAATGCTCTGGCCCGTAAAAGGCTCGGCATTATCCAATCCCTCGATAAAGTAGTTGTTATCCTCGGGGCGAAGTCCGTTCGTCGACGTGGTCAGAGTTCCGCCACCGGGGCGGAGAATCACGCCCGGACGGAGCACGAGCAAATTCTGGTAGTTGCGGCCATTCAGGGGGAGATCGAGGAGGGTCGAAGTGTCCAGGGTTCCGGCGATCGTGGCGCTAGTGCTATCCAGCAGCGGCACGGCTTCTTTCACTTCAATCGTCTGTGTGATCTGGCCGGGGGTGAGCTGGCCGTCAATGCGCGCATCCTTGCCGATTTCCAGCAAGATATTTTGGCGCTCGAACGCCTGGAAGCCGTTAGCCGTGACGCGAACGGTATATGTGCCCGGATTCAAGTTGGGAGCGACGTATTCTCCGGCGCCATCCGTGACTAGATTTCTTGCCACTCCTGTCTGAGAGTTCGTAACCGCCACCATGGCGCCAGCGACGACGCCTCCAGATTGATCCGTGACGGTTCCCAGAATGCGGCCTGTATTCACTTGCGCGGACAGCGACAAACAGACTAGAAAGACCGCCGAAACGGCAAACACGAATCTTGTGAAAATCCACGCGCCGCACGCACTATGGCTGGCTTTTGCAGACATGCATACACTCCCTTGATCGGACGTTATTGGTATGACGGCGGCTCCCTGCCGCCCTGCGAGACACCCCTATGCACCAAGGCATATAACATTAACGATTCTAAGTGTCAACGTCGGAAGAGATTCCGACAATCAAACCTCAAGGTAATTTCGCACTGATCGGAGTGCGCTAAGCCGGGGCTGAAAGAACAAGCGCTGAACCGTTTTTAGCCGAGGTTGGCACGCGACCTCGCTGGTAATTCGATCGGCCTCGGAATAGAATTCCCCTGCATCTGGCTGGGGTCTGGGTCAAGGAAGGATTTTGAGAATGCGAAAAGGCTACGTGGTTTCAGTCGGTGTGCTCGTCATACTCGCAGCTTCGCTACTAGTGCGCGGGCAGACCGCTTCCCCTGATCAATCTGGCCGAACACTTCGCGACGGCTGGGGACGGCCGGTGGTGGACGCGTTAAAGCCCGGCGACAAGCCGACGCCCGCGCCACGCCATGACCTTTCTGGCATCTGGGAACCGGCCAACGGCCCAGGCGACGGCATCCAGGCGAACGGGCCAAAAGACATGCCCTACGACGGGAAACCGGAACATGATCCGCCGTACACTCCTTTGGGGTTACAAACGCTGAAATCTCACAAGGCGCTATTTGGGTATGCCGCAGTTCTCGAATCGCTCAGCAACGATCCGAGAAATAAGTGCGATCCGTTAGGCTTCCCGCGTGCCGATTTCTATCAAGTGAGGCACACACAGATCATGCAGGACGAGCGGCGCATGGTGATTTTGTATGAATTCGAAAAGAGATGGCGCAACATCTGGATTGATGGGCGCGATCTTCCCAAAGAAATTCCGGAGCCGCGGTATTACGGCTATTCGGTTGGCAAATGGGTGGACGATACGACGCTCGTCGTCAACACCATCGGCGTGGTGGGAAATGAAAAGATCTGGCTCGATGAGACGGGGCGTCCGGCGAGCGATGCCATGCACGTCGAGGAGCGATTCCAACGCGTGAACCTTAATCGCCTGGAGCTAACCGTAACGATCGACGATCCCAAGATGTACACCAAGCCATGGGTGGCCCTGAACAAGTTCCCCATGCGGTTGCAGTCGCCCGATTACGACGTGGTCGAGATGATGTGCATTCCGTCGGAAGAGGAACAGTACTACAAAGAATACGGCGATCAAGCAAGCGGCGTGGAGAGTAAGAGCAAGTAGCCGGCGATTTAAGACGGGACCATGTGCAAAACGCTCTCAACTCTCGAAACGTACAGGCCCTTGACTCGTTCTCGATTTTGGCTGTATAGCATTGTAGAGTCCGCACCTACGAGGGAGGTTGACCGTGAAAGGTAACGTCTTTGTTTTTTTTGTGGTCGCTACCGTTTTATCGATTACTTCGGGTTCGCTTTTCGCACACCACGGCAACGCCGCGTTCGATGCCGGAAAGAAACTAACCCTGAAGGGCACGGTCACAGAGTGGGTGTGGGCCAATCCTCATTGCTGGTTGAAGTTCGATGTGAAAGACGATAAAGGCGGCGTTGTGCGCTGGGTCGCGGAAACAAACAATGCACCCGACATGATCGAGCGTGGCTGGAGCATGCACAGCTTCAAGCCCGGCGACGAGGTTACAGTTACTGTCGAGCCAGTAAAGAATGGCAATCCGGTCGGTCGTGTTCTCTCGGTTGTGCTCCCGAACGGCCAGACCCTTGGCATGGCTTATCTGCGAAAATAAGTACTACCTTATCACACGAGAGCGATCGGCCCACCGCGGTTGCGTTAGCTTGGGTGGCTACGCAATTCGCACAATGAACTTTCGCCGAGGGTAGGACTCCTGTCAGTCGCCGGTTCGCTGCAAGTCTGCTTACGAAGTTGCAAGCTTTCCCAGCTGACCCCTTCAAAAATATTGTGGGCTCCAACGAAAGGATGATCTACCTTATCATTCAAGGCGCAATCTGACGGGAGAATTCGTGACGACGCACGATGCGATAGCCGACATCATTCGGGAAAGCCTCTCAGTCAAGCAAGCAATTCTCAACGACTCGGGATTGATACAAACGATCGCGATGCTTGGAGAAGAGATGAGCCGTGCGCTCCACGCTGGCCGAAAGGTGATTTTCTTTGGGAATGGCGGCAGTGCGGCTGACGCACAGCACATGGCGGCAGAATTGGTGGGCCGGTTCGTGCGCGAGCGGCGAGCTCTGCCGGCCTTAGCGTTGACAACGAACAGTTCCGCTCTGACGGCGATTGCGAATGATTATTCTTACGAGAGAGTTTTTGCCCGACAGGTGGAAGCGTTTGGTGCCGCCGGAGACGTGGCGATTGGAATTTCCACAAGTGGTAAATCGCCGAACGTAGTTCACGGAATTCGCACGGCGAAAAACATCGGAATTGTGACAGCAGGAATGACCGGCCGTTGTGGGCGAGAATTGGCCGAGGTGGCTGACTACTGTCTACGAGTTCCGTCCGAAAGTACGCCTCGCATTCAGGAAGCCCATACTCTCATCGGCCACATTATCTGCCAAATCGTTGACGAATCATTTGAGGGATGATTTTTATTGTTGTCGCCGGTCCTCGGGTCGCTAACCCGCCTTTCAATCGAACGGCCCAACAGCAGAAATTTGGCCCAGTGAAGCAGCTAGGGTCGCTCGGCCGAAATTCTTCAGCTCGCAGCAGAGCCGGACGATCTCCTAGAACAGCCATTATTTCTGGGTGACCAGCCGGCCCCTATGGCCCTCCATGGCTAAACTCTACCCACACAACATGGCCATACCTGACGCGATGTCTGCGGCCAGTGGAACTACCGTGCTGACGCGCGTGAGATCAAATATTTCGCGCACATCGGGCGCGAGACCCACAAGTACGAAACGCCCGCCGGAATTCCTGGTGGAGACGTAAACGCCGACAACAAAACCGATTCCTGCCGAACCGATTACAGAGACTTCCCGGAAGTCGGCCAGCACTCTCGTGCAGTTCAGGTTTTTTATTTCGTGAATTTTAGCCCTCAGGTATTCCGGGTCTGTGCCTGCGACAAACCGGCCTTCACACCGCAAAAGGCAAACGTCGCCGGACTGTTTGACCTCAATGAGCATCAACTTACTCCTAAATGAAATGCGGCGATTCGTGTGTCTTTGGTTGGCCCCCCGTATTGCAGCCTTCAGCCTGTAAAGCGAAAGTCTCTCGGAAATTGGATCACGAAATTGTCACAGTAGAGGCTGCGGTTCGAGCCCGCACGAGCCTACCACGCCGTTGTTACGTCCTCTTGAACCGGCAGCTTCATGTCCCTGACCCTGCGGGCCGGCTTGTAGCCACAAGCACGGGTGCCTCCGCAGGAGGAGGTGGTTGGGACTTCTGCTAATTGGCGCCTTCGCGATCTTCAATGGCACGGTAATGGTGTTAGTGTTGCTGGCGACGGTCTTCGAGATAGTAAGGTCCTCGATAACAATCGCCGCTGCGCTCCGAGAAACACGACCGTCGGAAAGCTGGAGCTGATTTCCGCTGCCGCGTCCGATGAGAAACGGCGTCTGATCAATGCGGACAGAACGACGGCTCCAATCGGGAGCAATGATCTCCACAGTTGGCTCGCCTATCGCCGCGCCATCAGGCATAAGGGATGGACCTTAGCCGCGATTCTAACATGCTCCGAGCACGGCTAGACCTAGCCGACTTCAACCCAGCAGCAGCGGAAGCCAGCTTTGATCAAAAATCTGCCTGCGAGGACTGCTCTCAGGTTATACTTCGACAAATCCAGAGGCCTATGGCCTTCTCGCCGAGTCAACGCGTCAAGCTTTGCGAAATGTCCTCCTGCGGTATGCGTGGGACGGAAGCCGTGTATCGAGCAAATAACACTAAACTCGATCATGATTTTGGGACTAGTCTTCTTCCCAAAACAAGAGCCAAACAATGAACATTCCAAAAGAAGGTCACGGCAATTTGGAACAAGAGATTCGCCAGGTAAGCGGAGCTACTGCTGACCGAGAGCGGTCAGGCGAATACCGGAAAGACGCCCAACTTATGCTGCGTCGCGAGGATGCCGTCCTGGACCGTTTCTTCACCCTTTCGATCGATATGCTCTGCATCGCTGGGTATGACGGCTACTTCAAACGACTGAACCCCGCTTGGGAACGCGTTCTTGGGTACAGCGTAGACGAACTGACCTCCTTGCCTTTCCTCGAATTCGTGCATCCTGACGATCGGGCGACGACGATAGCGGAAATGCAATGCCTCACCACCGGTCACAGTACGATATCTTTCGAAAACAGATACCGTGCCAAAGACGGCACGTACCGCTGGATGCTGTGGGATGCGACGCCCTTTCCAGAACAACAACTGATCTACGCGGCCGCGCGCGACATCACCGAACGAAAACACGCTGAAGAGACTCTGCACCGCTTCTTTACATCGTCTGCTGACATGTTGAGTATCGTAGGGTACGACGGCTATCGCCAGGTAGTGAATCCGGCTTGGCAGCGCATCCTGGGGTTCAGTGCGGCGGAGCTGAAAGCAGTTCCCTTATTTGAATTTATCCATCCTGACGACCGCGACTTGGCAATAACCCAATTTCGAAAGTTGCTTGCCGACGAGAGCATGATCTCCTTCGAAGCCCGCTATCGCACAAAGGAGGGTTCTTACCGCTGGATGCAGTGGAATGCCACGCCATTCCCGGAACAGCGGTTGATCTATGCCTCCGGGCGCGATATTACCGAGCGCAAACAGGCCGAACAGAAGATTCAAAAACTCAAGGAAGAGGCCGATGCAGCAAATCGAGCCAAGAGCGAGTTCCTGGCGCGAATGAGCCACGAGATCCGGACGCCGCTGAACGTGGTCATCGGGACGGGCGACCTGCTGGAACGAACCGCACTTGACAACGAGCAGCGGAAATATGTCCGCGTTTTTCAGAACGCTGCCAACAACCTGCTGGCCGTAATCAACGACATTCTCGATCTTGCTAAAGTCGAATCCGGACATCTCACTCTCAAGGAAAGCGATTTCGATCTGGCTGAATTGCTAGATTCGATCGCCGAAATCATGGCGGTGCGGGCTAGGCAAAAAGGTGTTGGCCTGATCTACGACATTGCGCCCCAAATCCGCGCAAAAGTCAGAGGTGACCCCGAGCGGCTACGCCAGGTGCTGATCAATCTGATCGGTAACGCCATCAAGTTCACTGAGAAGGGACAGGTAGCGATGCGCGTCGAGGCCGATTCGGGAAGTTCCGAACTAGGTGCACTTCGATTCTCGGTGGCCGATACAGGCATCGGTATTCCAGCAGAAAAACTGGATACAATCTTTGAAGCTTTCACCCAGGCCGACGACTCCATCACACGGGCATACGGTGGCACAGGCTTAGGTCTAGCTATTGCCAAGCGGCTGGTTGAACTGATGAACGGGCGCATTTGGGCCGAAAGCCAGTTGGGGGCTGGCGCCACTTTTTTTTTCACAGTCAATCTCAGAGTATCCGCTGCGCAACCCATGTCGGCCGAGATGCAGGCTACGCAGTTCGCGGTAGCACCGGATTCGCTCAGCGCTCTGCAGATTTTGGTCGTCGATGATTCCGAGGAGAACTGTTTTTTGATCAGAGAGTACTTCAAGGATTTCGGATGTCATTTGGAATTCGCGGCTAACGGACAGATAGCTGCCGAGAAGGCTTGCTCAAAGCCCTACGATTTAGTGTTGATGGACCTTCGGATGCCCGTGATGGATGGATATAAGGCCACCGAACGGATTCGAGGATGGGAGAGGGAACAGGGACGCCCTCCTACCCCCATCATCGCGCTGACTGCCAGCGCGCTGGAACCCGAACTTCAGAAGGCGATCGATGCCGGTTGCACGGCATCTCTGCGGAAGCCCATCCGCCTGCTGACGTTGCTCGAAGCTGTCCAGAAGCACGCGATCCGGAGGTGTGCCCCTAGTGCCTCGCCACTCGAGAACGTGGCTGTGCACGCTGACGCCTCTTTGCGCGCTTTAATTCCGGCTTATTTGAATAAGCAACGCGAGGCGGTGCGCAAGATCCTTTCAGCGCTGGAGAAATTTGACTATGGGGCCGTTGGTGAGCTGAGTCACAAAATGAGTGGAACCGGGGGTAGCTACGGCTTCCAGCAGATCACAGACATTGCTACAGCAATCTGCGAGGCGGCGAAAGAACGGAATCCCGGCGAGATTCGATCACAAGTGGCTAAGCTTTCCAGATATCTCGAGCAGGTGGTTATTTGAGACTAACGCAGGTACTTAATCAGCAGAACTTCGTTCCCTGCCTGGCTATAAATCATCTCGTCTACGAGTTGACGGGTCATCAAAAGTCCAAAACCGCCCGGCCTTAAACCTAGCTGTTGGCGTAGCTCGGCGTGCTGAAACACCGAATC
>Ga0210394_10004434_pt1 | contig 16428 bp, 13 predicted proteins | sample IncBWC12MmetaG_FD_160121 | JGI IMG/M metagenome (GOLD analysis project Ga0210394, IMG submission 160121) | Forest soil microbial communities from Barre Woods Harvard Forest LTER site, Petersham, Massachusetts, United States - Inc-BW-C-12-M | ecosystem: Environmental > Terrestrial > Soil >... | reverse complement strand
AAGAACACATCCTTCGAAAGATTCTTTTTCCGCACGATATATTCCGCGGCGCCGCGGTCGGGGCCATCGCCCATCATTACCAGCTTCGCTGGAATTTTTTCACGCAGCAGCGCGAAGATTTCCACGACGTCGGTGATGCGCTTCACCGGCCGGAAATTCGAAAGGTGCATCAGGATGGGCTCGTTGTTCTTGGCCCATTGTTTGCGGCCCGACGGATCCGTGCAACGTGTGTACTGATCGCAATTTACGAAGTTGGGAATCACTTCGATCGGGCGCTTGATTTCGAATTCGCGAATGGTGCGCTCGCGCAGGTAGTTCGATATGGAAGTGACGCCATCGCTCTGCTCAATCGAAAATCGCGTGATCGGCAAATAGCTGCGATCGCTTCCCACCAGCGTGATATCCGTGCCATGCAGCGTGGTGATGAACGGCAGCTTTTTCGGCATCGCCATCATGCGGGCGAGCAGAGCGCTTACCGAGTGGGGAATGGCGTAGTGCACATGCAGCAAATCGAGCGCAGCTTGCTCGGCCACTTCCAGCATTTTCGTTGCCAGCGCCAGGGTGTAAGGCGGATGGTCAAATAGCGGGTAGGATGTCACCTCCACTTCATGGAAGTGGATGCGCTCGTGCGCGGAACTTAGCCGGATGGGCATCGCATAACTGATGAAATGGATTTCGTGCCCGCGCGCGGCCAGCTCGATGCCCAGCTCGGTAGCCACGACCCCGGAGCCGCCATACGTGGGATAACAGGTGATTCCGATTTTCATGGGGCCTCCCGGCACTGTATCAGTCATCCCGCGCGAGCGGCAAGCGTGGCCGCCCCGTTGCGCTCGCTTGCGCCGGGGGCGACCCGATGCTAGATTCGCGCCTTCCGGTCTGACATTAGACGGACCAACAGGCGTTCTCGATGCTGCGACTTTCAGGCAAAGTGGCGTTCATTACTGGCGGCGGCACCGGCATCGGTCGGGCCTGCGCCTTGGCGTTTGCACGGGAGGGAGCGCAGGTGGCGGTCGCTGGCCGGAGGAAGGACCCTCTTGACAAAGTCGCTGGGGAAATCGCGGCGGCGGGTGGCAAATCGCTTGCGCTATCATGTGATGTCACCCGGCGCTCGTCGGTGGAAGGCGCGCTGGCGCAGGTAGAAAAGCATTTTGGGCGTCTCGATACGATCGTGAACAATGCCGGCACCGTGGTCGTTGCAACCGTAGAGCACACTTCCGATGAGGATTGGGACCGAGTGCTCGCCGCGAACCTGACCGGAGCATTCTTCGTCTCCAGGGCCGCGCTCGCGCCATTGCGCAGGGCGGGCGGCGGCTCGATCGTCAATATCGGCTCGGTGCTCGGCCTGGTGGCGCGCAAGGACCGCGCTGCGTACTGTGCGGCCAAGGCGGGGGTATCAGGTCTCACTCGCGCGATGGCGCTGGACCACGCACAGGAGAAAATCCGAGTTAACTGCATTTGTCCTACGATTGTGGAGACCGAGCTGGGCATGCAATCAATTCAGATGACCGGCGACGCAGCAGCCGAGATCCAAAAACGCATCGCGGAAATTCCCATCGGACGACTCGGCAAGCCGGAAGACGTGGCCATGATGGCCGTCTATCTTGCTTCGCAAGACGCGTCGTGGGTCACCGGCGTGTCGTTCCCGCTGGATGGAGGCCTCACGGCATATTGATATGACGCAACCTAAGTCGTTCAAGTCTAAATCCGCCGAACGCTTGGCCGCCGCAGAGTTGCGCCGGCGTCTGCAGGAGAACAACACCGCGAAACAATTTGGATTTGCCTTGATCGTGGCGGAGCGCGGAAAAGTCATTCTGCGGATGCACGTCAACAGGAGCCACCTGCAAGTCCACGGCGTGGTCCATGGTGGCGTGCTGGCTGCGCTGGCGGATACTGCCGGCGGCCTTGCGACGTACATGGCATGTCCGCCAGGCACGCGCGTCGCGACGATTGAGATGAAAATCAATTACCTGGAGGCCGTGGAAGGCGGCAGCGTCACCGCGGAAGCGATCGTGGTACGAATTGGCCGGCACGTCGCCGTGGTTGATTGCGACGTTACCGACGACGCGCACCGCCTAGTAAGCAAGGCCTTGATGACTTTTTTTGTGGGACCCTTCCGAAAGAACCGCAAGAAGCGACCGGCGTAGCGCACACACGGAACGCCATGCAGCATCCCAGCGCACGCTATCACGAACTATTGTTCAAAAATTGTTATTCGTCCGAGTTGTCGGTTGAGCCCGAGCCGTTGCTTCCGTTCGATCCGTTGGTGCCGCCCTGCGCTGCGTCGTCACCCTCTTTATACAGATACTTGATGCAGTGTTTGTAAACGAGCAGGTTGGGGCTGCCGTAGCGAGTAAGCTTGATGCAATCCCGGTCGTACCATTCCACACTGCCGCGCAGGACTTCTCCGTCGGTCAGCACGACTGCTACCGGGGTTCGCGATTGCATCTGCTTCACGAAGTAAAAATTTTCCGCATGAGTTTGTTCAGGCGGAGCAGGCTTTTTGCGCTGCGCACCCTGCGCCGGAACGGCTTGAATGGGACGTGCTGGAAATTGTTCCTTCACATCGGTAAGAGTAGGGCGAAAAAGTTTACGGTTCACCATAAGTGCTCCTTCCAATGACTACATCCTGTTATGACTGTGGAAGAACGTTTTAGGTTGCAGACATTTTGCAAAAAATCGCTAAATCGTCCGGCCGTCCTGGGCAGTGCCCAACGAAAGCAGAAGCGCATCCAGCCCCAACTGGCGGCTAATATTCCGCTTAAGCCGGTTTTCCAGGCGATCCAGCCCTTGGGTAGCCCGCGCGACCCACTCGAAATCTATTTTCCTGCTGAGCGCTTCCAATTCACGGCGCAAATCGGGATTCCGAGCGAGACTGCTCTTCGGACCTTGGGATAGTTCAAGAAGGTCTGTGAGCAGACTATAGAACAGCGTCAGAATATTTTCAAACGATTCCTTTTCCTGTTTGGCGAGCTGCGTGGTGGCGGCAAAAATCTCCGCGGTCTTTCCGCCGTTGATCGTTTTTTCCAGCAGGCTCAGGACGCTGCGGCGCAAGCGCGCAGATTCCTCCAGATTCAAAGCCAGCGCCATGCCCGGGCTGCCGCTGGAGAGCTGAGCTGCAAGCTTGCGTTCCGGCGCCTTGGCCTCGGTGCGTTCGCCGAGAAACTTTTCGATTTGCTCGACGGCGACGGGCGCGAATTGGAATTGCAGGCATCGCGAGCGGATTGTTTGCAGCACGGAATCGGGAGTCGGAGCCAGCAGAATCAGCGTCGCGCTTTCCGGCGGCTCTTCCAGGATTTTCAGGAACAGGTCGGCGTCATTCCAGCGCATGGTGTGCGCGTCATCCAGAATGAAGACGCGCCTGCGCCCCTGCGGTTTGAAGTACGCGGCGCGCTGCACGGCGCGCAGCTGGCCCACGCGAATCATCGGGCGCGCGACCGGAGCCAGCCTGCGCACCGGATCGGGCACCAGCAACCACACATCCGGATGCGTTTCGATAATCAGCGGCATGCGTTCGACCATCGCAGCATCGGCTGATTCGCCGCGTTCGCTAAGGCCCGCGGCAACCAGCGCCGCGGGACTCGCAAGCGGCGCCATGCGCTTGCAAGATTCGCACTCGCCGCAAAAATCATCCTGCAGGCGCTCGCAATTCGCGGCCTGCGCAAACATGCGTGCCAGCGTGTATTTCCCGATGCCGCGCGGTCCCGTAAACAGCAGCGCGCCCGGCGCGCGGTCGCGGCGCAGCATTCCGCGCAGCGCGGTGACGATGCGTTCGTTGCCGAGAAATTCGTCGCAGCCCATTCAGATGGCCTTTGCCGTTGTCGGCAGGAAGCCGCGCGCCTCAATCGTCGCCAGAATTTCTTCGTGTATCGCTTTGGGCGAGCGCAAAGGAACGGCCGCGGATTCGCGCAGCGCGCGCGCTGCGCGACCCGCCTTGCGCAATGCTTTCGCTTCAATCTTGTCGATCCGCTCGCGCGCTAAATCCGCGCATTCGATCCTCGCCCAATTCGGCTGTCGCGACAGTGCGTCATAAACTTGCGACGCCGTCTGGAGGTGCGTGAGGTTCGCCTCCAGCAAATCGCGCCGCCGCTTCGTGTAACCGCGCGCCGTTTTTTCGCCTACCAGCCGGTGAGCCGCCCTCGGCGGCACGCGAAGGTAGACAACCAAATCTTCCCGAGGCATCCCGTAGATATCGTATTCCAGCTGCTTGAGCCAAGCCAAAAACTCCTGGCGTTTTTCGGGCGGCACGCGAGCGCCCTGATGCGCCAGATTGGAGGCGACGTAACGGTCCGCGAGCAGCATCTTTCCGGCGGCCAGGTCGGATTCCACCGCCGTGCGTGAATCGCGGCGATCCTCCGCATAGAGTAAGGCAGAGAAATGCGGATCCACCGATTCCAGGGGCCCGAATTCGCCATTCAGGAAGCGGGCCACGAGTTTGCCGAAAAATCCGTCGTAGCGAGGGAAGCTTATTTCAGTAAAAGCTGTTCCGCGCGACGCAAGCGCTCGCGTCAGCATTTCGAGTTGGGTGCGTTTCCCCGAGCCGTCAATTCCCTCGAGAACGATGAATTTGCCGCGGGCAGGCATTGATTGGAACCACAGTCTAGCATAGGGAGGTGGTTCGGCAGGCGCGACGCGTGCTGCGTGACTGGTAAGTGGTGATTCGTGGTTCGCAGCCCGCGACCCGTGTCCAGGGAACAGCGCCGCGCAGGCTTCGGCGCTGCGCTCCCCAGGATGACGGCGCGTCGGGTATAGTGGATTTCGCCATGTTAAGATCGCGGCGATGACAATCCAATCCTCACTGGTCGCTGCGAACTGGGCGCAGATTCAGGAACGCATCGCGCGTGCTGCCGAGCGTTGCGGCCGCCGCGCCGATGAAATCACCGTGGTGGCGGTGTCGAAAACCCATCCAGCGGAAGCCATCGTCGCGGCTTACGAAGCCGGACTGCGCCACTTCGGAGAAAATCGCGTCCAGGAATGGGAATCGAAACAGCCGAAGGTGGCGGACCTCGACGCGACGTGGCATCTGATCGGCCATTTGCAGAGCAATAAGGCCCGCCGCGCCGCGCACCTTTTTCGCCGCGTGGATTCGCTGGACGATTTGGCGCTGGCAAAAAAACTGCACGCTGCGGCCGATGCGGAAGGGAAGTGCCTGCCCGTGCTGATCGAGGTGCGTCTCGGCGACGAAGAAACCAAGAGCGGCGTTGGCGAAGCGGACTTGCTGTCGCTGGCCACGAGCATTGCGCCATTCGCGCATCTGGAATTCGCGGGATTGATGACCATCCCGCCGTTTTTCGATGAGCCCGAGCGCGTGCGGCCCTATTTTCGCAAGCTGCGCGAATTGCGCGACGACTTGAGCCAAAGGCTTAGCCGCGCGCTGCCGGTCCTTTCCATGGGCATGAGCCACGACTTCGAAATCGCCATCGCAGAAGGGGCGACGGAAATTCGCGTCGGCACAGCACTGTTCGGTCCGCGCGGAGCCGTGGCCTGATTCGCGCTGCAGCCAGCGGAGGGCCGCATTCCTGTCTGGGCCTCGACCCGCCGTTCGCTAGCAGCGGCGATGAGCGGTCAACTATTTCCTCTTCTTTCTGCCCATCCGCGAATGAACCCCGGGACGCGGAACCTTTCTTTTTATAACGGTCACCGATTTTGCTTTCTTGCCGGATTTGCGCGCGGCCGCGCCGCCGCTAACCACATGCTTCGTCAAATCGAGGGTGAATTGATCCATAACCGAGCTGGTGCGCGTGGTTTCATCCACACCGAGCGATTGACATTGAATTGATTTGGCGCTGACGGTAAGCCGCAGGAAGCCGAAAACATTGTCGTTGTAGGCGACCAGTGTGAGCTGGTTGCCCTTGCCGTCATTCCCCACGGCGCCCGGCTGTGGCAAAGCGCCATTTTTTCCGGTCTTGGGTTTGCTCAAATTAAAATAGCCGCCGTTGCCCGCAACCAGGTAAGGAATTTGGCGTCCGTCCACCTTCATCACACGGGTGTAACGTTCGTAGAGGTGCGCGTGTCCGGAAAGCACCAGATCCGGCCAAATGCCCGCGGTCTGGCAAGCGGTATCAATTGCCGCCAGCATCTGCGGGCTGGGAAAATGTTCGCTGCTGATCGTGAACGGAGGATGGTGTACCGTCAGAATCAGCGCGAACGGAGCGCTCCCCGATTGTTTGCGTTGCGCGGCCGCCGCCTGCAATTGCGCCAGCAGAAACGCGGTTTGCTGCGTGCCGGCCACACCGCCGCTCAGGACTCCCACCGTTTCACTCGTATTCGAATACAAGCCGATGATTTTCAGGAAGGGAGCGTTCAGCGTGAAATAAGCGCCCCCTTGCGTCATCGTCGTGCGTGCAAATCCTTTGGCGGAAGGGTCGTTGGTCGGCGTCTTTGAACAAAAATTTTCGTAGAATGGTTGCAGCGAATATTTCACCGGCTCGCTCGGAAAAAGCACTCCATCGTGATTTCCCGGGATGGCAAAAATCGGTCCGGCGTAGTCGCGGTAGGGATCGTAGAATTGATCGTAATAATAGCGCTCCTGGCCAAAGAAATAGACGACGTCTCCCAGATGAAAAAAGAACGCGGGGCGACCGCTCGTGAAATCCTTTCCCGTCAGATCGTCACTCATCGCATCCGCAACGGCAAACTGGTGCGAGGGTTCCTTGACGCCCCCGGTATCGCCGACCGAGTGAAACACGATTTGCCCGGAATTCAGGATTTGTTGTACAACAGCGCTTCCTAGGACGTCGGCCAGCGCCATAACCGGCGGATTTTTCCAAGGCGCGGGAATCGCTTCGGTCACCGGCGTGGTTACTACCGCTGAATCGGCGTAAACATCCTTTGGGTCGAAAGTGTTAAAGTCATCCGGAGACGGCTGGGGATTGGCGAAAGCAAAGCCGGTGTTGGACATAAACGGCGCCCTCCTTTTCAGGCGAGGATTCTGCTACGAAGGGCGAAAGTATACCTCTACTTCCCGTCTCTGAGGGGTTACAAGTTGCGCTGCGCTCGGGCGCACGATTTGCGGGGGCCGCCAGGGGGAATCGCGGCAGGAGATGGAAATTAAGGCCAGTGACGGCAGCGTTTCGTTTTACGTGCGGGTACAGCCACGGGCCAGCCGCGAGGCGATTGAAGGCGGGTATGCCGATGCCTTGAAGATTCGTCTCACGGCGCCGCCTGTGGATGGCCGCGCGAATGAAGCGCTCACGCGATTGCTCGCGGAGCGTTTGAACGTGCCGCGAGCGGCTGTTAGAATCGTGGCCGGCGAAAAGAGCCGCAGAAAACGCGTGATCGTTGCAGGTGTGACGCGCGAGCAGGTGTTGGCGCTGGCTGCAGCGGCAAAACGCCCCGCAAAGGAAGCAAAGGACTGACGAAATGCCCGATATCAAAGCCATCCAGACTGCCTTGCGCGCCGCCAAGCTCGACGGCTGGCTTTTTTGCGATCACCATCATCGCGATCCGATTGCTGGAACGATCCTCGGACTCGACCCGAACGCGATGGTCACTCGGCGCTGGTTTTACTTCATTCCCGCCAGAGGCGAGACGCGCAAGCTGGTGCACAAAATCGAACAGGGAACGCTGAACTCTCTGGAAGGCAAGAAGTTATTGTACGCGGGCTGGGAAGAGCTGCACAAAATGCTGCCGAAGCTGCTTTCCGGATGCAAGACCGTGGCCATGCAATATTCGCCGGAAAACAATATTCCCTACATCGGCCTGGTGGATGCCGGAACGATCGAGCTGATTCGCAAGCTGAAGAAAAAAGTAGTGAGCTCGGCGGACCTGGTGCAGAAATTTGAAGCCAGCTGGTCCGAGGAGCAATGGCAAGGTCACCGCGAGGCAGGCAAGATCGTGGACCGCATCACCCGCGAAGCATTCCAGCGCGCCGCGAAATTCGTCCGGGAAGGGAAGCCGCTTAGCGAATTCGAGTTGCAACAGTGGATTGTCGAGCAATTTCGCGCGGGAGGACTTACGACCGCCGAGCCCCCCATCGTGGCCGTGCAGCCGAACAACGGCAGCCCGCACTACGAGCCGCAGGCCGAAGGTTCGCGCCCGATACGCGCCGGAGATTTGCTGCTGCTCGATATCTGGGCCAAGCTGAATCGGCCGGGCAGCGTGTATTACGACATTACCTGGGTCGGCTATCTGGGCGAGCGCGTGCCGGATTCCTACGCCAAAATTTTCCGCATCGTGAAAAACGCGCGCAATGCCGCGATTGAGTTCGTGAAGGAAGCGGTGGCGAAAAAGCGCGCCGTGCACGGCTGGGAAGTGGACCACGTCACGCGCGAGACGATTCGCAAGGCAGGTTACGGAAAATATTTCGTGCACCGCACCGGACACAGCATCGGCCAGGAAGTCCACGGCAACGGCGCGAACATGGACGGCCTGGAAACGCGCGACGATCGAAAAATCGCGCCGCACACCTGCTTCTCGGTCGAGCCCGGAATTTATTTGCCGGAATTCGGCGTGCGCAGCGAAGTGAACGTGTACGTCGGCGAAAACGAAGCGCGCGTTACCGGCGCCATCCAGGAAGAAATTCTTCCGTTGCTGGCTTAGGTGACCGTGAACGAAGTCCCCGGGAACGAAGCGGCATTCGGCGAAGCGCAAAGCAACCAGGAATCCGGCAACCAGTCCGCTGGCGACCGAACGCTCGGCGGCGTCACGCTCGTTGAGCAAGCGCCCGTGAGCCACACTCCCGGCGCCCCCACGATTGCGCCCCCACATTCCTTCGCGGCAAATGAGGCTCGCGCCGCGCTCGCGCTGTTTGTGGCGCTCGTGGCGTGGCTGGTGCCGGGCCTCGGACATTTGCTGCTGGGACGCTGGGGCCGCGCGCTTGCGTTTTTCGTCGCGGTGGGCGGGCTGGTGATCACCGGCTTCCTGCTTCGTGGCAACGTCTTCCCTCCGCACTCCGGCGATCCGTTCGGAACGCTCGGTTTTCTGGCGGATGCCGGCACAGGCGTGTTCTATTATTTTTCCCGATTCTTCGAGGCCGCCGGGCCAGACGTTTCACGCGCCGCGGGAGACTACGGTACGCGGTTCATCGCCTCTGCCGGAGTAGTGAACGTGCTGGCCGTGCTGGACGTGGTTGAAATAGCCACCGGCAGGAGAAGCTAGGTGGCTTTTGGCGCATTCCTGTTCAGCTGCGGCGCGCTGCGGCTCAGCCACCTTTCGGCGATGCTGCTGTTCGCGTTTCTGGTGTCGTTGGCGCTGGCGTGCCTGACGCAGCGCACAAGATCGGGAGGTGCGAGATATGCGCTGTGGTCATTTGCACTCTTTGTATTGATTGGCGTGGGCGTGGCCTGGCTGATGTATCCCATTTCGCGGTGACGACGCCGACAGTCGTCGACGCAGCGCAGCCAGCGCGCTTACCGGCTCCGCACACTCGATTAACTAGATTATCGCGGCACGTACTGCTGTTCTTGACTTTGCTGGCCAACGCGTCACAATAAGAGTCCCTTCTGAAATCGTTCCCTCGGCAGCCGACTACCCTCTTCAGTCAATAGCCAGGCAGCCCGAAAACCAAAGCTCGAGCTAGCAAAATAGGGGCAAAGCGGATGCGTATCGTGCGCAAACCGTACATGTGATTTTTCGAATGTCCGGTAAACACAGCGGGGATCAGCGCCGTCACGAACTAATATCCGGGCATCAGATCGCGCATCGATCTGAGCCGGCGCCGTCATTGCTAGACGAGACCTCTGGCGAGCAGCGGAGGAAGGACAGAGGTGGCCTGTACAAAAAAGTGCTGCTCGTGGCGATCTTCATAACGGTATTCCTGCTCTCGGACGGGTCCTCGACAGCATCGCTGACATGGCAGGGTTCGCCACCCTGGTATCTGCCCGTGGGGCTGAGCCTCGCGCTACTGTTGTGTGGGGGAATCCGATATTTGCCATTGATATTCGTTTCCAGCGTGATCGCGGCCATGGTGAACTACCACCGGCCGCTTTTTTCTTGGTGCGGACTTCCGGGCTCGACAATGCTTTACCTTCCCTACATGGCTGGTGCGGCCTTACTCCGGGGACGATGGCGATTGGATCTGAAGCTCGGCACGCTGCGCGACGTGGGGCGATTTGTCCTGGTTGGTTTCACCGCGGCGGTCGGCAGCGCAATCGGCGGAATGCTAACGCTGCTGGGAGATGGTTTCATCAACAGGTCCGAGATGCTCAAGACGACGGTAGATTGGTGGGCCAGCGACGCGGGTGCGGTTATCAGCTTTACTCCTTTTCTACTGGTCTATGTAGCTCCGCAGGTGAGCTCCTGGCTAAAATCCGAGGCTGACATTCACCGAGCGGTGGCTGGGTGGCGTCACGTTTCCAGAACTCAGATCCTGGAGACAGCCGCGCAAGCAGTTTCTGTTCTGGCGGCCATTTGGCTGGTGTTCGGCTTTACACCGGCAACTCCTTATCAGCCGCTCTATCTCCTTTTCATTCCGGTCATTTGGGTTACCGTTCGGCACGGCTTGCCAGGAGCAGCGCTCACCACCTTCGGCGTAAACGCCGGAATGATGTGCGCAGCCTGGAGCACACACACACACAAAGTGGCACGCCCTCCTGTGCAACTCGCCCTGCTGGCGCTTGGGCTGACGGGCCTTTGCCTGGGAGCGGTGGTCACCGAACGGCGGCACGCAGACGTCGAGCTGGCAAAGCGGGCGCGCCTGGAGAGTTTTGCCGCTGAAGTCGGGGCGGCGTTGACGCGAGGTCGCAGTTTGCAGGAAGGCTTGCAGCTGAGCGTTGAGGGATTCGTGCGTTACCTCGATCTAGCTTCCGCCGACGTTTGGTGTTTCAACGATTCGACCAAGGTCCTGGAACTCGCAGCGAGCGCGGGAACCGACGTTGCCATTGCCAGGGAGGCGATCGGGGCACTGAGGATCGGGCGCATCGCGCAGGAACGTAAACTTTATTGCACGAGCGACGTTTTACATGATGTCATGCCCCTGGACAAGCAACGGGAGCCAGAGGAGAAGATGGTTGCTTTTGCCGGTCAGCCTCTGATCATCGACGATCAGGTGGTCGGCGTGGTCGCCACGTTCGCTCTCCAGCCGTTCGGGGAGGATACACTGAGATCTATCGCCACGGTCGCGGAGAGTATGGGCCAGTTTATTGTCCGGATAAAGGCGGAAGGAGAGTTGCGCAGGGCTAAAGACGTCGCTGAAGGTGCCAACCGGGCGAAGAGCGAGTTTCTTGCCAACATGAGCCACGAAATACGCACTCCCCTAAACGGAGTGATCGGTATGACCGAGCTGGCTCTCGACACCGAGCTCAGCTTGGAGCAACGCGAGTACCTCCAGACTGTCAAGATGTCGTCCGACGCGCTGCTCACGGTGATTAACGACATTCTCGATTTCTCGAAGATCGAGGCGGGCAAGATTGATTTGGAAACATTGGATTTCAACTTGCGGGAATGTTTGGAAGCTACGCTCAAGACGCTGGCGTTGCGCTGCGATGAAAAGGGATTGGAACTACTTTGCGAGATTGCGCGCGAAGTACCGGAAATCGTGCAAGGCGATTCCAGCAGGCTACGCCAGATTCTCGTCAACCTGGTGGGCAACGCGATCAAGTTCACCGCTGCGGGTGAAATAGGTCTGAAGGTTGAGCTGCGAGCCGAAGAAGGCGGCCATCACCTCCTGCATTTCATAGTATCGGATACCGGGATCGGCATCCCTCCGGAAAAGCAGAAACTCATATTCGATCCTTTCTCTCAGGCGGACACATCCACAACTCGCAAATATGGGGGGACGGGCCTGGGCCTGACGATCTCCTCGCGCCTGGTCACGATGATGGGGGGCAACATCTGGCTCGCAAGCCAGCTCGGCCAAGGGACACAATTCCACTTCACGGCGCAGTTCAAGAGCTCCGAAAATAAAGTGCCCGTGGGAGCAAGTGTTTCACCGGAGATTCCAAGAGGTGTCAAAGTTCTGGTTGTAGACGACAACCGCACGAACCGCCGAATCCTTGAGGGGATGCTCGGGCGCTGGGAGATGAAAGCGAAGTCCGTGGAAGACGGAGAAGAGGCTCTAACGGAGTTGTCTGCTGCCCGGGAGGCCGCAGAACCGTATGCATTGATTCTCATCGACATGCATATGCCGGGAATGGGCGGGCTCACACTTGTCGAGCGAATCCGGCAGAGGCCAGAATTATCCGCAGCAACGATCGTGATGCTCACTTCGGCGGGATACCGCGAAGACGCCGAACGATGCAAGGAGTTGGGTGTCTCTTCCTATTTGTTGAAACCGATCCGGCAGTCGGAATTGCGCGAGACGATCAACCTCATTCTTGGCGTCCGCGAACAAAAGGGCGCGATCCCAATCGGAGCGAGTTACTCCCTGCGAGACGCGCAAGATCCCACCGAGGCCCTGCGCATACTGCTTGCGGAAGACAATCTGGTAAACCAACGATTGGCTACGCGGCTTCTGGAGAAACGCGGCCACCTGGTTGTGGTTGCTGCGAACGGCCGCGAAGCTCTTGAAGCGCTGGAGAAGGAAAGCTTTGACCTAGTCCTGATGGACGTACAAATGCCGGAAATGGACGGACTGGAAGCCATCGCAAGGATTCGAGAAATGGAAGTACGCACCGGCGGACATCAGCCCGTGGTTGCTTTGACTGCCCACGCTATGAAGGGAGATATGGAGCGCGGTCTGTCTGCGGGAATGGATGGTTATCTGACCAAACCCATGCGCCCGCAAGAGCTCGACGACGTCCTCGATAAGTACGCACGCAAGGCGACGGCAACGCGCGCGCTTCCGGATTGAACAGAATCGTCAAGGTTTCCGAGGGAGGAATCGACCCTGCGCTACGCCGTTGCGACGGCAATAGAGGCTTCGGTCGCCCGCGGGTCCGCCGGTCACGACAGGTTGCCACCAAGAACCATACTACGGATTCCGGGCGCACGACAGCGCACTCGGAAACAACCTACCAAGATCGAAGACGGCCTACCGGTCAAAATGCTGGACGGCAACCGCGCCAGAAGTCCGCTGCTAGGAAATCGTCCATGATCTCCTTGCACCCCGTTCTGGAACGTAAGACGGATCGTTGGAGGCTCGCGGATTACTTCCGCATCGCCGACCATCCTCCCAGAGACCTTGAGGCCTAGTGCTGCCCAAGGTGGCGATCGCCTCTAGCGAACCAACTGAACCTGTGCTTGCGGAGCGGGCCTTGACTCCAGAGTCACCTTCTTCACGTTGTCATCGGGAATTCGGTCAATCAGCAACGTAAACGGATCGATGCCGGCTTTCTCCGGCAATTGAGGAGTTGTGAAAGTGAAGGTCGAATCGCGCTGGGCGATGTGCATTCGCTCGCGGTAGAGCGTATCGCCGTATTTTTTCCCGCTTGCAGGCTTGGCGAACGCTCCAATGTCGATCCAGTCGTCTACGGGAACTTCAGTTTCCTTGCCGGTCGCGTCAGCCTTGAATTTGCGAGCTTCCACCTGGATGGTGACGTCATATTTTCCATCCGTGCGCTTCCGTGCCGTGGCTTCCAGGGTGCGATTCGAGAACAGGGTGATATCTTCAAACAAATCCTTGATCAGGTATTGCAGCTCAGGCGGGGTCTGTTCCCGCAACGCATCCACCAAAGCATAGGACGTGGGATAAGGCGGGGGGGCATACGCGTACTGGTGAATCAGCTTGCGCAACGCTCGATTGACGGCATCCTCGCCGATCATCTCCTTCATGTAATAGAGCACCACGCTTCCCTTGCGATAGTGAATGTATCCCTGGTCCTGCTCGACCGTCAGCAAGGGTCGCTCCTTGAGTCGCTCCTGGCCGCGGGCCCGAAGGTAGTTGTCCATCTCAAACGTGAGGAATTTCCTCATCAGGCCCCGGCCATATTCCTTTTCCATGACCATGAGCGCGGAGTATTGGGCCAGAGTCTCGGAAAGCACCGTTGCTCCCTCCATATTTGCGCCGATTACCTGGTGCGCCCACCACTGGTGCGCCATTTCGTGAGCCACCATGTAGAAAACATAATCGATCTCGTCGGGATGATTCAGATTGGCGACGAAGCCGATGGATTCCGAGTACGGCATGGTCCCGGGAAAGGATATGGCGAAGGTGGCCACGCGCGGAAACTCAATAATGCGGGCTTCCTTATGCTCGTATGGCCCAAAATTCTTAATGTAGTAATCCAGGGACTTCTTCATGGAGTTCATCATTCGGGGAACATTCCAGGGATGTTCCTCGAGGTAATACACTTCCAGCTTGATGCCGTTCCAGTCCTCGCGCGCCACTTCATAACGGCCAGAATTAAAAGAACAAAAGTTCAACGACGGATGGTCGAGTTTGTATTCGAAGTAGCGGCGGCCATCCTGCCGCCATTCGCGCACCAGCGAACCCGGAGCAATGGCGATCTGATCGGGCGTCGTGCTGATGATGGCGCTGATGTCTGCCCAGCCGGAGTGCCCCGGGACATAGATGTCAAGGCAATCGTCGGTGCAGTTGCGTTCCAGCGCCGGCATGAGGTCAACTTCCGGAAGGCCATATTTCTTGCGCTCGCCTGGATCGCTCAGTTCGCGATCGCGCATGTAGCCGATGACAGGGGCGTCGAGGTTGTCGAGGAACGTGCCATTCTGGACGACATCCGCATTGCTCACATTATTTTCAAAGCCCCAATTCCTGCTCTTCATGGTGAAGCGCAGAGTGCGCTCTTCGCCTGGTTGCAACGGTGAGGCAAAACGATAGATTCGATAGGACAGCCGGGCGTCCTCTTTGACGAGCGCAGCACCCGGGATGTCAATCGAGGAGTCGTAGTGCGGGCTGAGGGAGAAATGAATCTCCTCAATGGGATGGGAGTAGGGATTGTCGATGACCTCCTCGCCGCGTACCCTGAGGTTGCGGCTCAACGGAAAAATGTCTACCGCGTACTTTACGCTGCGTACCTGTGGCTGAGGCGTTTTGGCAAATGGCTTGTAACTCTTCTCATAGTCAGCCTGAATGCGCTCCGCGTCTTTGGGGCCGAGAAGAGAATTCAATACTTCAGTGTTGTACCAAATCCAACCTCCGCAGGCGGCAAATGCGAGTAGAGCGACAGCCGTTGCAGCTTTCCATCCGGAACCGAAGCGCAAGGCTGCAATGCGTCTGCGGGCCCGCCATCGGTCTTGCTTCCCACGCGGCCAGAACATTACGGTAGCGATGGCCAGCAGCACGCAGAAGAGCAGCCAATAGAGAGTGAACCAGTTCCACCCCGAACGATAAGGCGCATCGCCGAAGAAATCCGAATAAATGACGTTGGGCCTTTCCCCAAATTGAACCAGATAGGTGGCCACGTTCAGGGGCCGCCACAGAAACGTATTTACGCAATAGAAGGCGATGAAAGCAAAATATCCCGCGTACTTATTGGGCGCCAGGGCCTGGAAGAGGAAGGCCAGAATCGCCAGGAAGACAAAGTGGGAGGAGTCGCGCACGAGCAACTCGTGAGCATAAAGGCCGAACTGGAAGCGATAGTAGCCATGAAGTGCCTGGTCGACGATGCCAGCCAGCAGTGCCACGGCCTGAATCAGCATCACCATGGTGATGAGCGTAAACAACCGGGAGGCATAGGAAACCCACTCCGGAGTCGGCGTGGCGTCGGCAATTTCATCCATGCGGTCGTCGCGGTCCTTCCAAACCAAAGCGCCGGAGAAGTAAGTAATGATGACGAGCAGCAGGAAATCAAGAGCTCCTCGAATCAGCTCAATCACCCAGTAGGTAACGGGAAATGTTTGCACTGTTTGATTTTCCTGGATCTGCGTAGCTTCCAGGGACAGAGCCAGAATGCAAATCATACTGGCGATCATGACCACTACGACAAAGGCTGTGTTCTTGGCCATTCCGCGGAAATGAATTCTGAACGATCCCAGGAACTTGGCCCATGGCGCATCTGCCAGTTGCAGCTGGGGCACGGGAGTTACGGCCGGAGCGATCCTCGGTTGCGCGTCAGGTTCGCGCGCTTTTGTTTTCGTCCGCCGCTCGGCGAAGCGGAAGCGGGAGTAAGCGAGAGCAAAGGCTGCGCATCCGACTCCAAGCCAAATCAAACGGTTCCAAAGAAGTAAGCCACCGAAACTGAGGGAAAGGACGTTCTTGTCGGCGACCGTCCAGTATTTGGTGACCACGACAAATGCATTGGCGCCAAAAGGGTCAAGCAGGGATCGAATGCGATCCCACTGCGGGCCCTGCAGCAGTGCTAGGGTCACAGCGCGGCCAGCCAGCAGGAGGATCCCGGCAATAAAGGACGCGATGTCCCTGCGCCACACAACCGCCGCGGCAAACAAAACGGCCGCTGTGAAAAAGGTGTCGGGCAAGGCGAACAACAGAATGCCTTTCAAATGCGCGGTCCAACTCACCGCCTCCCAGCGTTCCCGATCCGCCCAGGGCATGTACTTGGCCAGCAGAATGCCGAGAGAGACTCCCAGCATGGGTACCGCCGAGACCAGGGTGGCCCCAAGAAAGCGGCCCAACAGGAAGTCGCGGCGCCGTAT
>Ga0210394_10004433_pt1 | contig 16430 bp, 17 predicted proteins | sample IncBWC12MmetaG_FD_160121 | JGI IMG/M metagenome (GOLD analysis project Ga0210394, IMG submission 160121) | Forest soil microbial communities from Barre Woods Harvard Forest LTER site, Petersham, Massachusetts, United States - Inc-BW-C-12-M | ecosystem: Environmental > Terrestrial > Soil >... | reverse complement strand
GCCGACGCTGGCCGAGTGGCTCTCGATGATCTGGTATGGCTGGATACCGAGCGGCGGCTCAATGTACCCCCCGAGCGGCGCCGCATCGGCTACGTGTTCCAGGACGCCCGGCTGTTTCCGCACTTGAACGTCGAGGGCAATCTTAGGTACGGCGAAAGACGCGCGCCGGGAACCGGCTACATCAGTCTCGACACCGTTGCCGGTCTGCTGGATCTCGGCTCCCTCATGGAGCGGCGTACGCATCAATTGTCCGGGGGCGAAAGACAACGCGTCGCCATCGGCCGGGCGCTCCTGTCCCAGCCCAAATTGCTTCTGCTCGACGAGCCGCTGGCGTCGCTCGACGCCGCGCGGCGCGGGGAGGTGCTGCCGTACTTGGAAAATCTGCGGGATCAATTGGCGGTTCCCATGGTTTATGTCAGTCACGACTTCGATGAGGTCTTGAGGCTCGCGACCCACGTCGTTCTGATGGAGAAAGGCAGGACCATCGCGCAGGGCGGAGTCGGAGCCATGAGCCTCAACGAGGACCTGCGCTCGATCATTGGCGCCGACGCAGTGGGAGCTATCGTCGAAGGCACCGTGCTCGGTATCGACGAGGCGAGCGGATTGACGCGGGTGAGCGTAGGCCGGGGTGAACTCAAGGTGCAGGCGCAGAATCTCACCGCGGGCGCGACGTTGCGGGTTCAATTGCTGGCCCGCGACCTGATCGTCGCCACCCAGCCCCCGCGAAACTTAAGCGTGCGCAACAGCTTGAGCGGAGTCGTGGCCTCGTTGAGCCGGGACGATGCGGACTCCGAGCTGGTCGGCATCGATATCGGCGGCACCTTGATCATGGCGCGGGTGACCACGGCGGCGGTGCGCGACCTTCATCTCACCCCCGGGCTGCCCGTCTGGGCTTTGGTGAAGTCGGTCTCGTTGCGCGGCCACTCCTTCGCGGCGCCGCCCGCTACTTCGATCGCGCGCCCAGGTGCATGATGGCGATGATGTGGTCGTCGGGCCGCAGGCCGATTGCGGCCTTGACCTTGGGATCGTAAGCGGCGGCGCCCGTTTTCCACATCACTCCATAACCCATGTCGTGGGCCGCGAGAAATAGATTTTCCGCGGCGGCTCCCACGGCCACCACCTGCTCGATCTCGGGTATCTTGGTTTGCTCGCGATTCACCGCGCAGCCGACCACGACGATCGCCGGTGATCGGTTCATTTTGTCGCGCTCGCCCGCCACCTGCTCTTCGGTCATGGCAGGCAATCGCACGCGTTTGGCCTCCGCTGCGGCGGCCGTGAAGGCCTGGCGAAGGGCGCCCTCCAAGACGATGAAACGCCAGGGCCTCAAGCGGCCGTGATCCGGAGCCCGTTCGCCCGCCTTCAACAGCTTGTCGAGATCCGCAGGCGTAGGACCGGGTTCCGACAGGCGGGCGGCGGATGAACGGGTTTGGAGGGCGTCGAACAGTTCCATCGTGGGTCCTTATAGAAAGCCGGGCATATCGGCTATGATTTGCGCCAGAGATCGCCGAACGGCGGCAGGGAAATTATACTCATCTAATGTCAAGGAGCCTTCAATGAACCGTATCGTTTTGGCATCAATCGCGGCGCTGGTGAGCGCGGGCACATTCGCGGCGCCGGTGACCTACGTCCTGGACCCCGCTCATACCTACCCGAGTTTCGAAGCAGACCACATGGGCGGTTTGTCCGTCTGGCGCGGTAAATTCACCAGCACCACGGGCAAGGTCGTATACGACAAGGCCGCGAAGAGCGGCACCATCGATGTCACCGTCGATATGAGTTCGATCGACTTCGGCATGCCGAAATTGAACGAACACGCCAAATCAGGCGAGATCTTCGATGCGGCGAAATATCCCACGGCCACCTACTCCGGCAAGTTCACCAAATTCAACGGGGATGTTCCCGCCGAAGCGCAGGGAACTCTGACCATGCACGGGGTGACCAAGCCCGTCACCTTGAGCATCAATTCCTTTCTGTGCAAACCGAACCCGATGTCCAAGAAGGAAGTGTGCGGCGCCGATGCGTCGGCCACTTTTAATCGCAGCGATTTCGGCGTGAACTTCGGCGACAAGTACGGCTTCAAGCAGGAAGTGAAGCTGCAGATCCAAGTGGAAGGCAGCCCGGGGGCAAGCTAGCGCGGAGCCTCGGCCGCGGCGATTTGCTGCTGCGCCGCACCAACATAGCCTCGTCAAAGAGGCGCGCCCGGCCGCAAGTTTCGCCGCTCCCTGCGAATCTTGCGGCCCAAGGCAACGCTATGGGTGTCGATAGGGGCTATAAGTCCCGAGACATCTATGAACCTAGTTCCTGCCCGTCCACTCGCGGAATCCCCCGATTTCAAACACAAGCTGTTGACGGTGACATGGCCGTTGATCGTCATCGCCGGGTTGATGCTCTCGCTCTGTGTGGCGAGTCTGAGCACCCTCTCCACGATCCGGGCCCTCGTCAACGGCGAAGGGATGTGGTCGAAGGCGGAGCGCCAGGCGATCGCCGAGATGCACCGTTTTGCCGGCAGCGGAGCGCAGGATGACTATCTGCGATTCCGAGGGGAACTCGCCGTAACCCTGGGCGACCGCGTCGCTCGTCTCGAGCTGCAGAGTTCTCATCCCGACTACGCGCGGGCGCGCGCCGGATTCCTGGCCGGACGCAATCATCCCGACGATGTCTCGGGAATGATGCTGCTGGTTCGCGTGTTCCGGCACTCCGCGCTCCTCACCCGGCCCATCGGCGCATGGACGCACGCCGATGAGCAGATAGTGCAACTGGACGAGATCGGCCGGCAGATGCGCTTAAGTATGATGACCGCCGGTCCCGGGCGCGGCCGCGTCGATCAATTGCTCGCCGATGCCGAGCGCATCCATCGCCAGGTCGTACCGTTCGAGGACGAATTCTCCGCCTCGCTCGGCAGCACATCGCGGCAGGTGATGCAGCTGCTGTCCCTGTCTCTCGCTCTGTGCAGCTTCATTCTGGTCGGCATCGGCGCCACCATCTCGCGAAACATGATCCGGCGCAGCGAGCGGATCGCGGCCGCGCTGCGCGAGGCGGAGGAGCATGCTTTCGTCGCGCAGGCGCGCTCTCACGTGACGCTGCAGTCGATTGCGGATGCCGTGCTGTGCACCAATCGCGCGTGCGAAGTCACCTATTTGAATGCCGCAGCCGAGCAGCTCATCGGCTGGCCGGCTGCCGAGGCCGTGGGCCGGCCGCTGGCGACGGTGCTGCGCATACTGCCGGAACAGAATACCTTCTCGGTGACCTCCGAGATCGACCGGATCCTCGGCGGTGAGCAGCGCACCGGACCTGCAACCGGATCGATGCTGCAAAGACGCGACGGCTCCACCACCCCCGTTCACGAACGCGCCGCCCCGATCCGCGACTCGCACGGCGAGGTCACGGGAATCGCATTCGTGATGCACGACATCACCCAGGAACGTGCCTTTGCGGCGCAGCTCCTGCACCAGGCGACGCACGACGCCCTCACCGGACTCGCCAATCGGCGCGAGTTCGAGCAGCAATTGGGCCGGGCGATACTCGATCAGCAGCGCACGGGCGCCGACCACGCGTTGCTGTACCTGGACCTGGACCAATTCAAAGTCGTAAACGACACCTGCGGCCACGCCGCCGGCGATGAACTGATTTGCCTGGTGTCGTGGGCCGTGAGGCAGGAGCTGCGGGCGGGCGACCTGTTGGCGCGGCTGGGCGGCGATGAGTTCGGCATACTGCTCTCGAACTACCCGCAGGATGCCGCGCTCAAGGTTGCCGAGTCCATTCGCCACCGCATATCGGCGCTTCGGTTCATCTGGGAAGGCAAGGTGTTTTCGACAAACGCGAGCATAGGCGTATTGTCCCTGACCGAGAGCCTGTCGACGGTCGGCGAAGCCTTGAGCGCCGCAGACCAGGCTTGCTATCTGGCGAAGGACAACGGACGCAACCGCGTGCAATTCTATCGCCCTGACGATCAAGAAATGCGCGCGAGGCACGGCGAGATGCGCTGGGTGGAGAGACTGAATCGCGCGATCGAGCTCGACCAGTTCGTGCTCTTCGCCCAGGAAATCCGTCCCGTCGGGCACCCCGCCGGCGGCGCCGTCGAGCCGTCGCGCTTCGAAATTCTGATCCGCATGGTCGACGCGGACGGCTCGCTGATCGCACCCATGGCTTTCATACCCGCCGCCGAACGTTACGGGCTGATGCCCCGAATCGACCGCTGGGTCATCGCGAACGCGTGCAGAAATCTCGCCGCGCTGCGCAAGCGTCACGGCGCGATTCCGATGTGCATGATCAATCTGTCGGGGGCCTCCGTCACCGATCCGGGGATGGTGGATTTCGTGCGCGGACAATTGCAGCAGTTCGGCCTGCCGAGGCACAGCATCGGCTTCGAGTTGACGGAAACCGCGGCGATTTCCAATTTGGCGAACGCGTCGCAGTTGATGTACGGTCTGAAGGAAATCGGCTGTCCGATGGCGCGCGACGACTTCGGGAGCGGCATGGCATCGTTCGCCTATCTGCGGGGCTTCCCGGTCGATTATTTGAAGATCGACGGCGAGTTCGTCAAGAACATGACAACCGACGTGGTCGACTACGAAATCGTGGTAGCCATCCACAATGTCGGGCGAGTCATGGGAGTCAAGACGGTCGCCGAATCGGTGGAGAGCGCCGAAATTCTTGCCGCCTTGCTGCTGATCGGGGTCGATTTTGCGCAGGGCTTCCACATCAACCGGCCCACGCCGATGATGGATATCTCCTACCGGATCACGGCGAATTCGCGCGACAGCGCGGAGTCAGCCCGGAATCCGCACCGGAAGGTGGCTGAATCCGCGTACAAATGACGACCGAACGCGCTTCGGCTCGCCCACCACCTCGATCGACTCGAAGCGGCGCAGGAGCTCCTCCCACAGAATCTTCAGCTGCAGTTCGGCCAGCCGGTTGCCGACGCAGCGGTGGATCCCGAAACCGAACGACAGGTGCTGTCGAGGCCGTTCTCGATCGACGATGAAGCGGTCGGGTGTAGGGATGGCCGATTCATCGCGGTTCCCGGATAGGTACCACATCGCCAGCTTGTCGCCCTTCTTGATTTGCTTGCCGGCCAGCTGTGTATCGGCGAGCGCCGTTCGCCGCATGTAGGCGAGCGGTGTCTGCCAGCGGATGATTTCGGGCACCAGACTGTCGATGAGCGCGGGATTGGCGCGCAGCTTGGCCATCTCCTGCGGATGGTGGTGCAAGGCCAGCAGGCCGCCGGTCATCGAGTTGCGCGTGGTGTCGTTGCCGCCGACGATCAGCAACGCCAGGTTGCCCATGAACTCCATGGGCCCCATGTTCCTCGTCGCAGGTCCGTGGGCCAGCATGGAAATCAGGTCGGTTCGGGGCGGCGCATTGACGCGCTCATTCCATAGCCGGGTGAAATATCCCAGCATCTTGCGCAATTCGGCCATGCGCACTTCGGGATCGGGCGCGTCGGGATTGGTCAGCTTGTTCGCAGTGACCATGTCGGACCAATACGGGAGCAGGCGTCGGTCCTCGAGCGGGAAGTCGAAAAGCGTTGCCAGCATGTAGGTGGTGAGCTCGATCGAGACCAGGTCCACCCAGTTGAATGTTTCATTGCGCGGCAGGCTGTCGAGGACCTTGCCGGTCCGCTCGCGTATCAGGCCCTGCCAGTTGTTGAGATTCGCCGGCGCGACGATGGGGTTCACCGCCTTGCGTTGCGCATCGTGCTTGGGAGGATCCATCGCGATGAACATCGGCAGCTTCTGTTCGTCGCCCGGCGGGAAATCCATCAGCGTGATCCCCTCCTCCGACGAATAAATGCCGTGGCTGGTATCGACCTGCATGATGTCCTGGTAGCGGGTCACCGACCAGTAGCTGTCGATGCCCGGCACCGGGCTGCGCGAGCGGTGGACGGGATCCTCGCGGCGAAGACGCTCGAACACATACCCCGCCGTATCGTCGACGAACCACTGCGGATCGGCGGGATTCAGGCCCTCAAGGGATAGACCGGCTATGCGGGCGCGCGCGGCGGCGCGCATATCGGACGACTCGGTATCTGTTGGATTCACAAGGCAACTCCCGGGACCGCGGCAGGTTCAATGCTGAGCTTCGGGCAAATTGACGACAAGACCGTCGAGAGCGTCCGTCAATGCGATCTGGCATGCCAGACGCGAACCCTCCAGGCGCTCCGGCACGCAATTGAGCATTTCTTCCTCGGTCGCCGTGCGCGAACCGAGCCGCTCCAACCACGCTTGTTCGACATAGACGTGGCAGGTGGCGCACGCGCAATTGCCTCCGCAATCTCCGTCGATGCCGGGCACCCGATTGTCCGTGGCGGCGCGCATCAGCGTCGTACCCGGCGGCACATCGACTGTGCGTGCGGCGCCCGTGAAGCCGACGAATGTGACTTTGGGCATGAACTCCTACGCCCTTCGTTCCAGCAGCATTTTCATCCCATGCCGGGGACGAAGCGTAATCAAGCCCTGGGGCTCGACCGGATGCCCCGGCACGAGCCGCAGCCGCAAGCGCTGCGCAATGGCCGCGAGCAGAAGCGTCGCCTCGGCCATCGCGAATGCCGCTCCGATGCAGATGCGGCGTCCGCCGCCGAAGGGAAGGTACGAGAAGCGCGCACGCGCGGCGGCCTCATCCGGCGAGAACCGTTCCGGATCGAAGCGCCCCGGATCGCGCCAAAGCCGCCGGTGACGGTGAAGCACCCAAGGGGAGATCAGCACGGCCGAGCCCGCAGGTATCCGCCGCCCCGCCACTGTGTCGTCGGCGAGCGCCTCGCGCGCGATGGTGTGCACCGGCGGATACAGGCGCATGGACTCCTCGACGACCATTCGAGTGTAGGTGAGCTTGTCCAGATCCTGCGAACCGGGTGCGCGCCCGCCGAGCACGGCGTCGAGTTCGGCGTGCAGTTTCGCCTCGACCGCTGCATGTTGCGACAGCAGATACCAGATCCAGGTCATCGCCATGGCGGTGGTCTCGTGCCCCGCCATGAAGATGGTGATGACGTGGTCGCGCACCTCCTGCGCAGTCATGCCGCCGCCCGTTTGCTCGTCACGCGCCGCGATCAGGCGCGCCAGCAGATCCTTGGGTCCGTTTTCGGGGTCGCTCGAGCGCAGCGCAATCAGACGATCGATTTCCGCGTCGAACTCGCCCAGCGTGCGGTCGGCGACCCTGATCCGGCCCAAACCCGCGAGCCATGCGGGAAAACCGAGGAAGTCCATCATGTTCGGACGCATTTGCGCCTGATAGCGGCCTGCACCGCGCTCCATGATGCCGACGACGCGGTCGGAATCGGAAGAAAACATCGTGCGCGAGATGATGGTGAGCGTCGTTTGCATCATCGCGGTGCCGACCTCGACCGGGGTATCCTCGCCGAGCCCGCTCCAATCCTCGAGCAGATCTCGAGCGGCCTGGGTCATGATCGGCGCATAGGCCGCGATGCTCCGATAATCGAAGGCGGGGGACATGGTGCGCCGATGCTGCCGCCACGTCTCACCTTCCGAAGTAATGAGCCCTTTGCCCAAGCCCGGCTCGAGCAGGCGGCGAGTGATCTCGGTTTTCTGGTAGTTCGCTGCATTGTCGAGCAGAACATGCTTGACGGCAGCCGGATCGTTGACCAGGAACCGGCGGCGTCCGAACATCTTTCTTTCGACGATGTCGCGCTCGTAGGCTTCCTCGCCATAAGTGGCGACCATGTTGTCGCGCAGAGTGCGGAAGAATTCGAAAATCGGCATGCGGCCGCGGCGCGGCACGGGGGCCGGCAATACGGGAGCAATGACCGAATCGTCCGAACTCATCATGCGGGGCATTGTACCCAAGGCCTTCCCGTCGGCCTAATCTGAGTGCGCCAACGAACGGACGTCCCCGTTGTTGAATTGCTAGCCTTTCCGAGATATGGACACGCAGAAAAGCCCCCATCAGCCATCCTTGGCGGAGCGTCCAACCGGCGCGCCGGAATCTCTGTCCGATCACATCGCGGGGAACATCGAAGATATCGCGGCCTTTCAGTTACGCGAGCAGCAGAAGCTGGGCGACTCGCACCGACGGCTGGGATGGGTCGGCGATATAGCGGGCCGTCCCGGCTACTTGCTGCTTCTGTCGGGGTCGGTGTTACTTTGGATCGCCGCCAACGCGCTCGGCCCGCGCCTTGGCTGGCCGTCGCCGCCTGACCCGCCGCCATTCGCCTGGCTGCAAGGATTTCTCACGCTTGCAGGGGTGTTGACTGCCACGGTCGTTCTAATTTCGCAGAATCGGCACGCCCGGCTCGACAGTCAGCGCGGGCATCTCGGTCTGCAGCTGACTCTGCTGACGGAACAGAAGGTGACCAAGCTGATCCACCTGCTCGAGGAATTGCGACATGATTTGCCGATGGTCGTGGATCGGCACGACTCGGAGGCGGTTGCCCTGCAACAGCGCACCGACACCGCTCAAGTGTTGTCGGCGTTGGAAACCGTCGTGTCCGGTACGGAGCGGGCGGTGCCGCCCGCTCCAATTCCATAATCGCTCAAGGCCGGGATGTACGCCTGACGAGTAAAATGCCGGCGACGAGCCCCAGGGCAGCGGCGACGCCAATGGCCTGCCACGGCCGATCTCGAACATAGCCGTCTCCTGCGGCCAGTGCGTCCTTCGCATGGCGCTGCACGCGCTCCGTGCCATCCGCAAAGGTCTTCTTCGCAGTCGCCAACCCACGTTCGATTCTTGCCCGCAGGCGCGCGATCTCGGGATCGCCGACGTGCGCAACTCTGCCGAGAAGATTCTGCACGTCAGCCCTCAGGTTGGTGCCCTCCTGGCCCGAACCATGAAGTTCCGGCACGGCGTCACCGGCGCCGGTCTTGCGCACCTTGACGTCCCCACGAGCTGTTTGCCCGCTATCGTTCAATATTGATTCCATTGCTCTGCTCCGCTGAATTGATGTGACTGCACCTGCTTCGCGCTGACAGCCGACGATGGCCCCTTGTCGGCGGCTTGTCGGTGCGCTGACGCACGCTGCCCGCGAGGCTACGGCTTTCTGTGCGCGTCCTGCGATTGTTCGGCCATATCGCCCAGCTTCGCCTGGCCGGCGCCGATGTTCTTCTTGATTGCGCCCTTGAGTTGCTGCGCCTTGTTGCCGGTCAACTTGCCGAATTCCTGTTGAATTTTCCCGCCCGCTTCTTTCGCGCGTCCTTCAACTTGATCCTTATTGATGCCCATGTCCGACTCCTGTTCGTCAATTTTCGGAACACAAGTATTGCCGCCAAGGAACAGGAGCAATGTCGGCGCAACGGCTCAACACCTGTCGGACAATCGCGACAGTGGATGTGGACATGTCGGCGAAATGCCTACACCGCTTTAGGGTGTCCTTACTCTTGTGGGGGCCGCGGTCGCGGTCATACTGAAAACTTGAACGTCCATGGGAGAATTCCTATGAACCGTTTCCAGACCGTGATTGCTACGACCGGCGTGATATGCGCTGCCTCGCAGGCGCTTGCCGCCGATTCCACCGATCAGCCGACGATGAGCAAGCGGGAAATGATCGTTCAGATCGCCGGTTGCATGAAGCGGCGAATGGCTGCCGACAAGGACAGTTCATACAGGGAAGCGCTGAAAGCCTGCAAAAATCAAGTAGTCAACGGAAGCGGCAATTTGACTTCCGACGCCGTCGTGGCGTCCGGTACTCAGGCGAAACCATGACGACAAGAACACGGTGCCAAGGGCTTTACGAAAGCGGCCCCTTGCATTTCTTGCTCATGATGAAAGACTTGATGCAAGTTGAATCGAGAGGCAACCCCAGCACCCGGTCGAGGTACTCGAGCAATTCCACCACTCTCGCCACCAGCCCGGCATCGTGGTTCTCGTCAACCTTGATCGCATTGTTCGGAAACTGATTCTGCAAATCGCTCACCAGCATCACCGGGTCATCCCCCACCATGATCGAGCGAATCAATTGCTCTGACACGGCGATGATGACGAAGCCCAGTGAACACGGCGCGATGGCAACGCTGAGGGTCGCCGCCGCCCGGATGAGAGGGATGAGCACGTCGGCCGCTCCGGCCTCTGCAAGGTCAGCGTTTGATGTCGATGTAAACATTGCGTTTCTCCTTAGGTTGGCTAGTTCGCGCTAAAGCGTTCGCCGACCAACTCCTCACTTTTCTGCCAGAGCGCCCGTGCGCGTTGCGGATCGAGGGCGTAAGGCTGCACACCTTGACGCAGTCCGGGGGCCGAGGCGACCTCGGCGACGTGGCAGTCCTCGCAATAGCGGCCGCCGATCGCCTCGGCATCCGCAACGCAAGCGGCCCAGAGAGAAGTGGCCGCGCCTTGGGGAATGCTCTTGTATCTAAAGGGCGCGGCACCTGGGGGCTGGCCGGCATTGATCTCTGCAATCAATTTCTCCAGCGCCTCGGGCTTCAAGTGCCGGCTGAGCTCGGTTCGGATGCCCCCGGGGTGCACCGCCGCCGCACGCACCCCACGTGCCTTGTGACGGCGATCGAACTCGACCGCAAACAGCACATTGGCGGTCTTGGACCGGCCGTAGGCGGTGAATTCAGCATAGGGCGTGTGCTCGAAATTCGGATCTTCCAGATCGACGTCCGCATATCGGTGGCCTGCGGAAGACAGATTCACCAACCGCGAGCCGGGACGCAGCAGCGAGGCGATGCGGTTCACCAAAACGAAGTGTCCGAGGTGGTTGGTGCCGAATTGAGTCTCGAAGCCATCGACGGTCGCGCCCTTGGGACATGCCATGACACCGGCGTTGGCAATGATCACGTCGAAGGACTTGCCTGCGGCCAGCAGACCGTCAGCGCAGCGGCGCACGCTGGCGAGCGACGCCAAGTCGAGTTCGATTAGGCGAAGAGAGCCTCCGCTCGCGGCTTGCGCGCGAACCTGCTCGGTAGCGGCTTGAGCCTTGGATAGGTCGCGCGCCGCTCCGATGACTTCCGCCCCGTGCGCCGCCAATGCGCGCGCAGTCTCGACACCCAGGCCGGCGGAAACACCAGTGACGAGCACCCTCTTTCCGCTCAAGTTAATGCCTTGCAACACCTCGTCAGTCGTCGATGTGGCTCCAAAAGAATGGGTCATGGTCAAAACCTCGTTGTTTGCATACCGCCCTACCGCCGCACCATCCAAATATGGTCTAATGGAAGTGGAGGGAACCTCCGTTTAATATACGGAGGCTACCTCCGTTTTGCAAGTGCTATTTCAGGAGCCGACCGATAAACGTGAAACGAAAGCCAGCGGCCCAGGCGCGCAAACCCCGCGCCGACAGTGCCCGGAATCGACAATTGCTGATCGATGCCGCCAAGGCGGGGTTCGCGGAAGCCGGGCTGAATGTAAGCCTGGAAGAAATCGCGCGCCGCGCAGGCGTCGGCATCGGCACGCTGTATCGCCATTTCCCCAGCAGAGAGGCGGTTGTGGAAGCGGTATACCGGCGCGAAGTGGAACAGCTGGTCGATGCCGTGCCGCATCTGATCGAGACCTCACCGGCGGGCGAGGCGCTGCATCAGTGGATGCACCTTTTCGTCAACTACATCGCCACCAAGCGCTTGATCGCGCCATCCCTGGGAGCTGCAATCGGTCGCACTTCCACGCCTCATGCATCCCCTGCCGAATTGATCACGCGGGCAATCTCCACGCTCTTGAAGGCCGGAGTCCGAAGCGGCGACGTGCGCAAGGATATCGACCCATCGGACTTGCTGCGTGCGTTGGTCGGAGTGAGTTACGGAAATCCCGACGCGAACTGGGAAGCGAGCGCGCGGCGGCTCATCGACATTTTGATGGATGGGCTGCGGCGCAACGGTCGATGAGCAAGCTCACGCCGTCAGCAGGCGGGTAGCGCTGGTCTTCGCTCCCCAGAGATTGATCCAGGCAAGCACGTCTGCGGCAGGCATGGGCCTAGACGTTTCAGCGCCGCACTAGGCCGGTGCCTGCTTAGCTCTCCACCTTACAAACCACCACCATACCTATTGCAGTTTCGAAAGACGAATAACATTGGCGTGAGTTTTCGCCTGGTCATTGCGGGCGTCCGCTCGTTCCTTGCACGACTTTTGCTTCTCCCCAGTTAGGGCAGAACACTGTTGGATTGCGACGCTATGATCGCCATCTGCCTGTGCTACGGCCACATCATACGCGGCTCTGGCGCTCGCAACGTTGAGATCCTTGGACGAGCCGTCAACGTTTGCGGCAGCACTGTCGACATTTCTCGCCGCGTCCTTCTGGGCATCTGTCACTTCGGTAGAGGCTTGCTGCCGCGCCGCAGCCACGTCGATGGCGACCGCAGCCGGGGACTTCGCACTATTGCAACCACACGCCAATGCCGTGGTTAATACTCCAATCATCGGCAATAAAAACTTCTGCACATCAATCTCCTGATTAGAAAAATACCGCTACTCGTGCTCAAGCCAATATTGAGGTAGACGCCGAGCCAAAGAAGCAGTATGTCGCGTGAGGCCGGACGCACGCGTAGGACAACTCCACCAGGTAAGGTAGGCAATTGGCGCTGAACTGCGTGTTATCTTTTTAATGCGCGCTATTTCGCGTGCGCGCCACCGTACAGACGGAAGCGAAAGATCGGGCCAGCATCGCTGTACAGCATTCATCGACTGCCGCTTGTGACAGCCCAAGTGCCGATCGCACACATACTATTCGACACGTTAGGAGAATATTTTGAAATCCACCCAACTCGTTTCATTGACCTGCGCCGTATTCCTCTTCGCCGGCGCGGCCGCCTACTCTGCCGATGAGGGCAAGAACGATGCACAACGAGAAACAACCAAACATCGGGATTTCGACTCCGTCGACACTCACAAACACGGATATCTCACTTCCAAAGACGTCAGGGGCGACGAGTATGCCCGCAAGAATTTCGCCAAATGCAACGTGAAGCACGATGGTCACATGAGCCGTGAGGAATACGATAACTGCCACGAGTGACGCCCATACGATTGGTACGAAGCAGGCGCGGCAAAATTGGGCGCATGGCGACCGTTACACAGGAAACATCATGACTACATTACCCACGAATACCCTCGTTCTTGTCGTCGTCCTGATCGTGGTTGCGGTGGGTGTCGTGGCATGGTTCGTCGTGCAACGGCAGAAAACCGTTCATCTCAAACGGCGCTTCGGAGCCGAATATGATCGCGCGGTGGATGAGCTTGGCGGGCGAGCCAAGGCCGAAGCAGAACTCACAAAGCGTCAACAACGCGTCGCCAGTCTGAAGATCACGCCCCTGACACCGGCGGATGCCGCCAGATTCTCCCGAGATTGGAACACGTTGCAGGGCCGCTTTGTCGACAATCCGAAGGGCGCTGTGACGGAGGCGGATCTGTTGGTGCGAGAACTGATGGCGAAGCGAGGCTATCCCATAGGGGATTTCGAGCTCAGGTCGGCCGACATCTCCGTCGACTACCCGGAGATCGTCTCAACCTATCGTGCCGCGCAAGCCATAGCGGTTCGCAACGCCCGCGGCGAGGCAGACACCGAAGAGCTGCGCAAGGCCGTTGTCCACTACCGCACGTTGTTCGATGAACTACTCGGCGTTGCACCAACCAAAGCGTCAGCAGCGCCAGCAGCCTTGGTCGCCAGCGTTCCGGTGCATTCATGAGCGCCCCGATGAACGGCGAGCCCGGACTGTCGGGCAACGGGGAGAGGATCACCTCCGCGAACACCCCGTCGCCATTGGCTCACGAAGCCGATCCGAAGGTTTTTGCCGTAAGTACCGAGGGCGTGATCAAAACGACGTCCGAGAAAACTCTCGCGCCGCTCTTTACGCAGCATGCGATGGCCGATTTTCGCTCGCGATGGGATGGCATTCAAAGAGGCTTCGTTGATGATCCGAAGGAAGCCGTCCGCGCGGGCGATGACCTCGTTGCCCAGCTCATCAAGAGTTTGTCGGACTCGTTTTCCAAGCAACGTGCAGATCTCGAGGGTAAGACGAATCAGACCGAAGAGTCATCGACCGAGAATCGGCGACTGGCCTTTCAACGCTACCGCTCCTTTTTTGAGCGCTTGCTATCCATCTGACCGATGAAACATTGAAGCGCTCAGTTTGAATTGGACGTTTCCGCGGAAACGCACATTGAGGTCAATTCTTAATACATGCCGCAAGCTATTGATTTATAGCAATGGATGGTGGGACGGCTGGGACTCGAACCCAGGACCAAAGCCTTAAAAGGGCCTTGCTCTACCAACTGAGCTACCGTCCCGCTGGGCCGCGCATCATAGCCGAACTGAGGCCCGAGTTCACCGTCAGTGCGGGCCGGCGCAGTTCCATGCGGCGTGCAACAAATCCCTTCGTGATGTGTTCTCGCTAGAGTGGCCGGGTAGACAACCCCCGAGGCGAAAAGATGAGCAACGCGCGGAGCGATTGGGCCGGAGCCGCGCTGGATTGGAACGGCCCCGTCGACCGGCCGTTTGACGCGTTTCCGGATGAGGCTAAGACTCGACCCATCATCGAGCTCCTGGAAGCGGTGGTGCGCCGGTATCCGGAACGGATCGCGTTGGCTGACGCGCACGCTTCAATCACCTATGCCGAGCTCTGGCGGGCCGTGGCAGGTCGGGCGAAGCAGATTGCGGAGGCGACGGCAGCCGGCGATTTGATCGGGGTACTGGCGCCGCCGTCGACCGCGTTTCCCATTGCCATGTTGGCCTGTCTTGCGGCAGGGCGGCCGTTCGTCCCCCTTGATTCCAGCTATCCCCCTGAATGGATTGCGCGAGTCTTGGATGACTCCTGCCCCTCTTTGCTGCTCATCGCCGCCGCAGATCCCGGGGCTGCCGCTTGCGGCTCGAAGACTTCCCGCACCCTCGATCTCAACGGTAATGTCCCGCAGGCGGCAGCGAGTTGGCGGCCGGCACGCTTGGGCTGCGACGAGGCGGCCTGTGTCCTCTTCACCTCAGGCAGTACCGGTCAACCCAAGGGCGTCGTCAATTCACAGCGCAACCTGCTGCAGCGCGTGAGCCAGTCGGTCAATGCGGCCCACATCAACTGCCACGATCGGTTCCTGACGCTGGCTTCGCTCTGCACGATCGTGGGCGTGCGCGACTTGATCACGGCCGTGACTGCAGGAGCTTTCTTCTACGTGCACGATTCGCACAAGGCCGGCGCGCGCGAAATTCTTCATATCATTCGCGATCGTCGAATATCGATCTTGTTCGGCTTCCCCGCGCTCCTGCGATCCGTGGTGGAAGGTTGTCAAGCCTCCGCCGGTGGGGACCTGCGTCTGGTGAGGGTCGGCGGAGATACGACGCTGTGGAGCGATATTGCCCTGCTGCGCGCTTGGGTCTCGCCCGGAACCTTTATTCAATTGATTTACGCCGCCACGGAGGCGCCGATGATGCAATGGTTCGTCGGTGAAAGGGCGCCGGGGGACGAGGAAAGAATTCCGATCGGGTACCCGTTACCGGGCAACGCCTTGGCCGTTGTTGACGAAAACGGAGCACCAACCAGGCTGGGCGAGGTGGGCGAATTGCTCGTTCGCAGCCCCTATGTCGCACTGGGCACCTGGCCGCTGGGACGCTATGAGGCGGATGCCGTTCGGACATTCGCGACCGGGGACCTGGTGCGGCGCCGGCCCGACGGCTTCTATGAACGGATCGGGCGCAAGGACCGGCAGGTAAAGATCCGCGGTGTGCGCGTGGAACTCGACGGCGTGGAAGCCGCGATTCGCCCGCACGTGTCCGTGCGCGACGTGGCTGTAGTCGCCAGAACGGATGGTGAGGGCGGCGCCAGACTGGTGGCCTTTATTCAGCTACACGACACCGCTTCGCAGGACTGCCTTAGCGAATTGAAGCTCATGATGCGTCGAACCGTCCCGGCGCACATGCGGCCCTGGCGCTACTATGCCGTGCCCGCAATCCCCCGACTGCCCAATTCGAAACTTGACGGCCATGCCTTGCGCGCCATGGATCGGACCAGAGCGATCGAAGAGGCCGATTCTCGCCGCCTTGGCTCCCCGGACAGCACTTGCTTTGAGAAGGATCCCGTGGAAATCGTCGTGGCGCACATATGGCGCGATGTCCTGGGACTTCGGCTCGCCGCGGCCGGCGACGATTACTTCGATCTTGGCGGCGACTCGCTCCGCGCGATCACCATGGTGGTTGCGCTCGAGAAGGCACTGGGCCGAGAGGTGCCCTTGAGTCTGATCAATCAAGCGCCGACATTCGCGGCGTTTTGCGCGGCGCTGAAGGAGAATACACCTGCGGCCTATTCCGCCCTCGTCATTCTGAAGCCTGGTCACGGCGCGCCCCCGCTGATTTTCATCCACGGTGTCGGTGGCTGCGTGATGGAGTTGTTCGCTCTGGCACGTAAAATGACCTGGTCCGGGCCGGTGATCGGCATTCAGGCGCGCGGCCTGGACGGCCGAGACACACCCCATAAAACCGTCGAGGCCATGACCGACGAATACCTTGCCGCCGTGAAAGCGCGGCAACCGGAAGGCCCGTATTTCTTGTGTGGCTACTCCTTCGGTGGTCTCGTG
>Ga0210394_10004432_pt1 | contig 16430 bp, 13 predicted proteins | sample IncBWC12MmetaG_FD_160121 | JGI IMG/M metagenome (GOLD analysis project Ga0210394, IMG submission 160121) | Forest soil microbial communities from Barre Woods Harvard Forest LTER site, Petersham, Massachusetts, United States - Inc-BW-C-12-M | ecosystem: Environmental > Terrestrial > Soil >... | reverse complement strand
GGTCTGGAAGACCGGGCCAAGCTCGCTGGGCGAACTCGAAATTGCGCTCAATACCTCCGAAGTCGCCGTCTGCTGCTCCAGCGATTGTCGCAGTTCGTTGAACAGTCGCGTATTCTCGATCGCGATCAGGGCCTGATCGCGGAAGGATTCCGCCTGGGCGATTTCAGCAGCCCCGAAACTATTGGGTCGTTTTCCCGCCAGCACGAGCAGGCCGACGCAATCTCCCTCGCGCAGCAGCGGCAAGTATAGCGCCGAGTTCAGGCCGAACATCTTATGGATGTTGCGCTCATGCTCGGGCAGGTCGATGAGCGACCAGTCCGGCAAGTGCAGCATTTTTTTGTCGAGGATCGCGCGCGAGGGAAAGTTGGCGCTGGGGTCGATCGGGATATTCGTGGGTAGGGGGCCCGCGAGCGGGCCCTCCGGCGTCGCCCCGGCCGCGGCAAAGAAGGTGGCGTCGCCGCGAAGCAACACAAACACCAAGTCGCTGTGGAGCAAACGCGCGGCCGTGAGGACGATACTGTCGAATACGGGCTGTGCGTCGGTCGGCGATTGACTGATAATGCGCAGGATATCGGACGTGGCCGTCTGCTGCTCCAACGATTGGCGCAGCTCACTGAGCAGCCGCGTGTTCGCGATGGCGATGACGGCCTGATTGGCGAAATTCTGGACTAGCGCGATCTGCTTGTCGGTGAAGGGGCGGACTTCCTGCCGATAGATGCCGATGACGCCGAGCGGTTCGTCTTCCTTGAGCATCGGAACAACAAGCAGGGTTCGCGCCTTCGCCAATTCGACAATATGGACCGAGCCGGGATTCCGTTCTTTGTAGGTACGGTCTTCGGCGTAATCGAGTATGTGGACCACCTGCTTCGTAGCCATTGCGCGCGTGAGCGCCGAGGAAGGCCCGGGACGGATGACCGGTTCGCGCTGCCGCATCTCGACAAATGCGGGCGGTGCATTGTGCATCGCGCCGATGCGGTACGCGCCATTGTCATAGAGTTCCAGATTCGCAAAATTGGCCTCGCAAATGCGCGTCGCGTTCTCCAGTACCGCCTTGAACACGGGGTCGAGTTCTCCCGGCGAGCTTGAGATAACGCTCAAGACCTCGGAGGTCGCCGCCTGCTGCTCCTGCGCCTCGCCCAGCTCTCGGGTGAGACGCGCGACCTCCGTTTCCTCGCCGGCAACGGAGGAACTGGGACGGCGCGCGGCCTTCGGCGCAGTCCGGCGCTTCGGCGGAATTGTCTTGCGGCGTCGCGCTTTAACTGGTTCGCGACCCGCTTTGGAGCGCCGCCTCATTGCCTCTCCCTAGGCTCAAGACATGACCTCGTAGCTGTTCAAACTAGCACACCGACGGGCCACGTATAAGTTCGGGCTCGGGTCGGCAGGCGGCCCGCCAGCGCCGGAGCCGCATCAAATGCGAAAGCCGCAGGAGCAGAGTCCTGCGGCTTCCGTTTTGCGCCCGCTGCAGGGAGGGAACTCAGCGAGCACCGGCAATCTCAAAACTCTTCTTACAGCTGCGAGCCCTGATCGGCGTCGCCGCCATTGTCTTGGCCGAAGCGGCGACCGTGCTGCCAACCCTGACCGGAATCCTCGCCGCCGCGTCCATAGCCTTCGCCAAATCGCGTGCCTTGGCGCCAGCCGTGCTCCATGAAGGCGTGCATGCGGGGATGCGGCCGCAAGATGCGCGCAAGCTTCATGAAGCGGCCTTTCTGATCGTCATTGAGGCTTTGATACAGTGGCGTGCCGGCATCGGCGATCTTCTTGAGCGCCGCGCTCCGCTTGGCCATGTTGTCGGCGCGCCGTTCCAGCCGATCGAACGGCGAGGACGGCGCTTGCTCCTGGCCGGACAAGCGCTCCTGCATGCGCTGAATTCGCAACTGCACCATATCGCGCAGAGCTTGCTCGAACGGCGGCCAGTTCTTGGCCTGGTCGGGAGTGAGTTCGAGACCGGCTTTCAGCGCAGCGATTCGCGCGTCGGTGAACGCGCTGATATCGGCCGGGCTCGGCCGATGACGATGCTCGAAACGCGGACCGTCGCCGCCGGAATTACCGTGTCCGCCAAAACCCTGTTGCGCGTAAACCAACGACGAGCCGGCGAGAGCAAATAATGCCGTCGCGGCGATTACTGGCTTGAGCATGTGATCCTCCTCAGATCTGAAACGTGACGCAACTAAAAGACCGCGGAGGCTCGAAGACAAGTTAAAGTTTCGACATGTGGGCAATTCGATGAATTACAACTTCGTAATCCTTTCCGCGCAGCAACGTTCCTGAACAAATATACAGTACAGCGCGTGGAATTTTTATTGCGCTCCCCGCATTCGATGCATCGGGGTTCTCAACGCAACACTTGTTGCAAAAACAGCCGCGTGCGCTCGTGCTGCGGATGCGCGAAGAAGGCCTCCGGCTCGTTGCTCTCGACGATCTGTCCGTCGTCCATGAAGATCACGCGGTCGGCGACCTGCCGCGCAAAGCCCATTTCGTGGGAGACGACAAGCATGGTGATGCCGTCGTTTGCCAGCTCCACCATCGTGTCGAGCACCTCCTTCACCATTTCCGGATCGAGCGCCGACGTCGGCTCGTCGAACAGCATGATGTTCGGGCTCATGCACAGCGCGCGTGCGATGGCGACGCGCTGTAGTTGGCCGCCGGACAGCCGGGCCGGATATTTTCGCGCCTGCTCCGGTATCTTTACGCGCGCCAGGTAACTCATCGCCAGCTCCTCGGCGTCCTTCTTCGGCATGTGCCGTACCCAAATCGGCGCCAGCGTGCAATTTTCCAGCACGGTCAGATGCGGAAACAGATTGAAATGCTGAAACACCATGCCGACATCGCGGCGCACCGCGACGATGTGCTTAGGATCGTCGGTCAATTCGATGCCGTCGACGACGATGCGGCCGCGCTGCCAGTCCTCCAACCGGTTGATGCAGCGAAGCAGCGTCGATTTACCGCCGCCCGACGGGCCGCAGATGATAATGCGGTCGCCGCGCACAACGGCAAGATTGATGTCGCGCAGCACATGGAAATCGCCAAACCATTTATGCAAGCCGATGATCTCGACAGCCAGTTCGGCTGTCGGCTCGGCGGTTCGGGGCGCGTCGGGACGATTTTCCATCGTAATTTTCTTCAACGCCGCATTAGCCGCGTCTCGACGTTGCGGGCATAGCGCGACATCCCATAACAGCAGATGAAGTAGAACAGCGCGGCAATTGCATAGCCGCTGACGCTGGTGACCGGCGTCGTCCAATGCGGATCGGCGCGTGCCGCTTCGATGGTCCGCAAAAAATCGAAAATGCCGACGACGAAGACGAGTGTCGTGTCTTTGAACAGGCCGATGAAGGTGTTGACGATATTCGGCAGCGTGACCCGGAGCGCCTGCGGCAGGATGACAAGCGCCATCATGCGCCAATTGGGCAGGCCGAGCGCTTGCGCCGCCTCGTATTGGCCGCGGGGGATTGCCGCAAGCCCGCCGCGCACGACCTCCGCCATATAGGCCGAAGCGAATAGCGCAACGCCGATGAGCGCGCGAACGAGCTTGTCCGGCGACAAACGTTCGGGAACGAACAGCGGCAGCATGACGCTCGCCATGAACAATACGGTGATCAGCGGCACGCCGCGGACGAATTCGATAAAGGTCACCGTGAAAAGTCTGACGACGGGAATATCGGATCGGCGGCCTAGCGCCAGCAATATTCCGAGCGGCAAGGAGACGACGATGCCGACCGTCGCCACGACGATGGTGACCAGGATGCCGCCCCAAAGCGCGGTCGTAACGCCGGCAAGTCCAAGAAGCGGCGTGCCGCTCAAAAGGACATAGGACAAAATCGGCAGTACGATGAAGAAATAGACGGCGCCGACGTCCCGGCGCGGCGCCGATAGCCAGGCAAGCCAACCGATGCCGAATGCCAGCGCCACGAAGAAGACATCCACCCGCCAGCGTTCGACGATCGGATAAAAGCCATAGACGAAATAGGAGAACCAGACGCGGACAAAGGCCCAGCAAGCGCCGGGATCGGGATTTGTCGGCGAAGCCAGGCAAGCCTCGCGGTCGTTTCCCGACCACACCGCGTCGAGCAAAAAGAACCGCACTAATGGCGGCGCCGCCCAACAGATGAAAAGAATGCAAATCAGCGTCAGCACGATATTGCCGGGCGACGGAAACAAGTTTTCCCGCGCCCAACGGAGCATGCCGGCTCGCTCCGCCGGCCGCGGCAGGCGCTCGGACGGCGCGGTGCGCAAATAGCTTTTATCGGCCAGTGCCGCCATCGCCGTCAGCGCTCCTCGACGGCGAGCGCATACCCATAAAGGTTCATGAGTAGCGACGTGACAAGGCTGATGCAGAGATAGACCGCCATGGTGACGGCAACCACTTCGACGGCTTGGCCGGTGAGGTTGAGCACACTGCCGGTGAACACCTGCACGAGATCGGGATAGCCGATGGCGACCGCGAGCGAGGAATTTTTGATCAGGTTGAGATATTGGCTCGTCAGCGGCGGAATGATGACCCGCATCGCTTGCGGCACGACGACGAAACGAAGTGTCGTGCCCGACCGCAAGCCAAGCGCCTGGGCGGCCTCGGTCTGGCCGTGCGGCACCGCCAGAACGCCGGCGCGCACCGCTTCGGCAATGAAGGCCGCGGTATAGATTGTCAGAGCGAGCAAGAGCGCGGCGAATTCCGGCAGGATCTCGATCCCGCCCATCACATTAAACCGGCCGGCTTGCGGATAGTCGAAGCGGATCGGGATATCCGTCAGCAACACGAAGACGAGCGGGATGCCCAGCACCAGGCCAAGTGCAGGCCAAAAAATCGGTGTCGGCTCGCCAGTTTGGTCCCGACGGCGGCGCGACCACACGTGCAGAACGACGGCGGCCCCGACTCCGACCACGAGCGCGATCAGGCCATAGCGAAAGCTTGCAGCGAATTCCGGCCGCGGCAGAAACAGTCCGCGATTGTTGAGAAGGCCGCCGCCGGGAAGCGCAACGCTGCCCTGCAATTGCGGTAGCGATTTAAGCACGGCGTTATACCAGAACAGCAGTTGCAACAAGAGTGGCACGTTGCGGATGAGTTCGACATAGCCGCCCGCGAGATGCGCGACCAGCCAATTGCGCGACAGCCGCGCGATACCGATGCTAAAGCCGAGCACGGTCGCGAGCACGATACCGAGCGCTCCGACAAGAAGCGTGTTGAGAAGTCCGACCCAGAAGGCGCGGCCGAAGGTCGATGTGCTTGGGGAATAATCGATGAGCGTCTGGCTGATATCGAAGCCAGCCGTATTGTTCCAAAAGCCGAAGCCCGAAGTGATGTGGGCATTCGCGAGATTCTGCGCCGCGTTATGAATGGCGGCATAGGCAAGCCCACCGACGATGACGACAACCGCCATTTGGAGCGCGATGTTGCCCGTCCGGCGCGCAGTGCGCGACGAAGACGGCGACGATTGCACGAACTGCGGCATCGGCAGGTCCGCGGCAGCAGCGGCCGAGCGCAAGCGGCTCAGCGGATCGGCAGACCGTACTGCAGGCCGCCCTTGGTCCACAGCGCATTGAGCCCGCGCGCGATCTTCAACGGCGAGCCCTGGCCGACATTACGCTCGAAACTCTCGCCGTAATTGCCGACCGCCTTGATGATGCGATAGCACCAATCGTTGGAGAGCCCGAGCCCTGTACCGAACTGGCCCTCGACGCCAAGCAGGCGGCGGATATCCGGCGCGTCGGATTTTAGCATATCGTCGACGTTGTGTTGGTTGACGCCGAGCTCCTCGGCATCGACCATAACGAAATGCGTCCAGCGCACGATATCTTCCCAGGTATCGTCGCCCTGGCGGACCGCCGGACTGAGCGGCTCCTTGGAGATGATTTCCGGCAGCACGATATTCGCGTTCGGATCGGCAAGCTGCAGCCGTTCAGCGTAAAGCCCAGACGAATCGGTGGTGTAGGAATCGCAGCGGCTGGCGTCGTAGGCCTTGACCGCTTCATCGCCCGTGGCAAAGGTCACGGTCTTGAGCGACATGTGGTTTTGCCGGAAATAGTCGGCGAGATTGAGCTCGGTGGTCGTGCCCTGCTGCACGCATACGGAGGCGTCGTTGAGTTCCAGCGCCGAATTCACTTTCAGCGATTTGCGGACCATAAAACCTTGGCCGTCGTAAAAATTGACGGCGGCAAAGTCGACGCCAAGCGTGGTGTCGCGTTCCATCGTCCATGTCGTATTGCGCGACAGCACGTCGACGTCGCCGGTTTGCAGCGCGGTAAAGCGGTTGGCGGCTATCAACGGCACGAACTTGACCTTGGTCGGATCGTTAAAAATCGCCGCCGCAATGGCGCGGCAGAATTCGACGTCGAATCCCGTCCAATTGCCTTGCGGATCTGGCATGCCGAAGCCGGCCAATTGGCCGTTCGACCCGCAATTGAGCGCGCCGCGGTCCTGGATGGCCTTGAGCGTCGCTGACTGCGCCCATGCCGCTTGCGTGCCGAATGCAAGCGCCATTGTAATGGCGAAAGCCGTAGCTACACGTTTCATGACCAAACCTTTCAGCATGAGGTGCGCGCAAAAGCCCCGGGCGCGCCTAGGGACAGTGACCTATCCACCGTCATCTGAGAACGATCGCGCTTTAAGGTCAAGGGGTTGACGAGAGCGGCCGATCCCGAGGTAATGACAAGCGACGCCAGTTGCGCGAGATAGAGCCGAGATAGAGCTAAAATAGGGCCAGGACAGAGCCAAGACAGAGCCAAGATAGAGCCATGAACGATAAAGGAAACGACGGCCAGCCGCGATCACGGCGCACCGCGACAAAAATAGTTACGGCCGGGCGCGATCCCGAATCCTACCACGGCTTTGTCAACCCGCCAGTTTACCACGCGTCGACCGTGCTTTATCCGAATGCCGAAGATTTCCTTGCGCATCGCGCGCGTTACCAATATGGCCGCCGCGGCACCCCGACCACCGAGGCGCTTGAACTCGCTTTGCAGGAGCTTGAGGGGCCGCAATGCGCGGGCGTCTCGCTGTTGCCGTCTGGGCTCGCGGCAATTTCGGCCGCTTTGTTGGCGGTCGTGCGTGCCGGCGATCATGTGCTCGTCACCGACAGCGCTTATGGGCCGACACGCAATTTTTGCGGGCAGATTCTGTCACGGCTCGGCGTTTCCACCACCTATTACGATCCCGGCATCGGCGGCGCGATCGCAGAGCTGATGCTGCCGAACACGTGCGCCGTCTACCTGGAATCGCCGGGTTCGCTGAGTTTCGAAATGCAGGACGTCCCGGCAATCGCCAAAGCCGCGCATGCCAAAGGCGCGCTCGTGCTGATGGACAATACCTGGGCGACGCCGCTCTATTTCCGACCGCTCGATTATGGCGTCGATCTCGTCATCCAGGCCGGCACCAAATATATCGGCGGCCACTCCGACGTGATGCTCGGCACCGTCTCGGCCAATACGGCAACGGTGGCGGCGCTGAAAAACACCGTGCGGCTCACCGGCCTGTGCGAAGGACCGGACGACGTCTATCTGGGCCTGCGCGGCCTGCGCACGCTTGGCGTTCGGCTCGACCGCCATTACGAATCCGGGCTCGCGGTGGCGCGCTGGCTCGAAGGCCGGCCCGAGGTTTTGTGCATGCTGCATCCGGCGCTGCCGAGCCATCCGGGCCATGCCATCTGGAAGCGGGATTTCACCGGCGCATCGGGGCTATTCAGCATGGTCCTCAAGCCGGTGCCGAAGAAAGCGCATCACGCTTTCGTCGACACGCTGGAACTGTTCGGCATCGGCGCCTCGTGGGGCGGCTACGAGAGCCTCGCCATTCCATTTGATTGTGCACCCCTGCGCACGGCGACGCGCTGGGAGCCCGGTGGGCCGACGGTGCGCTTCCATATCGGGCTCGAGGCGGTCGAGGATCTTCTTGCCGATCTCGAGCGCGGCTTCGCCGCGCTCGCCGCGGCGACGTAATGTATGCTCAGGCGACGGTCGTTGCCCGGCGGTCGCGCAGCACGAAATAAAGATTGCGCAAATAGACGAACACCCCGAACGCCTGGCCGGCGATGAACACCGCGTCCTTGCGATAAAGCGCATAGCCCAGAAGCAGTACGCCGCCGAAGATCGAGAAGATCCAAAATGCCAGCGGAATGACGCTGTGCCCGGCGCGTTCGCTGGCGATCCATTGCAGCAGGAAGCGCATGGTGAAGAGGCCCTGGGCGACAAAGCCCAGCAACACCCACCAATCCAGCCTGATGAAGAAAACATCCGCCAGATAAGCGTCGGCCGCGCGCGACATATCAATGAGCAAGGGTTATCTCCTGCGATTGGAGAACGCGTCTTTTGCGCCGAATGAGCCACCACACGCCGGCCAGATCGAGAATGCCGATCCACAGCCGATCCCAAAATCCGTAATTCGATACGCCGTGGCGACGCGACCGGTCGATGACATCGACATAGCCGATGTCAAGACCTTCGCGGCGAACGAGCGCCGGCAGGAAACGATGCGCGACTGAAACTTTTTGAATCCGGAACTGGCCTGGTGCCCGTTGCTCTGCAAATTGTCCTGCGACATGGCGCAAGTTCTTAAGGCGCATCCGGCTCGCGTTCAATCGGACGGCGCATTGCCGTGTTCCGTGGCATCCGCTACCCCGCCGACGACCTCACCAAGCGCGGCTTTGATCCGTTTCCACGACGGTCCTGGATAGGAACGCAGATCGCGGGCGCAAAACACGAGATGCCGCGCGGCAAACCAGCGGCGGACAAGGTATGCGCCTGCGGCGCCGGTCAATGCGCCGGCAATGACGTCGCTCGGATGATGCGCCAGCACGAAGACACGGCTGAACATGATGATGATCGCATAGAGCCACATCACGAAGCGCGTGCGCGGCCAAATGGCGCCGATGGCAATCGCGGCCGATACTACTGTCGTGGCATGGCCCGACGGCATGCTGGCATATTCGGGCCGCCAGACGAACGGCATGTAGGCAAACGGATCGTCGTGGCCGCCGCCGCCGACATAAGGGCGCGCCCGTCCGATCAGGCGCTTGACGATGGCGACGAACAGGCCCGGCACGCCGATCGCCAGGAATAAGAACCCGAAGCGGGCGGCGAGCGCCGTCAGCACGCCCTGCGAACGCCGCGACAGAGCCGGCGATATTACCGCCGCCAACCAGAGGAGAATGGCGGCGAACGGAATCAGAAACCAGGCCGACAGTCCGAAATTGGTGATTTTCTCAAACGCGCCGCGAACCCAATCCGGCTCATGGCGCGCCCAATGGCTTGCGGTTGCATCGAGGACAAACATCGAAACGACGACCGCATAAAGCGTCGCAAGCGTCGCGGCAACCGCGGGCAGCGCCGGCCGCAGCATCTTTGCCGACGGCGCCGGCGCGACAGCGCGGCTCCATCGCTCGAGATTTTTCAGCACATTGCGTCCGAACCGCTCCAGACTGCGTCGGCCGCAGGCAGGATCGGTGGCGCTGAGCGCTGTCATTTCGTCGGACGGCACCTTCGGCCCATTCACGGCGCGCCTGCGGATTCGAATACCGCGATGGTAATCGGCCTGCCGACGCTAATGTTGTAGCCGTCGATGCGCGGTCCGCGCTCATAGCGCAATCCGATTGCCTCTGCGCGCAGCGCGAACTCGCGTTCCTGCGGCGCGTCGACGAAGGCGAAGCGACAATTGCCGCCGCGCAGGAAGTCGGCGGCGCCGTCCGCGTCGGTGAAGCGGGTGTTGGTCCCGGCAAGGAACACCAGACTCGGCTCTTCGTACCCAGCGCTGGCCGCGACCGGATGCCGACAACCGGCATCATGCAACACTTGCGCGAGCGCCACGCTTGGAAACGCCGGCGTAAGCGACGGCACGATCACCGCAAACATGCCGAAAGCCAGCAGCACCGACGCCTCCACAGCGCGCATGAAAGCGCGCTCGGCGCCGTCGTCATCGTACAACCGCCAAGCAAAAAGTCCGCACACGATCGCAGCAGCGAAAAACGGCCAGGCGAGCAGCGCCAGGTCGCGATCAATCACCACCGCGGCGACCACCGCAACGATGCTCACGAACACCGGGACCAGGAACCACCATACCATGCCACGCACCAGCCACAGCCGGCGCGACAGCACTTTCGTTTCGACGGCGCCGGCGATCAGAACGGCGATCGCCGGATAGAGCGGCAGCACGTAATGCGGCAGCTTGGTCACGACGAGCTCGAAGACAATCCAGGACGGCACCAGCCATGCCAGCAGAAAGCGCGCAGCCGGCTCGCGGCGCACGGCCCACACCGCCGGCGCCGCCAGTCCCGCCAGCATCGAAGCCGGGAAGAAGGTGGCGAAGAACAAAAGCACGTAGAGGCCGGGCGGCGCGCCATGGGTTTCTTGCGACTTTGTGACCTTGGCGAGCATATCCTCGCCGACCGAAGCGACCAGAAATTGACTGCCGACGCGTGCATAGATGGCGATGAACCAAGGCAGGACGAGTAGAAACATCCACGCAATGCCGGGCAGCGGGCGCAGCGCCGTAAGCCAACGCGCGGAGCGGTCGATGATCGATAGCGTCACCGCGGCGAGCCCGACGACCATCAGAATGAGCGGTCCTTTGATCAAAATGCCGGCGGCGATCGCCGTCCAAAATATCGCAATCGGCGCCAAATTCGGTCGCGCCTCGCCGCGCCGCGGCGCAAGATAAACGCGCGCCAACACGCCCATGGCAATGACTAGGGTGAAAAGGAGCACGGTGTCGGTTTTGGCTAATCTCGCTTCAACGCTAAGAATCGTCGATGCCGTCATCATCAAAGCCGACAGCAGTGCGCCCCGCCGGCTGACAAAGGCGAGCGCGCACCAATAGGTCGCCAGCACCGCGCCGATGGCGCCGAGCAACGACGGCACGCGGTAGAGCCAGATGGCCGTCAGGGCATTGGGCAGTCCGAGCGCGCTCGCCGTATTCACGACGGCGGCTTGCAGCCAATAGATGCCGACCGGCTTTCGATAGCGCACGTCGTCCTGGTAGCGGATGTCGACATAATCGCCGGTTTCGATCATCTGTTTGGTGGCTTGCGCGAAATAGGCCTCGTCGCGATCGACGGGTGGAATCTGGAAAAATCCCGGCAGGAAGGCGAGAACCGAGACGAGCACCAGCACGGCCGCCGCCCGCCCGTGCGATCCCGCGGCATAATCGAACAGCGCGGTCAGGCCCTTTGCCGGCCAATAGGACCGCGATCCCCAGCTGCTGGTCGTGCTCATGTCTCGGCGACTTATCGTTGGCGCATTGATCTGTCCGGAACCCGCCCCGCGGCCCGGATCAAGTCCGGGCCAGGCAGGTCCGGCATGTGGTCCTAAATGCCAGCCGACAATAGTGAAATCCACCCCACCGGAAAAGGACCGCAAACGCCTTGCACGGCCTGGGCCGCTATCCCCGTTATTCTCGCCCGCGGTGGCGTCGCCAAAGATCGTGTCAACGTCATGGCCGAGTGGTTGGCGGCGAAATTCAGCTCTTCGGTACGATCCGCCGCTGCCGGCGGCGCGATTTACCCGGCATTTGGGCGCTGATTTTACTATATGATCCGCTTCGCGCGGCCCCGTAGCTCAGGGGATAGAGCAACAGCCTTCTAAGCTGAAGGTCGCAGGTTCGAATCCTGCCGGGGTCGCCAATCCATTCAACGGGTCGATCGCCCCGCGGGCCGATGGGCCGGCATTTGCCCACCCCGCACTGCGCCCAATGCGCCCGTTGGCATCGGGACACTAGCCGGCTTCCCGCGATGAGAGTATGTATTCCGCCACGCCAGCCAAAACCAACAATCACCATGGCGCCGATAAGGAGGACACCATGACCGACTCACGCCTGCATTCACGATCACGCGAAGTTTCCCAATCGAAGGTTTCGCGCCGCAACCTTCTCAAATCCGCCGCGCTCGGTTCCGCCGCCGTCATTGCCGCGCCTTATGTCAAGGGCGCCTATGCCGCCGGTTCGCTGTCGCTCGGCGTGTGGGACCATTGGGTTCCCGGCGCGAACAATACGCTGACCAAGCTCTGCAACGAGTGGGGCGCCAAGAACAATTGCCAGGTGACGATCGACTACATCACCTCGCAGGGCGAGAAGGACAAGCTGACGGCGGCCGCCGAGGCGCAAGCCGGCACCGGCCACGACATCATGTCCCACCGCGACTGGAACATCCGCATCCATCAGGAGGTGCTCGAGCCGCTCGACGACGTCGTCGGCAAGCTCATCGCGCAATACGGGCCGATCAGCCCGGTCGCCGAATATCTCGCCAAGATCAAGGGCACCTGGCGCGGCCTCCCGACGACGACCGGCAGCCAGGTTAAGCCGTGCTGCTCGCGCTTCGATCTCTACCAGCAGCATGCCGGCATCGATGTGCGCGATATCTTCCCCGCCGACGAGTCGAAATGGGACAAGGCGAAAGTCGATAACTGGAACTGGGATACCTATCTCACGTCTGCCCAAAAACTCCAGCAGGCCGGCTTCCCCGTCGGCTTGGCGATGGGACAAACGAGCGACGCGGTCGACTGGACCGGCGCGCTGTTCAACTCCTTCGGCGTGGTCATGGTCGACGGCAAGGACAACATCAAGATCGACTCCGACGAGACCCGTACGGCCTTGGAATACATGAAGAAGCTGATGGCGGCGAACCCGCCGGAGGTCTATGCCTGGGATGACGCCGGCAACAACCGCTGGCTCATTTCCGGCAAGGGCTCGGGGATCATGAATCCGCCGAGCGCCTGGGCGGTCGCCAAACGCGACCATCCGGAAGTGGCCGCGCAGTGCTGGACCCATCCGATGCCGCGTGGACCGAAGGGCCGCTTCGTCGGGCAATTGCCGCAATTCTACGGCGTGTGGTCGTTCTCGAAGAACAAGGTGGCCGCGAAGGACCTGCTGCTCTATATCTCGCAGAAGGATTCGGTCGCGCAGCTGGTCCAGGCGTCGTCGGGTTACGATCTTCCCTCGTTCAAGACGATGTACGATCTTCCCACCTGGCAGACGGTCGAACCGCCGCTCGGCACGGTTTACGGCTACCCGCCGCGCGGCGACGAGCAGACTTCGATCGCCGGCGCGCCGGCGCGTTCCGAGGTCGGCGCCCAGATCTACAACCAGGCGATCAACACCGTCATGGTGGCCAAGTTCACGCAGGGCAACGAGAAGCTCGACGACGTGATCAAGTGGGCCGAGAACGAGCTCGAAGGGACGCTGCGCGTTTAAGCGCCGGGTCCGTCAAGAAATCGCATGCCGGCCTGGTTGGCCGGCATGCCGCATGACACAGCGCGACGAGGCAGGCGATGGCCGATACCGTACAGACATGGTCGCCGGGAATGCGAAGCGTCGGCTTGCCGGTTTTGGGGAGCCAGAATCTGCGGCTGTTCCTACGCCGGCGGTCGACCATCGCCTTCCTGATGTGTCTGCCCTTGATCGTGATCATCGTCGGGCTCGTCATCTATCCGGCGTTCTATTCGATCTATCTCTCGATGTTGAACAAGACGCAGACGCGCTTCATCGGGCTCGACAATTTCAACTTCCTGCTGTCGCGCGACGTGTTCCGGATGGTGGTGGAACAGACCGCCATCTTCGCGATCAGCGCGGTCTTCTTCAAAGCCCTCATCGGGCTCATTACCGCGCATCTGATCAACAACCTGCCGGCAAAAGGCCAGCGCAAGTGGCGCGGCATGCTGCTCGTGCCGTGGGTCATCCCGCTCGCTTTGTCGTCGCTCGGCTGGTGGTGGCTATTCGATCCCACCCATTCCGCCTTCAACTACATTCTCGAGAGTCTCGGATACGATGACGTCCAGTGGCTGGGCAATCCCTATTGGGCGCGCTTTTCCGTCATCCTGGTCAATGTCTGGTATGGCGCGCCGTTCTTCCTGATCATGTATCTGGCGGCGCTCAAATCGGTGCCGGAGCAGCTTTACGAGGCCGCCGCGATCGACGGCGCCAATGCCTGGCAAAAATTCCGCCACATCACGCTACCGATGATGCGCAACATCATCGCCATCACCGTGCTGTTCTCGCTGATCGTGACGTTTGCCAACTTCGACATCGTGCAGATCATGACCGGAGGCGGCCCGCGCAACATGACGCACGTGTTCGCGACCTACTCCTTCATGCTCGGCATCCGCTCCGGCGATCTGCCGCTCGGCGCCGCAACCTCGCTGTTCATGTTCCCGATCCTCGCCATCGCGGCGGTTCTCATCCTGCGCGGGGTGCGCAAACGCGGCCGGGAGATCGGATGAGTACGGCCGCCGTCGCCGCCCGCCCAAATCAGGGACTCGGTTTTCGCGCCAGCCTGAGCCGCAATCGGCGCTGGGCGCTGATCACGTCCTATGTGTTCCTAGTCATGTTCGCGATCTTCTTTCTGATCCCGCCCTATTACATGGTCGTCACCGCGCTCAAGAGCGACGGCGAGATGGCGCGGATGGCGACCAATCCGTGGATCATCGCCGACGGGGTCACGCTCGATCAATTCAGAATTCTGCTCACGCAGACCGATTTCCTGATTTTTTTCAGGAACACCATCATCGTGACGGTGTGCACGGTCGCCATCACCATGGTGGTCAGCGTGTTTGCCGCGTTCGCGCTCGGCCGGATGAAATTCTGGGGCTCGGGCATCCTGGCGACCGGAATCTTCCTGACCTATCTCGTTCCCGATACGCTGTTGTTCATTCCGCTGTTCCAGATCGTCAAAACGCTCGGGCTGCTAAACTCCTACTGGGGCATGGTGCTCGTTTATCCGACGCTCACCGTGCCGTTCTGCACCTGGATCATGATCGGCTACTTCCAGTCAATTCCGAAGGAGCTCGATGAGGCGGCTTTGATCGACGGAGCCGGGCATTTGCAAATGCTCACCAAAATTTTCATCCCGGTGGCGCTGCCCGGCATCATCGCCGCGATGATCTTCGCCTTCACCGTGTCATGGGCGGCCTTCGTTTATCCGATGGCGTTTCTCTACTCGGCGGATCAGCAGGTCCTTACCGTCGGCACAGTGACGAGCCTGATCCGCGGCGACGTCTACAAGTGGGGCATGCTCATGGCCGGAGCGCTGGTCGCGGCGGCTCCCCCGCTCGTGATCTACGCATTCCTGATGGACTACTACATCGCCGGCCTCACCGCGGGCGCTACAAAAGGCTGACGAAAGGGCTTTACGACGATGGCCGAAGTCACGTTGCGTAACATCGTCAAGCGGTACGACAACGTCGAAGCTGTGCGCAGCATCAGTCTCGACATTCCCGACAACGAATTCGTCGTGCTGGTCGGCCCCTCGGGCTGCGGCAAGTCGACGACGCTGCGCATGATCGCCGGCCTCGAGGAGGTCACATCGGGCGACATCTACATCGGCGGCGATATCGTCAACGACCTGCCGCCGAAAGACCGCGACATCGCCATGGTGTTTCAGAATTACGCGCTCTACCCGCATATGTCGGTGTTTGAGAACATGTCGTTCGGGCTGAAGCTGCGTAAATTCCCCAGGGAAGAGATCAAGAAGCGCGTCGACCACGCCGCGCGCATTCTCGACATCACCGAATTGCTCGACCGCAAGCCGAAGGCGCTGTCGGGCGGCCAGCGCCAGCGCGTGGCGATGGGCCGCGCCATCGTGCGAAATCCGAAAGTGTTTCTGTTCGACGAGCCGTTGTCGAACCTCGACGCCAAACTGCGCGTGCAGATGCGCACCGAGATCAAGCGCGTGCATCAGCTGGTGAAGACCACGACCGTTTACGTCACCCACGACCAGGTCGAGGCGATGACGCTGGCCGATCGCGTCGTGGTCATGAACGGCGGCTTGATCGAGCAGATCGCGACTCCGCAGGACCTTTATCATCATCCCAGGACGCTTTTCGTCGCCGGCTTCATCGGCTCGCCGGCGATGAATTTCATGCGCTGCCGCGTCGAGCAGAACGGCGTCGGCCAGCGCGTGCGAATATCCGACGCGATCAGCTTGCCGATACCGGCGTCGCGCTCAAGCCGGTTCCAGTCGCTCAATGGCAAGGACCTGATCTTCGGGCTGCGGCCGGAGCACATCACCGAGCCGCGGCGCAACGACCGCGATCAGCAATGCGAATTCGCTGCAACCCTCGATGTCGTCGAGCCGATGGGCATGGAGACGATGGTGTATTTCACCGTCGACGGCCAGGAAGTCTGCGGCCGCGTCGATCCCAGCAGCGCCGTTGGACCGGCAGAGTCGATGCGGCTGTACGCCGACATGGACCGTATGCACCTGATCGATCCGCAGACCGGCCTGGTGCTTTAGCCTCGGATAAAGAAAAGCCCGGCTCCGGCACCGCCGGAACCGGGCTCTTAACTTTTCATTCCGGCCCGCGACAAGTTGCGCGCGATCGGAGCTTCCAATCGTCCGCTAGTCCTCGGAGTAAGCGTCGTCGGAAATATCCTTGCCGGTGAAGTCCGGCATCATCGCCGCCGAAATAAAGCTGATGACGGCAAGGACGAGGATATAGCCGGAGATCGCATAGCCCGTCTG
>Ga0210394_10004430_pt1 | contig 16437 bp, 12 predicted proteins | sample IncBWC12MmetaG_FD_160121 | JGI IMG/M metagenome (GOLD analysis project Ga0210394, IMG submission 160121) | Forest soil microbial communities from Barre Woods Harvard Forest LTER site, Petersham, Massachusetts, United States - Inc-BW-C-12-M | ecosystem: Environmental > Terrestrial > Soil >... | reverse complement strand
GCGGTTCTTCATTCAACCGGAGAACGCAACCTGGGGCGTCTCGGCGGATTGATTCATCGCATGCCCTGGGTAGCCTGGCTCACCCTCATCGGGGCGCTCGCCATGGCGGGGCTCCCGCCGCTCAATGGGTTCGTGTCGGAATGGCTGCTGCTGCAGGCCTTCCTCTTCGCTCACGAAGTACCGCGGTCCTTTGTCAACATGCTGCTGCCGATGGGCGCGGCACTCATCGCGATGTCAGCCGCGCTCGCCGGTTACGTCATGGTCAAGTTCTTCGGCGTCATCTTCCTCGGCCAACCGCGCGAGGCGGCGCTAGCCCGAGCCAGGGACGCGGGAATCCTCCAGCGCATCGGTCTCGGTTGGCTCGCCATTGGGTGCATTGCATTGGGATTGTTGCCAACTTACATCCTTCGTGCCCTGCGCATCGTTTGCATGCAACTCAGCGGCGCAGCACTGCCGAGCGCAAATGCGCCTTGGTGGTTGCTACTACCCTTGCCGGGCAGACAGGCCTCTTATTCCGCCATCGTGTTATTCCTCGCAATCGCGGCTGTCGTCATCCTTACGATACTTTCCGTGCGGCTCCTCTATCACCGCCGCGTGCGGCGCTCGGCGCCCTGGGACTGCGGATTCGGGCGGCTGGATGCACGCATGCAGGATAGTGCGGAAGGCTTTGGTCAGCCGATCCGACACATCTTTCAAGCTTTTTTTGTCGTCGAACGCGAATTACCGTCACCCTTCGATCGCAAACCACTTTATCGCGTCGCAGTGGCAGATCTCATCTGGCACGCCGCATACGCGCCGCTCGAACCCCTCGTGCAGAACGTCGCCAACGTCTTTGCGTGGCTGCAGCAGGGGCGCATCGCCGCGTATCTACTCTACAGTTTCGTCACCCTTGTGGTACTCCTGGGGCTGATGTTGTGACGCCGATCGAAATACTCACCCAGGCGTTGGAACTCGTCGTTGCTCTCACCGCGGCTCCGTTGTTTCTGGGCTGGATCAACCAGTGCCGGGCATGGCTGCAGAACCGAACGGCGCCGAGCGTGTGGCTCCCTTACCGTGGTATTCGCAAGCTGTTCTTCAAGGACGCCGTGATTGCCCAGAACGCATCGGCGCTGTTTCGCCTCGCGCCTTATATCGTGTTCGGAACCATGGTGGTAGCGGCGGCCATTATTCCTTCCATGGGCACGCGCTTACCCCTGACCACGGCCGCTGATGCGATCGCGCTCGTGGGTTTACTCGCCACTGCGCGTGTCTTCATGTCGCTGGCCGCGATGGATGTAGGGACCGCCTTCGGCAGCCTGGGCGCACGTCGCGAGATGATGGTGGGGTTTCTTGCAGAGCCCGCACTGCTGATGGTGATCTTCGTAGCCTCCATGATTTCCTCGACCACTGCACTCCCGGCGATCACCGAGCACCTGGCGACGCAAACTCTCGCGCTGTTTCCGAGCCTCGCGTTCACGGCGATAGCGTTCACCATGGTGCTGCTCGCCGAAAATGCGCGCATTCCCATCGATAATCCGGCGACGCACCTGGAACTGACGATGATTCATGAGGCCACGCTGCTCGAGTATTCGGCGCGCCATCTCGCCCTCATGGAGTGGGCGAGCGCGCTGAAGCTCTTCAACTACGCTTGCATCGGCTTCGCGCTGTTCGTTCCCTGGGGGGTCTCGACCGGGACGGATAGCCCGGCGTCGTTGTTGGCGTCGATACCACTGTTGGCCGTGAAGCTCGCCGTCGCCGGCGCGGCGCTCGCGATCATAGAGACGGTTTCGGCAAAGCTGCGTGTATTCCGGGCCCCGGAATTTCTCGCGGTCGCGTTTCTACTCGCGGTACTTGGCCTTCTCGTACACCTGCTGTTGGGAGCCTAAGCGTGACCCGTATCCCGTTCGATCTGCAACTGTTGAATCTGTGCGCAGCGCTTCTCCTGCTGCTGTCATTTGCGATGCTCGCACAGCGGCGCATCGTCGTGATGGTCAATCTGCTCGCTATGCAGGGCGTGCTGCTGTTCGCGGCAACTCTGCTGCTCGCCTGGCGCACGGGACAGCATCACCTATACCTTTCCGCCGCGCTCACCCTTGCGCTCAAGGTCATCTTTCTCCCCTGGATTCTGCATAGACTCATCCGTCGCCTGCAGGTGTACTGGGACACGGAACCGTTGCTCAACATCTCCGGCACCATGCTGGTGGGTCTCGTAGTGGTCGTCTTCGCATTTGGGCTTGCGCAGCCGATTGCTGCGCTCGCAAGTACGGCCACGCGCAGCTCGATCGGCATTGCAGTCGCGGTCATCTTGCTTTCCTTCATCACCATGATTACGCGACGCAAGGCCATGTCGCAGGTGATCGGCTTTCTCTCGATGGAGAACGGATTATTCTTCGGCGCCATGAGCGCGACCTACGGCATGCCGATGATCGTCGAGTTCGGGGTCGCGCTCGACGTGCTCGTCGCGGTGCTCGTGCTCGGCATTTTCTTCTTCCAGATCCGCGAGCAATTCGACAGTCTCGATTTGCACCACTTCGAATCGCTCAAGGAGGATCCGTAGCATGGAATTTCTGCTGCTTCTCGGCAGCCCGCTCATCGGCGCGATTCTCCTCGCGGTCCTGGGAGCGCGGCGCTTTGCGCCGGAGCTCAATTCGGTCGTTAGCCTTGTAACTTTCCTTAGTGCCTGCGCACTCACTGCACGAGTGGTCGGGGAGGGCGATCTTCTGGTCGCGCACGAGCAGTTCTTTATCGATCCCTTCAATGTGTTTCTGGTTACCCTGACTGCGTTTGTCGGCCTTACCACTTCACTGTTCTCGCGCCCCTACATGCGGGTGGAGATGGAACATGGACGCCTGAGTGCCGGCCGGCTCCGGCTCTACCACAGCATGTATCAGCTATTCATGACGACGATGCTGATCGCCCTTACTACCAACAACATGGGGCTGCTGTGGGTGGCGATGGAAGCAGCGACGCTCTCAACGGTGTTGCTGGTGACGCTCTACCGCACCGCGGCGAGCCTCGAGGCAGGATGGAAGTACTTCATCCTGTGCGGCGTTGGCATTGCCCAGGCACTCTTTGGCACGATCCTGCTGTACATCGCTGCTGAGAAGGTCCTGGGAGCCGAAGGCGCGACTGCGCTCCTGTGGACGCACTTGAATGCCGTCAAGGGACAACTCGAGCCTACCGTGCTGGGTCTCGCTTTCGTCTTCTTGCTGGTGGGCTACGGTACCAAGGTGGGACTTGCCCCATTGCACAATTGGCTGCCCGACGCGCATGCGGAAGGCCCAACGCCGATTTCAGCGGTGCTCTCGGGGCTTCTACTCAATGTGGCCATCTATGCGGTGGTTCGCTGCAAGGTACTGGTCGAAGGCTCGCTGCATTCGCAGATCCCCTCGCGCATGCTCATGGCCTTCGGTCTGTTCTCGGTGGTGCTCGCGGCGTTTCTGCTCTGGCGACAGCGCGACATCAAGCGCTTATTCGCCTACTCCTCAATCGAGCATATGGGGATTATCACTTTTGCTTTCGGAATGGGGGGTGCCGTCGCCAACTTCGCGGCGCTTCTACACATGACCGTTCATTCGCTCACGAAGTCAGCCATCTTCTTTACCGTCGGGCATGCGGCACAAAAATCCGGGTCGCAGCTCATGGAGAATATCCGAGGGCTCATTACGTTGAGCCCGACTGTCGGCTGGGGCCTGATGATGGGTTCGCTCGCTATTTTAGGGATGCCGCCCTTTGGAGTCTTCGCAAGCGAATTCCTGATCCTCACCACCGCGATGCGCGAACAGCCGTGGGCGACACCTATTCTGCTCTTGGCGCTCGGCGTCGCCTTTGCGGCCATTTTCGGCCGCGTGCAGCCGATGGTCTTCGGTGAAACCGCAGCTCGCCGCTTGCCGCACCCACCGGCGCTGCTGCCGGTATTTACCCACCTCGCCATTGTTCTGGTTCTCGGTTTGTACGTCCCCCCATACCTCGCTGACTGGTACCGGGCCGCGGCTCGCTTGATCGGGGGACAGTGACATGCCCATGCGCACGTGGTGGGAGGATAGCCCTGTGATTACCGATGCTCCCCGCAGCAGGGTTCGTCAGGTGAGCGTCGAGCACTGGCTGAAAGCGGCTACGGATGCGGCGGCGGCGGGGGGGCAACTCCTGGCACTGTGGGCAGCGCCGGATCCCCGGGAGGCCTCGGCGGCCGTCATTCGAGCTGCATTGCTGACGCATCTCGGTCTGCTGGTTCTCGAATTGCGGGTGCATGACGGCGATCTGTACCCGAGTCTGCATGAGCTGTTCCCCGCGGCCTCACGCATGCAGCGTGCAGCGTTTGATCTCGCCGGGGCACGTTCCGATGATCTCGACTCGCGTCCGTTGCTCCGTCACGCGGCGTGGCCTGCCGATGCGCATCCACTGCGCTTGGGAGCAATGCCTCCTGCGTACGCCACTCCGGCCGCGGACTCCTACGAGTTCGTACGCGTCGAAGGGGACGGCGTGCATGAGATACCGGTGGGTCCCGTGCATGCCGGGGTCATCGAACCGGGACATTTCCGCTTCTCGATCGTCGGCGAAAAAGTTCTGCGGCTGGAGGAGCGGCTGGGGTATGTGCACAAGGGGATCGAGCGGCGCTTCACGGACCTGCCGGCCGCTGCGGGTCATCGCCTCGCGGCGCGCGTGTCGGGCGACTCTGCCGTGGCGTTCTCGTGGGCGTATTCCTCAGCGCTCGAATCGCTTTGCGGTTGCACCATCCCCCGACGCGCGGCCTTCCTCCGGGCACTGTGCTTGGAAGTCGAGCGGCTACAAAACCATCTCGGCGACCTCGGAGCCCTCGGCAACGACGCGGGTTTCGGGTTTGGCCTCAGTCAATTCTCCTTACTGAAGGAGCAGTTGCTGCGCACGGTCGAGCAAGTGTTCGGCCAACGCTACCTGCTAGATGCAGTGGTCCCGGGTGGAATGCGTGTCGATCTATCCGCTCAGGGCGCGCGAGCTCTGGCCGCTCGCACCGCAGCGGTTGCGGTCGCCGCCGGCCACCTAAAGGAGATTTACGATGAGCACTCCGGGCTGCGCGACCGTTTTGTCGGTGCCGGCCAGGTGAGTGCGGAGCTCGCGCGACGCCTGGGACTCTTGGGGCTTGCCGGTCGCGCCAGCGGCCAGGCCCACGATGCGCGCGTCGACCTGCCTTCACCACCCTATGATGAGATCGTCCCCGCGAAGATAGTGCGCGAGGACGGAGACGTTGCTGCGCGTGTGACCGTGCGCTTCGAGGAGTTGCAGGAGTCTTGCCGGCTGGTGGGGCTCCTGCTCGAGCACATGCCGCAGGGTGCCTATTGCATCGACATCGGCCGAGCCGCGCCGGATACGCTCGGAATCGGCCTGATCGAGGGTTGGCGGGGGCCGGTATTCATGGCGCTGGAAGTCGATTCCGGCGGCATGATTCGGCGTTGCCATCCGCACGATCCCTCATGGCAAAACTGGCCCGTCCTGGAGCACGCGATTATCGGCAACATCGTGCCGGATTTTCCCTTGATCAATAAATCCTTCAACCTCAGTTACAGCGGTCACGATCTGTAGGCACGCATGCTGAAAACACTGCGCCAAATTACCTCGATCGGCATCGTCACAGAACCCGCTCCGCATGTTGATGACGCCTTGCGCCTCCGGGAGCGCCTCAACGAGCGGATCCGCACCGTGCTTGGGCGCGCGCTCTGCGTCCGACACATCGATGCCGGCTCCTGCAATGGCTGCGAACTCGAGATCCAAGCGCTTAACAATCCAATCTACAATTTGGAAGGACTCGGCATCCGATTCGTCGCGAGCCCCCGTCACGCCGACCTGCTGCTCGTCACGGGTCCGGTGTCGCGGCACATGGAGGTCGCGCTGCGCCGCACCTTTGAGGCGACGCCGGACCCCAAACTCGTCGTTGCCCTCGGCGACTGCGGGTGCACCGGGGGAATTTTCGGCGAGAGTTACGCGACCTGTGGACGTGTCTCGAACGTGATCCCTGTCGATGTCGCGGTTCCCGGCTGTCCGCCGAGCCCAACTCGTATCCTGCAAGGCATTCTGACCGCCCTTGCACGTTCGACCGGCAGCACAGAAGCCGGTGATACACCTTTGATGAGCAATTCGGTCCTGCCGTCGGGATGACACACATGTATCGCAGCCCCGCTCCACATGGAGGTCAAAATCATGACATTTCCCCACCGCCCCGTCCAGTTACTCGCCGGCACTGGTGGTGGATTTCAACAGCGATGCGGCAATGCAATTGGCGGAACAATTGAGCCATTTCGGCTTTCCGGTGGATATCGCCGGCAACTCCGAGACTGCACTGGCGTCAGCCCGCGCGAAGCGCTACCACAGTGTCGTGATGGTCGCCGATCTCACTCAGGAGATCGATCTGGCGTGCCTGATTGGCCTGCGCAAGAGGGCGCGGAGCGCGTGGATTATCGTCGTCAGCTCCATGCCTTGTACCGATCCGGAACAAATCATTCATCGCTGTGGCGCGGATTCGTTGCTGATCGCGCCATTTACGGTCGAGGAACTAGCGAATCGGTTGTCGGCGTTCTCGCGTCGATCACGCCCGCCGTGATGTTGGGCATAACGCCCACAAGGACGCGGGCGATCGTGAGTGCTTCGGCGCCTGGAGCCACGCAACAGCTGCATAGCCTCGGTGTGGACGGGTGTTCGATGGCACCTGCGAGAGAGGCGCCGCATCCAAGCTTAAGGGCGGGGAACGCGCCGCTTGGATGCGCCGCGCGCAACGGCTTCGCGCTCGCGCGAGGGGTCCTCCCCGCCGGGGACCCAGGGCCGTCCGAGGCGTCGCTCGATATATTCCCGAATCAATTGACGCACGACTTGCGAGGGAGTGAGGTCCTCTTCGGCACACAACCGTTCCAGTACCGCCTTCTTGCGCGGGTCGATCAGAATGGTAAATCGTGCCGTGCGCTCCTCGAGCTTCACAATCGCGGTTTTCCTCATTCACATCCAAGTTATACCGTAGGATAATCAAATGATAATCGATAAGTTGAAGCCGGTGCAAGGTTTGCCGTTAGAGGTTGCGCGGACGGAGTTTATTTGATGAGGCTCTCTGCGATGTTTGGAGCAGCGAAACACACTTAAGTGACACATGGTTCGGGTCGGCCCTTCATGAAGGCGGCGATGTGGTCCAGATGAGACGCCGCGCAATGCGGTCACTCCTGCCTTAGGTGACGCCAATCATGCACACTGCAACGATCGTTGAAATCAGCGGAAGAGGCGAGAAACAGCGCCGCTGCGCATCAAATTAGGCGGTCATAGCCGCAGCCGCCCGCGTTTATGTATGTAGGCGAGCGTTAGTCCCACAACAAATGCCAGCCCCACATTCCACATGGCAAAAGCCGCTGTTGCGAGCGTGATGAATCGCTCAGCCTTGTGCTTGCTGAAGTCGCACGACCCGAGTGCAAGCTGCGCCCCAGTTAGGAAGAGTATTACGCCAAGCACGGCAGGCGAAAAGACGTTGAAGATCGCCCCAATAGACCCGCTAAACCCAAAGGCGAGACACAGCAGGATTGTTCCGAGAATAATCGGCGCGCCGCCCGTGCGAGCCCCGAAAGCAACGTGCCCTGCCATGCCGCCCGCGCCATGGCACATGGGTACACCACCCAAGGCGGCGCCTGCGAGGTTCATCGCACCGGTCGAGGTTGCGACAACGTTTTCAGACACCATGCGGTTGGGAAAAAGACGGTTGTTCTCTTCCCGGATGGCGATCACCGCATTGCCGAGCGTTAACGGGAGTTGCGGCAGCGCCAAAAACACCGTTCCTTTGAACAAGTCGTACCAGGTGATGCCAGAAAGGGCGAAGCTCGGAGTGCGAAATTCGAATTTCACTGCGGACAATGCCCTCATGGCATCGGGATTTAGGATCGCTCCGCATGCCACGCCGAAGATGAGCAGCAGAAACATCGCCGGGATCGCCCGATTGGTGAGGAGTAGCAGGGTTCCCACAAGACCCAGGGCGGCTATAAGCCATCCGCTACTCATCATCTTGATCCCCTCAAGCATGAAGCCCATGCCAAGCCCAAGAACAATCCCGACAACGACGAACCGTGGCACCAGTCTCGCCACATGGCTGGCCGCGCCGGTGAGCCCGAGAACCAGCCAAATAGCGCCGGTGACCAATCCGGCGCTATAGATGCTCGCTGGCGTGATCACCGCGGTCTGCGCCGCCTGGGTGGCGGCCACCGCACCGATGGCTTTCATGGGCTGAACCGGAAACGGGGTTCGGTAGTAAAGGCCACAGATGATCATTGCGGCGCCAAAGGTAAACAGGATGCCGAAAGGGTCTACCTTCACCACGGCGATATAGGCGACCACAAATGGAATTAAGGTACCAAGGTCGCCGAAAGCGCCGGCCCACTCCATGCGATCGAAACGGTTGCCGGTATGCAAAGCGGAGGTGCTATCGGGCATCACGTTGCACAACCCTGCGTCAGCGGCGTTCTAGGTGCGTTTGCGAATCTTCTTTGAGACGGGAATCCGCCGGGCAGAAACGCTGCCTCGGGTATTCACCTGCGCCCTGACCTCCCTGAGGCACTCTTCCGCGACGACATTCAGCTTTCGTTCCGCTTCGCGATAGCGCTCGATTAAGAGATTACCAAAGGTGGTAACTTCGGCGCCGCCACCGCCGCGACCGCCGCGACTGTTGATCGTTGCCGGCAGGTTAAATGATTGATTCAGGCTATCGAGCAATAGCCAAGCTCGTCGGTAGCTGATGCCCATCGAGCGCGCGGCCTCGGAGAGGGAACGGTGGGTCCTGATGCCTTCCAGCAAGGCAATCTTGCCGGGACCAATGTTTGAATGTTCTCCGAAATCGATGCGGAATCGAATCAGTCGTGCGCGCTTCATGTTTCCTTGGCTGGGCTATTATCCAGAGCGTTATACCAGAAATGTACAGCGTCTGTGGTCGTGCGGCAGCGCATGAATCCCAGCTGAGCGCATGACACATCCTTCCGGAAAGCAGCCCGTTGCCAATGATTCAAATGGGACACAAAACGGACGGATGTGATCGGCTCTTTGCGATCGGAATTCGTCTGCCCGGGGAATATTCGCAACGGCATTTTTGTTGGCTTAGCAATCGGGCGCATAGAGATCCATGGCCACTTGTGATGCGCTACCAATTGGTTGAGCGACCCGGTCGCAGCTCCGATAGACGAGCAGGGACCAAATCAATGCTCAAGATAAGCTGCCTTCGGTTCGCGTCACCGCTAATTATCTTGCGGGTGCCCCCAATGTCAGGCAGTCAGCAGACTCCTATGGCCTGAACTCACCGTCCGCAGACGCGTACCAATGTTCGGACATATCTGTTTCCAGAAGGGGGATTTCTCGGGGCATTTGCCATTGAGGTTCGCTGAAGAGTTTTAATAAACAATGGCTTAGGTGAGATATCTGTGCCTGCCCGGGGCACCATCATTTCGAGATCATTACCGCGGGATTCAAGAAGTAGAACCCGACAGCAATAAGGATCAGATAAGCGAGCAAAACAAAGGTCCAGCCCATATTGTGGCGGATGACATCGCCTTCCTTGCGCACGAATTTGCTGGTGGAGACGCCCACGCTTGCGGTTTGCGGAGCTATGGGTTTGCCGATTTCCGCGCCGATGGAATTAAGCGTCGGCAGCAGTAGCGGCGGCATGCCGAGCTGGACGCCAACCAGCGCCTGAAATTTGCCGAACATGGCGTTGGTCGAGGTATTCGACCCCGACAGCGCCACACCGATGAAGCCAAGTATCGGGCAGACAATGATGAAAGCGGTGCCTAAACTCGAAAAGCCTTTCGCCAGTGAAGCCGCCATGCCGGAATAGTTGAAGACATACGCCAGCCCAAAGATAAAGAAGCCGACCAGACACGCGCCCCACATTTGATGGAACGTACGGCGGAAAACTTCTCCGATTTGCGAGGCTTTCAACTTGCCCATCGCCAGGAGCAACCCCGCAACGACGATCCACGACGCCAGGATCGCCGTACCGCCAATATAAGGCGCGAAATTGAACACAGCAGTGACGCCGGGCTTTGCCGCATCGCAGGTGGCCGCCAGCGACGAGCAGGCGACAGCCTGAGCTTTGAACCAGCTTATCTTTGGCAACGGTGACCACGGACCGGTCCATGCGGCGACCACGATCAACAGCACAACGAACGGCATCCAGCACTGCAGCACTTCGCTAGGCTTGAGTCCATGCCCTTGCCCCTGCTTTACCTTGTCGGCATCGACCGGTACGCCGCCATAACCCAGTACGGTTCGGGGCTGCCAGAATTTGAGCAATACGAACAACGCGATGAAGCAGACGATGGCGCCGGTGATGTCGGGCAGATAGGGCCCCAGATGCACGGCAACAGGATACTGGCCCGCGATATAGCCGAGTGATCCGACCACTGCGAGCGGCCAGCCGCCTTTCATTCCCTCCTTGCCTGAGACCAAGTACATGAGCACCCAGGGCGGCAGCAGCGCGAGCACGGCGACCACGGTGCCCACAGAGGCGGACAGCGACAGGAGCGGATAGCCGGTGACTGCGGCCAACGCGATGATCGGCGCGCCGAGAGCGCCGAAGGACACTGGCGCATTGTTGGCAATGGCGGCGACGCGAATCGCGTTGAGGTCGGAAATGCCCAGCGAAATCAGGATGGGCGCTACAAACGCCCACGGATATCCGAAACCGACAAGACCTTCGAGCAGTGCTCCGAAGGCCCAGGCGAACAGCATCGTCTGCACGCGCACGTCCATGCCGCCTTGCGCGATCAGCCAGCGGCGGAAATTCTCCAGTACGCCGCTTACCCCGAGCGTGTTGAACAGCACCATGCCCCATATCGTAATCCAGTCGACATTCCACACGCCGGTCGCCGCGCCATAGACGTAGGCGTGGGCGCCGTCATTGAACGGCATGTTCCATACCCACGCCGCGAGGGCAAATGTAATGATCGAGCCGAGTAGGGTGGCCAGCCAGGCCGGGAACCGGAATACCGCCAGCATCAACAGCAGAACAACGACGGGAATCAGCGCCACCAAACACGTGAGCGTCAGGTTGTCGAGCGGGTTTATCAATTGGGTAAACATGATTTCTCCATCGATGTTCGCCGCAGCGTAGGCGTGCTACGAGCTGGCCTCACCGCGGTTTGATTATTTTAGTTGCGACCGCTCCGGTTGATAGAGTACCAGCGCTGCCAATTCCGCAGGAACCAATAACATAGCACAGGCCCCCGACCGGCTCAAACTGACGGCTGCGGCTCAGCATCGAAGTCCGACGACTCGTTTGATGAGGATAGCGGCGATTGCGGGCGCGGCAGCGGACAAGGCGCATAATAATGCGCGATGAACAGCTCATTGCGGTCCCTCCCGTCGGACGCCGTTCGGGAACAGCGCCAGAAAGATGTCGTGGCAGCGCTTGCGGAGGTGCTGCCGCGCGCGGCGATCCTGTTTCGCCATGAAGACACGGTGCCGTTCGAGTGCGACGCACTCACCGCCTATCGGACCTCGCCCATGGTGGTGGTGCTGCCCGACAGCGAGGCGCAGGTCGCGGCGGTGCTGAAGATTTGTCATAAAATGAGTGTACCGGTCATCGCTCGCGGCGCGGGCACGGGACTATCCGGCGGGGCCATGCCGCACCGCTCGGGCGTGACTCTTTCGCTCGCCAAATTCAACAAGATTTTGCGGATCGATCCGGCAGCGTGTACCGCCGTCGTGCAATGTGGGGTCCGCAATTTGGCCATCAGCGAAGCCGCGGCGCCGTACGGTTTGTACTACGCGCCCGATCCCAGCAGCCAGATCGCCTGCACCATCGGCGGCAACGTGGCGGAAAACTCGGGCGGCGTGCATTGCTTGAAATACGGGCTGACCCTGCACAATGTGCTGCGGGTTCGCGGATTCATGGCGACCGGCGAAGCCGTGGAATTCGGCTCGGAAGCGTTGGACGCAGCGGGACTCGATCTTTTGCCCATCATCCTTGGCAGCGAAGGCATGCTGGCCGTAACCACTGAAGTCACGGTGAAATTGATTCCCAAGCCGCAGTCGGCGCGCTGCATCATGGCGAGTTTCGACGACATCGAATCCGCCGGCGCCGCGGTCGCCAGCGTGATCGCCCACGGCATCATACCCGCAGGCCTCGAAATGATGGACAAGGCCATGACCGCGGCGGTGGACGCGTTCGTGCATGCTGACTACGATCTCAGCGCTGCCGCGATATTGCTATGCGAGAGCGACGGGACAGCCGCCGAGGTGGAGGAAGAAATCGCGCGCATGGAGCAGGTGCTGGGTGCCGCGGGCGCATCGCGCATGGAGGTGAGCCGCGACGAGGCGCAGCGCTTGAAATTCTGGAGCGGCCGCAAGAATGCCTTTCCGGCCTCCGGCAGCATCAGCCCGGACTACATGTGCATGGACTCCACGATACCGCGCAAGCGGCTCGCGGAGATGTTGCGGGCGATTCAGCAGATGGAGCTCAAGTACAACCTGCGCTGCGCGAATGTGTTCCACGCCGGCGACGGCAATCTGCATCCGCTCATTTTGTTCGATGCCGCGGACGCCGACCAAATGCACCGCTGCGAGCTGTTTGGCGCCGACATATTGGAAACCAGCGTGCGGCTCGGCGGCACGGTGACCGGCGAGCACGGGGTGGGAATTGAAAAGCTCAACTCGATGTGCGTGCAGTTCTCGGCGGCGGAACGTGCGCAGTTTCTCGCCGTGAAGCACGCGTTCGATCCGCTCGAGCTGCTGAATCCGGGAAAGGTGATTCCGACGCTGCAGCGCTGTGCCGAGTACGGAAAAATGCACGTGCATCGGGGCATGCTGCCCTTCCCAGAGTTGCCGAGATTCTGATGAGTGCGCAAGACCCGATGCTTGCCCGGATCATCGACCAGGTCGACGGCGCGCGTGCGCGCCAGGCGCCGCTCGAGATTCGCGGCGGCGGCAGCAAATGGTTTCTCGGCGAAACGGCGCCGGGCGAACCACTGGACGTCACCTGCCTGACGGGTATCACCAGCTACGAACCGACCGAGCTCGTGGTAACGGTTCGGGCCGGGACCCGGCTCGCTGATTTGGAAGCGGCGCTTCAGGAACACGGCCAGTACCTGCCATTTGAGCCGCCGCGCTTCGCGGCCGGTGGCACCGTAGGGGGAATGGTCGCGGCGGGTCTGTCGGGACCTGCGCGCGCGACCTCAGGATCGGTGCGCGACCATGTTCTGGGCGTGACGCTGCTCAACGGGCGCGGCGAGATTCTCAGCTTCGGCGGCCAGGTCGCGAAAAATGTGGCGGGCTATGATGTGTCGCGGCTGATGGCGGGATCATTGGGGATACTGGGAGTCATCTGCGAAGTATCACTCAAGGTGTTGCCGATCAGCACAGCCACCGCGACGCTTTGCTTCAATTGCGATTCGGGTGAAGCGTTGGCGAAGTTCCGCGAGTGGTCTTCGCAGCCCCTGGCGATCAGCGCGACCGCGTGGCACGAAGGATTGCTGCATGTGCGTCTTGCCGGCGCCGGTGCTGCGGTCGCGTCCGCGTGTACGCGGCTCGGCGGCACGCAGCTCGCGCCGGAACAGGCAGAATCCTGGTGGATGAGCGTCCGGGACCACAGCCAGGCCTTCTTTGCGCTGGATTCCGCCGACGTGGCGCGCGGCGAATCGCTTTGGCGGCTGGCGGTGCCGGCGACCGCTCCGCCGCTCGAGCTTTCAGGATTGCAGTTCATCGAGTGGGGCGGCGCCGAGCGTTGGTGCAAGACATCTGCCGCCGCCGGCCAGGTGCGCCGCGCTGCCGTGGGTTTGGGCGGACACGCCACGCTGATTCGCGGTGCTGACAGAAGCTGCGGCGTATTCGCGCCATTGAGCGATGTTTCGATGCGCATACACCGCGGCTTGAAGCAGGCCTTCGATCCGCTGCGGATTTTCAACCGCGGGCGCATGTACGCCGGCCTTTGATCAATGCAAACGCACTTGAGTCCGGAATTCGAGCGTTCTCCCGAAGCCCAGGCCGCGGCGGCCATCTTGCGCAAGTGCGTGCATTGCGGATTCTGCAATGCGACCTGCCCCACCTACCAATTGCTGGGAGATGAACTGGACGGTCCGCGCGGCCGCATTTATTTGATCAAGCAGGTGCTCGAAGGCGCGGAGGTCACGCGCAGCACGCAACAGCATCTGGATCGCTGTCTGACGTGCTTGAACTGTCAAACCACTTGTCCGAGCGGAGTCGAGTACGGTCATCTGGTCGATATCGGCAGACAGCTCGTCGAAGAGCGCGTCGCGCGCCCGCCGCTCGAAAAAGCGTTGCGCTGGGTAATCAAAGAAGGCCTGACCTCGCGGCTGTTCGCTCCGGCGATGAGATTGGGGAAGATCCTGCGCGCAGTGTTGCCGAAGGCTCTGAAGGACAAAGTGCCGGCCGGATCCAAGGTGCCGGCCCGACCCGGTGAACGCGCGCCGGCCAGGAGTGCCCGGACGCAGCCGCGCAAAGTGCTGATGCTGCCAGGCTGCGTGCAGCCCTCGATGATGCCCAACATCGATTCGGCCGCCGCGCGCGTGCTCGACGCTGCGGGAATTCAAACCCTGTACGCCGCCGGATCCGGCTGCTGCGGAGCTTTGCGCACGCATTTGAGCGATCATAGCGGCGGTCTGGCCGACATGCGCCGCAATATCGATGCCTGGATTCCCATGCTCGATTCCCGGGAGGTCGAGACGATCGTCTCTTCGGCGTCGGCCTGCGCACTCGCCATCAAAGAATATGCGCATGCGCTGGCGGACGATATTCAGTACCGGGATGCGGCGGCGCGAGTCAGCGCAGCAGCGCGGGATTTGAGCGAGTTGCTTCCGGACCTCGTGCCTGCCCTCAAGGACCGCGTCAGACCCGGCACCATGCGCGTTGCCTTTCACCCGCCCTGTACCTTGCAGCACGGTCTTAAGCTACGCGGCGGGGTGGAAGCGCAATTGCGGACACTGGGGTTCGATGTCACGGCCGCATGCGATGAAAGCCACATGTGCTGCGGCTCCGCCGGCACCTATTCGATACTGCAGCCGGATCTGGCCAAGCAGCTGCGCGACCGCAAGCTCGGCAATCTCGCGCAGCTCGAACCGCAATGCATTTTGTCCGCCAACATAGGCTGCATTCAGCACTTGCAGTCAGGCACCGCCACTCGGGTCGCGCACTGGATTGAGCTGCTGGATGAGGCTCTGGTCTAATGGTGACTCAACGCCCACACGTAAGCCGCAACCGCGAATAGCTGGTCGCTGCTGAGTTGCGCTCCACCCATTGCCGGCATCGGCGCACGATACTGCTTCGGCTGCGCGACGCCTGCGGCGATGGTGCTGGCAATGCCCTGATAGCTGCCGTCGCTCCACAACCATTTACCATTGGTCAAATCCGGACCCAGCGGGGAACCGGTGCCGTTGGCGCCGTGACAGCCCGTGCAGGTCGCGCCGCCCACTTGTCCGCGATAGACGCGACTACCCAGCGCCAGCATCGCCGGCGTCGCTCCCGCGGGCGGCTTCAGGGCGCCGGTGTCGGAACCGGCATCGGGATGAGTGCCCTCGGGCGGCACCGCGCGCGCGGCGGCGATGGGTCCGGCCGGCTCCGTTGGGCTGGGACAGGGTACCGGTGTGATTGCATCAGCGGCGCCAGCAGCGCCGCGATAAATGATTTTATAGATGCGCCCGGCGACATCATCGGCAACATACAGCGCGCCATCCGGTCCCACGGCGAGGCCGGTAGGACGATGCGCGGCCTTCGCGGGCGATTTGTCCGCGCCGGCAAAGCCGTCGGCGAAAATCTCGCAGCTGCCCGACGCTTTGTCGGCGGCCAGCGCTTGATACACCACGTTGTAGCCGCCCTGGCTGTACGGCGCGCGATTCCACGAGCCGTGGAAGGCGATGAACACGCCTTTGCGATAGCGGGCGGGAAACTGCTGTCCGGAGTACAGCACCATGTCGTTGGGCGCCCAATGCGCCGGGTAAATTGCCACCGGCGCGCTCTTTTGCGCGCATAAGCCGACGGTTTTGCCGTCGCCGCCGTACTCGGGCGCCAGCACCAGCGACGATAAGAACGGATCGTAGTAGCACTTCGGCCAACCGTAATCGCCGCCTTTTTTCAGGAGCAGCACCTCTTCGGACGGTAACGTGGCTTCCTGATCAGCTTCCTTGATGATATCGGGCCAGTTGGTGTGCAGCTGATCGCGCCCATGCTGAGTGACGAAAATGCGCTTTCCTTCGGCGTCGACTCCAAATCCCTCGGCATTGCGTATGCCGGTCGCGTAGCGCTGCGTCGCGGAGAATTTTTGATTTGTTTCGTTAGCCTTGTAAAGCCAAATGCCGCCGCGCGTCTCGAGCTCGGTGCAAGGCTCCAATCCCGGTGATCGCAGCGTGCGATTTTTCTCCTGACAGGAATTGGTCGCGCTGGCGACGTCGACGTAAAGGTCGCCGGCGGCGTCGATCGCAAAGGGGTGCATGGGATGAGCCCCGCCCAAGGGCAAAC
>Ga0210394_10004428_pt1 | contig 16446 bp, 13 predicted proteins | sample IncBWC12MmetaG_FD_160121 | JGI IMG/M metagenome (GOLD analysis project Ga0210394, IMG submission 160121) | Forest soil microbial communities from Barre Woods Harvard Forest LTER site, Petersham, Massachusetts, United States - Inc-BW-C-12-M | ecosystem: Environmental > Terrestrial > Soil >... | reverse complement strand
ACAAGCACCAGCTGGTGCCGCTGATCAAGGCGGCGATCGAGCACAAGGGTGCAGCCTTCATCGATGTCATTTCGCCCTGCGTCGCCTTCAACAACAACGCCGAATCAACCAAGAGCTTCGAGTATGTCCGGGCCCATAACGAGGCGGTCAACCAGCTCGACTTCATGATCGAGCGCGCCGCGATCACCGCCGATTACGCGCCCGGCACGGTCGAAACGATCGTGCAGCACGACGGCTCCACCGTGCGGCTGCGGAAGCTCGCGCTCGACTACGACCCGCACGACCGCATCTCGGCCCTCACATATTTGCAGCAGCGCCATGCTGCCGGCGAGGTCGTCACCGGGCTGTTGTTTGTCGAACCCGATCACGGCGATCTGCACGGATTTCTCGGCACGGTCGAGACGCCGCTCAACGCCCTCGGCGAAGCGGAGCTCTGCCCCGGCCCCGAAATTCTCGAGCGCTACAACGCGTCGCATCGCTAGCCCAGGCCCCTATCATACCGGCGAAGGCCGGTACCCATGCTGCCGCGCGCCGCGCCTGGACTCGCTCATTCGTGGTTTTACTCGCTGATCCAAGCTGCCTTGCGATGATCCGCAAACAGCGGGCGGCGAGGACCGCGCGCGCTCTTGGATTTTCCGGTGCAGACCATAGATTTCCCAATGGATCTCGTCGTCGAGGGGTTTGACTGGGACGAGGGAAATCGGGCGAAGTGCCAAACGCACGGCGTTTCGATCGAAGAAATCGAGCCGGTGTTATGGGGTCAGCCGCGCGTCGCACCGGATCCCGCTCATTCGGAAAACGAAGATCGACTTAACGCCATTGGCAGAAATCATCACGGCAGGCCGCTCTTCGTCGCATTCACGAGAGAGAGGCAATCGACGATTGATCGGGCCGATCACTCCCCGATACATGCATGCAAGGGAGATACGGCGCTATGAAGCGGCAGGTCCCTAAGATGACGACCGACGAGGAAGCTGAGGCGTTTCTCGAGGCCGATCTTTCGGATATCGACTTCGCCCAATTCAAACCGGTGCGATTCGCGTTCACGGTCAAACCCGAGCATCTCAAAGGACGCGGTCGTCGCGCAGCGGCTTCACCTAAGGGTTCGCAATTCGTCCATCTCGCGCCCGGGACACCTGCTCCGAAGTCCGGAGTTTATCAGCAGACCGGCCCGCGCGGCGGCCGACCGGGGGAACGGGTAACCTCTGTTCGCGGCAGCCCGCTCCCGGCCGCTCCGAAGGGTCGGACTTGGAGGCTGGTTGGCCAGAGTGGTCAAAAAACGTCATAAATGGAAATCTCCAGCAGCCTTTGGTGTGCCTTCCCGAGCGACCACTTGCCGATGATCGAAGAAACCCTCGCATATCTCCAAATCGATCGCGCCGGTTGACCCGCCGCGCGGCGCCGGGCATTTAGCAGGGGATGCTGAAATTTTTCGAACGCCGGCTCGAACCGACCGGACCCCTGCCCGACGCACCGCCGCCGACACTGACGAGCCCGCATGCGGTGCTGCGGTTCTACTGGCATTTCGTGCGCCAGATCCCGGGCCCGATCGCGGCGGTGTTCACGACCTCCTTCTTTGTCGCGATCAACGATGCGGCGATCCCGGTTTGCATCGGCCGGGTGGTCTCGCTCGTCTCCGCGCAGGATCCGCGGACGATCTGGGACCGCGCCGGGTTTCAGCTGCTGGCGATGGCGGTGCTGCTCCTGGTTCTGCGGCCTACTGCGCATTTCGCGCAGGCCATCATCGTCAACCAGATGCTGATCCCGGGCCTCACCAATCTGGTACGCTGGCAGAACCACTGGCACGTGGTTCGCCAGGGATGGACATTTTTTCAGAACGACTTCGCCGGGCGGATCGCCGCGCGGGTCATGCAAACCGGGCCGGCGCTGCGGGAAAGCGCGGTCCTGTCGATCCTCGGCATCTGGTACATCCTGGTCTACGGCACCAGCGCGGTCGCTCTCCTCGCCGCCGCCGATTGGCGCCTGTCGCTGCCGATCCTCTTATGGTTCGGCGTCTATGGCGGGGTCCTGGCGACGTTCCTGCCGAAGATGCGCGAGCGCTCGCGCCGCATGTCCGAGATGCGCTCGAACCTGACCGGCAAGATCGTCGACAGCTACACCAATATCCTGACCGTGAAGCTCTTCGCCCGGGCGCGCGACGAGGACGCCTTCGTGCGAGACGCAATCGACGAGCATACCGAGACGTGGCGTGCGCAACAGCGCCTGGGGACCCTGTGGGGCCTCTGTCTCACGGTGATGAACGCGTTTCTGATGGTCGGCACCGGCGGGCTGGCGATCGTGTTGTGGACAAAGGGATACATCGCCATCGGCGCGGTCGCGACCGCGATCCCGATGGCCTGGCAAATCAACACCATGTCGGGATTTATCGCGCAGTACATCGCCAATATCTTCGACGATATCGGCCAGGTGCAGGACGGCATGCGCTCGATCGCGGTGCCGCGGCAGATGCCGGATTTGCCGGGCGCGGTCGAGATGCCGCGCGTCACGGGCAGGATCCGCTTCGACAAGGTCAGCTTCGATTATGGCCGCGCGCCACGGCGCGGCGGCGTGCTGCACGAGCTTCAGCTCGACGTCGCGCCGGGCGAGCGGGTCGGCCTCGTTGGCCGCTCCGGCGCGGGAAAATCAACTCTTGTCCACTTGCTCCTCGGGTTCTACCGGCCGGAAGAGGGCCGGATCCTGATCGACGGCCGCGACATCGCCGGGCTGACGCAGGAAAGCCTGCGCGCGCAGATCGGCATGGTGACGCAAGATACGTCGCTCCTGCACCGCTCGATTCGCGACAACATCCGCTACGGCCGCCCAGAGGCCAGCGAGGCGGCGATCGTCGCGGCGGCGCGGCGGGCGCACGCGATCGAGTTCATCGAGGGGCTCGAGGACTGGCACGGCCGCACCGGCTTCGACGCCCTCGTTGGCGAACGCGGCGTCAAGTTGTCGGGCGGCCAGCGCCAACGCATTGCGCTCGCCCGCGTGATCCTCAAGGATGCGCCGATCCTGGTGCTCGACGAGGCGACTTCCGCCCTCGATTCCGAGGTCGAGGCGGCGATCCAGGAACAGCTCGCCGGGCTGATGGAAGGGCGCACCGTGATCGCGATCGCGCATCGGCTGTCGACAATCTGCCGGATGGACCGGCTGATCGTGCTCGATCGCGGCCGCATCGTCGAAGAAGGCACCCACGAGGGGCTTCTCGCGGCGCGCGGCGCCTATGCCGCGCTGTGGCGCCGCCAATCGGGCGGGTTCTTGGTCGATCGGCTGCCGGGCGGGCGCGAAGACGCGCTCGACCGGGTAAGGGCGTGATCGCGGCGGGGCGGCAGGCCGCGCCGCGACGAGACTGCCCGATGTCCGAGGACCCGACGCGCCTTCTCGGCGAGGGCGACCCGGCCCCGGTCCGCGTGTTGCGGCCGAGCGGAGGTTCCGAGTTTTTCCTCGTCGCCGACCATGCCGGGCGCAGGGTCCCGCGGCAGCTGGGCACGCTTGGGTTGCCGGAGAGCGAGCTCCTGCGCCACATCGCCTGGGACATCGGCATCGCCGGGGTGACCCAAGAGCTCGCCCAGGCGCTCGATGCGACCGCGGTATTGCAGGCCTATTCGCGCCTCGTCATCGATTGCAACCGGGAGCCGGGCTGGGCCAGCTCGATACCGCCGATCAGCGAACTGACCCCGATCCCCGGCAATGAGGCCATCGCCCCGGCCGAGCGCGAGGCGCGCCGCCGCGAGATTTTCCTGCCCTATCACCAGGAGATCGCCGAATTGCTCGACCACCGCAAGGCGGCAGGGCGGCGGACCGTCCTCGTCGCGATGCACAGCTTCACCCCGGTGTTCAAGGGGGAGCGGCGGAGCGTCGAGGTTGGGGTCCTCTACAATCGCGATTCCCGCCTCGCCCTTATCCTCCTCGATCTGTTGCGGGCGGAGGGGGATCTCGCGGTCGGCGACAACGCACCCTATGCGATCACCGATCAGAGCGACTACACGGTGCCGGTGCATGGCGAGGGAAACGGCCTGCCGCATGTCGAGATCGAGATCCGCCAGGACCTGATCGGCGACGAGCCCGGCCAAGCCGCCTGGGCAGCGCGCCTCGCCCGCCTCCTCCCGCTCGCCGACGCGCGGCTGCGCGAGACGGGCCGATAACCCCTCTCCGGCACCGCAGAAGACTCGTTGCGAAGCGCGGCCGAACCGGTGGTCGCGTCCACCAACGGTTGGGTCATTGATTCTTCCGTCGCTGAATCTGCAAGAAATAAGCAGCAAATCTCTCGCGCCTCGGTTGTGGCGTCCGGATTGTCGACCCGCCGAGCGCAACACGACCACCTCGTCCGGAAAAACCGGCACGCGACGTGCTTGAACCAACTGAGTTATGTCGCCATGCGTTCACGCTCAAAACGCGCACCTCTGATGATGGCCGGGGCGACGACGCCGGCCTCGAATGAGGAAGCCGATCGCGTTATATTCAAACGGGTCGACGATATCCTCGCGAAATATCCGATCGCGACGAGTTGAGCCGCCGGAAGACTCGCGACCGGAACGCGCCCTTGACGATCTCGCGGCGCAGAAGGAAACGCAGATATGGCGAATTTGACGCGGCGTTCGGTGCTTCGCACCTCCCTCGCCCTCGGCGCGGCTGGCGCCTTTGCCCGTCCCTATGTCGCCAACGCAGCGGCCACGACCGCGGCCGTGTGGTGGGTTCAGGGTTTCGCGCAGGAGGAGGATGTTTCGTTCAAGAAGATCGTTGCCGATTACGAGAAGACCAGCGGCAACACGATCGACTACAGCATTGTGCCCTATGCGCCGATGCGCCAGAAGATCGTCGCGGCGATGACCAGCGGCATCGTCCCCGATCTGTTCCAGAACACCCCGGCCGAAATCATTGCGCTCTACGCCTGGCAGGACAAGCTGGTCGACGTCAGCGAGGTCGTCGAGACGCAACGGGAGGAATACACCGAGACCGCGCTGCTCACGGTCCGCTGCTACAACAATGTCGAGAAGAAGCGTGGCGTTTACGGTGTGCCCTATACCCTCGGCGCGTCGATGAACCATATCTGGCGGCCATTGGTCGAGAAGGCCGGCTACAAGATCGAGGACATCCCGAAGACCTGGGACGCCTATTACGATTTCTTCAAGGACGTGCAGAAGAAATTGCGCGCCCAGGGTGTGCGCAACGTCTATGGCCTCGGTTTCCAGATGAACACCGCCGGCAACGACTCCAACGGGCGGGCCAACGATTTCCTGATCGCGTATGGCGGTCAGGACATCGTCACCAAGGACGGCAAATTGCACCTCGACGACCCGCAGGTGCGCAAGGCGGCGATCGAGATGCTGAGCTATCCAACCACAGCCTATAAGGAAGGCTATGTGCCGCCGGGAGCGATCAACTGGAACGACTCCGACGACAACAACGCCTTCCACGCCCAACAGATCGTCATGGACATCGAGGGCTCGCTGTCGGGCGAGGTCGCCATCATCAAGGACGAGCAAGCGTACTATCACGATATCGTGACGATGCCGCTGGCGCTCAGCAACGATGGCAAGCCGGTGCCGACCCAGCAAGCAAGCCTCTGCGGCCTGATCCCGAAGGGGGCAAAAAACGTCGCAGTTGCCACGGACTTCCTCAAATATTTGATCCAGCCGAAGGTGCTGAACGAGTATCTGAAGACGGGGCTTGGCCGCAATATGCCGGCGATGCCGGCGATCGTGAAGAACGACCCGTGGTGGCTCGACCCCAAGGATCCGCACCGGCCGCCCTGGGTTCGGCAGGGCCTGTTCGGCCCGACCCTGCCGACCTTTTGGAGCTCCAACCCGGCTTATGCCCAGGTCCAGAACGAGCATGTCTGGCAGGTGGCCTGGTCCGAGATTATTCAGGACCGGGCGACGCCGCAGGCCGCGGCAGAGAAGGCGTTCAAGCGGGTCGAGGAGATCTTCGCGAAATACCCGATCGCACAGGGCTGAGCCCTTGGGGGGTAAATCAGCGCTTGTGATCGGTTTTCGCGGGCGCCTGCCTAAACTTGAGCGGTGTCAAGCTGATCGGGTTTTTGACCCTAACGCATCGGGCCCCTCTCCCGCAGGGCGGGAGAGGGGTTTGAGCTGCGCCGGCCGCTACTCCGCCGCTTTGCTCGCCGGTTCGGGGAGCATGCCGAGGGCGCGTTTGTAGATGTCGAGGAGGGTCTCCTGCTCGTCGACATCGTCCTTGTCCATCCGCCGGATGCGGATGATCTGGCGCATGATCTTGGTGTCGAAGCCGGTGCCCTTCGCTTCGGCGTAGACCTCCTTGATGTCTGCGCCAAGCGTGCGTCTTTCCTCCTCGAGCCGCTCGATCCGCTCGATGAACGAGCGCAGCCGCTCGCCGGCAATTCCTCCGACGTCGGGCATCGTTCCCCCTACCCTATGCGTGCGTGCTTGGGCTGAGAGGCGGCGAAGGCAGCCTTCTGCTCGGCCGTTGCCTCCTTCTGGTGCAGCTTGCGCCACTCGTCGTACGGCATGCCGTAGACGATCTCGCGCGCTTCCGGGTCGCTGACCGCGACGCCCTTTTCCTCGGCCGCGGCGCGGTACCACTTCGACAGGCAGTTGCGGCAGAAGCCGGCGAGGTTCATCAGATCGATGTTCTGCACGTCGGTGCGCTCGCGCAGATGCGCGATCAGGGCGCGGTACGTCGCGGCTTCGAGCTCGGTCTTGGTCTTGTCATCCATCTCGACCTCCTCATGCTGCCGTCTATTTAGCATCCCCGGGCGCGATCTTGAACGCTTCGCGCATCGCCGGCCGGAAAGATAAGATCGCTCCGCAGGATTTGAACCAGGGACACCATCGCCATGCGTCGCTTTGTGCTCGGCCTCTTCGCGTTGATCGGCATCTTGACGGTCATTGCTTTTATCGGGGGTGGCGTCGCGGTATGGCGCATCAGCGCCAGCCAGCCTTCCTTACCCCAATCGATCGTGCTGAATGCCGAGTTGGGAAGCGGCCTTGCCAAGGGAGCCGGCCAGGATCGGCTATCGGAGCTCGTTTTCGGCGGCAAGGAGACCCTGCGCGATGTGCTCGATGCGCTCGAGCGCGCCGGCAACGATCCCCGGGTCAAAGGTCTTTACGCCCGGCTCGGCGGCGACGCGCTCGGCCTTGCCACCTGCCAGGAATTGCGCGATGCGATCGCCGCTTTCCGCGCGAAAGGCAAATTCGCCATCGCCTTCACCGACAGCTTCGGCGAGGCCGGCCCCGGCACCCGTCCCTATTACCTCGCCACCGCGTTCGACGAGATCTGGCTGCAGCCGCTGGGTTCGCTCGGATTGGTCGGGCTGCGCAGCGAAACCCCGTTTTTTCGCGGCGCGCTCGATCGGCTGGGCATCATCGCCAGCTTCGCCCATCGCGAGGAATACAAGAGCGCGATGAACAGCCTCACCGAAACCCAGATGACCCCGCCGCAAAGGGAGGAGGTCGAGGATCTGCTGCGCGCGACATCCGGGCAGATCGTGCGCGGCATCGCCAACGCTCGCAAGCTCTCGGAGGCGCAGGTCACCGCGCTCATCGACCGCGGGCCGCTCGTCGCCGACGAGGCAAAGGCGGCGCAGCTCGTCGATCGCATCGGCTATCGCGACGAGGCGGTTGCCCGGGCGCACGCGCGCGCCGGGTCGGGCGCCGAGCTCGTGTCGTTGTCGCGCTATCTCGACGGCGCCGGACATCCCCACGACAAGGGGCCGACGATCGCGCTGGTCTACGGCACCGGCCTCGTCACCGCCGGCGGCGCGACGCCCGCCCCGCTGCTCGACACTGTCGAACTCAGCGCGCGGGATGTCGGCCGCGCGTTCCGCCAGGCCTTCAGCGACCCCGAGGTGCGCGCGATCCTCTTCCGCATCGACAGCCCCGGCGGCTCGGCCGTGGCCTCCGAGACCATCTGGCGCGAGGTCGCGCGGGCGCGCGAACACGGTAAGCCCGTCATCGTGTCGATGGGCGATGTCGCCGGCTCGGGCGGGTATTACATCGCCGCTCCCGCCGACAAGATCGTCGCCGAGCCGGCGACGCTCACCGGGTCGATCGGCATCCTCGCCGGGAAGCTGGTCGTCGGCGAGCTCTTACACAAGCTCGGCATCACCAGTGATTCCGCGCAAACTGGTGCCAATGCGGCGATGTTCAGCATATTCGAGGATTTCTCGCCCGCCAGCCGCCAGCGCCTAGATGCTTTTCTCGACACGGTCTACGGAGGCTTCAAAGAGCACGTCGCCGCCGGCCGCCACCTCTCCGCCGAACAGGTCGAGGCGGCGGCCAAGGGACGGGTGTGGTCGGGCGAGGAAGCCAAGGAGAAGGGCCTCGTTGACGAACTCGGCGGCTACGACGTCGCCTTCCGCCTCGCCAAGGAATTAGCGAAGATCCCGGCCGACAAGCCGTTCACGCTCACCGTCTTCCCGAAGGAGAAAGGGACGATCGAGAGGATCTACGATCGGGTCTTCAATGCCGATCGCGACCGCGACGCCGCCTCCCCGGCAGCAGCCCAGGGCATCCAGATCGGGATGGCGGCCGGCATCGCGAAAGTGCTCGCCGGCATCCAAACCCTGGTCCGCGACCCGGGCGTCCTGCGCATGCCGCCGCTCGGCGAGATAAGATAGGGGCGGCGAGATAAGATAGGGGCGGCGAGATAAGATAGGCGGGACGAGAGGCTGGCTCAGAATGAAGGTCGCGGCACCAATAGGCTATCGTCAACCCCGCCCCCACCCTTCCCTCCCCCGCAGGCCAGGGGGTATCGCATTTGGAAAACCCTCCCCCTGGATGAGGGAGGGAGAAGAGAGCCAAATGCGATTGCCCTTCCCCGCCGCCACCCTTCCCTCCCCGGCAAGCGGGGGAGGGTTAGGGAGGGGGAAAGCGGGGGTCCAGGGGCAACCACCGTTATCCTTGCCGCTTCTGGATTCCCGCTTTCGCGGGAATGACGATAGAACAATTGGGGAGGGTGTCATGCCGCGAGCCGCCGTTTTAAGAAAGCCGACGGTGCTGAGCCTCGCCGCGGATCTGATGGCCGGGCGGACCTCCAGCCGTGCCCTCATCGAGGCGGCGCTGGCGCGGATCGCCCTGCCCTCGGGCGAAGGCCCGCGCAGCTTCACCGCGGTCTACGCCGACAGCGCGCGCGCCGCCGCCGATGCCCAGGACGCCCTGCGCAAGGCCGGGTATGTCGCCTCGCCCCTCGCGGGGTTGCCGGTCTCGATCAAGGACCTTTTCGACGTCGCCGGCGAGCGCACCCTGGCCGGCTCAACCGCGCTCGACGACCGCCCGCCGGCAGCAGAGGACGCGCCGGTCGTCGCCCGGCTGCGCGCGGCCGGAGCCGTCCTTATCGGCCGCACCAACATGACGGAGTTCGCGTTTTCCGGCGTTGGCATCAATCCGCATTACGGGACGCCCGGCAACCCCCATGACCGCCGGCTCATTCCCGGCGGCTCGTCCTCGGGCGCCGCGGTCTCGGTCGGCGACAGCGCCGCGATCGTCGCGATTGGCAGCGACACCGGCGGGTCGGTGCGCATTCCGGCGGCGCTGTGCGGGCTTGTCGGCTTCAAGCCGACGCAACGGCGCATCCCACGCGACGGGGTGATCCCGCTCTCGACGACCCTCGATTCGATCGGGCCCATCGCCAACAGCGTCGCCTGCTGCGCCATCGCCGACGCGGTCATGGCCGGCGAGCCGCCGGAAGCGCCAGCCGCGATGACGGTCGAGGGGATGCGGCTCGGCGTCTTACAAGGCTTTGTGCTCGACGGGCTCGCGCCCGGGGTGGCGAGCGCCTTTTCCGATGCCTGCGCGGGTCTATCGCGCGCCGGCGCACGGGTCGTCGACCTGCCGCTCGCGGAACTCAACGAAATCCCGGCGATCAACGCCAGCGGCGGTTTTGCCCCGATCGAGGCCTATGCCTGGCATCTGCCGCTGTTGGCGCGGCGCGGCGCCGATTATGACCCGCGTGTGCGCACGCGCATCGAGCGCGCCGGCGGCATGACGGCCGTGGAGTACATCAATTTGTGCGCCGCGCGGGCCGATCTGATCCTTCGGCTCGCGGCTCGCACCGCCCCGTTCGACGCGCTCCTGATGCCGACAGTGGCGATCACCGCACCGCCGATCGCGGCCTTCGAGCGCGACGAGGATTACCGACACCTCAACGCGTTGATCCTGCGCAACCCGTCGGTCGTCAATTTTCTCGATCGCTGCGCCATCACCATCCCGATTGAGCAGGCGGGAACCCCTCCCGTGGGGCTGATGGTGATCGGCGAGCACGGCGCCGACCGCCGGCTCCTCGCGCTGGCGCGCGGCATCGAAGCCGCGCTGGCAGCGGATCGCGCTCCTTAGATGCATCTTGAACAATCCCAGGGAATAACCTCTAGTCTGGCTTACAACAGGTGGACGATCATGGCGAACGACGACCGAACCGCGTCAGGGGAGCCCCGGCCGTGGTGGTCATCTCGGAGGAAGCTTTCGCCAGGCTCTCCACTCCGCGCCGCAGATCTTCCTCGATGGATTGCCGCTGGACCGCTCGGACGTTGATGGCCAGCGTGAAAAATCGATAGCAGTGGCGCCCGTTTGCCTTGGCCCGGTACATCGCGGTGTCCGCGTTCTTGACGAGCGTCTCCGCATCCAGACCGTCTTCGGGATAGATGCTGATGCCAATGCTTGTAGTAACCCGCAGATCGTGACGGTCGATCGAATGAACCTCCGCCACCGCCTGCAGCATTTTCTCTGCGGCAATCGCAGCGTCTTCGGGGTCGCGCAGTTCGGAAAGCAGCGCGACGAATTCATCGCCGCCCTGCCGACTTACCGTATCCGAGCCGCGCACGCATGCGGCGAGGCGTTCTGCGACGGATTGGAGAAGCTTGTCGCCGATCAGATGGCCCAAGGAATCGTTGACCTGTTTGAAGCCGTCTACATCCATGAACAGCACCGCGAGTTTGCTCTGGTGACGCTGCGCCACGGCGATCGCCTGGCCGATCCGGTCGTCGAGCAGCAGTCGATTGGGTAACCCGGTCAGAAAGTCGTGCTCGGCCGCATGGGTGACCGCCAGCGTCGTCGCGCGAGCCGCCCTCGCGTCGCGGAAAACCTGGCGGATCAGATAGACGGCGAGCCCGATGATCAGAAAAGTCACTGACAGCGTCATACCCACGATCACCGCGGCGGATGAACGCCAGGCCACAAGTACGCGATCCAGCTCGAGGCCGACCGTGACGACGAGCGGATAATCGCCTACGCGGCCATAGGCATACAGCCGGGGAATGCCGTCGATCACGCTCGTCCGCACGAGTTCGCCCTCGCCATTCTCATTGGCGAGCGCAGGCCGCGGCGTTCCCGCAATCGAGAGGCCGATGCCGTTGGCGCCATCCGGACTGTCGAGGCTGAAGCGCGCGAGAACCATTGCGTCGAGCCTGGTCAGTGCCATGACGCCGTGCGGCCCCAGATCGACCGATGTGGGGAGCCTGGTCAGTTCGCTCGGCGAGAGCAGGACGATCAGGACGCCGAGAAAGGTCCCGTCCTCAGCCTCGACCCGGCGTGAAATCGGAAAGAAGGGCCGCCCTGAAAGTTCGGTTATGCCCGGCAGGCCGATGTAGAGGCCGTGAAACTTTCCGTCCAGATGGATCCGGAAATGGGCGCGGTCGCTTAGGTCGATCGGGCGGGGATGGGGGTCGATCGTCGTCGACCTGATCTTTCCATCGGGGCCGGCGATAGTGGCCTGCGCCATCCCCGGAGCGACCAGCACCTGCCGCTGGTTCCAGGCGTAGAGGTCGAAACCGTCCCCTTTGCGCCGCATTCTATCGGCGATCAGGTCCATTCCGCCTTCGACCCCGCGCAGGATGAAGGCGATCTCTTCGCGGAAGGCGACCATGAGATTGCGGGTCTGCAAACTGGCGCCGTCGATCGCATGTTGCCGCGAGGTGACCAGCCAGGAGGCAACTCCACCCCATATCGCGACAAGCACGATGGCGACGATAATGATTATCGTCCGGATCGTTGTCCGGACGCCGGAGTATGGGGACTGGGCGACAATTATCGACGACAACAGGTTTTCTTCCGAGGGCTGGGTTGACCGGCTGGCCCGTTTCAGCCGTGGGGGGTTACTGGCCGGGCGCGGGAGGGCGGGGCTACGTCATCACGAGCGAGCGGTGAGCGAGGATTGAGGGTTCCGCTATGCCTGACCTCAGCAACCTGGCGAACTGCGCGGGCGGCAGCGGCCGGCTGAAAAAGTAGCCTTGCGCCTCGTCGCATTGGTGAGCCTGGAGAAATTCAAGCTCTTCCAGCGTTTCCACGCCCTCGGCGACGACCCGCAGCTTGAGACTGCGGGCCATCGCAATCACCGCGGTTACGATGGGCGCATCGCCGCCGGTGGTGCTGATCCTACGGACGAACGACTGGTCGATTTTGAGAGCGTCGAGCGGAAACTTTCGCAGATAGCTCAAGCTCGAGTAGCCCGTGCCGAAATCATCGATCGCCACCTGCACCCCTCGTTCCCTCAAGGCTTGCAGGATGGATGCCGCGGGTTCGGCATGCTTCATCAGAAGGGTCTCGGTCAATTCGAGCTCGAGAAATCCCGGGTCGAGACCGGTTTTGTCGAGTATCGCGAACAGATTTTTCAGAAAATCTTCGTCGCGAAACTGCATCGCGGAGACGTTTACCGCCATGCCGGTCAGCGGCAAGCCCGCATCCACCCAGGCTCGGGCTTGCCCGCATGCTTCCCGCAGCACCCAGGCCCCGATCGGCAGAATGAGGCCGCAATCTTCCGCGACCGGGATGAATTCCGTCGGCGGGACCAATCCGCGGGTGGGATGCGTCCAGAGCAGCAACGCCTCCGCCCCCGTAATCGCCCCGGTTTTCAGATCGACCTTCGGCTGGTAGCGCAGCGCGAATTCATGGCGTTCCAGGGCGCGTCGCAGACCCTCCTCGATGGCCTGCCGCTCGACCGCGCGGACGTTCATGGCCCGGGTGAAAAACTGATAACCGTGGCGCCCGTTTGCCTTGGCCTGGTACATCGCGGTGTCCGCGTTCTTGACGAGCGTCTCCGCGTCCAGGCCATCCTCGGGGTAAACGCTCACGCCAATGCTTGTCGTTATGTGCAGATCGTGCCGGTCGATCGGGTGAGCCTGCGCCACCGCATCGAGCATTTTCCGCGCCAGAACGGCGGCGTCTTCCGGCCGATGCACTTCGGAAAGCAGCGCGACGAATTCATCGCCGCCCTGCCGGCTTACCGTGTCCGCTCCGCGCACGCACGCCACCAGGCGTTTGGCGACGGATTGAAGAAGTTTGTCGCCGATCGGATGTCCCAAGGAATCGTTGATGTGTTTGAAGCCGTCCAAATCCAGAAACAGCACCGCCACTTCTGTCTGATGACGCTGCGCCACGGCGATCGCCTGGCCGATCCGGTCGTTCAGCAGCATCCGATTGGGCAAACCGGTCAGAAAGTCGTGCTCGGCCGCATGGGTGATCTCCAGCGTCGTCGCGCGCGCTATGCTGGCGTCGCGGAAAATCCGGCGGATCCAATAGGCGGCCAGACCGATCAGCAAGAGGGTTGCAGCGACCCTCATCACAACGATCATCTTGGCGAGCGAGCGCCAACCGGCGAGTTCGTTATCCAGTTCCAGCCCGACGTTGACGACGAGCGGATAACTGCCGACACGGCCATAGCTAAACATCCGGGTGATGCCGTCGATCACGCTGGTCCGCACGAACCAGCCCTGGGCACCCTCTGCGATGACGACCGGTCGCGGCGCGCCCGCAATCGAGGTGCCGATGTCCTTGGTGCCATCGGGGCTGTCGATGGAGAAGCGCGCGCGAACCACGTCGTCGAGCCCGGTCAGAGTCATGACGCCGTGCGGCCCCAGATCGACCGATTGCGGGAGGGTCGTCAGCGCGCTTGGCGAGATCAGCACGGTAACGACGCCGAGGAAGGTGCCGTCCTCGGCCTCGACCCGGCGTGAAATTGGCAAGACCGGGATGCCCAGGATGCGCCCGATGATCGCTTGGCCGATGTATAAGCCGTGAAATCGTCCGTCCCGCTGGACACGAAAGTAATCGCGGTCGCTGAGATCGATCGCGCCGGCATGGAGTTCGGCGGTCGCCGCGGTAAGCTTTCCTTCGGGGCTGACGATGACGGCACGCGCCAGCCCGGGAATAACCAGCTCCATCTTCTGGCCCCAGGCGTAGAGGTCGAAATCGCCGCGTTCGCGCCGCATCCGCTCCGCGATCAGATTGGTTTCGCCGTCGACCCCGCGCAGGATCAAGGCGACCTCCTCCCGGAAGGCGATCGTCAGGTTGCGGCCCTGCAAACTGGAAGCGTCGAGCGCGGCCTGCCGCGAGGCCGCCAGCGAGAAGCCAACCGCCCCCCACATCGCGACGATCAGGATGGCGACGATCATCACGATGGTCCGCACGGTTGCCCACGCGCTGGAGCATGGACCCCTCGGCAGAATTGCCGACAGCAGCAGGTTATTTTCCAAGGGCTTTGAGCCATCGGGTGGCGGTTCGAGGCGCCGGGCCGACCAAAAATTAACCAACGCCGTTCCGCCTTCGATAGCGTAAAAAACTATCCTTGCGGGTAGTTAGTATTTTTATACACGTTTTGCAAGCGCAGTTCTCTTTTAATATCAGCCGGGACCGTGCCGGATCAGGATACCGCGCCTTTGATGCGATCAGCCATCGGTCGCCGTGAGCGGACTATGAAACGCCGGAGAAGAGCTCCGGGATGCCAGTGGTGAGCAGCATCGCAAACTGCTCGGAGGGCAGCGGCCGGCTCAAATAATCCCCTTGCGCCTCGTCACATTGGTGAGCCCGAAGAAATGCCAGTTCTGCCGGCGTTTCGACACCCACCGCGACGACCCGTAGTTTGAGACTGCGGGCCATGTCGATCGCCGCGATCACAATCGACTCAGCGCCCGGAGGGTGGAAGCCGCAGCCTCGGCATCCTTCAGGAGAACCCGCTCGGTCAACTCCAGTTCGAGCAGTCCCGGATCAAGACCGGTTTCCTCGAGGATTGCGGCAATGCCTTGCAGAAATTTCTCGTTCCAAAACTCCCGCGCGGAGACGTTTACGGCCATGCTGGCTAAAGGACGGCCGGCATCCACGCAAATTCGAGCTTGCCGACACGCCTCGCGAAGGACCCAGGCACCGATCGGCAGAATGAGGCCGCAGTCTTCAGCAACGGGAATAAATTCTGACCGAGAGACAAATCGACCAGCGGGGTGTAACCAGCGCAGCAGCGCTTCCGCCCCGGTGATCACTCCCGTCTCCAGGTTTATCTTCGGCTGGTAATGCAGCGCGAATTGCTGCCGTCCCAAGGCAGTCCGCAAATCCTCCTCGATCGCTTGCCGCCGCGCGGCTCGGACGTTGATGGCGCGCTCGAAAAACCGAAAGCACCGGCATCCGCTTTCCTTGGCCTCGTGCATTGCAATGGCCGCGTTCTTAACCAGGGTTTCCGCATCCGACCCTCATCGGGATAGACGCTGACGCCAATGCTTGCTGTGACGCGAAGATCGTGCCGGTCGATGGAATGAGGTTCCGCCACCGCTCGCAGCATTTTTCGCGCAGCAATGGCGGCGTCTTCCGAGTGACGTACTTCTGGGAGCAGGGCGACGAATGCATCGCCGACCTGCCGGCTGACGGTATCCGAACTGCGCAAACACCCCACGAGGCGTTTTGCGACGGATTGAAGAAGGTTGTCGCCGGTCGGATGTCCAACCGAATCGTTGGTGTGCTCGAAGGCATCCAAATCCACAAACAGCACCGCGAGCTTTTTCTTGTGCCGATGCGCGACAGCGATCGCTTGGCCAATCCGGTCGTGCAGCCGCACGTGATTGGGCAAACCAGTCAGAGAGTCGCGCGCGGCTCCCTCGGCAGCCTGCAGTGCCGCCGCGCGGTCCCTGCCCGCGAGACGGAAAATCCGCCAGACGAGGTAGCCGGTGAGGCCACTCGCAAGGCCGCATAAAGCGTCAAAAATGCCGGTGTCATTCGATTTGGTCGGGTTGAGACTAAGCTATACGTGTGCGTTCAACGGGCCGTCAATCGCCGCCTCTATGGTGGTCCTCATGATCGCACGCTCGCCCCCCGCGCCTTCTGTATCGCCGCCAGGACGCGTTGCGAGGTAACGGGCGTCTCGTTGAGTTCAACTCCATTTGGACCGCCCAGCGCGGCGAGCGCGTCGCGAACGGCGTTGGCGATCGCCGCCGGCGGCGCCACGGCGCCGCCTTCGCCCATTCCTTTCATGCCGTATTCGGTTGCCGTCGCCGGGTGGTGCAGATGGCCGATCTTGATCGCCGGCAATTCGAAGGCGCCCGGCAGGTGGTAATCGAGCAAGGTCGCGGCGAGCGGCTGGCCCGCATTGTCATAGGGGATCTCTTCGCACAGCGCCGTGCCGATCCCCTGCACCACGCCGCCGTGGATCTGCGCCTCGACGATCATCGGGTTGACCATCGTGCCGCAATCCTCGGCGACGGCGAAATCGAGGAGC
>Ga0210394_10004427_pt1 | contig 16447 bp, 14 predicted proteins | sample IncBWC12MmetaG_FD_160121 | JGI IMG/M metagenome (GOLD analysis project Ga0210394, IMG submission 160121) | Forest soil microbial communities from Barre Woods Harvard Forest LTER site, Petersham, Massachusetts, United States - Inc-BW-C-12-M | ecosystem: Environmental > Terrestrial > Soil >... | reverse complement strand
TGGACGCGACGCGCATCGCGCACCTGGCGCAGGGCAGACGGTCCCCAGGGGCTGGCTTCCTCAATTTCGGATTCGGTGGCAATCATGGAATGCCGCAGAGCGACAGAATGATGATAGCAACGAGGCTGAGCGCGGGTATCGGCAATTCGAAAAGGGGTGTTGTCGGAGTTAAGGATTCAAGGCGCGTAAACCTACACAGAAAACGTCCGCATCAGAAGGCGGCGGCTACGAAGGCTTCGAGGTGATGATTAGCGCCACTGCTGCGGCGGTCATGATAACGAAGGTGATCCAACCTAAACATTTGAGTAGCGGCGAATTCACGCGTTTCCCCATAACTTTGTGGCTGCTGGTGAGCAGGATGACCAGCAGGATCAAGGGCGGAGCGAGAAGGCCGTTGATGACGGCGGACCAGAAGAGCATTTTTACGGCGTTGAAACCGGCGAAATCGAGAGTCAGGCCTAAGGCCAAGGCCACGGCCATTATCGCGTAAAACTTGCGAGCGCTTTTCGGTTTGTCCGACATAGAACCGCGCCACGCCGCTCCCTCCGCGAGCGCGTACGCGCAGGAGCCCACGAGGACTGGGACGCCCAACATTCCGGTACCGATCAGGCCCAGCGTGAAAAGAAGATACGCTCCATTGCCGGCTAACGGGCGGAGCGCCTCGGCTGCTTGCTGGGCCGTGGCGATGTTGGTCTGCCCATGCGCGTGCAGAGTGGCAGCCGTGGTCAGGATGATGAAATACATGATGAAGTTCGAAAAAAACATGCCCGCGATGGTGTCCGCACGAATCGCTCTCAGATCCGCGGTGGTCACGCGCATGTGGTGAGCGGGCGTTTGGTCCTTGGCTTGTTTTTCTTCCACCTCCTCGGCAGCCTGCCAAAAGAAAAGATACGGAGAGATGGTGGTGCCCAGGATGGCCACAAGCACCGCCAGAAAGCCTCGCGACCACTCAAGATGAGGCACGAAGGTCACCGCCAACGCGAGCTTCCAATCAACGTGGGCAAAGAAAGAAGTCAGCACATAGGCGAATAACACCAGCGTCAACCATTTGAAGATCCGTGCAATCAACTGGTAAGAAGTCCAGAACAAAAGTCCGAGAATGAGCAGCGCATAGAATGGGATCCAGATCAGCGATCGAATTCCGGTGATGAGCTGCGTCGCCTCGGCCATACCGCCGAGATCAGCGCCGATGTTGATGACGTTGGCGACGACGAGAATCGAACACGAGCCCCACAGCACCCAGCGCGGATAGTGCTGCCGGACGGAGGCGGCCAGCCCGCGGCCGGTCACCATCCCCAGCCGCGCGCACATCAACTGGACCGCGGTCATCAGTGGAAAGGTGAGCAAGGCAATCCACAGCGTGGAATATCCGTAGGCTGCTCCAGCGACAGAGTAGGTTGAGATTCCCGAAGGATCGTCGTCCGCGGCGCCGGTGATGAGGCCGGGCCCGAGGATGGCGAAGGAGCGCCTTAGTAGGCTGTGACCCCGGGCGTTTTCGAGATTTTTGGCAGGTTGATTTTCTAGTGCGGTCATTTTGGTTGGGAGCGAAAGTCTACAACATCCGTGTCTATCACGTTTGACCGACCGGAAACGCGAATTTTCCGAAGGAAGGCGATTCTTGCAAGAATCTCAATGGAGCAAGAGAGAAGTGCGCGGGATGAATGCCTATTTGAAACAGCCTGTACCAGACTCGCGCTGTGGGTAGCGTCGACTAGAGGCGGCGCGGCAACGCCGCCTGGAGGATTGAGCTAAGAAGAGTCACCTAACCTTTACAGCGCAAGAGAACGATCCTGGCCGGAAGTGAATGTCCCTTGCAATGAAATGGATGCAGACAAAACGCGACTGCGGATCGCGAAAGGTACGAAATCAGCGCACCAATCTAGGAATATTCTCATGCAACGACTCCCAAAGGTATGCCTGCAAGATTTATTCGATAGTGGATGTCGTCATGCATGCCAACATCCATGGGAGAAAAGATGCCGTGAACACCGTGCTACCTGGAAGGCCAAGCAATTTTGCACACCAGCGACGCAGCCAGCGTGTGCTATTGGCCGTACGACTGGAAGTCAACGGTAAACGCGCCGACAAAACGAGCTTCATGGAGGAGACCAGGACAATCATCGTCAACTCTCATGGAGCTCTGATGCACCTGAAGGAATCGGTGATAAGTGGCCAGATTCTGACCTTGAAGAACGATGCCACCGGCGAACAGATAAATTGCACGGTGGTGGATAGTTTTTCCGGCCAGGAAGGAGTGCCGGAAGTAGCCATCGAGTTTTGCGAAGCTTGTCCCCGGTTCTGACGGGTGACGTTTCCTCCCGCGGACTGGAGTTTGCGAAGTCCGGAAGCAAAAAAGTATGAAGGCGCAACAATCGCCGTCAAAGCTCCTTTAGTGAATAAGTAAACTGACCTTTATCGCTCAGTTCCGCCGAATCGCTTTTCCAGCCGCTGGGTATGAACATGTATTGTTCCGTGTGACGCCGCAAACGTGTAGAATTGCGGCTCCTGCGCAATTTCCATTTGGAGGGCGACAACTATGAAAAAGGCGGCGCGTATGTGGGCTTTAGGAGGAGCAATCGTGGCGATCGGAATTATCGCCCTGCTTGCGGCGGGAGTGCGAGCTGGCGATAAAGGGCCTGCGGTGGGAACGGCGGCCCCGGACTTCACGCTGAATTCGCAGGAAGGCAAAAGCGTCAGCCTCCACGATTTCAAGGGAAAGTGGGTGGTGCTGTACTTCTATCCCAAGGACATGACCAGCGGATGCACCATCGAAGCGCACAATTTTCAACGGGATCTGGCGAAGTATGATGCGAAGAATACGGTGATTCTCGGCGTCAGCGTGCAGGACGAGAAGTCGCATCAGGAGTTTTGCGCCAAGGAGAGTTTGACGTTTAAGCTTCTGGCCGACACCAAGAAAGAAGTTTCCGAGAAGTACGATACGGTGATGAACATGGGAGTGATGAAGCTCTCCGCACGGCACACATTCCTGATCGGGCCGGATGGTGTAGTGCGCAAGGTGTGGACCGACGTGGACGTGAAGAAGCATAGCGATGACGTGCTGGCAGCACTGGACGAATTGCAGAAAAACCCCGGTTGAAAATCACAGCGCTTGGATGTGCCCCCCCCCCGGCAGAAAAATCTGCCGGGGTTTTTGTTTTCCGCAGGTGGATTCTGGCTTACGGGAGTTGTTACAGGATGTTGGGCAGAAGCTTCAAATGCGGCACTTTCCATAGCCGTTCGTCGGCGGTGACAAGGGTCATGTCAAAGACTTTGGCAGTTGCAGCGAGGAATCGATCCGCAGGATCTTTGTGCGCCACCTGCGTAAATCGCAGTTCCTGAGCAACGTCCCAGGTAAAGGGCGCTTCTCGCAAATCCAAATCTCGCGCCGATCCCGCGACCCACACGTGAAATTCCATGGGGATGGTGATGCGCTTCTTTTCCAGTAACAAAGCCAGTTCCCAGATGCTGACCGGAGATAGCCAGAGATCATTAGAAGGGCTGGCCAATTCCAGTGCGACCTGGGAACTGATTTTTTCCGGTTGCAGGTCGTTCCACAGCCAGATGTGCGTGTCCAATAAGAGGTTCATTTGGGATTTTCGTCTGGCTCCCGGGCGGCTTCCCAATCCGATTCATCGCTGATGGGTCCGACGATGTCGCCGAGAATCGCGCCGGTGTGGGTACGGTGCCCGAAGCGGCGAGAAGACAGGTGCAAACCAACTGGGCGAATTTCGGCCAAGGGATGGCCAAAGCGAGTAACCAGCACGGGTTTCCCGGTTTTATTGACACGATCAATGACCGCGAGGCAGGTGGCCTTGAATTTGGAGATGGCAATTTCGTTCATGGGGAACTCCTTGACTAACAGCAGGATAGCACAGATATGGACTATGATCTAGCTATAGTTTGACCATGGTCATCATCGCTCCTCCCGACTTCAGTACCCCGGACAATTGCTAAAAAAGTAGCGACGAGTCGCCGCACTCCAAAGGCTATGGTTCGTCGTCGCCGCCGGAGACGCCTTCCAGTTTTTCAGCCAGGGGTTTTTTGGGATCGAGTTCTGTTTGTTTGGATTTCTTCAGCAGTTTGTTGAGGGCCGGAACGTCTTGATCGCGGATTGTGGTCCATTGCTTTCGAACGGGTCCAGCATCTTCCTCGGTTTGCTGCAAGGCGGTTTGGGCTTGACTGGTCGGAGCGGCGTCGGCGCTGTCCGCGACTGTAAGGATAGCCGCGAAGTGCTGGTTCAACGTCGAGAAGTTCTCCGGCTGACGGCCGGAGGGCGGCACTCCGTAAAAGCTGGTTTGCGTCGCTCCGGCGAGTTCCGCGCATTTCTTGTCGAGTGAAGCCACGGCTTCGGCGAGTTTGATGTTGCTTTTTGCTTTCGGCGCAAGGTCGACGATTTGCGCGCGCACGGATTGCACCTGTACCAGAGATTCGTAGCTGTCGTTCATGCCTTCGACGGCGGCGGCTTGCATGTCGAACTGCTTGCGAAGGTCCTCCGGCGAGGTCTTGATGCGCGGATCCATGACCAGGCGCAACGGCTGCGAGTGGTTCTGGCCTTCGACGGTGAGTTTCACGGTGTATTCACCGGGAAGGGCCCAAGCGCCGAGAGGGTATTTCGGAGTGTCTCGCAAAATCGCGGCGATCGGAAACTCGAACTCCAACGCTTTCGGCGGTGTGTAGTGCAGATTCCATACGAAGCGATGCATGCCTGCCTGGGAGGAAAGAATTTGCTGCGGACGCACCCAGTACATGGGGATGGGATGCTCACCGGCGAGGTCTTCGAGGGAATCAGGCTGATCGGTGCTGGAGTAGCGGCGAACTACCAGGCCTTTGTCGTCCAGGATTTCGAGCGTGACCGGCCCCTTGGCATCGCGAGCGAGGTAGTAATCGATGATGGCCCCGTCCGGAGGATTTTTTCCGGCGGGAACTTCCGGCGGCAGCGGCGTGTCTGGGTTGCGATTCCAGCGAACGCGAAGGGCTTGTTGAGGCGCAAAAAGATGGACACTGGCTTTCGCAACATCACCAGACATTTCGCGGAGCGGGGTGATGTCGTCGAGTATCCAGAAGGATCGCCCGTGCGTGGCGACGATCAGGTCATCGCCGTGGATGGCTAGATCGCGCATCGAGGTGTGCGGAAGGTTCATTTGGAGAGGCTGCCAGGAGCCGCCGTCGTTGAAGGAAACAAAAACAGTGGTTTCCGTTCCCGCAAACAACAGTCCCTGATGAAGCGGATCTTCACGCACTACATTGGTAGCAGCGCCATTCCCGATCCCGAACGTAGTTTCCTGCCAGGTGGCGCCGTAATCGCGAGTGCGGTAAATGTGCGGCGAAAGATCATCCAGGCGAAAGCTGTTGATGGCGACGTAGGCGGTGGCGGCATCGAAATGCGAGGCTTCGATGATGGAAATCTTGCTCCAGGGAAAGAGCTTAGGTGGGGTGATGTCCTTCCAGGTCTTTCCGGCGTCTCGGGTGATATGGATCAAGCCGTCGTCGGTGCCAACCCAAATGGTGTCCGGCTCTTTGAATGATGGAGCGACGGCGTAGATCACGCCGCGGTGCTTGCCTTTTTCTGGGTCGCTTGCGGCGAATGGGCCTAGATTCCAGGGCGTATCGTAGGATTCGCGCGTCAGGTCTGGACTTATGATTGTCCAAGTACGGCCTTGGTCGGTCGTTTTGAAGAGAACGTTAGCCGCGAAATAGAGTGTTCTGGAATCGAGTGGAGAGAATACAACGGGCAACGTCCGGTCATAGCGATATTCACCGCGGCGAATAGGCTCTGGCGCAATGTCGGCATACTCGCCGATATCCTGGCGAGTGCGGGTGAGTCTTGCGCCATAGACCAGATTCGGGTCGTTGGGATCGACAGCGATGTAGCCGTACTCGAAAACGCCGGGGAGGCTCCAGTCGCGGAAAGTAATTTCGCCATAGTCGCTGCGGCTGAGTGTGGCGACGCTGCCGCTTTCCTGCTGCGCACCGTAGACCCAGTAGGGAAAACGATTGTCGGTGGTGACGTGATAAAGCTGCGCAGTTGGCTGGTTGTACCAGGAACTCCAGGTGGCACCGCCGTTGACGCTGACGACCGCGCCCTGATCCGCGGTGAGCGCGATGATTTGCGGATTTTCAGGGTTGATCCAGATACGCTGGTAATCATCGCCTCCGGGAGCGCCCTTGAACCCCGAGAATGTTTTGCCGCCGTCGTTGGATTTCCAGGTGGTGGTGTTGGCGACGTAGATTGTTTCGGGATGATCGGGAGCAACCGCGATGCCCATGGCTCCGGGGCCGCGCCCACCAATGCGGTGATCGGAATTGACGTGTTGCCACGAATCGCCGCGGTCGGAGGAAAAGTAGATGCCGGGATTTTTCGTGGATTCGACGGTCAAGTAAATCCAGGAAGGATTACTGCGCGCGATGGCAATGCCAATGCGCGAGAGGCCGTCGGCGCCGCTGGGAAGTCCCTTGGTTAACGGAATCCAGGTAGTTCCACCGTCCGTGGAGCGATACAACCCACTGCCAGGAATCACAAAGGATTCGCCGCTGCGAATTTCCCATGGTGCGACGCGGGCGGCCCATAGCGCGGCGTATAGGGTTTGCGAATTGGCGGGATCCATGACCAGATCTGCCGCGCCGGTGTTCTCATCCTTGTAGAGAACTTTTTCGAAAGTTTTACCGCCGTCGACGGAGCGAAAAACGCCACGCTCCGCGTTCGGGCCGTACGGGTGCCCCTCCGCAGCAACGAAAACACGGTCCGGATTGACGGGATCGACGACGATTGCGGTAATCTGCTGCGCGTCACGAAGACCGAGATGCGTCCAGGTTCTGCCCGCGTCGGCGGATTTGTAGAAACCGTCGCCGACAGCGAGATCGGGGCGCTGCAGGCCTTCACCGCTGCCTACGTAAATAATGCTGGGATCGGATGGCGCGACCGCAAGAGCGCCGACCGAGCCGGAGGATTGCGCATCGAAAATGGGAAACCAGGTGTTGCCGAAATCGGTGGTCTTCCAAACGCCGCCATTTACGGCAGCCATGTAGAAAATGTTGGGCTGATGAGGAACACCGGAAATGGCTACGGTACGGCCGGCGCGAAACGGTCCAATACAGCGCCAGCGCATCTCCGCAAAGAGTTTGGGATCGTATTGCTGCGCGAAAGCGGGAAGCGCGGCCGGCAACAGCATGATGACGAACAAAAACAATTTCGTGTGAAATGACAGACGCATTTATTTCCCTCGTGATGGTTGGAGCAATCGTTGGCGCAACGGTTGGGAGAATAGCGCGGGCAGCCAAGGAGGGCAAATGAAGTGTGGCGGCAGAAAGCAATTGCTGCTGTAGTGGAACAGTCATTTTTTAGCATGGAGTCCGAAAGAGAGCGCGATTACGCGTGATGAAATCCGAGGAAAATCAGACATTTTGGATGTGGGACACTTCCCTGCTTGTGTATGTGGGAATGGCGACCGTTGTCGTGCACCTGTTGACCGGGAACCGTTATGGATTCAACCGTGACGAGCTTGCGGTGCTGGAAGATGCGCGGCATCTGGCGTGGGGCTACGTGGCGTACCCGCCGATGACGCCGTTCTTCGGGCGTATTGCGCTGGAGTTATTTGGAACTTCGCTGGTGGGCTTTCGTTTCTTTGCAGCGGTGGTGCAGGCGATTGCGGTGGTGCTGACCGGATTGATGGCGAAAGAGCTTGGCGGCGGGCGATGGGCGCAGTTGATCGCGGCAGCGGCGGCTGTTCCCTTTTGCCTTGGCGGCGGCTCGCTGATGCAATACATCTCTTTTGATTATTTGTGCTGGGTGCTGGCCGCGTACTTCCTGGTGAGATTGCTGCGTGCAAAAGACGCGCAATGGTGGCTGGCCGTCGGCGTAGCCGCTGGGCTGGGGATGCTTTCGAAATACACCATGCTGTTTTTCGTGGCGGGTATCGCGGGAGGATTATTGCTGACGCCGGCGCGCGGGTACTTGCGCAACGGATGGCTGTGGCTGGGCGAGGCTGTGGCGCTGGCAATATTTCTGCCAAATTTTCTGTGGCAAGCGCGGCATCACTTCGTCTCTTTGCGATTTCTGCAGTTCATACATACGCGGGATGTTCGGGAAGGACTGACGACGGGTTTCCTGCCGGACCAATTGGAATTGACGCTGCTGGCGTTCCCGTTGGCCGTCGCGGGGTTGTACTTTTATTTTTTTACGCAACGCGGGCGCGCTTTCCGATTGATTGGGTGGGCTTACCTGATCACCCTGCTTTTGTTCGTGATCATGAAAGGACGAGGCTACTATCTTGCACCGGCGTACCCGATGCTGTACGCGGCAGGGGCAGTTTGGGGCGAGGAATGGCTTGGATCTCTCAAGAAGGAGCGTGCGCGATGGGTGAAGGCTGCGGCGGTCACGGCGTTGGTCCTCGACATCGGAGTTGGCGCGGCGTTTGCGCTGCCACTGGCGCCGGTGAATTCCGCGTGGTGGAGATTCGCGATTCGCGTGGATAGCGCTTTGCGGGAGGAAATTGGCTGGCCTGAATTCGTGGAGCGCGTTGCGAGAATTCGCGATTCCCTTCCGACGCAGGAGCGATCGAGGCTTGGAATTCTGGCTGGCAATTACGGCGAGGTCGGCGCTTTGAATCTTTACGGGACGAACTACGGATTGCCGCGAGCAATCAGCGGCGTGAATTCTTCCTGGGAACGCGGTTACGGCGAGCCGGCGCCCGATAGTTTGATCGTAGTGGGATTTCCAAAGGACTTTGTGGATTCGCATTTTGCGAGTTGCCGTTTGGTTGGACACACGGGAAATAACGATGGCGTTCAGAATGAGGAGACGCTGGAACACTCGGACATATTTGTTTGTGGGCCGCCGATTCGTGGCTGGCCAGAGTTTTGGAAAGAGTTTCAGTACTACGCGTGAGGGTAGTTCAATGCGGAGAGCAGCGACCTATTGATAAGGAACGGTGCTGGTTTTCGTTTCCGTGGTGCTGGCGTCCAGGGTTTCGCGGCCTTTCAAGACCGGCAGCCATTTTTCGCGGACGGCCGCGAATTCGGGCATATTCTTTTTTGCCACCGGATCGGAGGGTGGTAACCCGAGCTTTTCAAAATTCTTGAACTGGCCTTTCTGGAGGATTCGAAAATCGAGATGGGGTCCGGTGGCGAGGCCAGTGCTGCCGACCAGGCCGATAGTTTTACCGATTTCGACGTGCTCGCCGTTGTGAACAAACATCCTTGAGAGATGCAGGTACATGGTTTCGTAGCCGTTGGTGTGGACTACGTGCACCATGTTGCCGTCCCCACCTTTGCGTCCCGCGAAAATGACGCGGCCACTGCCAATGGTCTGCACCGGCGTGCCGGTTGGAGCGCCGTAGTCGGTGCCCAGGTGAGGACGGTAAGTTTTCAGGATGGGGTGGAACCTGGACTTGCTGAAGTGCGACGTGACCGGAGCGCCGAATTTTAGTGGGGACTTGAGGAACGCCTTCTGAAGGGACTTCCCGTCGGCGGTGTAGTATGCCGGCTTGCCGTCGGGATCGTGAAATAGGAGCGCGTCGTAGTTGTGGCTCCCGTTTTTGTATTCGGCGGCCAGGATCTTGCCGTAGCCCGCAGGTTTACCGTCGAAATATTTTTTCTTTTCGAGGACCACCCGAAACGTGTCGCCCTTGCGCGGATCGGTGTAGAAGTCCACGTCGTAGGCAAATATTTGCGCGAGCCGCATGGCCACTTCGGGCGATTCGCCGGCACTTTCGACGGCGTTGAAGAGTGAGTCATCCAGCGTGCCGCTAACGGCGACGACTTCGAGGTGCGAGGCGATGGCCTTTACCTCAGCGGAGAAACCCTGCTCTTGCGGCAGGATGCGGAGGACACGGTCCGGGTCGATCTTGTAGTCGATTTCTTTCAGCGAACCTTCGACGGAACGCCCGACAGTAATGGTGTTTCCTGCGCGCAGTTGCCGAAGATTGAATACTTGCGAGGCTGCAGTGGAGGCGGTGGCTGCTTCCTGCGCGCTTAAGCCAAGTTTCTGCAACGCTGCGGCGAAATTGCCGCGGGCCGGGACGCGATTTTCGGAGGAAACGACGATATTGGCTTGAATTTTTGCCGCGACTGCTTTGGCGGCCTGGACTTCCTGCTCGAACCGCTGGAGGGTTTCCGCGCGTTGGTGTATCGCATAGGAATCGACGGCTATACCCGCGGCAATGAGGACGGCGATTCTGATCAAACTGCTTCGGTTCACTCTTCCCCCGGATGATTGCTCACGCAACGGCTCCATCAGAATACTTCAGTTATGTTTTTCGCCCAACAGCAGGATGAACATCACGCTCTAGTTGCAGGAGAGAAAGAAGACCCCAAAGGCCCCCGTCAGAAGGCGGCCGCTACACGGGCTGGGTGAAACAATTGAGTTTTGAGAGTTGGCGCAATGAAACAGGCTCGCCGGTTAGGCGAGCCTGTTGTCTTAAGACGAGATGTCTCGGGACTATTTGCCGGAAGTTATCGTTTGGACTGGGTCGGTCTTTACCGGCGCATCGAAATAGTTTTGTTCGCGGAGATTGCGGTAAATGTGGCCGGCGACCTGAGCAGCGGTTGGTCCCTTTACGCGGCGGGTATTGCCGCGCAGAAGAACGGCCAGCGCAATTTTAGGATGTTGTGTGTCGCCGGCATAGCTGACGAACCAGCCAATGCGGGATGGATTGGTGTGGTCATCGCAAGTGCCGGTTTTGCCGAGCGCGGTTTCGTCGCCGCCCGCGTCATAGCTCAAACGGCCCGTCCCGTAGAGCACAGCAGCCAGCATGCCTTCGCGCAGTTCCGGAAGGACATTGGCGATATTGAGATCGCGTTTCACGCGCGGGGTGAACGCCTGCACATCTTCCTGGGTGCGGGGATATTGCAAGTAATAAAGAGTGCCGCCATTGGCAAACGCAGCACCAAGGGCCGCGAGCTGCAGCGGGGTCATTTGAATGCCTTCGCCGAAGCTGGACATTCTGGCTACGCCACCGAATGCGGGAGCCTGGGTTGGGAAAGAACCGGGATGTTCCTCGGGCAAGTTGTAGCCTGCGAGTTCGCCAAGACCTAGCAAGCGACCGTATTTGGAAACGGTGTCAAAACCCATGCGGCGGCCGAGTTCTTCAAAGAAAACGTTGTTGGAATGCGCCAGGGCGTCGGTCAGGTTCATGTACTTGCGGCGGCTGACCTTCAGCATGGTGTCGCGGGTGATTACATTTTCCTCAAGCGCGGCGATGGCGATGGTCGGCTTGATGGTGGAACAGGGAATGTAACCGTCACCGAAGGCAATCTTCTGATTGACCATGGTGAGGATGCGACCGGTGTTGGGATCGACCGCTACGACCGAGCCATTGTATTTACCGAGGCCATCGACGACAGCCTTGCGGACGATCGGATCATCGTAGGTAGGGTCGTCGGTGCTGAACGAATCCGCGTAGGTGGGAACGCCGCGATAGCGCACTACGGCATGGCGTACGCGCGAAACGATTTTCGATTTTGTTTTGGAGTGCGACGTCGATTTCGAGTGGGTACTTTCGACAGGCTGCGCTTCGGGTTCCGCCGCTGGAACAGGCACAGCTAGCGTGCTTACCAACATCCCCGTCAGGACAAATTTGGATAGGCCTTTAATCATTCCGTTTCGTTTTCCATTCCATGCGGGCCGCGTTGCCTATTAAAGTTGCTCGAAGATACTTGAACTTCTCCATTGGGTCAACTTCTGCCGCTGATGATTCCGACTAAGATGAGATGCCGCTTTGCAACTGCGCGATAGGTGGTGCTTTTGCTTCGCGCAGCAGCAAACGGGGCGCTCATCCACTGTTGGGGAGTCTACGGGTTGAGGCCGCAAACTAGCAATAGATTACTTGGCCCAGTACGGGCGTATGTGCTTTGTTTTGAACGTTGACCGGGCGAGCAGCTTTTGGTTTTCGCCCTGTACCAGTGTCCTGAACGGTACTGTCCCTGGGCCAGTAGCGATTGCTGGGGATTTGACGCTTTTTCGTTATTCGCGGAGATTATCGAGGCGTCTCGCCGGAGGAAGAAGAAGGGGCGCAGATTCGCGCCCCTTTTGCAAAGGTGGTTGTGAGAATTATCGCGCGGGTCTGCTTTTTGCGTCCGATCCGGCGGTTGCGGCATTGGCCTTTACTGGCGGGCGTTCGGCGGCACCGTTGACTTGACCGGTGGCTCCGTTTGCCCCACTTGCCGGCGTTGTGGCGCTTTGGCCGGGCTGGGGAATCTCCATTTTCTTGCGCAAGGCGGTCTCGATTTTGTCGCGAATGTCCTTATTTTCCTTAAGGAAAATGCGCGCGTTTTCCCTGCCCTGGCCCATGCGTTCTCCACCAAAGCTCATCCAGGTGCCGGACTTTTCGATTACGCCTTTGTCAACGCCGAGATCGATCAGATCACCTTCACGGGAAATGCCTTCACCGTAGAGAATGTCGAATTCCGCTTCACGGAATGGTGCGGCCACTTTGTTTTTTACGATTTTAGCGCGGGTGCGATTCCCCACTACGCGGTCGCCTTCCTTGATGGCTTGGATGCGGCGGATATCCACGCGCATGGAGGCGTAGAACTTCAGGGCGCGGCCGCCGGTGGTGGTTTCTGGATTGCCGAACATGACGCCGATTTTTTCGCGGATCTGGTTGATGAAAATCAGGCAGGTTTTGGACTTGGAGACGATGGCGGTGAGCTTGCGTAGGGCCTGGGACATCAGGCGGGCTTGCAGACCCATCTGGGGATCGCCCATTTCGCCTTCGAGTTCGGCCTTGGGCACAAGTGCGGCAACGGAGTCGACGACCACTATGTCCACGCCGCCGGAACGAATCAGGGTTTCGGCGATTTCGAGGGCCTGTTCTCCGTGGTCCGGCTGAGAGACCAGCAGGTTGTCCACGTCCACGCCCAGTTTGCGCGCGTAGATTGGATCCAGCGCGTGCTCGGCGTCGATAAAGGCCGCCTGGCCGCCCAATTTTTGGGCTTCGGCAATGACGTGCAGAGTCAATGTTGTTTTGCCACCCGATTCAGGGCCATAGATTTCGATTACGCGCCCGCGGGGAAATCCGCCTACGCCCATAGCGGCATCAATGGATAAGCATCCGGAGGGAATTACGCTAACCGGCACCAGGACATCCTTGCTGCCCAACCGCATGATGGAACCCTTGCCATAGGACTTTTCGATCTGCGAGATGGCTACTTCGAGTAACTTCGTTCTTTCGTCTGTGTTCATTTCATACCTCGGTGGAGGAAATTAGAAAATTCTTGAATCGGATGCCAGGAATCGTGTGTTGAAGCAGGCGCTGGGAAAAGCGCTGCAGCTTCTCCAGAGACGTTACGGTTGCTGCATATTACCATTTCGTATCTGAACACGCTATCCTTAACTCTTGTTGCCAGCCTTGGGCCTAAAGCTTTCAACGGCTGCACCCATGCTCCAGGTCGTGATGGACCAGGGTCGCTTGCGCTGCCCGCTCCCGCCGGTCCCATTCGGAGCGCTCTTCCCTGGTGAGGGAGCGCAGCCGGGTCAGGTATTGGCTGCGAGTGCGAACCTTCGAGGAGCTCAAAAGCGAGTCTCTCATGTTCGATGCAGCTTAGAACACTGGTTGAAGCGAGGGGCATGGGCACCTGTTGAAAACTTACTGGGCCAAGATACGGCAAAGGCGAACAAAAAGCAAATACTATTTTCGCTTATTGTTCGTCCTCATCTGGGCAGCTTCAATACGGAACGCCAGCCCCAGGCCAGCGCTACCGGGCGTTGGCCCTACGTTTTGGCGTAATCGTAGAAGCCGTGGCCAGTTTTGCGGCCGAGCCAGCCTGCGGCTACGTATTTCTTCAAGAGGGGGCAGGCGCGGTATTTGGGGTCGCCCAAACCTTCCAGTAGAACATTGAGGATGTCGACGCAGACGTCCAGGCCAATGAAATCGGCTAGCTCCAGCGGGCCCATCGGATGGTTCATGCCCAGTTTCATCACTGCGTCAACGGCTTCGGGCGTGGCCACGCCTTCCATGACCGTGTACGCGGCTTCATTGATGAGCGGCATGAGGACGCGATTGGAGACGAAGCCGGGGGCGTCGTTTACGGCCACCGGGGTTTTGCCTAGCTTTTTCGCGAGTTCCATGGTGGTGGCGAAGGACTCGTCGCTGGTTTGCAGCGCACGAATGACTTCCACCAGCGTCATCACCGGCACGGGATTCATGAAGTGCATGCCGACGAATTTGTCCGGGCGCTTAGTCATGGCCGCGAGGGAGGTCATGGAAATCGAAGAAGTATTGCTGGCGATGATCACTTCGGGACGCAGCAGGCGGTCGGCTTCGGCAAGGACGGAGCGTTTGATGTCCAGTTTTTCTGGGACCGCTTCCACGACAAAATCGGCGGCTGCGATGGCCGCGAAATCGGTGGTGGGCTTCAGGCGCGCCAGGACTTGCGGCTTTTCGGTTTCGGTTAGCTTGGCCTTCTTTACTTCGCGTTCGAGATTCTTGCCGATCGCTTCCATTCCACGCTGGAGATATTTCTCCTCCACGTCGCGCAAAATCACGGTGTAGCCCGCGCGCGCAAATACGTGCGCGATGCCGTTGCCCATGGTTCCCGCGCCGAGCACCGCAACCGTCTTGATCTGATCTACCTTCATTCGCTTTCCTCTTTGTCCTGAGTGTATGGGTCCTGATTGTGTAGGCCCTGGTTGGGACGTTCTTCGCTGAATTCTTCGCGTAGCGGCGACTCAAGTAGTTTGCTGAATTCCGGGCGGTTCTTTTCGATGGGATTCATGATGTTATCGGCTTCTTGAACGCTGCCGTAGGCTTCGACTACGGCGTTTTCGGCGCGCTCAAACATGGAGAATGGCACGGCGATGCGGAAGATCGGCAGCCTGGTGCGATTGAACAGGTGATCCTGCCACTCGAAAGTTCGAATCGGAATTTCCTGCTCGGCCAAAATTTCGCAGAGTTCTCCGCGCACCCGGGCATCCTCCCCTCTCCAAAATTCGCAGAAGGGATCCTCGGTTTCAACGGCAGAAGGATCCGATTGCGTGGAAACGAGCGCGCCGGGCGACGCCTCTACCAGGTCCACGTCACAATCGACGCAGCGATTGAAGCCTTGTCGGTATTCGGCGTTGCAATTTGGACAAAGCATGGTCAAGACCCTCGGGTCAGCCAGAATTATACGGCTTCTGTGGCCGCCACCGCTTTCCAGAAGGGAGTTTGAAACGTGCCCGGACTGGACAAGCCCGGCCCCTACAAGGAGTTACGGGTTGCGTCTTTTCTGCTCCCGGGGTCGTATACAGGATAGTATGACGACTCACGCACAAGCGCTCGGGGCCCTTTCGCGGCCGTTTTGCTTCACCGGAGCCATGACTGACGATTCCAAAGCTCTCGCGCAGGGGCTACGCCGCCGCGACCCTGACGTTCTCGACGAACTGATCACGCAATATCAGACGCGCTTGTATCGCTATCTTCTTTTTCTGACTTCGGATCGGGCGCTAGCGGAGGACCTGTTTCAGGAGACGTGGATACGCGTGCTGGAACGCGGTCATCAATATGATGGCAAGTCCAAGTTCGATTCGTGGCTGTTTGCGATTGCGCGGCACCTGGTGATCGACGTTTCGCGGCGAAAGAAATTTTCGAGCATCGAGGATTTTGCGAACGCGGAAACGGGTCAGCCGTATGAACCGCCCGATGATCGCGCGGCGTCGGCTCTGGAGATTTTGGTCACGCGCGAGAATGAACAGGCGGTGCAGATTTCGCTGTTGAAGATTGCGCCCTACTATCGCGAAGTGCTTTTGCTGCGTTTTCAGGAGGAGCTTGGGCTGGAGGAGATCGCGGGCATTCTTAGCGCGCCGATCTCCACAGTGAAATCGCGGCTTTATCGCGGGCTGACGGCGCTGAAAGCGGTACTACCGGGAGGTGCCGCATGAGCGAAAACATTCATGCCCGTGCGCAAGGATTGCTGGCGGAATCACTGGTGGAAGGGATTCCCGCGGATTCGCAGAATTGGCTGGAACAGCATTTGCAGGATTGCGAAGAGTGTGCGCGGCTCGCGGAGACGACCCGAGGGCTTCTTCGCGCACTACGTGGAGTTGCGGTTGCTGTCCCCGTAGACCTTGCGGCGCGAACACAGCTGCGTGTGCGGTTGCGTGCGCAGGAGACTGCGCCGGGATCGCGGAGTGGCCTGGTGCTCTGGCTGCTGACCGGAATGAGCTGGCTACTGGGGATTTTCAGTGCACCGTTGATTTGGCGTGGTTTTGGGTGGATCGGAGCGGAATTTGGCGTGCCCAAGTTGGCGCTGGAGTTTGGTTTTGTGCTTTGGTGGGCGGTGCCGGCGCTGCTTGCGGTAGGAGTGGTGCTGCATCAGCGGGGAACGGCAATGCCTGGAAGGACGCAGCTGTAGAAAAGTTTTAAGTTTTAAGTTTTAAGTTTTAAGTTTTAAGTTTTAAGTTTTAAGTTTTAAGTTTTAAGTTTTAAGTTTTAAGTTTTAAGTTTTAAGTTTTAGAGGAACTTTTTCGAGG
>Ga0210394_10004426_pt1 | contig 16448 bp, 18 predicted proteins | sample IncBWC12MmetaG_FD_160121 | JGI IMG/M metagenome (GOLD analysis project Ga0210394, IMG submission 160121) | Forest soil microbial communities from Barre Woods Harvard Forest LTER site, Petersham, Massachusetts, United States - Inc-BW-C-12-M | ecosystem: Environmental > Terrestrial > Soil >... | reverse complement strand
GCCGTTGTCGCCGGCGGCAACCGTTTGACCCGCTGCGATCTGCACGTGCTGTTGGCCTTGATCGCCGGCGTAGGCGGCGCCCGTCGCGGTCAATGAAAACGGCTGAGTCTGAGTTGCGAAGCCGCTGAATATGTACTGGCCGTTGCCGTCCTGGGTATTGGCGATGGTCAGCAGGCTGTTTTGGATCTGCGTGGCCTGCGCCGCGATTGCGCTCAAGTCTTCGCCGGTTTGGGTGCCCGAATTGGCCTCGAGCGCCAGGCTGCGCAGACTCTGCAATTGGTTCTGCAATTGCGTCAATGCCGTGTCTTCGGTCTGCAGGCCTGTTTGCGCACTATTGCCGTTGGCCGTGTACTGCTTACTTTGCGCCAGCACCTGATTGTAATTGCTGACCGTGCCCGCGGCGATGGGATTCTGCGACGGGGTCGTGAACGCAAGCCCCGATGAAACCTGGTTCTGCGTCTGCGAGAGACTGGACTCGAGTGAATCGAGCGCGGTGATGAACTGGGTCTGATTGAGGCCTTGAGTGACGCGCATGCGATTATCCTACGAGTACGTACCGTTGATCGAGTCCATGAAAGTCGTGAATGTGCTGTTGGCGATGGATAGCGCCTGAGCCGAGGCCTGATAGGCCTGCTGCCACTGCAGCAGGTTTGCGGCCTCCTCATCCAGATTGACGCCTGACGTCGACTGGACGTTCTGCAGCGCCTGGCTGTTGACCGCCGTCTGCGCGGTCTGTGCGGTGTTGACTTGTTGCGCCTGACTGCCGATGCCGGTGATCAGCGCGCCCACCGCACCATTGACGCTGACGGTGCCGTTCGACAGCACGCCCAGGGTTTGTTGATTGGCGCTGGCCAAGGCATTGCGATTATCCCCGGTGCCCCCGGCGTTGCTTTGCACGGTGAAGGTATCGCCGGCGACGGGAGTCCCGCTGATCTGCACCTGCCAGCCGTTCTGCGCGATGTTGCCGCCCGAGGTGTACGCCTGGTTGGCGCCGCCGTTGATCGAATAAGTCGTCGCGCTGGTGAATTGAATGTTCACCGGGTTGAGCAACGCAGGATTGGACGCCGTTATCACCGTGCCGCTGCTGATCGTCGCGTTGCCGGCGTTGCTGTTGGCCGCCGCGGTTTGGATCGCGCCGGCGGCCGCCAGCTGCGAGGTGCCGGTCAAGGCCACGTTGAAGGTCGCGGCGGCCTGCGCCGTCGGTTTGATCAGAAATTGATCTCCCGATGCCGGTGTTCCGGACAGCACGATCGACAGCCCCGCGGCGCTGATCGGACTCGCCGCCGTACCGCTGCCGGTAAACGCGACGGCGCTGCCGTCGGCGGCGTTCGTCAGGCTGTAGGCGCCGCCCTGGTACCTCAGCACATAGTCGCTCGTGGTCAGCGCACCCACATTGGCGATGCTGACCGAGGCCGATGTGGCGTCGGTGTTGCCCGCGGAGGAGAACGCCTGAGGTCCGCCCACCGAGAATAGGTTCGCGCCGAGCTGGCCGTTGAGATCGAGACCGGAATTCTGTTGCGCATTGGCGGTCTGGCTCAAGGCAGTGGCGATCTGCCCCAATTGATTGATGGCCGGATCGACCGCCTGGGTACGCGCCGCCAAAAGACCGCCCAGATCTCCCGAGGTGATTTGGCTGCTGATCGGGTTCGCCCCGTTGCTCGCGATCGACACCTCGACTTGCGAGGCATTGAATTGGTTGGGGATGGTCGTCAAAGCGGTGGTCACGTTCCCCAGCACCAAGGGCTGGCCGTTGCCGACGAAGACGTTCACCGTGCCATTCGAACCCGCGGTAGTCGTAACGCCCACCAACTTGGACAGATTCGACACGAGTTGATCGCGCTGATCGATCAGATCGTTGGGCGGTTGGCCGCCGGCGTCCGCCGTGCCGGTGACGATCTGCTGGTTCAGAGCCGAAATGGAGGTACTCAGCGAGTTGATCTGAGTGACATCGGCCGTGATGGCTGAATTGATGTTTGAATTCAGGCCTTGCAGCTGACCGTTGGTGGACGAAAAGGCGGCAGAGACGCTCTGCGCCGCGCTGAGCAGCGCCTGGCGTGAGGCGGTCGAGGTCGGATCGTTCGAAAGCGTCGACCATGCGCTGTAGTAATTCTGTATGGCGGTGCTCAAGCCCCCGGCCGTCGTGCCCACGATATTGTCTATCTGGCTGGTGTAATTCTGCAGGCTATTGAGCTGCCCGAGATTGCTCTGCGAGATGTTGAGCTGATTCGCGCTCAATTGACTGTAGGCGCGGCTGATTCCGACGACGTTGACGCCCGCGCCGATGGGCGCGCTGCCGGCCGACTGCGGTATCGCAGAGGTCAGTTCGACGCTCTCCTTGTCGTATCCAGGGGTATTCGCATTGGCAATGTTATTGCTCGTGACCTGCAGCGCGGTTTGAAACGCCTGCAGTGCCGAAATGCTGATTCCAAACACATCTGACACAATTCTTCTCCGCAGCGCCGATCCCGGCGGTTCAGCCTATCTGGGGAATATCGGCACCGTTTCTCATTTCTATAATTTTTTGCTGCCGACGTTGAGCGCCATGCGCAAGGTGCTGCCGTTCAGGATGTCATTTAACTTATTGGCGTATTCGGGATCGGTTGCATAGCCGGATTGGCCGATGCTGTTGACGTAGGCCTGCGCGTTGCCGCCGGCCGCGATGGCGTTGCGGTAACGGTGTGAGCCTTTCAGCAAGTTGGCGAAGTCGCTGACGCTCTCTTGAATCGAGCCATAGGCGCGGAACGCCGTTTGCCGTGGTGTCGCCACGCCGCCGCTGAACTCGACGGTGCTCGCCACCGCTCGTGCGCCGGCCCAGCCATCGTCCGCCTTGATGCCGAACATGTTGAGGCTCGGCGTGCCGTCGGCGGTGCGCGGCATGCGCTGCCCCCAGCCTGTCTCCAAAGCCGCCTGCGCCAGCATTCCCAAGGGGCTGACACCGAGCGCATTGGCGGCGCGCTGGATGGTCGGCAGGACCTCGCTGACGAATTGGGTTGCGCTTTGCAACATGCTGGTCGAGGGCGACGCACTCGAGCTTGCCGCCGGTGCCGGCAGGGGCGCGCCCGCAGCCGGCGTCCCTGCGGCCGCGCCGCTCGCCGCTGCTCCTCGAGCCGCGCCCGTGGCCGGCGTTCCCGCCGCCGGCGCGCCTGCCGGGGCAGCAGCCGCCGCGGCATTGGATAACTGGCGGGTCAGGGCGGTGCCAATTCCCAGCCCCTGATGCTGGCTCAAGGTGAGCGCGACCTGCTTGTCGAACATGTCCTGGTACATGCCCATCTCGTTGCTGTCAGCCTCGCCCTGCCCGGCGCTCGCATCGCGCATGCTCTTCAGCATCATCTGCAAGAACAGCGCATCGACCTGCTGCGCAATCGCGTGAATGGCCTGCGGCGACTTGGAGTCCTTCTTGAGCGCCGCCAGGCCGTTCAAATCGGTATACGTGTTCGCGGTGGTAGCCGGCACCGGCATCTGCGCGACGGGTTGTAGTGGATTGCCCATTTAGATCACGATGAGCTCGGCTTGCAGTGCGCCGGCCTCCCTGAGTGCTTCCAATATCGCTACCAAGTCGCCGGGTGCCGCTCCGACCTCGTTGACGGCGCGAACTATCTGCTCCAGCTCGACGCCCGGCTTGAACAGGAACATGCGATTCGAGCCTTGATCGACCTTGATGGTCGAGTTCGTGACCACCGCGGTCTGGCCGACCGTGGCGAACGGCGCGGGTTGACTGACCGTCTGCTCCTCTTTGATGGTGACGGACAGCGAGCCGTGCGACACGGCGGCCGGGCTCACGGTGACGTTGCTGCTGATCACCACGGTGCCGGTACGCGAATTGATGATCACGCGGGCCGGCGCGCTGGCCGGCTCGACTTGCAGGTTTTCAATCTGCGACAGAAAGGCGACGCGCTCGGTGATGTCCTGGGGCGCCCGCACTCGGATCGAGCCGCCGTCGATGATGGTCGCAAAGCCGATGCCGACGCTCTTGTTCAGGCTCTGCACCAAGCGCGTCGCGGTCGTGAAATCCGGATCGTTGAGATTCAGGATGATTGCATCGCCCTGCGCTATTTGCGAAGGCACGGCGCGCTCGACGGTGGCGCCGTTGGGAATTCGGCCGGAACTCGGCACGTTGACGGTGAGCTTCGAACCATCATTGGCCTCCACCCCGAAGCCGCTGACAATGAGGTTGCCCTGGGCAATCGCGTAGATCTGGCCGTCGAGTCCGTGCAGCGGCGTCACCAGCAGCGATCCGCCGCGCAAGCTCTTGGCGTTGGCAATGGAATTGACGGTGATGTCGATGGTTTGTCCGGGTTTGACGAAGGCAGGCAGGACCGCGTGCACCGACACGGCGGCCACGTTCTTGAGCTGCGGCGTGACGTTCGGGGGCACCGTGACGCCGAGCTGCGCCAACATGTTCGTCAGCGATTGCACGGTAAAAGGCGCCTGACTGGTCTGGTCGCCGGTACCGCTCAATCCGACCACGAGCCCGTAGCCGATCAGCTGGTTGGTGCGCACGCCCTGGACCTGCGCCATATCCTTGATGCGCTCCGCCCTTGCGAATGACGCGCCGGCCAGCGTCAGGACGAGGAGCACGAGTAGTCTGATGAACATGTGTATGGGCCAGCCTCAGAATGGGGAAAAGGGCGAATTGAAGAACCGCGCCAGCCATCCCATGCGATTGGAACTGTCGATGACCCCCTTGCCCGAGTAGCTGATTTTTGCATCGGCCAGCTTGTCGGAGGTGACGGTGTTGTTGGTGGCAATGTCTGCCGTGCGGATGACGCCGGAGACGTGTACGTACTCGTCGCCCTGATTGAGCTTCAGCGTCTTGTCGCCCTGCACCACGAGATTTCCATTGGCCTGAACGTCGATCACTGTCACGGTGAGACTGCCGGCCAAGCTGTTGCTCTGCGCGCTGGTTCCGGCGCCGCTGAAGGCATCGGATCCGTTCAGCGTGGTGGAGAGGATGGGCCTGCCGCTGATCGTCATGCTTTGCCCGAAAATGGTCGGTGCCGAGTTCGCCACCGCCGTTGTCTTTGCCGTCGTGGTGGTTGCGGTCTTGCTGGCATTGGTCACTTCATTCAGCACGATGGTCAACACATCGCCGACCCGGCGCGCCTTAAGGTCGGCAAATAGCTCCATTTGCTGACCCGCTTGATAAATCGCACCGTCGGTGCGCGGCGTGGGCGGTGGCAATACGCGCGCGACCACCGGTTGCGGTTTGTGATCTTTCGACTGGAACATTCCGCAAGCCGACACGAGCGCGCACAGGAGCAGTATGCCGGCCAAAGCGCGCTTGTGCGCCGGGCCGCGGCGGCGATTCTCTCGAGTTGAAGTGCTGTTAGACATCACTGCAGGTTCGTCGTCAGATACTGAAGCATTTGATCCGTCGTGCTGATCGCCTTGGAGTTCATTTCATAGGCGCGCTGACACGTAATCATGTTGACGAGCTCCGTCACCGTGTTCACGTTGGACGTTTCGAGCGAACCCTGTTGCAAAGAGCCGAGTCCGTTGGTGCCCGGCGTGCCGACCTGCGGCGCGCCGCTCGATCCGGACTCGACCAGCAGGTTGTTGCCGGTCGGCTGCAACCCTTCCACATTGATGAAGTTGGCCAATTGAATTTGGCCGACCGTCGTCGCTTTTGCCGCGCCGGCGGTGGTCACCGAGACGGTGCCGTCGTTGCCGATCGTGACCGACTGGGCGCTGATGGGAATGGTGATCGCGGGCGAGATCGGAAAGCCGGTCGCCGTCACGACATTGCCCTGCGAGTCCAGCGAGAAGGAGCCGTCGCGCGTATACGCGAGGGTGCCATCGGGCATCGTGACCTGAAAGAAACCGAGTCCCGTGACCGACATATCCAAGGTGCCCCCCGTTTGCAGAACGCTGCCCTGGGCGTAGTTCTTCTCGGTCTGCGCGATTTTGACGCCGGTCCCGAGCGACAGGCCGGTCGAATACTGCGTATTTTGCGTGCTCTGTGCGCCTACCTGCTGCACGTTCTGGTACATCAGGTCCTGAAACGCGGCCCGATCGGCCTTGAAGCCGGTGGTGTTGCTGTTCGCAAGGTTGTTGGCAATCACCGCCATCTGGGTGTTTTGCGCGTCGAGGCCGGTTTTTGCGGCCCATAGTGCCAGGTTCATCGTGTGTTCCTCGAATGTTATGAAGTCAACATCATGCGCTCGGCGCTCTGTTCGTCGGCGTCGGTGGCGTTGATGCTCTTGATCTGAAATTCGTACAGGCGCTGCAGTTCGATCATGTTGACCAGGGACTGCGCGGGGTTGACGTTGCTCGACTCCAATACTCCGGACGACACCGTGACCGTTTCATCCGTCGGGGCCTTGCCGCCGCTCTTCAGGTGCAGCAACCCGTCCGCGCCTTTCTGCAGATCCTTCGCCGCCGGGTTGACCAGCTTGATGCGGTCGACCTGGCTTTGCGCCGCCGGACTCAGTCCTAACGGAACGGTCGATATCGTGCCGTCAGTGCCGATGGTCACCTGCGTGGACGGCGGAACGTTCAAAGGTCCGGACTCGGACAACACGGGCAGGCCGGTGGCCGTCACGACGGCTCCGGATTCCATCACTCGCAGGTCGCCGGCGCGCGTATAAGCCTCTTTGCCATCCGCCCCCTGAACCGCAATGAAACCCTTGCCGTTGACGGCGATGTCGAGCGGGCGGCTGGTGGAGGTCAGTACGCCGCCCGAGAGGTCGGTCCCGCCGTCGCCCGCCACCGCATTGACGCGAGTGGCGTAACCCGGACCGTAAATCGGCTCGCTGGTGAACGAGACCGCGTCGGCGCGAAAGCCGGTCGTACTGACGTTCGCAATATTGTGATTGTTGACCGCCTGCGCCTGCATGATTTGCTTGGCACCGGTCATCGCGACGTAGAGTCCTCTATCCATGGTTCAGTTCCTTGGTCGTGTCTTTAAGGACTAGTGCGAGATCTGGATGACGGTCTGCGATTCTTGATTGGCCGTCGTGATGACCTGCGCATTGGAGTCGAACGATCGCTGCGCGGTGATCATATTGACGAGCTCGGTGGTCAAATCCACGTTCGAGCTTTCGAGAGCGCCGGACTGAATGCTGCCGAAACCGGCCGAAGAAGCCGTGCCCTGCACCACGTTGCCCGAGGTGAACGTCTCCGACCAATTGGTGTCGCCCAACTGCTTCAAGCCCTGGGGATTGGGAAAGTTCGCCATGGCCAATTGTCCGAGCTGCGTTGAGCGGCCGTTCGTGTAGACGGCGGATACGATGCCGGAGGAGTCGATGGCCACCGTGCTCAGCTGCCCGGTTGCGTAGCCGTTCTGCGTGATGGAGGTGACGCCGAAGCCGCCGCCGTACTGCGTGGTCTGACCAAAGTTGAAACTCATGTTCATCGGCTGCGCGCCGTCCGGCGGAGTGAAGCCGCCGAAAGTCACGGCGCCGCCCACCGGCGCGGTCACCGCACCGGTATTCGAGAACGTCAGCGGCTGCGGAACGCCATTGGGGTTCGCCACCGTGGCATTGACGGGCGTGCCGTTGACGGTCATGTAGACGTCGACGACATTGGGCGCCGCGGTCTGCACGAAGTACATGGTCGCCGGATACGATTGGCCGAGCGAGTCATATACCGTGGTCGAGGTGGACTGGTTGTAGGTCAAGGAGTTCGCCGGATTGAACGCCGGCACGGTGGGAACGGTCGCACCCGCCGGCAGATTCAGAATCACGGTTCCCGTGGTGGTCGTTTGCGGCGCGCTCTGCGCGGTCTGCAGGTTCAAATCGCTCAATGCACCGGTGTTGAAGCCGCCGTTGACCAAGGGCGGGTAGACTTGCAGCGCCTGGCCGGTGGAGCTCACCACATTGCCGCTCGAGTCTTCGGCGAATTGGCCGTTGCGGGAATACACGACGCCGTTCGCGTCCTTCAGGGTGAAAAAGCCGTCGCCGCTGATGGCCAAGTCCAGATTCGACGAGGACGTGGAAATATTGCCCTGGGTGAACTGCTGCGAGGTGCTCGCGAGCCGCACGCCTTCGCCCGTCACCGAGGTATTGAGATTCACGGCGCCGGAGGCGTAGACGTCGGCGAACTCGGCGCGCGATCCTTTGAAACCAACCGTATCCGCGTTGGCGATGTTGTTCGCGGTGATGTCCAAATCCGAACTGGATGCGGTCAATCCCGAGAGCGCAATGCTGAAACTTGACATGTTTACTCCTGAACTAGCTGATTAATTTGAGATTTGCTGGACGCTGCTGAACGGCACACTGCCGAGGCCCGCAACGTTCAAGGTAAGTCCCGTGGTGCCGGCGCCCATGGTGACGCTCTGCACCGTGCCATTCACGTAAGTGCCGACTGCCGTGCCCGAGGCGACGCCGGCGACCTGCGCGGTCAAGGTGTACTGCCCCGCAGGCGCTTGCGAGCCGTCGCCCTGCTTGCCATTCCACGAGAAGTTGGCGAGCCCCGACGATTGCGCGCCGAGATTGATCTGCTGCACCAGAACGCCGGCGCTGTTCGATACGTTCAGCGTCACCCCGGACGTGGTCTGCGGCACGGCCACCGCTCCGGTAATCGTGCCGCCGGCGGTTGCCAGCGACGCCGTCGAGCTGCTCACCAGCGCCTGATGGCCGAGCAGGGAAGACGCCTGCAGCGCCTGGCTCGAGACCATGGAATTCGACAGCCCCGAGAACGAGGTGTTGAGCTGAGTGATGCCCTGCACTTCGCTGAGCGAGGCGAGCTGCGACAGGAACGTATTGCTGTCGACCGGACTCGTCGGATCCTGGTTTTTCAGCTGCGCCAGCATCAGCGTGAGGAAATCCGTGCCTCCCAGGCTGGTGGCGCTGGTCGTGCCCGCCGCGGCGCCGCTGCCCGACGACGCATTGGCGCCGGTGGGAGCGGTGTAGTTCGGGTTGGGGAAGGTCGTGGGAATGGTCATAAATGGTTCCTAGTGTTTCTCAATGTCCCATCGAAATAGTTTTGAGCAGCAAGTCGCGCGCCGTATTGACGGCCTCGACGTTGGTCGCGAAAGAGCGCTGGGCTGAAATCATGTTGGTCATTTCTTCGATCGAATTGACGTTCGACATGTAGATGTACCCATCCTTGTTGGCGAGCGGATGGTCGGGTTGATAGCGCATCGTCGGCGGAGCGGTGCTCTCCACGACGCCCAGCACGCGCACGCCCGCCGTCGCGTTCTCGCCGTCGAAACCGGTATCCGACGGGTCGAGCATCGTTTTGAACACCGGATGGCGCGCACGATAGACTTTGCTCGGGTCGCCGTTGACGCTTTCGGCATTGGCGAGATTGCTCGCCGTGGTGTTGAGCCGGACCGTCTGGGCGTTCAACGCGCTGCCCGCGGTATTGAATACGTTGAATAGCGACATGGCTGATCCTACTGGCCGGCAATCGCGAACTGCAGTTCCGCGATCCGGTTGTTGATGAATTGCAGGCTGGCCTGATAGCGCACGTTGTTCTCGGAAAACGCCGCCTGTTCCACCGGCATTTCGACCGTGTTACCGTCCAGGGAAGCCTGATAGGGATTGCGGTATTGCAATTCGCCCGAGGGCAGCTCGCCGTCGAGCGGGATCATGTGCGCAGCGTGAGTGACGCTCACTGCCAGCGGCAGTTGCTGATCGGTGGAACCCAGCACCGCGGCAAAATCGATGTCGCGCGCCTTGAAATTCGGTGTATCGGCGTTGGCGAGGTTGTTGGCCAATATGCCGATTCGCTGCCCGTGCAGCAGCAGCGCTTGCTCATGGATGCCGAAGATGTTGTCGAACATGGTTGCGAATACTCCTCGATGGATACCCTAAGCAAGAGCTGTGCCAGCGGGCCAAAACGGGTGAAAATGTGAACGGCAGCACGTTTCGCCGGGGCGCTGAGCGGGTTCGAGGCCTGCGCCGCGGCCCAAGCGGCAAGCAATTGCCGCCTGCGGCACCGGCCGCGGCAAACCGCGGGGCCGCGCGCGCCGGCCGCCATGGGCGGCGCAGCACGGCCACTGCCGGATTGGATGGCACGCGGCTTGCTTATTACTCTCTATGATGCGAAGACCGTCAAATTACCGTCGCCTGCTGCTGCTGGCCTGTGTGGCGGCCATGCCCGCGTGGGGCGCTGATTTTCAGGATGTCGCGCAGCTCGAGGCGCTGGCGAAGTCCGCGGCCGCTCCGCTGCTGCCGCCGCCCTCCGACAGACAACGTCTGCAAGTGGGTCCCGTCCAACCCCGCTTGCAGCTGCCGCGCTGCGAGGACGTGAAGGCGGGCATTGCGCCCGGCCTGCGGGACCGCAGCCGGGTGCTGGTCGAGCTGCGCTGTGAGGGCCGCACGGCCTGGCATCTTTTCGTTCCGGTGAGAATCATCGGCACCTCTCCGGTGGCGGTCGCAGCGCATGCGATCGTTGCCGGCACGGTTTTGACCGCGAAAGACATGAGCGTCGAGCAGCGCGATCTCACGGGCCTCCCGCCCGGGTATCTCGACGACCCCGCGATCGCGGTTGGGCTGACCGCGAGCCGCGGCATTTCCGGCGGGGCGATCTTGACGAATCAGCAATTGCTGGGGGCCAAAGTCGTGCAGCGCGGCCAAACGGTCACATTGATCGCCGATGCGGGCGGTATGAGCGTGCGCATGTCCGGCCGGGCCCTGATGGATGGCCTGATCAACCAGCGAATCCGGGTCGAGAATCTGTCCTCAGGGAAAGTCGTCGAGGGCATTGCCCGTTCCGAGCAAGTGGTGGAAATTGTATTTCAATAGCCCTTCAGTGAACGGCGTCACAGTCGATAACTTCATACCGGTGGGGGATGTCGTTTTAAACGCTAAAGTTCATCCAAACCCTGACGATAACTTGCGTTAAGGGCTAACTGCTTGCCCAGGAGAAATTTCGGTGTCCAATAAAATCAGTGGCTATCCGACTGAACCGCTCGTACCCATCAAGGGTTCGAACAGCAACGCCGGCGTGACTGACAAGCCGCAGGGCGACGCGGCCCCGGCGCCGAGCACCGCGCAGACCGGCGACCACGTCACGCTCACCGACTCCGCACGCACCCTGCAGAAGATTGAAGAGGCGGTGGCGAAGGCCCCGGTCGTCGACGCCGCGAAAGTGGCTTCGGTCAAGCAAGCGGTGCAGAGCGGCACCTACAAAATCGACGCCGGCCGAGTTGCCGACAAGCTGTTGCAGTTCGAGAAAGGGCTGAAATAGAGCCATGAATCAGGACGTGCGCCACCGACTCGAGGATTTGCTGGATCGCGAGATCGTCGCTGCGCGCCTGCTGTCGAGCACGTTGGCGGCCGAACGCAGCGCCCTGACCGGCGACGCGCCCGACGCGGTCCTGCAGCAAGCAGCTGAAAAAGTGCAGCTCCTCGGCACGATTGAGCGCCTGGAGAGCGAGCGCCGCGACATTTGCACGGCAGCCATGCCGAGCGGCGAACCCAATGCCGATGACTCTGGAATGGCCGCGATGCTCGGCGAGCGCTGGCGCGCCTTGATGGAATTGATGGCCGGCTGCAGAGCCGCCAATGAGGTCAACGGATACATCATTCGCGTGCGGCAGAACCAGATCCGGCAGCTGATGGACATCGTCAGGGGTGCATCGCCGGTCATTTATGGTCCGCAAGGCAAGACTTTCGCGACGGCGCTGCGCGCGCTGGCGCGGGCCTGACTTATGTTGGTCTTAAGTCGCCGCGCTGACGAATCGATCCTCATCCAACCTGCGGACGGCGTGGATGTGAGCATGACCATGGCGCAACTGTTCGCCAACGGCCCGATCCAGATCACGTTGCTGGGCGGCACGGGCCGGCGCGTCAAGATGGGCATCGACGCTCCCGAACAGCTCGCGATTCGACGCAAAGACAGTCCGTAAAATCCATCGCGCGAATCTCGCGCTGCCCTCGAGGGGGCTGGTTGATCCCGCAACGACGATGTCCATGCCGACTACCGATCAATTGCTGCAAACTGCGACCGAGCGGCATCGCGCCGGCGAACTCGCCGAAGCGCGCAAACTCTACCGGCACGTACTGGCCGAAACACCGGCCCACGCCGCCGCCCTGTTCCGCGCCGGCTTGCTGGAACTGCAGGATGGGCAGCCGCAAGCTGCGCTCGCGCTCGTCGAGCAGGCTACTGCGGCCGCTCCCGGCGAGCCGCGCCACCACTTCGGCCTGGGCCAGGTCTTTCACGCACTGCGCCGGTACGAGGAGGCGGCAGCAGCGTATCGCCGCGTACTGCACGCCGATCCGCGCTCGGCGGATGCTCACTTCGCGCTCGGCGTCTCGCTGCAAGCGCTGGGAGATCATGCCAACGCCATAGTCGCCTACGAGACCGCTGCGCAATTGCAGCCGGATTTTTCCGACGCCTTCAACAACCTCGGCAACTGCCAGCAACTTTGCGGGCGCACGGCGCAGGCGGCGGCGGCTTATACGCGCGCGCTGGCACTGCGGCCCGACAACGCAGGCGCGATGGCCAATTTGGGGCTGGTGCTGCAGGCCATGAACCGGATCGACGAGGGGGTTGTGCTCCTGTGCGCCGCGGTCGATCTTGAGCCCGGCGTCGCGTCGCACGCCATCAATCTGGGCATCGCGTTCTGCCGCCAAGGCGACTTTGCCGCCGCCGAGACCACGCTGCGACGTTTGCTCGAACGCAACGCGAACCATCCGGAAGCGGCATTCAATCTAGGCAACGCGCTGCATGGGCTCGGCAGGCCGCGCGAGGCGGCCGCTCAATACCGTCAGGCGGCCGCTCTGCGTCCCGGCTACGCAGACGCGCTGAACAATCTTGGGAACATTCACAAGGAACTGGGCGAATTCGGTTTGGCCGAGGCCGCTTATGAGTCGGCGATCCGGGCGAGCCCGGACCATGTCGTGGCGTTGAACAACCTAGGTTGCCTGCTGCGTACGCTCGGCCGCTTGGAGGAGGCGGAAACGCTGCTCCGCCGCGGCTTGCAGCTGAACCCGCGTCATTCCGCCCTCTTCGACAATCTCGGCAGCGTGCTCAAGGACGCCGGTGATCTCGACGCAGCGATCGACTGCTTCCGCCACGCCGCGGAACTCGATCCCGGCAATCCGTCGACCCATGGCAACCTCGCCTATGCACTCAGTTTCCAGTCGCCGCAAGGGCGCACGATACTCGAGGAATGCCGGCGCTGGAACGACCGCTTCGCCGCGGGATTGCTCCCGGCGGTTCGACGTTGCGCGAATGATCCGGCGCCCGAGCGCCGCCTGCGAATCGGCTACGTCTCGCCGGATTTTCGCGACCATTGTCAGAGCCTGTTCACGATTCCGCTGCTCTCACAGCACGATCATGCCGGCTTCGAGATATTTTGCTATGCCAGCGTGGAGCGCCCCGATGACCACACGCGGCGCATTGCCGGTTTGGCGGATGTCTGGCGCGATGTACGGATGCTGGATGATGCGGCGCTCGCCGGCGTCGTTCGGGACGACCGCATCGACATTCTGGTCGATTTGACCATGCACATGGCCAACGGCAGACCTCTGCTGTTCGCCCGCAAGCCGGCGCCGATCGGAATCGCGTGGCTCGCCTATCCCGGGACCACCGGCATCGGCGCGATCGATTACCGGTTCACCGATCCGCGCCTGGATCCTGAGGGCTTCGAAGGCCAGTACAGCGAGCGCAGCATCCGGCTACCCGACTCGTTTTGGTGCTATGACCCGCTGGCCAATCAACCTGAAGTCAATGCGCTGCCCGCGCTCGAGCGCGGCTATCTGACGTTCGGCTGTCTGAATAATCCGTGCAAAGTGACCGAGTCCACCCTGCATCTTTGGGGCGGCGTGATGCGCGCGCTGCCGGATTCGCGGCTGCGGCTGTTGGCGCCGCCGGGCCGCGCACGCCCCCGATTGTTGCAGCGGCTGGCGGCGCACGGCATCGCCGCGGAGCGCATCAGCTTCGTGGGCTTTCGACCCCGCGCCGACTACCTGCGTTACTATCACGACATCGATATAGGTCTCGACACGTTTCCCTACAACGGCCACACGACCAGCCTCGATTCGCTGTGGATGGGCGTCCCGACCCTCACGCGAGTCGGTGAGACCTGCGTCGGCCGCGGGGGCTTGAGCCAGCTGTTTCAGCTCGACCTGCTCGAACTGGCCGCCTCCAGCGACGCGGCGTTCACCGCTGCTGCGGCCGTGCTCGCCGCTGACCTGCCGCGGCTCGCCGAGTTGCGGCGCGGGCTGCGCGCGCGGCTCGAGCAATCCCCGCTGATGGATGCCGGGCGCTTCGCGCGCAATATCGAAGCCGCTTATCGCAGCGTTTGGCGCGATTATTGCGGCGCTTGAGCCGCACAGAATACTCGGACAGGCTCTAGCCGGGCTTTAGTGGCGCCAAGCGCGTGTCTGCAAAGAAATTATTTGTCAACAGCCCTTCAGCGACGCCGGCCGCCGTCGATAACATAATCAAGCAGGCCGTTCTGTGAGACTCGCCGGCTAAAGTTCATCCAAACTGTGACGATATAGTCGATATGGGGTGGCCGCACACCCTAGGAGATGCAGGTGCCGGATAAAATTCCTGGATTCAACGCGAGCGACGCAGCCGCGCCCGTCAAGGGTTCGAGCGGCGGCGTGTCTGCGGCCGACAAGAACCGGGGTGCCGCCGCAAGCACCCCCGCAACGGCCGCGCCGACCGCCGATCATGTGACTCTGACCGGCTCCGCCCGCATTCTGCAAAAACTGAGTGAAGCCGTCGCCGGCGCTCCCGTCGTCAACGCGGGGAAAGTGGCCGCCGTGAAGCAGGCGGTGCAAAGCGGCAGCTACCAGGTCGACGCCGGCCGGGTAGCGGACAAGCTCTTGACCTTCGAACGCGGACTCGAATAGCGCCGCCGCGCGTTCGCTCTATGTTAGTCATTAGACGCCGCCCCGATGAGTCCATCGTCATCCAACCCGCAGACGGCGCGGATGCCAACATGACTTTGGCCCAATTGTTCGCAAACGGTCCGATTCAGATCACGCTGCTCGGGGGCACGGGCCGGCACATCAAGATGGGCATCGAAGCCCCCGAACACCTCGCCATTTTGCGCAAAGACGCCGCCTAATCGTCCGTCCGCGCTGCGGTTCAATTCTGGCATCGCCCTCGGGCGCGCGTAGCTCGTTGATTTTACAATATCAACGCCGCGCCTTACATATCTTTCGCTCATGCAATCGAGCACTTCGCTAACTACTTCGCTATGTGCATAATGGAAGTCCTACAGCGCTGATCAACCGAAGGGATAGAACGCCATGGAGCGTCGCTTGCACACCCGCCACCGAGCACGTACCACCGTGTACGTGGTGATGTCGGGACGAAAGAGTCGCATTTGCAAGGCTAAAAACCTGAGTGCAAACGGCGTGTTCGTCGAGACGGAAAATCTCGGACTGAGAAAGGGACAGCAGGTGCAGCTCGCCTTTGCGATCAATCTAGGGTTGGTGACCAAGATCCATCGCCGCACGGCCATCGTTGCGCACGTCACGCGCGGCGGCACGGGCCTCATGATGGAGCAATTCGCGGGACGCTGACTCGAGAGCCTCTCTTTAAGTATCTCGTGGCCGATTACGCTAAACTATCGGCGACATGCCGCCTTTCGATCCGCCCCGCACGGATGCCATCCGCATCCGTGGCGCGCGCCAGAACAATCTTAAAGCACTTGACCTGGACCTGCCCCTCAACGAATTGATCGTTGTGACCGGGGTGAGCGGCTCCGGGAAATCCTCGTTGGTGTTCGACACCCTCTACGCCGAAGGGCAGCGCCGCTACGTCGAAACCTTCTCGCCCTACGCGCGCCAATTCCTGGATCGAATGGACAAGCCGCTGGTCGATCGCATCGAAGGAATTCCACCCGCGATCGCCATCGACCAAACCAATCCGGTGCGCACTTCCCGTTCCACCGTCGGCACGATGACCGAGCTCAACGATCACCTGAAGCTTTTGTTCGCGCGTGCGGGGGTACTGCATTGCCAAGGTTGCGGCCGGCCGGTGCGGCGCGATACGCCCGCGAGCATTCAAGATGCGCTGCAGATCCTTGCCCGCGACAATGGCGATCCGCCGCTGCTGCTGACCTTTCCGGTGCCAATCCCGAAGAACTTCTCCCAGGCCGAGATAACGGGATTGCTGTCCGCGCAAGGCTACACGCGCATCCACGAACAGCGCGGCGACATTCTGCAGGTGATTCAGGATCGGTTTCGATGGTCCACGGTGGATCCGGCCCGCGCCGGCGATGCCATCGAGGCGGCCTTGAAAATCGGTCAAGGCCGCCTCGACGTCTACCCCCGCGTCATCGACGGCGCCGCTGACGGAGCGGGCGACGCGGCCTTCGGGGCGCCTTGGCGCTTCTCCAGCGGGCTGCACTGTCCGGACTGCGACTTGAATTACAAGGAGGCGAGTCCCAGCACCTTCAGCTTCAATTCACCCATCGGTGCCTGCGAGACGTGCCGCGGTTTCGGCCGCAGCATCGGCGTCGACTATGGCCTGGTCATACCGGATACGGCCTTGAGTCTCCGCCAAGGGGCCATCAAGCCTTGGCAGACCGAGTC
>Ga0210394_10004424_pt1 | contig 16459 bp, 13 predicted proteins | sample IncBWC12MmetaG_FD_160121 | JGI IMG/M metagenome (GOLD analysis project Ga0210394, IMG submission 160121) | Forest soil microbial communities from Barre Woods Harvard Forest LTER site, Petersham, Massachusetts, United States - Inc-BW-C-12-M | ecosystem: Environmental > Terrestrial > Soil >... | reverse complement strand
CTACGCGATGTTGACGGGGACGTTGCCGTTCACGGGGGCGAATCCGCTGGCGATGATGAACGACCGGCTGGTGATCAACCCTCCGCCGCCCAGCGAGCTCAATCCGGAGATTTCGCCGGAGTTGGAGGAGATTGTGTTTCGTGCGCTGGAGCGGGATCCACGGCACCGCTACGCGACGGCCAGCGAGATGGCTTGGGACCTGGAGAACCAGGAGCAGGTGGGCGTGGCGGATCGTGGGCGGCCGCCGCGGCGGAATGGAAAAAAGCCGCTGCTGAAGCGGATCAACAAGCGGATGCTGCTATACGCGTGCCTGGCACTGGTGCCGTTGGTGCTGTTCGGGCTGATGCTGGCGCTGGCGAAGCGGTAAGGCATTACCGGGGGAGGGGTTGCCTCAGATGGTCGCAGAGAGCAGGTACTCTCTTGCAACCGGTTCCACGATCTTGCACCTCCCGTGACCTGGGTTTACGCGATAGCTTGTCCGCAGGAGCCCGGCCTTCTCTAGCCTGACAACATCGCGACTAACTGCGCGCAGATCGCGATCCAATTCGGAAGCAAGGCTAGCAATCGGCAGAGCCCCTCTCTTCGCGGTACGCAGCAACCTCACCCGCTCGGAGGTAAGAACGTTCAGCATCTCCAGCGGGTCTTCAAACATGATGGTGGTCGTTGGGGAGATGTTCTCGCGGTTGTCCAGTTTGGAGGCATTGTCGCGCACGCGGCTGAAGAATTCCTCAACAGAACCAGTAGTGATCGTGACTTTATTCTTCTTCATCTTCAATCCTCCAGAGTTCGTGAGCTTCCCTGAAAAATCTCTCGGCTAACTCCGTGTAGGTTGAGAAAATGATGGGCTCGACCCTTCCCATGAAGTGAGGGTGGTGATAGCCGCGGCTGTTGTCGAATCCCAATACGCGCCCGTTGTCTCCAGAGAATCTCCGAAGATTGATGTAGGCGAGATGTAGCCAACGACTTGCCCACGCTCGAGACAAGTCTCCTCCTTCAGCACCGCGCCTTTTCTATTGCCCTTGAGTCGATACTCCTGAAGCTTGACGTGCGAACGGGATGCTTTCTGCGTGCCACCTGTAAAGAATGGCACAGATAGGATGTTAATAGTCCCACCTGGCACTTCATCGGAGATTCTAATCAGCTCGCGCCAGCTCGGTTGCAGAGCGTAATTCATTTCGTCCTGATCTGAAATGTGATCTTCTAAGTGCATTCATGATCAAGCGGATTGAAGCGTACTTCGAGTTTCGCCACCTGGGGACGAACTGGCGCACGGAGATCCTGGCCGGGGTCACTACGTTCCTGACCATGGCGTATATCGTCCTGGTGAATCCTTCCATCCTGGCGGATGCGGGCGTGCCGCTGCCGGCGGCCACTGCGGCCACGTGCCTGTCAGCGGCGTTCGGATCGATCCTCATGGGTATTGTGGCGCGGTATCCCATCGCGCTGGCGCCGGGCATGGGCCTGAACGCCTACTTCACCTACACGGTTTGCATCAAGATGCACATCCCGTGGCAGACGGCACTGGGTGCGGTGTTCCTATCGGGCGTGATCTTTCTGGCGCTAACGGGTGCGGGCATACGGCAGATGATTCTGCGCGCCATTCCGCACGAGCTCTACGCGGCGGTGGCCAGCGGCATTGGACTGTTCATTGCGTTCATCGGCTTTCAGCATGCTGGCCTGGTGGTGCGCGATCCGAATACTCTGGTGAGTCTGGGCAACGTGAGAAACCCAACGACGGCGCTGGCGATGCTGGGGCTGATTCTGATGGTGGCACTGGAAGTGAAGAAAGTGCGCGGGGCAATCCTGATCGGCGTGCTGACGGTGACGGCGGCGGCGTGGGCAATGGGGCAGGTGCACTGGACGCAGGCGTCGTTCGGCTTGGGAGAGTTGGGCGCAACGGCATTCAAGCTGAACATACGCGGGGCGCTGAGCAAGGGGCTGCTGGAAATCATCTTTGTGTTCTTCTTTGTGGACCTGTTCGACAACCTTGGAACGCTGGTGGCGGTAACGAAGCGCGCGGGGCTGATCGACGAGAAGCACAACATTCCCCGACTGAACCGCATTCTGTTTGCCGACGCGACGGCGACGGTGTTCGGTTCGCTGACGGGTACTTCGACGGTGACGAGCTATGTGGAGTCGACTGCGGGCGTGGCGGCGGGTGGGCGCAGCGGCGTAACAGCGATTGTCACAGGTGTGTTGTTTCTGGGAGCCGTGGTGGCGGCGCCGTTCATCGGCATTGTGCCATCTGCGGCCACGGCGCCGGCGCTGATCCTGGTGGGCTCGTTGATGCTGGCGACGATCACGGAGATCCGCTGGCACGATCCGCTGGTGGCGGTGCCTTCGTTTCTGACGCTGGTGCTGATTCCGCTGACGTATTCGATTGCGAACGGGCTGGGGTTCGGCATCATTGCGTGGGCCGTGCTGCACCTGGTGACGGGAAAGCTTCGCAAGCAGGACTGGCTCCTTTATGTGCTGGCGGCGTTGTTCCTGGCGCGATTTGTGTATCTGGGGACGAGTTGAAAAATGCAGCGAAGAGCCACCCCAGCGACGAAGACCTGTCGTCGGGGACCCCGGCAGGGAACAGGGAGTAGGGAATAGAAAACCGAAAGCCGTTGCTGAGGCGGATGCCGGGGAGCGGCGATGGCACGAAAGTCGTAAAATCGTGACAAGACAAGCCTGTAGTATGAGGGAAAGCAGCGTCTGCATAAAATTGCGATCGCGCGGCAAGTAGATATGGAATGGCGATGACGGATGTTAGCAGGGTTCGGGGCGCGTTGAAGCTGCCGGGGCTGGCGGCTATGGCGGCAGTATCGCTGGCAATCGCGCTGGGCCTCTCTGCTTGCCAGACCGTTGCCGGCTTCTCGCAGCCAAGCCTGGTGCGCGTGATTGATGCCAGCTACATTGCGCCCGCGGTCAACATTTTTGTGGAGAAGACGCTGTTCGCCGGGAACGTGGGCGAGGGCTACATTTCGGGCTACGGCACGGTGACGCCCTCACAGAATGCTCCAGTGTCAGTAACGGAGGCGCAGGGCGGCACGTCGCTGGTGACGGCGAACGTAACGCTGCCGGCGGGTGCGCAGCACTCGGTGTTCCTGACCGACAACGGCGCTTCGCCGACGGAATACATTGTGACGGTGCTGGAGGACGCGCAACAAGCGGCGGCCAGCGGCCACTCGGAGTTTCGCTTCCTGAACCAGGCGCCGCGCACCGGAGCGGTGGATGTGTACATGATTCCCGCCGGCACCACGATGGCAAATACGATTCCGTTGTGTACCGATCTCGCGGTGGGCTCGACTTGCGGCTACGTGAGCTTCGCATCGCAATCGGTGACGATGGTGATTGTGCCTGCCGGACAGACTACGCCGAAGTACACTTCGACTGCGCTGGGACTGACTGGCGGCGAGGTGCGGACGGTAGTGATTGTGGACAGCCAGCTTACCAGCGATCCGCCGGTGAGCGTGGTGATCGCTACGGATGTGGATTGATAAGGCAGCTTGTAGGCGGTAGCTTGTAGCTCAAAGTTTCAAATCGCGTTTCTCTGCTCCGGCCCTTTAAAATCGCAGAGGATGCACATCCCATTTCGAAATCGACTTCTGCTGTGCGTCGCTTTGATTGCGATGGATGCGGCTTCTTGCCGGGCGGCGGACACTTACCGCGTGGTTCACAGCTATCCGCACGATCCACACGCCTTCACGCAGGGATTGGTGTACGCGGACGGGCACCTATACGAAAGCACGGGATTGAATGGGCATTCCTCGCTGCGCATGGTGGAGGTGGAGACGGGCCGCGTGTTGCAGGAACTGCCGGTGCCTAGCCAGTATTTTGCTGAAGGCCTGGCGGCATGGGGCAGCACGCTTGTCCAGCTCACGTGGCAGTCGCACACTGCGTTTGTGTACGACCGCTTCAGCTTTCGCCAATTGCGCACACTTTCCTACACGGGCGAAGGGTGGGGGCTGGCGGCAGATGGCAAGGAATTGATCCTGAGCGACGGGACGGCTGAGCTGCGGTTCCTCGATCCGGAGACGTTTCATGAGTTGCGAAGGATCACGGTGAAGGACCATGGACGGCCGGTAACGGAGCTGAATGAGATGGAAATGGTGAAGGGCGAGCTCTACGCCAACGTGTGGTACTCGGACCGGATTGCGCGCATTTCTCCGGCGAACGGGAAGGTGCTGGGGTGGATCGATCTGACGGGGCTCCTGCCGAAGTCAGATCGAACCGATCCGCAAGCGGTGCTGAACGGGATTGCTTACGACGCCGCGAATGACCGCCTATTTGTGACCGGCAAGCTGTGGCCGCGGCTGTTTGAGATCAAGGTGACGCCAACGCCCGGAATGGGACAGAAGCGCGCAAAGTGACATACCGATTTTCCACTGCCAACTGATCTGATCGGCATCACAACTCTTCTCGGATTTACATGCGTATACTCATCGCCGAGGCTGGCCCGATGGATTTCTAAGAGCTTTCGGTTCCTAACATTTTGCAGAACGCGGCGATTCTGACAGTCATTGTGGCGTTTGTGGGCTACGCCCTAACCTTTGTGAGCGCGCATATGCTGGCGCGGCGGCGCGACAAATTGGAGCTTTGCGAACAGGCGGCTCAATGAGTTCTACGGGCCGCTCTACGTGGCTTCGGAGGCGGGAAACATCCCCTATCGCTCAGAGCGGCGGTCGACGATCGGCTGGCCGCCCGAGTTCGATGTTTATGTGAGGCATTCTTATGCCGCTTTGAAGGCGGAACAGACACGGCTAATGCAGAATGCGATTTCGCGTTGGCTCAAGCGGATGTTTGGGGGGCGGAGGACGTAAGGAAAGCTGCCCCGTGAACAATGTGCGCAATAAACTTGCTGTCTGTCGCGCAAAAAAAGCCGCCTGAGACTGGCGATAGCCTCAGGCGGGTGGATTGGTTCCTCGAGTTGCATCTTGACGCTCGAGCTTATTTCAGGTCGACGATCTTTCTTCCCACAAATGGACTATCGGCGAAACCTCACGGAGCCCGACGAGGAATCGAGCAATGGCTGGACTTTTGTAGCGCGCTGACCGGTTCAGGCCGGACCGCAGTCTCTACGCGTTCGCGTTGACGGCCAGGTTGGCCCAGATGCGGAGGGTGGGGTCGGCCTGGTTGATGGTGTAGAAGTGCAGGCCGGGCGCGCCGTTGCGGAGCAGAGTCTCGCACAGACGGGTGACCACGCTGAGGCCGAAATCGAGCAGCCCCGGCTTGTCGTCTTGCAACTCTTCAAGGCGCAAACGGATCCAGCGGGGAAGGTCAGCGCCGCAACCGGTGCAGAAGCGCACGATATTGGCCAGGCCGGTGATGGGCATGATGCCCGGCGTGATGGGGATAGTGATGTGGGCCCTGGCGCAGCGCTCCATGAAGTCGAAGTAGGACGCGGTGTTGTAAAAGAGCTGAGTGATGGCGCCGTCGGCGCCGCACTCAACTTTGCGGCAGAAGTGGTCGAAGTCCGTGCCAGGATTGGTGGCCTGGGGGTGCATTTCAGGGTAGGCAGCCACCTCAATGTGAAAGTAGTCGCCGTGGGCTTCACGGATGAAGCAGACGAGTTCATTGGCGTAATGGAATTCGCCGGGAGCGGCGGGGCTGTAGGCGGTGGCGGGCAGATCGCCGCGCAAGGCGACGATGCGCTTGACGCCGGCATCACGGTATTTGTCGAGCGTGGCGGCAATTTTTGCGCGCGTGGAGCCGACACAGGTGAGGTGCGGAGCAACTTCAACGCCGGTCTGATTCACGACCGTCAACAGCGTTTCGTAGGTGCCGTCCTGGTCGGAGCCGCCTGCGCCATGGGTGACGGAGAAGTAGTCGGGCTTGGCGGCAGCCAACTGCGCAGCCACGTTGGGAAGCTTGGCCGCGGCCTCCGGCGTGCGCGGCGGGAATAGTTCAAAAGAGAATCGAAACTGCGAATCCATATCAGAACTCGGGGACGGACTTAGATGGTTTCGTGCGTTTGTGGCTTCCCACCCTTGCGACTCATAATACGTCGCAAGGATGGGGCAAAAACCGTTCGTCAACGTTCAGTGCTTCCGTTGCGATCACTGACCACTAGTACCGGTAGTGCTCGGACTTATACGGACCTTCAACAGGCACGCCGATGTAATCGGCCTGGCGCTTGGAGAGCGTGGTGAGCTTGACGCCGATCTTCTCGAGATGAAGGCGCGCCACTTCCTCGTCGAGGTGCTTGGGCAGCGTGTAGACGTCGATCTTGTAAGTGTCCTTGTTCTTCCACAGATCGATCTGCGCGAGCGTCTGGTTGGCAAAGCTGTTCGACATCACGAAGCTGGGATGGCCGGTGGCGCAGCCCAGGTTCACGAGGCGGCCTTCCGCGAGAATGAAGATGGTGTTGCCGGTGGGGAACGTGTAAGTGTCCACCTGCGGCTTGATGTTCAGCTTCTTCACGCCCGCTTCAGCGTTCAGGCGATCCATCTGGATCTCGTTGTCAAAATGGCCGATGTTGCAGACGATGGCCTGATCCTTCATCTTCTTCATATGCTCGAGCGTGACGATGTCCACGTTGCCGGTGCAGGTGACATAGATGTCGCCGCGTCCCAGCGTGTCCTCAATGGTAGTGACTTCAAAGCCTTCCATCGCGGCCTGCAGCGCGTTGATAGGGTCGACCTCGGTGACGATAACGCGGGCGCCCATGCCGCGCAGCGAGTGCGAGCAGCCCTTGCCCACATCGCCGTAACCGCAGACCACAGCGACTTTGCCGGCCATCATCACGTCAGTCGCGCGCTTGATGCCGTCGGCCAGCGACTCGCGGCAGCCGTAGAGGTTGTCGAACTTCGACTTGGTCACGGAATCATTCACGTTGATGGCGGGCACCAGCAGTTTGCCCTGCTCCAGCATCTTGTAGAGGCGATGCACGCCGGTGGTCGTCTCTTCGGAGACGCCGCGCCAATCCTTCACAACTTTGTGCCAATGCTGCGGGTCGTCCGCATACACGCGCTTCAGCAGATCCTTGATGACCTGCTCTTCGTGGCTCTCACTCGCGCTCCCGACCCACTTGTCGCCATTCTCGAGTTCATAGCCCTTGTGGATCAACAGCGTCACATCGCCGCCGTCATCGACCACGAGTTCGGGGCCCTTGCCGCCCTTATGATTCAGCGCCTGGAAAGTGCACTCCCAGTACTCTTCGAGCGACTCGCCCTTCCACGCGAACACCGGCACGCCCGTGGCCGCAATCGCGGCGGCGGCGTGATCCTGCGTGGAGAAGATGTTGCAACTCGCCCAGCGAACTTCAGCGCCCAGGCTGGTGAGAGTCTCGATCAGCACGGCGGTCTGTATGGTCATGTGCAGCGAACCGGTGACGCGCACGCCGGCAAGGGGCTTGGCTGCCGCGTACTTGTTGCGGATGGCCATGAGACCGGGCATCTCGTGCTCGGCAATGTTGATTTCTTTGCGGCCCCAGTCGGCCAGTGACATGTCGGCGACTTTAAAGTCGGCCGCCGTGATTTCGAGGGTAGTGGCCATTCAAATCTCCTTGGTTCCTGCAGAACAGGTGTGATGCAAAAGAGGGTGGTTGCGACACGCATATATCGACGCATCGTGATATTATGATATATATCAGAACAAGAGCCATGCCGTCCATTGTGAAAATTTTGCGCGCTGCGGCCGAGCCGAATCGGCTGCGTATCCTGCTGCTTTTAAAAGCCGAAGAGCTGTCGGTGGCGGAGTTGCAGGAGATCCTCACCATGGGCCAGAGCACCATCTCTACCCATCTGTCGCAGCTGAAGCAGGCAGGACTGGTGGAGGATCGGCGCACCGGCAAGAACAATCTTTATCGGCTGAGCGCATTTGGCGTACATGCGGACAACGGGTTTCTAAAAGGGTTGTTGGCACGGGTGGAGAAGGAAACGCCGGAGGCCGGCGCGGACCGCGCGGCGATGCGGCGCGTGGTGAAGAAGCGGCAGGACCGGATGCGCAGCTTCTTCGATTCAATGGCAGGACGGCTGGGCAAGGACTACGTGCCGGGCAAGAGCTGGAAGAGCCTGGCCGAGGCGCTTCTGCGATTGATGCCGCCGTTGGTGATGGCCGACCTTGGAGCCGGGGACGGAAGCTTCTCGCTGCTTCTGGCGCGGCGTGCGGCGCGCGTCATCGCCGTGGACGCCAGCGAGAAGATGCTGGACGTGGGCAGCCAAGTGGCATCGCGGCACGACGTGCAGAACATCGAGTTCCGCGCCGGCGACATGGAAGAACTGCCGATCGACGCAGCAACCATCGATGTTGCGTTCTTTTCGCAGTCACTGCATCATGCGCTGCACCCGGCTCGTGCACTGGAGGAAGCCGCGCGCATTCTCAACCCCGGCGGTCGCGTGGTGATTCTCGATCTCGCCAAGCACCGCTTTGAAGAGGCGCGCGAACTGTACGCGGACCAGTGGCTGGGTTTCGCGGAAGCGGATCTTGAGTCGATGCTGCTGAAAGCAGGGTTCGCGAACATCGACGTTGCGATTGTGGATAAGGACGCCGAGGCGCCGCAGTTTCAAACGCTGCTAGCCACGGCGGAGAAACCAGCCGAAGATTCCTCCCCATCGCATCCTTCATCCATTAACATGGGCACTTCGGCATGACAGCGAATACGGCCAACACGACAAAGACTGCGCGGCTCTCGAACGCACGCCGCACGGCGCTGTTGAAGGCGCTGGCCGATCCGCGCCGTTTCGAGTTGCTGGAACGCATCGCCAAGAACAATTGCCCGCTGGGCTGCTCTCAGGCGCTGTCGGCCATGCCGATCTCGGCTGCCACGCTCTCGCACCACATCAAGGAATTGGAGACCGCCGGCCTGATTGACGTGCGCCGCGAGGGAAAGTTCCACTTTCTTTCGCTGAGACCGGGCGTGTTAGAGACGCTTGCCTCTACGTTGTCGCTGCTGGAAACCGCCGGCTGTCCGCCGCCGCCGGCCCCCGCTCGAAAATAAGAATCTTCCGGCCGAATGTAAAAATTCGCAGAGTTGATGAATCGATTTCCGGTTCGGCTAATCAATTCGATAGTTATCGAACTGTCGAAGTGAAGACGTTTCGAGACGGGGAGCAAAAATGACAACCCTCAATGGCAAAGTGGCGCTGGTTACGGGAGCATCAAAGGGCATCGGCGCGAGCATCGCTCGTGAGCTGGCGGCGCGTGGCGCGGCTGTTGCAGTGAACTACTCAGGCAGCAAGGCGAGCGCTGACAAGCTCGTCGCGGAGATCAAGGCCGCTGGCGGTAAGGCCGTTGCGGTCCAGGCAAACGTTGCCGACCCCGACACAATTGGCCCACTGGTGAAGACGGTGGCGAAGGAGCTCGGCCCCATTGACATCCTCGTCAACAACGCAGGTATTTACGAGTTCGGACCGATTGAAAACGTCACGCCGGACCATTTCCACAAACAGTTCAACGTAAACGTTCTGGGCTTGCTGCTGACCACACAGGCAGCACTCAAGCACTTTAATCCAAACGGCGGCAGCATCGTAAACATCAGCTCGGTGGTGGTTGATGGCGTACCCGGCGCGTCGGTTTACAGCGCAACCAAGGGCGCAGTAGATTCGATCACCGCGGCACTGGCCAAGGAACTCGGCCCGAAGAGGATACGCGTGAACTCGCTCAACCCCGGCATGATCGAGACCGAAGGCACGCATGCAGCGGGATTCATAGGCAGCGACTTCCAGAAGGTAGCTGAATCGCGCACCCCGCTGGGTCGTATTGGCCAGCCGCACGATGTTGCGACCGCCGCCGCGTTCCTGGCATCTGAAGAGTCAGGCTGGATCAACGGGCAGGCCATCTACGCTTCCGGCGGATTCACCCTCTGATTATTTATTGCCCCCAGGTCTTCGCTTGAACCTGACGCGAGAGACCTGGGGCCATTGCAAAGCTACATTTTTTAGAACGGAGAAGCGCGATGTTTCAATCCATCCTTCCATCGCTTGCCGTTGCGGCAATTGGATTAGTTGCAGCGCGTCTGAGCGACGTAGTCTTAAATCCCGCCGCTGCCGGACCCTGCGCGAAGATCGAAAAAAGCGCTGTCGTCTGGCCTTACGAAGCGACAGATCACGCGGCCGCCAGTTCTTGCCCGCCCAAATCCGCAAGACGCGGATAGATCGAAGCGCCTAAACGGCGCGCCGGGTGCGGTGCGCAGAAATATGGCGGTTGCGTAGCAGGCGTGAGTGGCCGTGGGGTCGCGGAGAGCTGTCGGACAACTGCCGGTTCCGCAGCATTCTGACAACAACAAGCGCGCAGATGCTCGCAAGAGCCAGCACGAAGACTACGACAAACGCAAGCAGATGAGTGGTCATGCTACAGTCTCCTTTCTAATCACACATTCAGGGAGACGCGACGAGTTTACCGCCATTTCGCAATGGGCGCGCAGCGGATTCCGGGCGTGTTTTGCGGAAATTTTCGCTGATCGACGTCGCAAACACGCTCTGGAATTCAAGGGCAGAGTCTGCGCGAAGATTCAGCGGATTTGTCTTTCCGCTTCCAGCAGTTGCTGTTTGCGTTCGACGCCCCAACGGTAGCCGGTGAGCGAGCCGCTGACACCGACTACGCGATGGCAGGGCACCAGCACGGCGACGCGATTGGTGGCGCACGCTCGGGCAACAGCGCGCGTCGATTTTGGATCACCCAGTTCGCGGGCAAGCTGGCTGTAGCTACGCGTTTCGCCGCGAGGAATGTTGCGCAGCGCCTGCCACACGCGCAATTGGAAAACGGTCCCGCGCAAATCCAGGGCATTGGCAAGTTTGCGGCTTTCACTCAGGTCGGTGCCCTCACGCACGCTCTGGAGCGCGGCCTGCACGAACCCAGCGAGAGAAGCGTCCGCCTGCAATTCAGCTTCAGGAAATTCCTGCCTCAGTGTGGCCTCCGCCTCGGCCTCGCTGCCGGCAAGGGCGAGCCAGCAAAGGCCGCGTTGCGTCGCCCCCACGATCATCCATCCGAATGGCGAGGACGCAACCGCGTAGCCGATGTGCTCGCCTCGCCCACCGGCAGCAAAGCGCGCGGGCGTCATGCCGAGCTGGGCGCCTTCATACGCGCGGCTGGAAGAATTGAAACCCGCGTTGTAGATTGCGTCGGTCACGGAATCTCCTTTTTTGAGCGCGGAACGCAGGCCTCCGGCACGCAACGCCCGCTGGTATTGCAACGGGCTCGCGCCCATTGCCTGCTTGAAGAGCCGCTGCACCGTGAACGGGCTGAGACCGGTGATGCGTGCAAGCTCCCTAAGCGGGACGGCGCGACCGACATGCGCTTCTAGATGCGCCCGCACCTTGGCCAGCGGTTCGGCAGCCGGACGGTCGGGCTTGCAGCGTTGACATGGGCGAAAGCCTGCTGCCCTGGCCTCCGCCACGTTGGCAAAGAACCGCACGTTCTGTCGCAACGGCCGGCGGCTCGCGCAGTCCGGGCGGCAAAAGACGCCGGTGGTCACAACGGCATAGAAGAACGGCGCACGGGCCTCACGGGCAAGCACCTGCTTCCATGCGTTCTCGGCATTGATGGTTCTGGGCGTCGCGGGAACGAATTGGGCTGTAGCGTTCATGATTCGATTCTGGCGATTTTGGGCCACGCGCACACTCCGATTCTTGCGCTCAATTCATTTTTCTCCTCCGCCCGACTCTGGCCTCATTGTCGTGCGAGGCGCTAATCCTTGCGACTCAGCAACACGGCCTCGGCCCGGGCCAGGTCTTCCTCGGTGTCCACGCCGATGGTGTCCGCCGGGGCCGGTGCAACGTAGATGTCGATCCCGTTCTCCAGCAGGCGCAGTTGTTCGAGACGCTCGACGCGTTCCAGCCACCCCGGCGGAAGGGCCGCAAACCGCTCCAGCGCAGCCTTGCGGTAAGCGTAGATCCCGAGGTGCTTCCGGTATCCAGCGAATCCCTCCGCATCGCGATCGAACGGAATCGCAGCCCGCGAAAAATACAGCGCCTTGCCGTCCTCCGCAGTCACCACCTTAACGGCATTGGGGTTCGCGATCTCGAGCGGCGGACAGCGCACGGCCAGCGTGGCCACATGCACTTCGGGCCGCTCGAACAGCGCCAGAAGCGGCGGAAAAAATGCCGGCGTCAGCGTCGGCTCGTCCCCCTGGATGTTCACGTAAATGTCAGCGTCGGTCTTGCTTGCCACCTCGCGCACCCGATCGGAACCGCTGGCGCACTCGCTAGAGGTCATCACGAAAGGAATGGCCCGCTCCACGCACGTCGCGGCTACTTCATCGGAGTCGGTGGCCACCAACACCGGGTCCATTAACCCGCTCCCGCTTGCGGCGCGCCACGCCCACTCCACCATGGGGCGCCCGGCGATGAGGCGCAAAACCTTGCGGCTCAGGCGAGTAGACCCCAGCCGCGCGGGAATCACCCCGGCGATCCTGATGGAAGTTGTCATCCTCATGAGTTTAATGGGCGGGGCGCGCACAAGCTAAATCCCGGTCCGGCGCCACGCCAGACCGGGACTCTATAGAGGGAGAAATGATCAGCTGATGAGTTGGATGCCGCGAAGAATTCCTTGGTTGCCTCGCGGTTCGATGTTCGCAGTTTTCCCCAATCGTTCAGACCGCCAGCCCTACCTCGGGTGACCGCAGGTGGTAGTTTGACCTGGTCCGCAAGCCCCCGTATCATCGATACTTGGTGGCCCCCGCCGTGCCTCCCGGCCGTGCGATCTAGAGTTTCCAGGGGCGGAGTAGCTCAGATGGTTAGAGCGATGGATTCATAACCCATAGGTCGACAGTTCGATCCTGTCCTCCGCCACACCAATTGTGTAAGTGATTGATTATATTAACTCTACATTCAAATTAACGCGTGTGCTGGCCCTACACTCTGCCCATTTGCGACTGTCAGTCGGCCGGAAACCGCAACTCTGTCCGGATTGGCGGTTACACGGGCAGAATGCACCGAAGGCGAACCAGCAGCGCATGTTTATTGAGACGCCGCATAGAATCCCTTGAATCAGTATTGGGGCGCGACGGTGATATCGAGCGCGAACTGCTGGTCCAGCCGACGCGAGATCATGGGGAGCAAGTAGCTGACAGGGCATAGCGGATCGCGTTCGATCCCTATTGAGCTGTGAGCATGCCTTTGATGGTTGAGTCAAAGACCGAGTAGGGCACAGCTCCGACAATGCGGACCCCGTCGATCTGATCGGTGGCTGTTTTTCCGATGACGAAGCTGGGTGTCCCGCTGATCCCGAGCAGGCCTGCATCCGCGGTGTCCTTCTGAATGGCGGCGACGTATCTCTTATCATCGACACAGGTTTTGAAAGACGCGATGTCGAGGTTAACCTTCTGTGCGTATTTCAAAACGGCGTCGGGGCTGAGATCGGTTGAAGTGTCCTGCATGATGGCGTCGTGCATCTCCCAGAATTTGTGCTGATCTCCGGCGCACCGCGCGGCGGTGGCGGCGCCCGGGGCGTTGGGATGGAACTCGAGAGGGAGATCACGGCTGACGAAGCGCACTTTGCCTGTATCGATGTAGTCCTTCTTGAGCTGGGCAAAGCTTTCGGACTCGAAACGGCGGCAGAATGGACACTGGTAATCGGTGAACTCGACCATAGTGACCGGAGCGTCGTCGCGGCCCATTGCATACCATCCCTGGCCGACGCTCATCTTCACCTTGTCAGAAGGCGCCGAGGCCTGCACCGCCGCCGGTTTTGGCGCAGCCACGGCAGCCTGCTGGTTCTGCAGCAGCAGGCGAATCTGTTTCAGCTCATTCAGAATTGCATCGGCCTGATCTTTGGTGATTCCGTCAGGCATATTGATGGTGACCGAGTCAGCCTTCACTGACTTGGAGGCCTTCGCCGATTTTGCCGGTTCCGCCTGCTGAGAAAACGCCGTCGCCGCCAACACGACGATTGCCGCCACCGCCAGTCCTGTCCTTCGTATTTGCATTTTCAAGAGCCCTCTGAGATTCCTTCCAACTAACCCTGTCGGTGGTCTGATCGTTATTGGCATATCCCTGCGGAGCAAAGGTTGCTGGCGCAGTTGGCGTTGCTGGTGCAGGCGACTCCAGTACCGCAGCCCGACGTGCACGCTGCTGCTCCACAAACGTTCGCGGTACCGCCCCCACCGCAGCTCTGGGGTGCCGCGCATGTTCCGCAATTCACGGTTCCGCCGCATCCATCGGGGACAAAGCCGCAGTTGTCGCCGGCAGGGCAGAACGTTGATGGAACGCAGGAGCAAGTGCCGGATCCATTGCAAGTGCCAGTGCCTCCGCAGCTGGTTCCGGCCGGGTAGTTCAGGCACGCTCCGGTTGAGTTGCAAGCGCCATTGGTACCGCATGTGGCGGGGGCCGTGACGTTGCACGCGCTAGCGCAGCCAAAACCCCCGCCGCAGGAAGCACTCTGGCAAGAGGAGTTTGATGAACATGCAGCACCCGCTGGCGAGAGCTGCGCGCCGCAAACACCAAAGCCATTACACGTCTGGCTAGAACCGCAGCTTGTGCTAGCGGGCGAATTCGAGCAGATCCCCACTGAACCGGGTACGTTGCAAGCCTGGCAGGAGTTACCGCTGCACTGGTTGGCGCAGCAGACTCCGCTTGCGCAGATTCCGCTCGAGCAGGTTGTTCCCGTGGTGCAGGCCACGCCGTTCGCGTTGAGTGGTGCACAGGTGTTCGTTACTTGAGTAAAAGCCCCGTTACTGCGGGAGTAAGAACATGAGCCGCTATAGCCCGCGGAGCACGTCCCCGTGTCGATATTGCCGCCGTTCGTTTGTGTTAGAACACAGTTGTTTGTAGTTGTTGCCGAGCACTGGGCGGCTGCAGCGGCACAGGTGTTCGTTACTTGAGTAAAAGCGTTACTGCAGGAGTAAGAACACGAGCCGCTATAGCCCGCGGAGCACGTCCCCGTGTCGGTACTGCCGCTGTTCGTTGTTGTTAGAACACAGTTGTTAGTAGTTGTTGCCGAGCACTGGGCGGCAACAGCGGCACAGGTGTTCGTTACTTGAGTAAAAGCCCCGTTACTGCAGGAGTAAGAACACGAGCCGCTATAGCCCGCGGAGCACGTTCCCGTGTCGATATTGCCGCTGTTCGTTTGTGTTAGAACACAGTTGTTTCTAGTTTGTGCTGGGCAGTTGCTGGCCGAGGCCGCAGTGCAGGCTCCGCTCGTGCAGGGCTGCCCTGTTGTGCACGCTGTGCCGCAGCTTCCGCAGTTGGTGGGGTCCGAGGTAAGGGTCTCGCAGTATGTGCCGCAAAGCGTGCCGGAGCCGCAGGTGTCGGTATCGCCCGTGGCCGTCATCTTGTACTCAACCAGCAGATTCGCGTCCGCTCCGGTATTCGACGCGCAAGTAGAGCCCGTGCGCAATTCAGACTGGAGCGTCGCGCCAACGGCAAAGGTCATCACGATGGGTCCGCTGTCAGACCAGTAGGCGCCTGGAGCCAGCACCAGGTCCTGGCCCTTGGTGCCGTCTGTGAAGCGAAACACTGCCGCGGGACACGCAGCTCCGGTTGGCGTTTTGGCCGTTGCGGCGATGCGCAAAATGGTGATGGGCTGGTCGATCGTCACCTGTCCGCCGGTCCATGTCCCACTCAGGGTGCCAGGGAAAAAGGTCGGGAAGATCATTCTGGCATTGGTGTCCGCGTCGGTGCCCGCCGGTCCCGTGGCACCCGGAATTCCCTGCGGTCCAGACAGTCCGATCGGCCCCTGTAGACCCGTTGCGCCAGTGGCTCCGGTCGGTCCAGGCGCGCCCGTCGATCCGGTGGCTCCGGTGGCGCCCGGAATTCCCTGCGGTCCAGTCAGTCCGATTGGCCCCTGTAGTCCTGTCGCGCCAGTCAACCCAATCGGTCCCTGAGGTCCAGTGGCTCCGGTTGCACCATTTGCTCCTGTCAAACCAATCGGCCCCTGAGGACCGGTCGGGCCTGCAGGACCAACAGTCCCGGTTCCGGAGCTCTGCACCTGAATCTCCAGCTCCGGCTCGTGAGATGTAACTATGCCTTCCTTGCTGTCAAAAAAGAACAGCCCTTTCGCACTGGACAGCACCAGCGCAATGCCGTTGTTGGTGGTGGGATTGTTGAGCCAGCTTTGCACTGTCGGCGTGATGTCAATGAGCAGAAAGTTGTTCAAGCTCGCGCTGGAAACAGTGATCGGACCCGCTGCAAGGGGTCCCAGCGGGGGCGGCGGCGAATTGTAGGTGAGAGTCGACTCCGCCCATGGATGGGGCGAGGACAGCTCGTAGACATTGAATTGTCCGGGGGTTCCGACGGTATCCACGAACAGCCGCAGCGTGGCCTTGGTGACTACCGACCCCGGGGCCAAACCGGAAAGATTGAAGCTGATATAAGAGTTCGAGCCTGGGCCCACTTCGACAAACCCATAGCTGCCGAAATTCGCTTTCGGAGTGTTACTGTTCGCGAACGTGTCGGGGCTGGGTGGAAGTTGCTGCGCTGCAAAACGACCAAGACGCTCGGGAGGAAAGGAGCCGAGATGTTGATTATAGGCTGTGATTTTCATCCGAAGTTTCAGCAAATTGCGTACGTCGACCGGGAAACCGGAGAGTACGGAG
>Ga0210394_10004423_pt1 | contig 16462 bp, 16 predicted proteins | sample IncBWC12MmetaG_FD_160121 | JGI IMG/M metagenome (GOLD analysis project Ga0210394, IMG submission 160121) | Forest soil microbial communities from Barre Woods Harvard Forest LTER site, Petersham, Massachusetts, United States - Inc-BW-C-12-M | ecosystem: Environmental > Terrestrial > Soil >... | reverse complement strand
GCGTGGCTCGTTGACGGAATCAATAACCAACAATCATATGACCCACGAAATCCTGGGGGTATTCCCGGCGTCCTCCAACCGCTGCCGCAATGACAATGGCTGCGATGAGTACACTTGCCATGCCCCCGATTAACATGCCTGGGCTGAGTGCGACGAAAATACGGTGGAACATCCTCCGTCGCGAAAGCTCGTCGGGCAAATAGGCGGTAACGGGGATTTATCAACATCTTTCGGGTGCTCACCTTGGGCCGCTCGAGGTCTCCAAGGTCTTCTCGAGTCGGTACAACTGATCCCGAAGCCCAGCCAGTTTCGCCTTCTCCAACCTCAACTGATCTTGGGCGTCACTTGCTTGAGTTAGGGGTGAAACTCTCGGCATTGTTTCATCGGCATCAATGCAGGTATTTGAATTCCGCATAGCAATGAACAGAAAAAGAGTTTGATTCTCGCCAAACTTTTCCCCCTGAACTTTCGTCTCTAGTCTAGCAATCCGTACAAGCGAGGGGTCCCAGTAGCTCATCACGCTTTTTGCGTGCTGCGAACCAGTGTGCTTTCTTGCCACTTATCTGGCACCGCTGTTTCGCTCACCACGCTTTCTCCGTGGTGTGCCCAACGCTCCGGGGGTCTTTCGACAGCGCGCCACGGCGCAGCTGCCTGGACATCCGGATCGAGTTCGTCTTGTTCGCCACCGTGGGAGGCCACCGTGTACTTGCTCGATCGACTTGTCAGCTATTTTCTCCGTCCCGTAATCTTCTTCATCTTCTTCGCCGCTTATTTTATTCCCTACGGATCGGCTCAAACGCCGCAGTCTGCTCTTTCCCCTGACCTCCCCTCGCTCCAATCACGCGCCGATCATGGCGACGCCGTGGCCCAATATACACTCGCCCAGATATATCTTCGCAACGATTCCTCCTCCCCGGACCACAAGTCGGTCGTTTCCCTTGCTCGTGCATCCGCTGCCCAAGGCAATGTCGACGGCGAATTCCTCCTCGGCTACCTCTATGAACACGGCCAAGGAGTCCCCAGAGATTATGCAAAGGCCGCAGAGAACTACCGTGCTGCCGCCCTGAAAGGCCATTCCAACGCCGCGAATAATCTGGCCGCACTCTATCAGCAGGGTCACGGCGTTCCCAAAAATTCCGCCCTCGCCTTCGATTGGTATCTCGCCTCTGCACAACATGGCAATCCCGTCGGACAAACCAACCTGGCTTCTGTCTACTTCACCGGGGTAGGCACTTCGCGTGACTATGCTCTGGCCGCCAAGTGGTTTCGCGCTGCTGCCGATCTCGGCTTCCCCGCCGCCCGGCACAATCTTGGCGTCTTCTATTTCAAGGGCACCGGCGTCCCAGTTGATTATTCCGAAGCTGCCCGCTGGGAACATCTCGCCGCCGAGCAAGGCGACCCCCACGCCCAAACCGACCTGGCTTACCTCTACGAAACCGGCAAAGGTGTCCCCCTCGACTATGTTGCAGCCTACACCTGGTACTCCTGCGCCATCGCAGCCGGCGACCGTAGCGGCTCCGCTCGCCGCTCCAGTCTCTCTCATCTCCTCACGCGCAAGCAGATCGACGAGGTAACCGCCATTGTTTCTGCGCAATCTTCTCAACCCCGACAGCAGCGCAATCTCCCGCAAGTAGGTGCTTTCTCCCTGCTCCAGGACCATTAACCCCGTACACGAAAGGGGCTACCAAGGGCGAAATGATGGGTTTGCCAACACGGCCAAGTCAGTCTACTTTCCGAATGGGAACCGCCCGGCGCTGGCATAGTTTTCGAATTGCCAACCGGACGGCATGGAACGTAATGCTACGGCGTCACCCGAAATCAAGCGTCCTGCAAAGCAATCCGTATGGCTTGCTCGACGGGCGGGTATGCCCCATCCGTGCGGTTGAGGAGAAAGGATTCAGTCGGCAGTAGCGGCGGCTGTGCGAGAAAGCGCGGTCGGGAGCCGTTATGCGGTTGAGCTGCATGCACCAGAAATGGATGGCACAGGTAGACGGTACCTGCCTCGCCTATCGCCAGCACTTCGCGGCGAGCAGCGGTTTTGGCAAAGTCTTTCGTAGCGGCTAGCTCTCTCGAAGATAAGCCGTAGTCCCCCGCAGCAGCGAGAATTCTTGCGACATCCAGATGCGAACCGACGCGAATGCGGGTTGGGGCGTCATTCTCGCCGACATCGGAGAAAAGGAAAAGCATCAGCAGGGCTCTTCCCTTTGAAGTCACGTTAATGCGCCAGTTCAGAAAATCGGTCGTGTCGCCGGAATCAGGAGGGAAACTGCTATCGACGTGCCAGCCCGCGTCTCCTGGATCGCGGTGTGAGGGAAACCGAATCGGGAACGTCCCGAGATCGCTTCGAGGCCGCCATCGGCCTGGACCGACAAGTTGATCGAATGCTTGGTGCAGGACTGATGTATTGGCGGCCCTGGTAAACGGCTCTTGTTCATACATACCAAGGCGGATCACCGGCTTCGTCCAGGTTGTTGGGTCGGCCTCATCGCAGCCAGTGTCCCGCCAGAGGACGGAACGGCTCTCGTCCGCAAGCTCACGCGGAAAAGCGTGTTGAATTTTCACGAATCCTTCATGGATGAACTGCCGGATTTGCGCATCGCTCAGCGCCGATGCCGTACGAGAATCAGGCGTTAGGTGATATCGGACTGCTTGTTTGTGGTCCACGGCGAGAACCCAACTCTATTCAGTATACGGTACGAAAGAGAGATTTCCGACTAGTCGCTCGCCTAGCCCTCCATTTTTTCCGATTCTGACCACTCGGAAGTCCACACGCCTGATAAGAGCTTGTCGGAGGTGGAAGCTTGATTGTTTTCATTGGGCGGAGTGTGGAATTTGAGTTCGAAGCCTAATCAGCGGTGGTTTATGGGCAACCACCGGACTCGGAAGGGAACGCCAGACGTTTTCCATCCTTAATATAGGCAGCGCAAAGGGCAATGCGTGGGGTTGCGGGTTGCACCGGCGTCAAGAATTCCTCCACTGTGGGAGGTCGCTCATGCAATTATCGGATTGGAGCCTCAAATTGTAATGTATTAGACATGGGAGGCGGGCCAAGGCCGATTTCCGGGTTCACCTTGTCAAACGAGCGTCCCGTTATGGGTTGGAACGAGCGGAATGTCAGCTGATTGCCTGTCTCAATGAAACCGGCGAGGTGAGCCGCGAGGCGGTAAGTCCCTGGCTCTAATTTGTAGTCGGATTCCTTCGAAGTTGCAGCCCAATAGTTGTCCAGCTCCACTGGGAAGGAGAAGGCGCCGCCAACGGGAAGCGGCAGAAAAAGGACTTCCTTTCCTGCATCGCTACCCAGAAGAGACCTCTTGAGTTCAAGCCAATGAGATTTTCCTTGAGGGTCAACGAGAATCAAGGAAACAGAAGTCGCGTATTGTCCCCCGTTGCGAGTCATGGTCCCCAAATTGAACAGCAGGTCTTTCTCTCCGACATTGCGCAATTCAACCTTGAAACTTGGAACCTTGGATTGCCCAGTTGCCGCCTGGTCGAGATAAATGCGCATCTGCAACCCGTGCACGGTATTGCCCCAATCGTTCGCTCTTTGCTCCTGCGCACGCGATAATCCGCCAAGAAACAGCAAAGTTGCAACGAAGATGATAGCTTTCTGGACTTTACTTGAAGGCTTCATTTTGCGAGCCCTCCACTTCTCGGATTGTCTCACCGAGGGTTGACCGCGACAAGACCTGACTAACTCCCGATAAATGCTAGCATTTAACAGGCATGTCACCAATTCAAGGAGTTGTTCGTCTCCGCATAAGCTTGGTCGGTTGTATCGTAGAATGCGTTGGACTGGTACGAAGGGCTCGCTAGGAGGCTCCAAGCATGGCGCACGAGTTCAACGTAACTGAGCGGTGCTGGTGATGTCTCGAGTGATGATAGTTCAGCCGCCTCGCATCGCTGTGTGGCTCGTTGGTCTATTCATCGTGGAAGAGGAAACAGGCATGCAACAGCAGATTCTCGACGACAGATTCTCTGACATGGCGTCAAGGTGCGGAACAGGTCGCGCCCGTCGCTGGTATTGGAGCCAGAGCGTGAAAACAATCGCAGGTCTCGTTGGCAGAGGATTTCGAACCGCGCCGTGGTTGATCGTCATTACCACCGCTAGCGGTGCTTTCCTGCTGCAGTTTGCTACTGGCAATCTTCAGCGAGTGATTATGGAATTTATTTCCCTTCTCAACCACCATGTGACGCCCTACTACGATTCCAAGCACGCGGCCAGTCACTCATTCTGGATGTACTACACCGTTTATGTGGGGAGTCTCCTCATATCGCTAATCATCGGTTCTTTTGTTGCGATGGTTGCTAAACGTAGGGAAATGATAGCCACGATAACCCTGAGCCTTGTATCTCTGATAATGACCGTGACAATCTTCTGGGAATCGGTTGCTATGCATTACGCTGTCGATCCAGCCCTTTTCCCGAGAATCATTATCGAGGAATTGAGCGCCTCGTTCCTGATTGTCATTGGCGGAATCATCGTCCGTGAGCTCAGGTCGGCTGCAGCTCGGGGTCTTTCCGATGCATGACTGGTGTCGCCCCACATTGCCCAACGGTGCACGAGGAAGCGCACCGGCAAACCTTCCAATTCCAAAACGTTCGTTCTCAGTTCCTCGGCAATCACAAGCCGCTTGGGGCTGCGCCTGGTGGCTCTGCCGCTTTGCGGTGGTCGTCGGCATCGCCAACGCTAGTCTGCACCTGCTCAGCTCAGCCTACTATCATCGCTGGATGCCCGGTGTGTTCAGCTCCCCCATTCTCCTCGTCTCCGCCCTCTTCCTGTTCGCCGCTGCGCGTCACTGGAAACCCGTGGCCGGTTCATCTCCCCTCGTGGGAACCTCTTAGCTACGTTGCTCATGGCCACGAAAAAAAGATGAAAAATTGATGAAACTTGGGGAAACTCGCCCATGCCAGTACTCGTCTAACCGTCAAAGTGAGTTAAGAATAGCTTCGTCGTCGCGGACTGCCGCCCTGTCGGTTGCGACTATTTGCGTTTGATCTCCCAGGAGGGCACGTGAAATCTGCCGCCTCGCTCTTTTGTGCCATACCCAATTCCCGTGTTTCCAAGTCCTTACTAGCCATCAGCGCGACGTTAATGGCTGCGTTCGCAACAAGTTGTGGCATGAACATGTCCAGCATTCCTCCGACGCCGCAAAACACGTCGGTTACGGTCATGGCTTCCAGCACGGCCAACGATCAGATCTCGCAAATGAACGTCACGTTCAACAACCTCACGTTGACCAGCCAATCCGGAAGGACCGTCAGTGTGTTCACGACGCCGCAACAGGCCGAATTCATCCACGTGAACGGTTCCGCCGAGCCTCTGCTAACGGTAAGCGTCCCGCAAGACACGTACACCGCGGCGTCGGCCATGGTTCAGTCCGCTCAAGTCACGTGCGTTATGCTGCAACAGAACGGCGGGCTGCTGACGGATGAATTTCAGTCGAATGTTGCGCCAGTCGCAACGCTGTCCTTGCCTGCGCCCATCCGCGTCACGGGAACTGCGATGGGGCTACTGTTGAACCTCCAAGTCGCGCAATCCGTGATGCCGGCGAATTGTCCTCTCACGTCTGCGAATCCGACGGTAAACACGGCCTTCACCGTTACGCCCGTTACGCTGGCCTCGTCGTCGACAAATCTGCAAAACGGCAAAATGAGCAGTCTGGTCGGACAGATTTCTGCAGTGAACGCCGTGACCAACAACTTTACGGTTGGAGCCGCCGATGGCGCGACGTGGGCTGTCGTGTCCGACACCAACACTATCTACCAAGGCGTCGCGGCGTTTTCCACGCTCGCCGCCGGTATGCCGGTAGATATGGATCTTGCCATTCAACCGAATGGCTCCCTACTGGCCACCCGGGTTTCCGTGTCGGATGCGAACCCCGCGAACTTGACTGACGTGAACGGTCCAGTCATGCAGGTTGCCGCTTCTGTGCCGGCCCTGTTTACCTTCGGCCGGGAAGTGCAAGGCTTTTTGTTTCCTGGGGACCGTATTCTCGGCGCCGTCGCTTTCAGCTTCAATAACAGCGTGGCTCAAATCTCGCCCCGCTTAACCAACCTCCAGAGTCTTCCATTCGCCCCTGTTTTCACTACTGCCAACATGGTCCCGGGCCAGAATGTTTCGTTTAGTGCTCACGCTCTCACGGAACAAGGCGGTCCCACTTATATTCCAGCCACAACGATCACGCTTATGCCGCAAACGATCAACGGCATCGTCACCGCCAGCGGCAGCGAAGGCACCTTTACGACCTACACGATCTCGCTCGCCCCCTACGACTTGATCCCCAATCTCGCGGTTCAGCCCGGCCAGACCAACCTGCTCACGAACCCCAGCACCGTCGTCGTCTACGTGGACTCCAGCACGCAACTGCTCAACACCAAGCAACTGGCGGTCGGCTCGGTCGGCCGCTTCAACGGCCTGCTGTTCAACGACAACGGCACGCTGCGCATGGATGTCGCCCAGGTCAACGACGGCGTAACCCAATAGCCACCCCAATTGATGGGCTTGTGAAAGTTTCGCATCACGGGAGGTGCGTGCGCTCTCTCGCCCTCCTGTCTGGCCCTGTTACACCACGGCCCTACATGTGCGCGCCCTCGTGGGATTTGGCGCGCCTTCACGGGCTCACAGAAAACGATTCACCGGCCAATGGCTTGGAAATCGAAGCTGAGGCGGAGACCCAAACAAAACCGTCCTGAGTTTTTTTTATTTCTGTTGGCACTCTGAATATTCACAGGTCCTATTCCATTTGACAAATCATCCAACCAATAGCGGCACTCTAGTTCCGACGATGGCTGAGAACCTCACGACAATCTTGAGCGTTTCGGAGGAGAAGGTCATAACCCTTCAATCGGCACGGACAGGCCAGGCATTCACCTCTTTTGTTGCCAGACTCAAGCTGGCGCAAACTGCTTGGGCTTTGCAGTTCGCCTCGGGAATGGCATCTGGTTGCGCGGAATGGTGATCCAAAGTCACTGCTGGTCGTTGGCTCCTGTCGTTTCGCGGCAGAGTCCATTTCTTGGTCCATCCGTGGTCCGATAATTGTTCCTTAGGGTTCCGAACCGTGACTTTGGGAGCCATCCGTGTCGCGTAGTTTCAAGTAGTTATCAATTGACTATGCCTGTCACGGCAGAGGTCGCGAGTTCGAGTCTCGTCGTCCCCGCCATTCTTTTCAAACCAGTTAGGCGGCTTTCATTGAAACCATCAAGGGCACAAAAAGGACACGCTTCGCGCCCTTTTTGTGCCCCTTTTCAGCGACCCGCAGTTTCCTATCCAGCAACGAGTGCCCCTGTCTGTGGAAGCAATCATGGTATTCCGGCCCTTCTCTCCTGAGAATTGGGCCGAGTTCTCACTATCGTTTTGGCAGGCACGGTTTTTTTCGCTCGATTCCGGTTTCTGTCTTGAATCCACATTAATAAAAAATAATGTGCGGAAGGCGAGGCGAGAATTATAGAGGAAATATAACCCCCATCCGCTCAAACATTTCGAGATTTTCGCGAGGCAATGTAACCCATATTATACTTTGAGGCCTAGCTATCTAATTCGGGTAACTGTGCAATATCGAACAGTCACCGCATTGTGAGCGCTTTACGATTATTCACATTTCGAGGAATGGGAGTGACAACCGCTGAACTCGAAATAGCGACTCCGAGGGACTTAAACTGTCAGGAAAGGAACTGCATCCTATGTCCACCCCGAATCGACGCCTTGTTGTCGCTTGGGTCACTGCGCTGTTATGCCTGTGTGTCCCCTTACTTTTATGGGCTTTCCCCAGCAATCCGCCTCTAGGCAATACAAGTGCGCCGGGCGAGGGAAACTGCAGCAGTTGCCACGGCGGAGGGGCCGGCGGGGGCAATGTGCGGCTCGCCTTTTCAGGGGGCGGATCATCCTATACTCCTGGCACTGCGCAGACGATCACCATCACTACATCGGACCCAAATGGTTCTTCGGCTTTCGGGTTCGAGATGACGGCGCTTGAGGGCAGCACGGCGATAACTCCTGGCACGTTTGCGTCGGCCAGCAGCAATGTCAGTGCTCCGGCGACTTCCGGCACCAAGATCTACGAGCGACAGTTTTCCGCCACTTCGAACACGTTTTCGGTGAACTGGACGCCGCCGGCCACTAGTGTGTATAGCGGACCAGTAATCTTCTATGTAGCAAGCTTGGCCGGAAACGGAACGCAGCGCGCCGCCGACTCCCTCTATCAGACAACGGCTACGCTAACGGCCGCCGGAAGTGGGACAACGCTTTCAGCGAATCCCACTTCGTTAAGCTTCAGCTCTGCGCAAAATGGCCCAGTTCCTGCCGCCCAAACCATTTCTCTAACGAGCAGCGGAGCTGCGCTGAGCTACACGGTTACATCCTCCACAACTTCCGGAGGAACTTGGCTCTCCGCTACTCCGGCCAGCAGCACAAGCCCCGGTACGGAAACTGTCTCGGTGAATCCGACCGGCCTCGCACCGGGCACGTACCACGGCACAGTCACGTTCGCGTCCAGTGGAGCGTCGAACAGTCCGCTCAGCGTTCCGGTGACACTCGTCGTGGCCGCGACACCGAACCTCACGCTTGCGCCAAGCGCGCTGACCTTCGCGTCCCAGATTGGTGGCACCGCACCCGCGGCACAAAGCTTCTCCGTTGGGAGCACCAGCACAGTGTTGAGCTACACCGTGACTACCTCCACCACTTCCGGGGGCAACTGGCTATCGGCAACTCCTGCCAGCGGCACTACAGGCACAGGAACCGAAACGGTCGCCGTGAATACCACAGGCCTCGCCATCGGTACCTACACCGGAACAGTAACTGTCGCTTCCACGGCCGCAGGTAACAGTCCGCAAATCGTCGCCGTCACATTAAATGTTACCTCGGGACCCGCCCTCACCGTGACGCCAAACTCTCTGACCTTCAACTTCCAGATCGGAGGCGTTGCACTTGCAGCACAAACCTTCTCCGTGGGCAGCACTGGCGCAGCGTTGAGCTACACCGCGACTACCTCCACCACTTCGGGCGGCAACTGGCTGTCAGCGACACCCACAAGTAGCACCACGCCACGAGCCGAAATGGTTTCCGTGAACACGACCGGTCTTGCCGCGGGCACTTATTCGGGACGTGTGAGCATCGCCTCGGCGGCTGCGGGCAACAGTCCGCAAACGGTGGCCGTCACACTGAACATTACGGCAGTTCCAACGTTCTCGCTGTCGGGTAGTGTTTCTGCGAACGGTGCGGGGGCTACCGTGAGCCTTACTGGCGCCGCTTCCGCTACGACCACCGCAGATGCTGCGGGCAATTATAGTTTCACTAGCCTCGCCCCCAGCACCTATACAGTTACGCCGACGCTCACGGGATTTTCGTTCTCTCCCGCGACCCTGTCGGAGACGATCAGCAACACCAACCTGACCGGGATCAATTTCACTGCGAGTGCTGTGCCACCCAGCACAACGCTCGTCGCCACTCCCAGTTCCCTCAGTTTCCAGTCTTCGGGAGGAGGAGACGATGGCGGCGGTCGTGTCGCCCCGCAAACTATTCATCTGACCTCCAGCAATCAATCGGCGGTGTCGTTCACAACAGCGGCCTTGACGTCCACGGGCTCGACGAGCACGGGCGGCTGCAACTGGCTGACCGTGACTCCAGCTTCCGGCTCGGCGCCTGCGAGTGCGACGGTTTCCGTACGCAGTTCCGGCCTTCCCAATGGAACCTACTCGGGCGAGATCCTCTTCAGTTCCAGCGGAGCGGCGAACAACCCGCTGACCGTGGACGTGTCGTTTGTGGTCACGAACCATGCATCCGGTGACGATGCGGAAGAGGGCGGTGGAGGTAGTTTTGGCACTTGTAATCTGTGGACAACGCCAGCCGGCACGCAGCAAGGCACTCGATTCAGCACTTTGAATCAAATCAACAGCAACAATGTTGCTCAACTGACCGAGGAGTTCCATTTCGCAACTGGCGTGCTCGCTGGACATCAGGGAGCGCCGCTAGTAGTCGGCAACACCATGTACGTCGTGGGACCGTTCCCCAATCAGCTGTTCGCCCTGGACCTGGCTCACCCGGGCACAACCAAGTGGATTTACAGTCCTAACCCAAGCGAGTATGCCAAGGGCCAGGCGTGCTGCGACATCATCAATCGTGGAGCTGTTTTCGCAAACGGCAAGATCCTCTACAACACGCTGGACAACACGGTTGTTGCCGTGGACGCCGCCACTGGGAGCGAAGTATGGCGTACCAGCATGGGCGACGTGCATACGGGACAAACGATGACAATGGGTCCGATCGTTGTCGGCGACAAGGTGTTTGTCGGCAACGCCGGCGCCGAATTGGGCATAAGAGGTTGGGTGGCTGCACTGAATGTCAACACTGGCGCCAAAGTGTGGCAGGCCTACAGTACCGGACCGGATTCCGATGTGTTGATTGGGTCCAGGTTCAAGCCCTTCTACTCGAAAGACCAAGGGACAAACCTGGGAATGACCACGTGGCCCGGCACACTATGGCAGCAGGGGGGTGGCACGGTCTGGGCGTATTTGACCTACGACCCCGAACTCAACCTGCTGTTTGAAGGCACTTCCAATCCAGGGACGTGGAACCCGGACATCCGTCCCGGAGACAACAAGTGGGGTTCCACCATCTTCGCGCGCGACCCCAACACCGGCGAAGCCATTTGGGCCTACCAGATGACCCCGCACGACGAGTGGGATTTTGACAGCGTGAATGAAGACATTGCCGTCGATCTACCCATCCAAGGCACCATGCGCCAACTGCTGGTGCATTTCAACAAGAACGGATTCGCCTACACGTTCGACCGCTTGACCGGCCAGATTCTAGTTGCAAAACCCTTCGCGCCAGAGAACTGGGCCGACCATATCGACCTTACCACCGGACTACCCGCGGTCAATGCGTCGAAGACCGTGCATACCGGACAAGTTACAAAAGATATTTGTCCTGCGCCTCCAGGTGGAAAAGACATGGAGCCGGCGGCCTTCTCGCCGCTCACCCGCCTGTTCTACATTCCGTCGATCAACATCTGCGTGGACAACGAACCACTCGAAGTCAACTTCATCGAGGGCACGCCGTTTGTGGGCGCGATGCCGACGATGTATGCGGGTCCTGGCGGCAACCGCGGAGCGTTCATTGCATGGGATGCTGTGAATGGACGACAGGCGTGGAGCATAACAGAAAACTTCCCGCTTTATGGCGGCGCACTGGCTACAGCCGGAAACGTTGTCTTCTACGGCACGATGGACAGGTGGTTGAAAGCCGTCGACGCGACCACCGGCCAGGTGCTGTTCAAGACGCAATTACCGTCGGGAATCATCGGAAATCCGATCACCTTTATCGGGCCGGACGGCAAGCAGAGAGTGGCCATCTATTCGGGAGTCGGTGGATACGTGGGGGCCATCGTTTCCGCCCCGTTGGCCCCAGACGATCCCTATGCGGCCTTCGGGATCACCGGCGCGACTGCCGACCTTCCACAGGTTACCGGGCCGGGGGGAACCGTGCATGTTTTCAAACTTCCTTAGCCGGATGGTCTTGACGGGAATCGCAGCAGCCGCGACCGTGATGTCGGTCGCGGCCGCTGCCGAACTGCGCGTATGCGCTGACCCCAACAATCTTCCGTTCTCGAACGACCAAAGAGAAGGTTTCGAGAACAGGATTGCAGAGATTATCGCCAGCGACCTCAACCTTACCGTGAGCTACAGCTGGCTCGCGCAGCGAGGCAGCTTCCTCCGCAAGAGCTTGACGGCGGGCAAATGCGATGTAGTCCTGACCGTCCCCAGTGCCTATGACGGTAGCGTCTCACTGACGAAACCGTACTACGCGTCCACCTACGTATTCGTTTACGCCAAGAGCAGGGAGTTCGAGCTCCGCTCGTTTGATGACCCTGTTCTGCGCAAGCTCAAAATTGGTATACATGCGTTTGGCGAGGAAGGCTCGTCGCCCGCAGCGATTGCCCTTGGAAACCGGGGAATCGTCGGTCGGATCGTTGGTTTCTCGCCGCTCAATTCTGGCGAAAGCCCATCGTCGAAAATCATTGATGCGGTGGCCTTGGGCGAGATTGACGTGGCCATCGTTTGGGGCCCACTTGCAGGCTATTTCGCCAAAAGTGAGCCCGTGAAACTAGAAGTCGTGCCCGTCAGCCCCACTAGCAGGTCTCTTCCTTTTGTGTTTCAGATTTCTATCGCGGTGAGGCGTGGCGACAGTGAGTTGAAACGCAAGTTGGAAGAGGTTCTGGACCGAAAGCACAGCGACATCATGATGGTTCTGAAAGATTACGGTGTTCCGCTCGTCGATGATGAGCACTCGTCGACGAAGAACATTACAGGAAAGGACAAAAAAGATGCGGATTAAAGTGATGTTCGTTCGAACAGCCGCGGGTCTCGGCCTGATCGCGGGCCTGCTGCTGTCGGCTAGATCGGCATTGACACTAGGCCCGGCCGGAGAAGGGCGGCGAGTCTATCTCAAGCAAAACTGCTACGGCTGCCACGGTGGCCGTGGCGGCGGGGGCATGGGGCCAAATTTCCGGGGTGCTGCACCGGATCAGGCGACAGTGGCAGCTGCGGTGCAAGGACTGCCCGGTGGAATGCCCGCCTATCCCGGTCTGACGGCCACGGACATACAAAATCTTACAGCTTACCTTCAGTCGCTTCGGACGAGTGCCGAGCCGACCTTTACGCGTTGGTGGCAAGCGGTACCCACGCAATAGATTAAATGGGCGTACCCAAGGCAACAGGACTCTCACGCGATGCTCGCTACAGGGTATTGCAAAGTCAGGGAGAATTCGCATCTTAAGGGAGATTGCTCTCCGCTGGGGGTTTTTGGAAAACCTCGAATCGTCCTCGCACCACGAAGAGTCGGTTGATCGTCTTAACGTATGCCTCGCGCGGTTGGTAGCTCTTGGGGCTGGACGTCGTTAAAATAGTCAAATCGTCCACTCCGACTCACCCGTTGGAAATCACAAAGTGGGCCGCACCCGGGCTTGCCGCACGGATAAAGTCTTTCCAAACTCGTCGTCTGCTTCCGCTTGTGCGTCCAAGTGCGTCCAAAACTCAGTGTTTTACGGGTCAATTTCGGGGGTGGAAGCCAGTAAAGCCAACTGCGTCCCCAACTCGGTGGGGATTCCGATGAAGCCGATCAGCATTCCGCTGTGATGCCGATCAATGTTCCGGGATGATCCGATCAGTCCTCGGAGCGAAGCGACGCTGGTTTTTGCATTTTGTTGAAAGTGATCGCGATCGTCAAGCTTGTTGTTGTTGAAGCTGTGGGAAAGTGGAAATCGCTCCTGCGATTTCCAAGGGCGCTTTTCGCCCGTCTTTTCCACAGCTTTTGGCCCGCCGATTCATTCACTTTTCCTCCTTCACTCCTTTCTGTTTCCGTATCGAATCCCCGCGCATCTCGATGCGATGCGCGTTGTGCACCATTCGGTCGAGGATTCCGTCTGCCAGTGTGGGATCTCCGATCTGTTCGTGCCAGCGAGACACTGGCAACTGCGAAGTTAGGATCATCGAGCGCGTCTGGTAGCGATCCTCGGCGATCTCCCAAAAGTCTCTTCTCTCCGCTTCCGACATCGGAGCCATGACCCAGTCATCGATGACCAGAACATCGATGCGGTTCAGACGTCTCAATAGTTGTCGTAGACTGCCATCGGCGCGTGCCAGGCTCAGATCCCGGAACAGCGTCGCGGCCCTCGTGTAGTACACCCGATAGCCATCCCGGCAAGCTTTCTGCGCCAGTGCCGAAGCCACATAACTCTTGCCCACACCGGTCGGACCCAGCACGAAGATGTGTTCGTGGTTGGCTACCCAGCTAGACTCTTGGGCCAACCCACGGATCACGCCTCGGTGCAGTCCTCGCTCCGAACGATAGTCGATGTTCTCGACGCAGGCAGCCCGTAAGCGAGCAGCAAGGACTCGTCTGGTGAGAGCCTGGTTCTCACGCCAGTTCCACTGCTGATCGACGAGCAGTGCCAGACGGTCGAGGAAGTTTAACTCCCGCGTCGCTTCGTCCTGTTCCTGATGCTCCAGTGCTTCGACCATTCCCTGAAGCTTGAGGGCATGGAGTTTTTCTTTCATTGGTTGTTGCAACATGATCATCTCTCCTTTTTACTCGAAGTACTCAGCGCCACGAATGTTGTCATGCGATGGCGGAAGGGGTGGCGGTGGCGGTTCTGTGAGTGGTTGTTGATCGAGCGAATTCTTCAGGATCGATTTCACGCTCTTGTAGCGGCAAGCACCGGTCCGTATGGCTCGATCGGCAGCCGCTTCCATCCTGGTCGGGGAATACTGCTCGGCCAGTCGGATGATCCCGAGGCAGGATCGATACCCCATCTCCGGATGCGGTTTCTCGGCGAGGATCCGTTCAAATAACTTGGCCGTATGCGGTCCAATTTGTTCGGCCCAGTTCACCATGCGTGAGGGCGTCCACTCGAGATGCGCTTGGTGGCTCTTCGGTCGGTGTTCTCTCTGCGTGAACACCTGTTCTCGTCCATGACCACGGACGTGCGAGGCTACCCGCTGTCCCTTGTGAAAGATCTCGATGGTCGTCGGTGTTGCTCGAACTTCCACGCGTTCTTGCACCAGTGTGTAGGGCACGCTGTAGAGGTTGGCGTCGAAGGCGATGTGGTAGTCGATGTTGACTCGGGCGTAGGACCACTGGCTCATGTCGAACGGCTCGGCGGGCAACGGTCGCAAAGCATTGCGTTCGACCGCTGCGAACACACTGGCACGCGATCCTTCGCGCTTCCGGAACGGTCGGTGGTTCAGCCGCTCGAGCAGTTCGTGAATCGCATTGTTCAGATCCGCCAACCGAAAAAACTTCTGGTGGCGTAGGGCGGCAAGGATCCAGCGTTCGACAACTTGCACACCAACTTCGACCTTGGCCTTGTCTTTCGGATGATGGGGGCGCGCCGGCACAACTCCCACGCTGTAGTGCATGGCAAACTCTTGGTAGGTGGGGTTGAGATCCGGATCGTAGCGGCAGGCACGGCTCACTCCCGCCCGCAGATTATCCGGACGAGGAGTCTGGGCACTCCAGAAAAGTATTCAAAAGCATGCATGTGAGCGCTGATCCAGGCGCTCAGCTGTTGGTCCCGAGTGGCTTCGGCATACGTGTAGGAACTCGCGCCCAACACCATCACGAACAACGACGCTGGCCAGATTTCGCCGGTAACCGGATCGTGCATCGGAATCGTTGCACCGGCCCAGTCCACGAATCCCTTCTCGCCGGGCTGGTGTACCTGGCGAAGAACTACATCCTGCTTCCTACGCCAACGTTGGTAGAGCTCGCAGAAGCGACTGTAGCCGTATCCTTCCGGATGAATCTGCCGGTACTCTTCCCAAGCCAGCTGCAACGTCAGATGGCGATGCTGCTGCAACTGCGAATGCAAGGCGGGAAAATCCGGAAGGACTTGTTCGGGGAGTCGTTTTACCACCTGCCGCTCTCCGAACAAGGCCTGCTCGACACGCTGCTCGTCCCACTCCTCTCCGAGCGGCCACACCACACCGGCTGCGGCGGCCCTGTTGAGGTAGTCATGAACGGTGCTCTGGCTAATCGAACAAGCGCGGGCTATGGCCCGTTGCCCCAGCCCCAGCTCGAAGCGGAGGCGGAGGACTTCTCTGATCTTACGCATGGAACATCTCCTGGTTGGCAACTCTGTCTCTCCCGTAATTCAAATAGGAGAAACAGCTTGCCTACTGTGATGTCCAGCGTCACCTCGCCCTGTGGAAAACATTCCGGGGCATCGCGATCACCGTTCCGGGTATCGCGATCACCATCCGACGATCATGATCAACTGATCGGGATCATCCCGGAACGAGTGATCGCCATCATCCCGGAATCATGATCGCGATCACCCCGGAACCGGCGATCGGCATGTCCCGGAACACTGATCGGCATGGTCCGGAATCCCCAACTCGGTTCGCCCGGAATCAGAGAAACCGTGTTCCGGGTCGGAGGGGTTCACGGCTTTCGAAATTGAGAAGCGATATGACGCGGCGGGTGTCGTGATACCGCAAGAGCAAGCCCAACGCAAGAAGGAAGCCCTTGCCGAGTGCGTCGAGAAGCTGTCGCGGGTGCGCATCCTCCAAGCCATCCGCAAGAAGCTCCGAGGCTCTCCCTCGGCCAGACTTGGAGATGGTAGCCCTCGACTATTTCCGGCGTTTGGGCCACTACAATCACCGGCGTCTTGCCAAGCTCTACGCATAAGAAGAAAAGAAGAGTAAAACCTCATGGGGCGCTGAGACCGTGGGCCACGAAAAGATTGCGATGGCCGCAGTGCAAGCCCAACGGTTATCGGAGTGCGACGTCTACGCTGTTGGGGGCACGCTTCTGCTCTGGTTCAGTTGTGCCGTCCTTCTGGTGTATCTCCCGAATGTCGCCTGGTACGCGTATCGCGTAAAGACTACCCCGGACGTAGGGTGGAGTTGGGAAGTTCTATATCCGCTAATTTCTTTGTTCGGTTTGGGGATTTGGTGGCTGATTCTA
>Ga0210394_10004422_pt1 | contig 16465 bp, 14 predicted proteins | sample IncBWC12MmetaG_FD_160121 | JGI IMG/M metagenome (GOLD analysis project Ga0210394, IMG submission 160121) | Forest soil microbial communities from Barre Woods Harvard Forest LTER site, Petersham, Massachusetts, United States - Inc-BW-C-12-M | ecosystem: Environmental > Terrestrial > Soil >... | reverse complement strand
GACGACGGCAACCCTCGACAGCGCCACCATCAGCGCCGCGCCCGCGGCTACCGGGTCGTCAAGAGGGTCAGCCGGCGCCACCACGACCCCCGGCAGCGGCGGGAACACCAGTAGCCTGCCCCAACTGGTCACCCAGATCCTGGCTGCCCAGAAGCAGGTCGTGACGGCACAGAAGGCGGTGGACACCGCGCAAGCAAGGATCGACGCCGCCCAGCGGGTGGTGGACGCCGACGTAACCCAGAACATCACGTTCCGCAACGCCCAGCAGGCAGACTGCGCAACCTCGGTCACCCCGAGCGGCGCGCCGACGCCGTCCCCGACCGGCAGCGGCAGCAACTCGTCGGCGGCATGCATGAGCGCGATGGCGGACTACCAGAGCTTCGCAGACACGCTCTCGACCGACATGACCGGACTGGACACGGCGATCGGCGCCCAGGACGGCGACATCAAGGCCCTCGACACCGCGATCAGCTCACTCGACCGGCTCGTCACCAAGCTGCAATCAGCCGCCGGCGGCGCTGGTACCACCGGTGGCTCCGGCGGCGGTTCGGGCAGTACGGGCAGCAGCTCGGGCCGCACTACCAGCGGCAGCGGCACCGGTAGCACCTCGACCAGCCGCACGGGCAGCGGCAGCGGCAGCGGCAGCGGCAGCGGCAGTACCGGATCAGGTCAGTCGCAGTCAGGTCAGTCGCAGGGTAATCAGGCCAGCACCGACACGCCCGCCAGCGCGAGCCAGCTTGCCGCTGACCAGGCCGAGATCGACGCCGCGCAGGCACAACTGGCACTCGCCCAGCAGAACCTCGCCGCCGCGACGCTGACCAGCCCCATCAGCGGCGTCGTGGGCGCCGTCGGGCTGACCGCCGGCTCGAACTCCGGCGCAAAGAGCATCACCATTCTGGGTACCGGGGTGGAGCAGGTCGACACCGCCGTCCCGCTCAGCGAGATCAGCCTGGTCAAGGCCGGCGAGTCGGTCAGCGTCATGGCGGATGGGCAGGCCAGCAGCCTGCACGGCACCGTCACCTCCATTGCCCTGCTCAGCACGACCACGGGCTCGAGCGTCACCTTCCCGGTCACCGTGGCCCTCGATGCGGGCAGCCCGCACCTGTTCGACGGTTCGGGCGCCGACGTCGCGATCACCACCGGGACGGCCGCGAACGCGATCACCGTGCCCAACTCGGCCATCCACACCGGGTTCGGCACCAGCCATACGGTGACCGTGGTCAAGGACGGGAAGGCAAGCACGGTGCAGGTCACGCTCGGCGTTGCCGGCACCGACCTCACTCAGGTCGAGACCGGCCTGAAGGCCGGCCAGCAGGTCGAGATCGCGGACCCGTCGGTACCGCTGCCGAGCAGTGCCAGCAGCGCTAGCACCAGCACGGTCACCGGCCGATTCGCCGGCTTCACCGGCGGGGCAGCTGGATTCGCCAGGACCGCAACGGGCGGCTGAGCGTCACCCGGCTGGGATCCGGTCAGCTCCTCGCGCGGGCACGCCGGTAGAGCTCATCGACCGCGAGCATGGCCTCCTCGACGCCGACCGAGGGCGGGAAGGTCGTCGTGGTCTTGCGCAGGCGATCGAGTTCCTCCGGCTCGCCGAGCAGCGAGACCAGGGCCTCGACCATCTCCGCGGCGTTCACGACCAGCACCCCCTCGGTGCCGTCGACGATGAAATCCGACAGCCCGTTGCCGCGGTAGCCCACGACCGGCAGGCCAGCGGCACGGGCCTCCAGCGCGGCCATCCCGAAGGACTCCTGACGCGAGGACGCGATGAACAAGTCGGATTCGTGTAGCAGCGCCCTGATCTCGACCGGGTCACGATGGCCGAGCAGAGTCACCCAGTCGGCCAGGCCGAGCCGGTCCAGCTGCCGCTGCAGGTCGTGCCGGCGAGGCCCCTCGCCCACGACGCTGACCGTGACTTTCGTGTCTGCCGCGAGGCGCGGGCGGACCTGGGCAAGCACATCGATGAACTCGTCGACGTGCTTGCGCTTCTTGAGCCGGCCGACCAGCACGAGCCGGATCTCCCCCGAGCCGGTCTCGCGGATCGGCTCCTTCGGTTGCCACCATTTCGTGTCGACCAGGTTCGGCACGACCGACACCTGCCCGACGCGGGGCATCGTGCGGCGTACGTGCCCCGCGGCCACGCCGCTGACCCCGGACCAGACCGCTCTCATGCGCCCCCAGCCGAACGGCAGGGTCGCGATACGGGTGGCGATGGCTACCTTCCACCACAACGAGTGGACGGTCACCGCGACCGGAATCCCCCGCCGGCTCGCGGCCCGCGTCACGTAGATCGCGAGCGGCGAGACAACCGTGAGGTGAGCGTGCAGTACGTCGATGGGCCGGCCGTCCAGTACCTCCGCGACCATCCGGTAGTTGCGCCACGGGAAGGCCACCGTGAGCCAGCGCCCACTGGCAGCGCGAGCGACGTCGAGGTCGAGGTCGGCCGGTTCCGCGACCGCGGTGATCACCGTGACGTCGTGCCCCCGGTCGCGCTGCAGGTGCGCCAATCCCTCGACCTGACGCTCGATTCCGCCGACGTCAGGCGCGAACGAGTCAGCTACGTGAACGATCCTCACGTCATTACCAGCTCATACGGCACGCTCAGATGCTGCCATACGCCCCGGATCGATACAGCTGGCTCTCAGGGTATTTCCAAAATTCGGGCAGCGAGTTACCCGTCGGCGCCGGCAGCGTGCGGCGGGTGGCGCACCGAGCCGTCCCGCGTCCTTTCTGGATCCACCCCGGCGGGTTGGCTCCTGCGCGCCAGTTGGATGACGGCGATTCCGAGCACTACCAGCAACGCGACCAGCCCGAGTCCGGACAGCGGTCCGTGCCGGATGCGCTCGTCGTAGACGATCACGCCGATCGCGATGCTCAGCAGCGGGTCGACGGTGGAGATCGCGGGCAGGCTCGCCGTGAGCGGGCCTGCCTGGAATGCGATCTGATTCAGCAGCAGGCCGGCCCCGCCGAGCACGACGACGGTGTAAAGCTGCCAGCTCACCACGAGCTGGCCCGGATGGGCCACGGCGATGTCGCTCAGGGACTTGAGCAGCGCCGCGGTCGCGGCATAGATCGCCCCGACCGCCACCCCGAGCGCCGCAGCCGCGCGCTGCCGCGACCGCTGCTGCCGGCCCACCGCCACCGATCCGACGGCCAGCGCGAATCCCGTGACGCCGACAGCAATCGCGGGCAGGCGGTCCGCGGTAGCCGGGAGGACGGACTGATCAGCGGTGCCGCCGAGTACCAGGAAGCCGACCAGTGCGCCGACCAGCACCACCGCCCAGCCGACCTCGTGGCCGCTGATCCGGTCGTGGTGGCGTTGGCGCAGCAGCAGCGCGAACAGCAGGCCACTGATCAGCAACGGCTGCACCACGGCGAGCGGGCCCAGGTGCAGCGCGATGATCTGCAGGCTGAGCCCGATGACGTCCGCGACCGCACCGCCGAGCCAGAGCGGGTGCGAGAGCGTGGCGGTGATCAGCCTGCGGACCGCGGTCGGATGCAGATCCTGCGCGTTGGGCACCTGGCTCGCGCTGCGATGCTTGAAGTCGGAGGAGATGGCGAACACGAGCGCGGATCCGAGTCCGAGCGGGATGTACGTCCAGCTGTGCACCTGCCCGGCCCCCTCGTCTCGTGTGTTTCGGTCGACTGCGACGGTATCGGTTGCCGCCGCGATTTCAGTGCCCACTCGCCCGGGTCGAGTATGCGTCTGTGTGCTCGCGCCGATGCTGGCATCCTGGGCCGGTGAGCTTCACCCTGGTCGCCCTGCACGCCCATCCCGACGACGAGGCGCTGCTCACCGGCGGCACGATCGCCCGTGCCGTCGCCGAGGGGCACCGAGTCGTGCTCGTGGTCGCGACCGCCGGGGAAGCCGGGCTCAGCGCGACCGGGCTCAGCGCGACCGGCACGACCGCGAGCGCGCCGGGCGAGCTGGGTGAGCTGCGCTGGGCCGAGTTGGAGCGGTCCGCCGCCGTCCTCGGCGTGCACCGGATCGTCGGCCTCGGCTACGGCGACTCGGGCATGGACGGGCAGTACCAAGACGAGCAGTGCCGGGGCGCGCGGCCAGCCTTCAGCGCCGTCCCGGTGCACGAGCCGGCTGCCCGCCTCGCCGCGATCTTGCGCGAGGAGTCGGCGACCGCGCTCATCAGCTACGACCCTCGCGGCGGCTACGGCCACCCAGATCACGTGCAGGTACACCGGGTCGGGCGCGCCGCGGCCGACCTGGCCGGTACGCCGTTGCTGCTGGAGGCCACCCTGGACCGGCGGCTGCTACGCCGGACGATGCGGGCGATCGAGTGGCTGCCCCGGCTGCCGGAGGGGTTCTCCAGCCAGGCGCTGGCCGGCAGCTTCGCGGCGCCGGAGGAGCTGACCCACCGAGTCGACGTCCGCCGGTACCTGCCACAGAAGCGGGCCGCGATGGCCGCGCACGCCACCCAGGCGACCGCAGACAGCGGCACCCGCCTGCTCGCGGTACTGCTTCGCCTGCCGGGGCCGCTGTTCGCGGCCACCGTCGGGCGGGAGTGGTTCGTCGAGCGCGGTCGTACGCCTTCCCGTCCGCTGCTGGACGACATCTTCCGAACCGTCCGTTGAGGCTCCGTCGCCGGGGCACTACAGCCTGACATACTTACCGGGTGTACAACCGCCGCCACGCGTCCGTCCGGGGCCCGCGTCGTTGACACTCGGAACACGAGCAGTCCCGTCTCCCGTGCGCCGCTGGATCGGCCGCCGGCTGCTGTCGACCGCGGCCGGCAGGCGCTCAGGCCTCAGAGGGCTGTCCATCGTGCCCGACAAGTTGACCATGCCGCTCAGACGCGATGGCCTAAATCCCGTCACCGAACTCGCCCGGTTGCGTGAGACGGAGCCGGTGAGCAAGCTGAGCCGGCTACTCGGGATGAACGTCTGGCTGGTGACCGGCGATCAGCACGTGCGCGAGGTGCTTGCCGACAGCTCCAGCTACAGCACCGATATCCGCCCGCTGATCGGGGCCGATACGACCGCGGGCGCTCAGTCGATCGGCGGTCTCGGATTCACCGACCCGCCCGAGCACACCAGGCTTCGGGGTTTCCTTACGCCGGAGTTCACGATGCGCCGCCTCGCCCGGCTGCGGCCGAGCATCGATCGCATCGTCGAAGAGCAGGCGGACGCGCTGGAATCAGGTGGCGCCGTGGTCGACCTCGTCTCTCAATTCGCGTTTCCGGTTCCGTTCCTCGTCATCTGCGAGCTCCTCGGCCTGCCGATCGAAGATCGTGAACGATTCCGGCAACTGGGCCACGCACGATTCGACGTCACCGGCGGCGGCCCAGGAACGTTCGGTGCGATGTCGGAGTCCCGCGAATTCCTCCTGACCGCGATCGCCAAACAACGGGCGCACCCCGGTGACGGGCTTATCGGCGGGATTATCCGCGGGCACGGAGACGCTATCGACGACATCGAGCTCGCGGGACTGGCCGATGGACTTTTCACCGGAGGGTACGAGACCTCGGCCAGCATGCTTGCCCTGGGGACGCTGACGCTGCTGCAGAATCCTGATGTGTTCGCCCTCCTGCGCAAGGACGAGACCGCCGTAGACCGGATCGTCGACGAGCTCCTGCGCTACCTCACCGTCGTGCAGATCGCCTTCCCTCGGTTCGCCCGCCACGATCTCGAGTTGTTCGGCAAGCGGGTCAAGGCCGGTGACGTCGTAGCATGCTCGCTCAGCGGAGCGAATCGTGACCCGGCATTCGGCAACCGTCCCGATCATTTCGATCCGAGCCGTCCGGCACGCTCGCATCTCGCATTCGGGCAGGGGTTTCACCGTTGCATCGGTTCTGAGCTGGCACGAATGGAACTGCGGTCGGCATTTCGCACGCTTGCCTGCCGCTTTCCCGATATGGCGCTGACCGTCGAACCTAGCGCGCTGCAGTTCCGGGAACTGTCGATCGTGTACGGAATCGAATCCTTGCCGGTGCGCCTCAACCTCGCGTCGGCGACGGTCCGGCCGTGACACCGCACCACGATCATGGCGATCGGCACGCCGACGCGGCAGCCACCGGTGACCTCGCCGAACTGCTGGACCTCGACGCCGAGGTGTTCGGCGCCTACCTGGACGAGGTGACCGACTGGGTTCACCAGTTCGCCGCCGGCTCGCCGGCCGGCATCTCGCCGGCCGGCACAGTGCTGGATCTTGGCTGCGGCACCGGCACGGCGACCATCGCCCTTGCCCGGCGCTTCGCGACGGCAGAGGTGATCGCTCTGGATACCTCCGAGCTGATGCTGAGCCGCGTCCGGGCCAGGGCAGCCGAGCTGGGCCTGGCCGACCGGGTTCACACCGTTCAGGCCGATCTGGACACCGCGTGGCCCGCCGTCGATTCACTCGACGTGGTCTGGGCATCGAGGTCGCTGCACCATCTCGCGGAGCCGGGCCGGGTTCTCCAGCAGACCTTCGCCGCGATGAACCCCGGCGGGGTGCTGGCCGTGGCCGAGATCGCTGCCCAGTCGCGCTTCCTGCCCGACGACATCGGCTTGGGCCGGCCCGGACTCGAAGCACGCTGCCATGCTGTCCTGGCCGAGCTACAGGCCGAACAGTTGCCCAATCTCGGCGCCGACTGGCGTAGCCGGCTCGAGCGGGCCGGGTTCGTCGTCGATGCCGAGCGGACCTTCGCCATCGACCTGAAGCCGCCCCTTCCGGCTGCGGGCCCTCGATACGCCGCGGCGTCACTGCGCCGGATCCGGGCCCACGTCCAGGACCGTCTCGACGCGGAGGACCTGGCCACCCTCGACGCGCTCCTCGGCAGCGACGGGCCACACAGCCTGCTACAGCGCGACGACCTGCACCTGCGCAGCACCAGAGACGTCTACCTCACGCGCCGGCCCTGACCCGGCCGGGCGTCAGGCGGCGGCGCGGAAGAGGTGAACGTCCCCGCTGCCGGTCCGGGCGCGGATCATGATGGCGCGGCCACCACCGGCCGAGGCCTGCGAGACCGGTAGCCGCGGGTCGACCCGCCCGGACCCGGTGATCAGATCCAGCCGAGCTGACACCCCGGCCGGAACCCCGATCGAGAGCTCGCCGGATCCGCTGGCGAGGTCGACGTCGCCGTAGATCGCGCCGAGCGTGGCTCCGCCCGAACCGGCCCGGAATCGGACCGCGCCACGCGCCGTGCCGACCTCCAGCCGGCCGGTGCCGCAGGCGGAGGTCAGCGCCCCGCCCACCTCACCGAAACTCGCGGTCCCCGAGCCCGACCTGGCGTTGACCGCACCGGTCACCCGCTCGACATGGCAGTTCCCGCTGCCGTAGCGCAGGCGCAGATCGCCATCGACACAGTCCGCATCGACCCCGGCCGCACCGGCGGCGATGTCGGCGTTGCCGCATCGGCCGATCACCGTCACGTCGGCCGTGAACGAGCTGATCTTCAGTGGCGTCCCGCTCGGCACGGTGACCTCGACGTCGATCGCGTCATGACCGCGACCGAGCAGGTCGAAGATGCCACCTTGTCGCGGAGCGACGACCTGCAAGGTCGCGCCGCGCAACTCCACCGTCATGCGGTCCAGAATCTCTGACGGGTGGGTGCGGGCGGTCAATGTCACGATCGCCTCGGTGATGCCGTCCTGCGCCGTGACCCGGAATGACCCGTGCCCGATCCGTCCGACCAGATCGATGGGTTTCGTGATCGCAAATGTCTTCGTCGTCATGATGGTTGCGCTCCCTGCTAGCTGTTGGTCGAGTTAGCCGTTGATCCAGCCGGTGACGCGATGGGCGTTGGTGTTGCGGTGCGAAGCCGAACCCAGCGCACCTGTGGCGGCCCGCACCAACCAGGTATTAACCGAGACACCCGCGCTGTCGGCGGCGTCGTCTATCTCGGCTTTCAGCGCCTCCGACAGCCGCAACGAGATGCGTGCGGAGGCGTCACCGTCGTCGGGGCGCGGCGGCGACGGCTCGGCCGCACCAGTCGTGACGGCGACGCGGACGTCGCCGTCGTCGCCGGCGTCGAGGTGCACCGCGACCGTGGGCGCACCTGGACTGTCGAGCAGGGCCGCGGTTATCTCGTCGGCGGCCGTGGCGAGCGCGCCGAGGATTGCCAGCCGAACCGCGGGCGACGCGGCGCTGGCCAGCGTGCCGGCGAGCTTGCGGACCTGTTCATCCCCCAGAGCCGCCGCGGCGGCCAGCTGGTCCTGAACTTGTTGCACGAAGGTATCGAGCTGCATGACACCATCATGACATCAGACTGACGTCACGGCAACAGTGCGACGCCGCGCGATCCGCGGGCGTCAGCCATCCAGGGCAGCGCGCACCAGCTCGCTGAGCTCCTCATCCGGAATTGCCGCCGCGTCTTCGGGGCGCAACCGGAGCGTCCCCTTACTCGTCTTGAGCGCCGGGTGGCGGGACACGAAGTCATCGGCACCACCCGGTCGCCAGCCGTAGATCGACAAGCCGTGCTTCCAGACGCCCAGGTAGAGGCGGCGCCTGCCGACCTTGTACGCGGGGATGTTGTACGAGAGCCCCACCGTCGCCTCGGGGTGCACCGCCATGATCAACTGGTGCAGCCGGTCGAACAGGGGACGGTACTGCGCGGCGATGCCGTCGACGTAGCCCTGCACTGCCTTATCCGTAGTCTTATCCATAGTCGCCATCCTGACCGCTGGTCTCAGCTATTGCGCGATTGCTCGGGTCGGTATTCCGGCGCGCGAGGTGGATCAGGGTGTTCGCCGTGGGCCAGGAGCGGCAGCGTGCGCGTAGCGACCACCGTCGACAGGACTATGACGCTCGTAGATCGGCGAATGCTGGAGGACCGGTTCAGCTGCAGCAGGGTGGCCTGCAGGTCCTCGTGCGACGTTGCCGCGATCTTGCACAGGACGTCCCCGGCACCGGTAGTCGCGTACGCCTCGAGGACACCGGGCACGTCAGTGAGGTGCTCCGCGACGTCCTCGAGCCCACCCTGGGCGATCTCCAGGGTGATGAACGCCTGTACCGGATAGCCGGCCGCGGCCATGTTGATCTGCGGGCCGTATCCGGTGACGACGCCGGCTGCCTCGAGCCGGTTCATCCGCGCGGTGACCGTGGCGCGGGCGACGCGGGTCAGCCGGGAGAGCTGCAGGACGCCTGCCCGCGGATTCTCTTCGAGCGCTCGCAGCAGCGTGATGTCGAGCGCATCGAGCGCGAACGGTTCAGCGGCCATGTCTCCTCCGCACCGGCGGCAGGGCGACGATCGTCCTACCCGGGATGAGCTTAGCAATCTGCTAACCAGATCGAGGATTACGGTGGGCGGATCTGGCAGTCGGTACCGTAAATATAGTACTGGTTGCCCACCATTTCGGGACATGATTGATTCTTCTGGTCAGTGCACTCCGCCGCGACACCACCACCTGAGGGGATGACCGTCGATGACCATTGAGCAGTCCCTGACCGACGAGGAACGGCTGGCAGACCTGACACTGGACGAGCTCACCACGCTCGTCGGGCTGGTCGAATACGACCCGTCCGCCGACCCGTTCCCGGTGACCGGTTGGGACTCCATCACCTGGGTGGTGGGCAACGCGAACCAAGCTGCGATGTACTACCAGTTGGCCTTCGGCATGGAGCTGATCGCCTACTCCGGCCCGGAGACCGGAAATCGCGATCATCACTCCTACGTGCTCAGGAGCGGGGCGATCCGGTTCGTGCTCAACGGCGCGGTCGACCCGTCCAGCCCGCTGGTCGCGCGGCACGCACGGCACGGCGACGGCATCGCTGACATCGCGCTGGAGGTGCCGGATGTGGACCGCTGCATCGAGCACGCCCGCCGCCAGGGAGCGCAGATCCTCGACGAACCGCACGACGTCACCGACGGGCAGGGCACGGTGCGGGTCGCCGCGGTCGCGGCCTACGGCGACACCAGGCACACGCTGGTGAACCGCTCCCGGTACCACGGCCCGTACCTGCCCGGCTACGTCGCCCGGACATCGGCGATCGTGCCCGGTGGCGGTACCGGCAAGCGACTGTTCCAGGCGCTCGACCACGTCGTCGGCAACGTCGAACTGGGCAATATGGAGCGCTGGGTCGACTATTACAACCGCGTCATGGGCTTTACGAATATGGCCGAATTCATCGGTGACGACATCTCGACGGAGTACTCCGCGCTGATGAGCAAAGTCGTCGCCAGCGGCAATCACCGGATCAAGTTCCCGCTGAACGAGCCGGCGGCAGGAAAACGCCGGAGCCAGATCGATGAGTACCTCGAGTTCAATCGGGGCCCCGGAGCCCAGCACGTGGCCCTGGCTACCAACGACATTCTGAGCACCGTGGACGAGCTCACCTCCCGCGGCGTCGAGTTCCTGGCCACGCCGCCGTCCTACTACCAGGATCCGGCGCTGCGGAGCAGGATCGGCGAGGTCAGGGTACCGGTCGACGAGTTGCAGCGGCGCGGAATCCTCGTCGACCGCGACCAGGACGGCTACCTGCTCCAGATCTTCACCCGCCCGATCGGCGACCGCCCGACGGTATTCTTCGAGTTCATCGAACGGCACGGCTCGCTCGGCTTCGGCAAGGGAAACTTCCGCGCGCTGTTCGAGGCCATCGAGCGCGAGCAGGAGCGGCGCGGCAATTTCTGAGGAGACCTCGTGGCCCACTACCAGCGGCGCGGCAGCGTCCCACCAAAGCGGCATACCCAGCACCGCGCACCCGACGGGAGCCTTTACTACGAGGAACTGATGGGCGAAGAAGGCTTCAGCGCCGGCTCGTCGTTGCTCTACCACCGCTCGATTCCCTCGGCGCTGCTCGACGCCCGGGTCTGGGAACTACACGATCATGCGACGGTGCCGAACGTGCCGCTGCTGCCCCGGCACCTCAGGCTGCACGACCTGTTTCCCGCCGACGACCAGCTGCGCGACGTCGTCACCGGTCGCCGCCTGGTGCTGGGCAACTCCGACGTGCGGATCTCCTACGTGGTCGCCGGCCGAACCTCACCGCTGTATCGAAACGCGACCGGCGACGAGTGCGTATACGTCGAGTCGGGGGCCGGCACCGTCGAGACCGTGTTCGGTCCGCTGCCGGTAGGCCAGGGCGACTACGTGATCCTGCCGCGCGGCGCCACCCACCGCTGGGTTCCGGCCCCGGGCGAACCGCTGCGGGCCTACTGCATAGAGGCGAACAGCCACGTCGCCCCGGCCCACCGGTACCTGTCGAGGTACGGCCAACTGCTGGAGCATGCCCCGTACTGCGAACGCGACCTGCGGGTGCCCGGTGAGCCGGCGATGCTGGAGCAGGCCGAGGTCGAGGTGTACGTCAAGCATCGCGGTAACGGCCGGACCGGTCTCGCCGGATCGGTGCACGTCATGGCGCACCACCCCTTCGACGTCGCCGGCTGGGACGGCTGCCTCTACCCCTACGTCCTCAACATCGCCGACTTCATGCCCATCACCGGCAAGATCCACCAGCCGCCACCGGCACACCAGGTATTCGAGGGAACCAACTTCGTCATCTGCAACTTCGTGCCCCGCAAGGTCGACTATCACCCGCTGTCCATTCCGGTGCCGTACTACCACGCCAACGTCGACTCCGACGAGGTGATGTTCTACTGCGGCGGCGACTACGCGGCGCGCAGGGGATCCGGCATCGGCCAGGGCTCGGTCAGCCTGCACCCCGCCGGCCACTCCCACGGCCCGGCGCCCGGCGCATACGAGCGCAGCATAGGCACCGAGTTCGTCGACGAACTCGCCGTCATGGTCGACACCTTCCGCCCGCTCGAGATCGGTGCGGCTGCTACCGCGTGCGAGGACGGCGGCTACGCCTACTCCTGGACGGCGCGACCGCGGTGACGTCCCTGCCCCCGGACCATCCCTTCGGCATTCACAACCTGCCGTACGGCGTCGCCACCATCGGGGCCGACCCACGCCGCCGCGTCGTCGTGCGCATCGGCGAACATGCGCTGGACCTGTCCACCGCGGCCGGGCGGCTGCGACCGGAATACGCCGGACTGTTTCAGGGCGGCACGCTCAACCCACTGCTTGCCGCCGGGCACACCGCGTGGTCGGCGGTCCGCGAGCAGTTGACCGACTGGTTGCGCGAACCACCTCCCGAGCTGGGGCCGTTGCTCCATCCGTTGAGCAAACTGCGCAATCACCTGCCGTTCGAGGTGGCCGACTACGTCGACTTCTACGCCTCGCCACACCACGCCGCGAACGTGGGCAGGCTGCTTCGCCCGGACCAGCCAGCGCTGCCGGCCAACTGGAAGCACCTTCCGGCCGGCTACCACGGCCGGGCCGGCACCGTCGTCGTCTCCGGCACGAACATCCGCCGGCCGTCGGGCCAGGCACGGGACGCCGAGGGGTCCGTCATCTTCGGCCCGTCCCGACAGCTCGACATTGAGGCCGAGATCGGGTTCGTCGTCGGTGGCCCGACGCGGCTCGGGCAACCGGTTCCCCTCGCCGGGGCGGCCGAGCACATCTTCGGTATCTGCCTGGTCAACGACTGGTCCGCCCGCGATATCCAAGCCTGGGAATACGTGCCGCTCGGGCCATTTCTCGGCAAGTCCTTCGCGACGTCGATCTCCCCGTGGATCGTCCCGCTCGCCGCGCTCGACCCGGCCCGGGTTCCCCCGCCGGCACGCGACGAGCCGCTGCTGCCCTACCTCGACGACAGCACGGCGACGCCCTGGGGCCTCGACATCGCCATGACCGTCAGCATCAACGACACCGTCGTCTCCCGTCCGCCGTTCGCGACGATGTACTGGACGGCGGCGCAGCAACTGGCTCACCTGACCGTGAACGGCGCCTCGTTACGAGCAGGCGATCTGTTCGCCTCCGGCACCGTCAGCGGACCCGATGCAGGCCAGCAGGGCTGCTTGCTCGAACTGACCGGAAACGGCGCGCAGCCGCTCACGCTCGCCGATGCGACCGTGCGCTCGTTCCTGCTCGACGGCGACGTGGTCACTATCAGCGGGCACGCCATCGGCGGCACCCACCCGCCGATCGGACTCGGCGAGGTGACGGGCCGGATCGTCCCCGCCTGAGCTACCTGAGCAACCTGAGCGACCTGAGCGACCTGAGCAACCGCTACCTGAACGCCCCACCCGCCGCCCGCAGGCGGGCTCGAGCTTCGATATGGAAGTTGATCGGGCAGTTGGCGAGGACCCGCCCCACCATGACGGCAAGGAATCGTGCTGGGTCGAGCTCGGCCGGAACCTCGTCGAGACGAAGCCGCACTTCCGGCAGTCGCGCGATGCTGCCGGCGACGTCCTCCGCGGGCAGATCCGCCGGTGCATCGCCCGGATCGGCTTCGCTCGGCGGCTCGATCCCGGCAGCGACGAGGGGATCGGGGTCGTCGTCGCCATATTCGTCGATCTCGAGATGGTCGTCCCACTCCGGAATGATCAGCCCGACGGCATCGTAGGCGTCGTCCTCACGGCCGAGCTTGGCCAGCAGATCGATCAACCAGGCCGCCTTGTCCGGCTCCTCGGTCAGCGCGGTCGAGCGGAGGCTGTAGAAGAATCCGAGGCCCGACTGTGGATGGCGCAGCCGGAGGTTCTTGGCGTCGCCGTAAGACTCCTCGACCCGGTTGGCGGCGTTCTTGCCGAACGAACTGTCCATCCGCTTGGTCGAGATCATCAGCTCGGGGCCCGTCTGCCAGGAAGACATCACCACGTCGACCTGCTTGACGTAGTTCTTGCCGAGCAGGTTGGCCGAGGCCAGGGTGATCCCGCGGACCTTGCCCGTCGCGATGCGCTCCCTGACCTCGGCCGCCAACGCTCTGGGCAAGCCCGACATCAAGGTCGTCACCTCGGCGGGCAGGACGCGAGGAACCTCCTCGCGCGGCCATACCCGGTCCGGATCGAAGCCGGCGCGCCGCATCTCGTAGGCGGCCCAGACATCGAGCGCCAGCGCCGGCACCCCGGACTGGGAGTTCGCCCGCAGCAGCAAGGGCACCCCGAGCAGCAGCCGGAGCGTGTCGTAATCCGGCACGTACTCAGGCGCGCCGGACTCGCCACGGCGCCACGGATTCACCGCCCGCAGCGGCGCGTCGGAAACGATCTGGTCGAACAGGCGCCACCCGGCGGACTTGGCAGATTCAGCCACTGACGACTCCCCTGCCCCGGGCCGTTCGGCGGGCGGCCAGCTCAGCGCGTGCGCCGCGGAGGGCCTGCAGGTCGGTGCGGGGCAGCCGCATCCCGTCGACGAGCAAGACCTCGTCGACGAGGTGAGCCGCCTGGGTGAGCTCGCCCGCGTCGAGCCTGCGCATGACCTGGCCACGGATCCGAGCAAGTGGCCCCGCGAGCTCCTCGACGAGTACCGGGCTCGGAACGGGTAGCTGGTCGGCCTCGCGGGGCTCGATCTTGAGCATGCCGCCCCCGTAGGCCCGCCCGACCAGCTCGGCGCCGAGCATCGTGGCGGTATTCACGCTGGCCAGCGCGAGCAGGCGGATGCCGAGCCGGCGGGTCTGATCATCGAGGTAGACGCCGTGGACTGAGTTCAGGTGATGGGCAGCGGCCCGGTTGGTGCACAGCCGCGGGGTATCGGCGTTCATGTACGTAAGCAGCAGATCAGCCGGCTTCAGGTAGGGCACCCGCCACCACGGCGTCCGGACCCGGCACTTGTAGGCCTCGTCCACGCCGGTGGCCGTTCCGGCCGCGATGTAGGCCCTTGCCGCGGCCGACGGCCTGTCGGGCCGAAAGAGCCAGATCGAGGAGCCGTCCGCGCCGAGCTGGGTGCGGGCGCCCTGGGTGAAGGTGAGCCGGCGCAGGTGCCGCGATCCCGGCGGCGAGAGCGGGATCAGATCGGCCGGGCGGAGGCCGAGCTCCTTGACTCGCTGCGGCGACAGGGCGAAGTAGCGGTTGTTGCCGGTCACCATCCCCAGCGTCGTCTGGCCCCAGTCCTCCAAGACGCCGAAGAGCTCGCTGGAGGTGAGCGCGGAGTAGGCGGTAAGACCGTCGAGGGGCATCATCGAGGCCGTCCACTTCGAGCCCCGGCCGGTCGGCCTCCAGGTGCGGACCACCATGTCGTCGGCCAGAGCCTGGGCGTTGCGCACCTGGAACAACTCGCAGTGATCGGTACCGGCCCTTCCGGCCGGGTCGTAGCCGTCAGCCAGCAGGAGCACGACCTCCTCGAGGACGCCCGGGAAGACACGCTCCTCGAACAGCACCAGGCGCACGGTCGCGAAGTGGTCCATCAGATACTGGCGGACCCCGGCGGCGTAGTTCACCGTCAGCAGCTCGGCGGGCAGGACCAGCCCCATCCGTCCGCCCGGCTTGAGGAACAGTGCCGAGTGGATCGTGAACGCCGCCCAGGACGACGCCAGGCCGGTCAGTACGACACCCGCCCGCAACGCGGCCGCGCGCGAGCGAGCGCGTGCCTGCCCCGCAAAGTCCTGGTACCGGATGTAGGGCGGATTACCGATTACCGCGTCGAATCGCGGCGCGGGATCGAGCGTGAAGAAATCCGCCACCCGGATGTCAGCCGTCGCACCCCGGGCGGCGAGCCCGCTCCGCGCGGCCCGGGCTGACGCCGGGTGCAGCTCGACACCGTGCAACCGGATGCCGTCCTGCGTCCTGAGCGCCAGATTCGCCCCGCCCGCGTCCAGTCTGGTGAACTGATCGTGGGCCGCGTGCAGCAGCGCCGCCTCGCCGCAGGAGGGCTCCAGGACCGCGTCCGTGACCTCGCGCACCGCCCATTCCGCGATGAAGCTGGCCACCGCATCCGGGGTGAAGAAAGCGCCCCGCGCCTTGCGGAGCTGCAACGAATCACCGGCGACAGGCATGGCCATCATCCTGGTGCATGCCTCTGACAACCCGGCGCCGCCCCGCCCGACCCTCAGCATGCCGCCGCCGGTGTGGTGAACACCGGCGACGGCGCCTGCGCGATAGCTGCCGAAGGTCTGACTTCTACCGTCAGCCGCGGACCACCTTCGTCGTGACGTGGTGGTAGGTGTTGTGGTTGAGCCCGGTGACGGTCACCGTGTTACTGAGCCAGATACCGATCGCATTGTTGCTGATCTTGTTGCCGGTGATGGTCATGTGCACCGGCGGAACCGAGAAGATCGCGATTGCGGTGGTCATGAAGTCGGTCACCGGCGGCCCGTCGAACGGGTCACCGAGGACGTTGTTGGTGCCGAACGTGTTGCCGATGACCTTGTTGCCGTTCACGTCCTCGCCACCGGGGTGGTGCGCGTGGATCGTGAAGCCGGCCAGGCCGTTGCCAGCCATGTAGTTGCCTTCGATCACGTTGTTGTACGCGGCCGAACCTGGCCCGGAACCGAACACGCCGATGCCTGAGCCGCTACCGCCGCCGCCGAATGCCGGCGGGGCAGGCGCGGTGCCGTTGCGCAGCGCGATGTTGTCCTTGACCACGTTGTCGTACACGCCGCCGAGGGTCGGGTTGACGCTGGTGACCGCGAAGGTCGTGGGATTGAACGTGACCGCGGTGGCACTGTGCGACGGAAGCACGATCCCGCACTCGGTCTTGTTGTCGGTGACGAGGTTTTCCTCGACCACGTTGTGCGAGTTCGGGCCGTAGTCGTCGGTGAGCA
>Ga0210394_10004420_pt1 | contig 16467 bp, 18 predicted proteins | sample IncBWC12MmetaG_FD_160121 | JGI IMG/M metagenome (GOLD analysis project Ga0210394, IMG submission 160121) | Forest soil microbial communities from Barre Woods Harvard Forest LTER site, Petersham, Massachusetts, United States - Inc-BW-C-12-M | ecosystem: Environmental > Terrestrial > Soil >... | reverse complement strand
GGCAAAAGCGACTCCTTTTGCCCGCGTGCGAGATTCAGCTGGGCGGCGGGCCTGCTGAAAACGCCGCAGGCGTTTTCAGCCGAGACAAAACCAGCAGGCAGCGCGCCGCATCGAGTCCGGGGATCGTGAGGGTGCGCGAGCTCGCGAGGCGCCAGGCCGCCGGCAGCTGCGCCAGCTCGTCCTCGGGCCAGCGGCCCTTCATGGCGAGCACGCGGGTCTTCGGTCCGCACAGCGGCGCCACGTACTCGAGGAGCTTTGGCAGCGGCGCGAGCGCGCGCGCCGTGACGGTATCGAACGGCTCCTGCGGGCGCAGCGCCTCGGCCCGCGCGTGCAGCGTCGTCACGTTGGAGAGTCCGAGCGTGTCGGCGGCGTGCGCGACGAAGCGCAGCTTCTTGCCGATCGAGTCGACGAGGGTGAACTGCCGTTCCGGGTTCGCCACCGCGAGCGGCAGCCCCGGGAACCCCGCGCCCGTGCCGACGTCCGCGATGCGGCTGCCGGCCAGGTCCGGGCTGATCGACAGGCTGTCGAGGAGGTGATGGGTGATCATCGCTCCCCGGTCCTTGATGGCGGTGAGGTTGTAGCTGCGGTTCCAGAGCTCGAGCTCATCGAGGAGGGCGAGGAGGCGCGCCGCGTCCGTCTCGGTGAGGGGGACCCCGAGAAGCGCAGCATCACGCACTAAGCGCTCGGGTGGGCTCAGAAGGAAACCTTCACTCGATCAGCGCTGAACAGGACTCTCGCCACCAAGAGCGCCAGCAGTGCGCCGATCAGTTGTGCGGCAATGAAGCCGGGCGCGTCAGCCGGCCGAATTCCGGCAAACGTGTCCGAAAGCGAGCGGGCGATGGTAATCGCCGGGTTGGCGAAGGAAGTCGAGGCCGTGAACCAGTAGGCGCCCCCGATCCATGCCGCGACCATCCAGGCGGCGTCCTGGGGCCGGCGATGCCCCAGCACGACCAGCAGCAAACCAAACGTCGCGACCGCTTCGGCGAGCCATTGTGAGAGACCGGTGCGCACATGCACGGACGATTGCAGCCAGGGAAGATCGAACATGGCATGTGCCAGCACCACCCCGGCACAGCAGCCGAGCACCTGCACGAGCGCGTAGGCGGCGGCGTCCCGCCACGGCAGAGCGTTTCGCAGCGCCTCGATCAGCGAGACCGCGGGATTGAAGTGCGCGCCGCTGACAGGTCCCAAAAGCGCGATGAGTGTGGCCAGCACGGCGACCGTCGCACCCGTGTTGGCAAGCAGCGCAATGGCGACATTGCCCCCCGCCAGTCGCTGAGCCATTACTCCGGAGCCGACGACGGCAGCGGCCAAGAGCAGCGACCCGATCCCTTCGGCGCCGAGCCGCCTGGCCAGGTTCATGGGTCAACCTTCGCCGCTGCCGCCTTGCCAATCGCGTCGAGGCGCTCCTGCAGCTTGACCCGGTCCAGCGAGACCAGCGGCAGGCTGGTAAAGATCTTGATACGGTTGTCGAGCAGCCTGAAGGTCTCCCGGAAGGCCAGCCATTTGTCGGCGTCCGTACCCTCGACTGCGGCCGGATCCGGCACTCCCCAGTGGGCCGTCATGGGCTGACCGGGCCAATAGGGGCAGGCCTCCGCGGCGGCGTTATCACAGACAGTGAATACGAAGTCGAGCGGTGGCGCGCCGGGGGCCGCGAACTCGTCCCAGCTCTTGCTGCGCAACCCATCCGTCGGAAGATTCATGCGCTGGAGCAGGGCCAGAGCGATCGGGTGCACGACCCCTTTCGGATGGCTGCCTGCGCTGAAGCCGCGGAATTTTCCCCGGCCCCACTGGTTCATCAGAGCCTCAGCGATGATGCTGCGCGCGGAGTTACCCGTGCACAGGAAGAGCACATTGTAGAGTCGATCAGTCAAAGTGCGCTCTGCGTGTCCGCCAGAGACTTGGCCATACACACGGCCGAGGCAGGACACATGGACTGAAACTCCTCGGTCGCTTGAAGTGCCTCAGGCATGTCCTGCCGTGGGATCACGCGATACCCCTGGCGCTCAAAGAAGCGCCTCGCCGTCAGCGTCAGCAGTGCCAGCTGCTGCACTTGAGCCGCCCGCGCGATCCGCTCGAGCTCCTGCACGATGCGTTGCCCGAGACCCGTTCCACGCAACTCGGGTGCCACGACAACGGAGCGCAGCAACGCCGACTGCCCAAGGGTCTGCAGCCCACCGGCCGCCATCACCCTGTTTTGCCCATTGCAGGCGACGACGAACAGCGGGGATGAAGTCGCCAAATCACCTGTCGGAAGGTCGCCAGTCTCAAGAAGGGCAAGAATGCTCGAGGCGTCGGCGGCGGTAGCGGCTCGCAGCTCCACGGAACTCTTCCCTAGGCAGCCTCGGGCGAACAGCAGCTCGGCGCGCAACAAGACGTTTCGGCTGTTCGCTTTTCACGCACGGAGCGTATCTCGTCCGTGCCGTATACGGTGCTTTCGCCCGTGGTTAGAAAGGTCTCCCACTGGACGCCCTGCGGGTCCTCGATCCAGCTCTTCTCGCTCTGCGCGTAGCAACAGGTCTTCTCGCCTTCCTCGATCACGGGGGCGTCGGCTTCCTTCAGCCGGGCGTAGACATCCTGCAGCTCTGCGCGATCCTCGACCTGGATCCCCAAGTGATCAACGCCAGAGGGCACACCACGCTCACTTCGCTCACTGATTGCGAAGTTCACCCGCGGATCTTCCAACATCCATTTCGCGTAGTCGGGCTTGCGCACACTGGGCTCGGCGGCGAATAACCGGGAATAGAAACGAATCGAGGCGTCAAGATTCCTGACCGCGACGTGAACGTGCAGGCGCTTCATGCTCTTTTCCTTTGAGCGGGGGCAGCTGCCAACGGCTGACACTTTGAATCACACGGCTCTTGCGCGAGGCTGCAGCAGTTCTCGGTGAGAAAGGCCACCAGGGCGTCCATGCGCTCGATGCTCGGACTGTAGTAGAGGTTGCGGCCCTCGCGGCGGCTGATCACGAGCTTCGAACGGACCAGCTCCTTGAGATGAAACGAGAGCGTGGGACCGGGGACGTCCAGGCGCGCACCCAGCTCCGAAGGCGTGTACCCGTCGGGGCCCCGCTTCACCAGTAAACGATAAACGGCGAGTCGCGCCTCCGAGGCGAGCGCGCTCAAGGCAACGATGACGTCCTGAGATTTCATAGTTTCAACTATATAGAAATGACGGCGGAACGCAAGGCTCAAGGGGAGCGGTACCGGCCGCCGCCGGCATCGGTCCCGGGGACCCGGTGCGCGAATCGGCCTAATCTCGGCGCGGTTGACCGGTCCAGTCCATCATACTTGCGGCTTTAAGTAGCACCCTTGGCTGGTATGCGACTGCTGCTGGTAGAAGACGACGCCATGATCGGCGAGGCCATCCGCGCGGGACTCAAGCGTGACGGCTTCACCGTCGACTGGGTGCGCACCGCCGCCGCGGCGGCGCCGGCGCTCGCGACCGAGCCCTACGAGCTGTTGCTGCTCGATCTCGGGCTCCCGGGAAGCGACGGACTCTCGTTCCTGAAGAGCCTGCGGGCGCGCGGCACGCCGCTCCCGGTCCTCATCATCACGGCGCGCGATGCAGTCGCCGACCGGGTCGAGGGGCTCGACGCCGGGGCCGACGACTATCTCGTCAAGCCCTTCGACCTCGAGGAGCTGGCGGCGCGCATCCGCGCGCTGCTGCGGCGCAAGGCCGGACGGCGCGACCCGCACCTCGAGCACGCAGGTGTCGTGCTCGATCCGGCCGCGCACCGCGTCACCCGCGACGGCGCGGAGGTTGCACTGTCGCCGCGCGAGTTCGCGATCCTCGAGCTGCTGCTCGAGCGCCCGGGAGCGATCCTGTCGCGCGGCCAGCTCGAAGAGCGCCTCTACGGCTTCGGCGAGGAGGTCGAGAGCAACGCCATCGAGGTGCACGTGCACGGGCTGCGCCGCAAGCTCGGCGCTGACTACATCCTCACGGTGCGCGGCGTCGGCTACCGCGTGAGGCCGACGCCGTGAGCTCGCTGCGCGCACGGCTCCTCGCCTCGCTCCTCGGCGGGGTGGTGCTGGTAGGCGCGGCCGGCGGCTGGGTGGTGTACCGCAACGCGCTCGCCGGGGCGGACGCGTTCTTCGACTATCACCTGCGCCAGACGGCGCTGATCCTGCGCGACCAGCCGGTCGAGTACCTGCTGTCGCAGCAGATCGCCCCGGCGGATGCGGCTTACGACTTCGTGGTGCAGGTGTGGACGCTCGACGGCGCGCGCGTCTATCTCTCGCGTCCGCACACCGAGCTCCCCGAGGCAACCACACTCGGCTTCTCCACCGTCACTACCGCGGAGGGGCGCTGGCGCGTCTACGGCGCGCAGGCGCTGACGCGCGTGGTGCAGGTGGCCCAGCCGATGAGCGTGCGCTCGCAGCGCGCCGCGGAGCTGGCGCTGCGCACGCTCGCGCCTTTCGCGCTGCTTCTGCCGCTGCTCGCGCTCCTCATCTGGCTCGCCGTAGGACACGCGCTCAAGCCCCTCGCGCGGCTCACCGGCCTCGTCAAGGCGCGGCGCGCGCACTCCCTCGAGCCGCTGCCGCAGACGCCGCTCCCCGAAGAGGTGCAGCCGCTGGTGGCGGCACTCAACGAGCTGCTCGCACGGCTCAACGCCGCGCGTGAGCGCGAGCGCGATTTCATGGCGGACGCGGCGCACGAGCTGCGCACGCCCCTCACGGCGCTCTACCTGCAGCTCGGCACGCTGGCGCGCGCCGGGAGCGAGGCCGAGCGCGCCGCGGCCATGAAGGAGCTGGGAGAGGGCGTGCAGCGCGCCATCCGCCTGGTGGAACAGCTGCTGGCGCTCGCGCGCGAGGCGCCGCGCCAGTCGGCGCCGCACGAGCCGGTGGCGCTCGAGCCGCTCGCGCGCGAGATCGTCGCGGAGCTTATTCCCCTCGCGGACGCGCGTCACGTGGACTTAGGTCTGGGCACCGCGCAGCCGCTCACCGTGAGCGGCGACCCCGACGCTCTGCGCACGCTGCTGCGCAACCTGGTCGACAACGCGGTGCGTTACAGCGGCGACGGCGGTCGGGTCGACGTCGCGGTTGAGACCGATGGCGCCGGGCGCGCGACACTCGTGGTCAGCGATTCAGGGCCCGGCATCCCGCCCGCCGAACATGCGCGGGTATTCGACCGTTTCTACCGCCGCGCCGGGACGGGTCCGCCCGGCAGCGGCCTCGGGCTCGCGATCGTCAAGGCGATCGCGGACGCGCACGGAGCGACGCTCACGCTCGGAAATGGGGCGGATGGGCGGGGCCTGCGTGTCGTGGTCTCGTTTCCGGCGGGGCCCGCGGGCTAGCGGCTGAGGCGCTCGAGGAAAGTCGCCGCCGTCTCGAGATAGGCATCGCGGTTCGCCTTCTTGCGCAAGCCGTGGCCCTCGTCCTTCGCCGCGAGGTACCACACCTCACCGCCCCCCGAGCGGACCCGCCACACGAGCTGCTCGGACTCCGCGGCCGGCGAGCGCGGATCGTTACGGCCCCCGACCACGAGCAGCGGCTTCCTGATGCGGCTCGCGCTGGCGAGTCCGGGATTGCCGGTTCCCACGACGTCGATGCCGCCGCGCAGCCGCTCGCCGTAGGCGATGAGCGCGGCGAGAGTCATATAGCCACCGTAGGAGCTGCCCATGACGGCTACGCGCTCGCGGTCGAAGGCCGGCTGCACGCCGATCCACGCCAGCAGCGAGCCTAAGTCCCTGACCGCGTCCTCGTGCAGAGCGCCGCCGTCGAGCGCCGCGAAGCTCTTGCCGTAGCCGGACGCGCCGCGCACCGTGGGCGCGATGACGGCCATGCCGAGCTCGTTCACCAGGAACTGGATGAACGGATCCCAGCCGGGACGGAACGGCGGCTCCGGTCCCCCGTGAACGGCGATGACCACCGGGCAGTGCGCCGCGGAGCGCGGCCGGTAGACGTACGCCGGCAGCAGCCGCTGGTGTCCGCCGACCCGGTCCCAGGTGGGATAGCGGATGAGCTCGGGAGTGACAAAGCCGCGCGCATCGATCGGGCCGGGCTCGCTCTTCGTCCAGCGCTCGAGGCGCTGCGCTGCGAGGTCGAAGGACCAGACGTCGCGCGGCGCCTGGGGCGATTCGACCGAGAAGCCCAGGCGCCGCCCGGCGCGGTCGAAGGCGACGCCGCTGACGATGCCCTCGGGAATCCCGCCAGGCGTGACGTCGGTGCTGGTCAGCGCGTCGAGCACCTTGAGCACGCTGCGGCCGTCCTGGTTCACCACGTAGGCGACGTAGCGTCCGTCAGCGCTCACGTCGAACGCCTCGACGTCCCACTCGAGCTCCGGCGTCACCACCTTCGCGAGGTGATTCACCGGGTCGAGGAGCCGCAGCCGCACGAACTCACCGTTCTCGTCCGACAGCACGTAGACGCCGCGGCCGTCCGGGGCGAAGCGCGCCGCGCGGACGCCGGTCCGGCGGCCGCTGCTGTCGAGCGCGGTCACTGCGCCGCTCGCGAGATTGGCGAGGCTCAAGGACCCCTCGCCCGCGGAAGCCGCGCGCCACACGAGGAGCTTGCCGTCGTCCGCCGACCAGTCGAGCGGATAGAGCGGCACCTGAGCGCCACTCACGACGAGCTGAGGCGCTGCGCCCGAGGTCACGTCCATCACGTAGATGTCGGTGCTCGCGCCGTCGCGGTCGTTGCCGGAGAAAGCGAGTCGCCGGCCGTCGTGCGCCCAGACGGGGCTCCCGTGCACGAATCCCCCGTGGGTCAGCGCGCGCACCGCACCGTCGGCCGCCCGGTAGTAGACCTCGCTGCGCTCGTCTCCCCCCTGGTCCTCGAGGAACGCAATTCCGCTACCTAAGGGCGCGGCGCGCGCGACGGTGATGGGCTCGGGATAGTAGGTGAGCTGCTCGCGCGCGTAGAGCGGAGCGGCGACGCGGTGCAGCTGCTCGGTCTCGGCGAAACGCGTCGCGATGAGCATCGAGCCGTCGGGCAGCCAGTCGAGCAGCTGCGCCTCGCGCGACTCGAGGTAACGGGCGAGGCGCGCGGCGAGCGCGGGATCGATCGGCGGAACGTTATCGAGTACCAGGTTCCCCTGTTCGCGGCGCGGCAGGAGGCGCAGCGGCGCACCCGGCGGCCCGGGCGCCGCGCTCGCACCGGGTGGCGCCTGCGCCGGCGCAGCGGCCGCCTGGTCCGTTGGCACGGCGGGCTGCGGCGGCGGTTCGGGCCTCGCGAGCGCGACGCCCGCGAGGAGCGCGGCGAGGAACGCGGCCGGACACGCCGCGAGCGCGCGCCCGGGGAGGAGGCGAGGCCGGGTCATGTGTCTAACCTAGCGCACGGGTTACGATGTGTACACGTGACTGCACTTACCGTCAGGCCGACGATCTACCGCCACCCGCACGGCATCTTCGCGATCGATGCCGAGTATCTCTATTCGGGGCACGCCGCCGCGCACCTGATCGTCGATTCCGGACGGGCCGCCTTCGTCGACGTCGGCACCAACGATTCAGTCCCCTATCTGCTGGCGGCGCTCGCCGAGCTCGGCCTTGCACCCGACGCCGTCGACTACCTGCTGCTGACGCACGTGCACCTCGATCACGCGGGCGGTGCCGGACGGCTGATGCGCGCACTCCCGGCGGCACGCGCGGTGCTGCATCCGCGCGGTGCGCCGCACATGCTCGATCCCACGAAGCTGATCGCGGGATCGAAGCAGGTCTACGGGCCCGAGCGCTTCGCGCGCCTCTACGGGGAGCTGCTGCCGATCCCGGCGGAGCGGCTGCAGGTGGCCGCCGACGGCGAGCGCCTCACACTCGGCGGCCGCACACTGGAGCTCATCCACACACCGGGTCACGCGCTGCATCACCTGTGCGTGGTCGATGCGGCGCACGCGAGCATCTTCACCGGCGACACCTTCGGCATCTCCTACCGCGCGCTCGATACGCCGCGCGGCAACTTCATCACCCCTTCGACCGTGCCGACGCAGTTCGATCCCGTGCAGCACCTCGCCTCCATCGACCGGATGCTGACCTACCGGCCCGAGTCGATGTACCTCATGCACTTCAGCCGCGTCACGGGCGTGCCGCGCCTGGCCGGGCTCCTGAAGGCGCAGATCGCCGAGCTCGCGACCATCGCGCGCCGGCACGCGCATTCCCCGGGGCGCGCGGCCGCGATCCGCGCCGACATGCGGAGCGCCTGGCTCGCCCTGGCGCGGCGCGAAGGCAGTACCCTCGACGACAAGGCACTCGAGAGCGCGCTCGCGGGCGATCTCGAGCTCAACACCCAGGGCCTGATCGCCTGGCTCGACCGCGACACGGAGCGAAAGTCATGAAACCGTTCAAGGCGTTCCGCATCCACTCCGAAGGCGGCAAGATCGCCGCTCGCTTCGAGGATCTGACTCTCGAGCAACTCGGCGCGGGCGAGGTGGTGATCCGCGTCGCCGCCTCCGACATCAACTACAAGGACGCGCTCGCCGCCACCGGCGCCGGCAAGATCCTGCGCCGTTATCCCCTCGTCGGCGGCATCGATCTCGCCGGCACGGTCGAGACTTCCGCCGACGCGCGCTTCAAGCCCGGCGACGCCGTGCTGGTCACGGGCTGCGGACTCTCCGAGACCCATGACGGGGGCTATGCGCAGTTCGCGCGCGTGCCGGCCGAGTGGGTGATCCCGATGCCGGCCGGGCTCGATGCCATGACCGCCATGTCGCTCGGCACCGCAGGCTTCACCGCGGCGCTCGCCATCCACCGCATGGAGCAGAACGGCCAGACCCCGGCAGGCGGCCCCATCGTGGTCACGGGCGCCACCGGCGGCGTCGGCAGCATCGCCGTCGACATGCTCGCGACGCGCGGCTACCAGGTGGTCGCCGTGAGCGGCAAGGCGGACGCGGGCGAGTACCTGAAGGCCCTCGGCGCCACCGAGGTGCTCGACCGCAAGAGCCTCGACTTAGGCAGCCGGCCGCTCGAGAACGCCCGCTTCGCCGGCGCCATCGACAACTTAGGGGGCGAGGTCCTCACCTGGCTCACGCGCACCGTGGATTTCTGGGGCAACATCGCCAGCATCGGACTCGCCGCGAGCCCCGAGCTCAAGACCACGGTGATGCCCTTCATCCTGCGGGGCGTGGCGCTGCTCGGCATCAACTCCTCGGCCACCCGCCGCGAATGGCGCCTCGCCGTGTGGCAGCGCATCGCGACGGACTTGAAGCCCCGGCAGCTCGCGCGCATCGTCACCCGCACCATCGATTTCGCGGAGCTGCCGCAGGCCTTTCCGGCCTATATCGCCGGGGGCGTCACCGGGCGCACGGTGGTACGCATCGGCTGAATTTGGCCGGCGGCCGCGAGCGCCGTATAGAATGGCGTTCCGCTTTCGAGGTCGCCCATGTCGGATCGAGCACTCACCGCCGGCGCACGGCTCCGGGCCGCCGTCGAGTCCGAGCGACCGCTGCAGGTCGTCGGCACCATCAACGCCTACGCGGCATTGCTCGCCGCGCGCGCCGGGTTCCGTGCGCTCTATCTCTCGGGTGCCGGGGTCGCCAACGCCTCCTTCGGTCTCCCGGACCTGGGGGTCACGACACTGAACGACGTCTGCGAGGATGTGCGGCGCATCACCGGCCAGTGCCCGCTGCCGCTGCTGGTCGATGCGGACACCGGCTTCGGCAGCGCCTTCAACATCGCCCGCACCACCCGCGATCTCATCCGCGCCGGTGCCGGCGGCATGCACCTCGAGGACCAGGTCTCGGCCAAACGCTGCGGCCATCGGCCGGGCAAGGCGCTGGTCGCCTCCGGGGAAATGGTCGATCGCATCAAGTCGGCGGTCGATGCCCGTAACGATCCCGGCTTCGTCATCATGGCGCGCACCGATGCGCTCGCGGTGGAGGGGCTGCCCGCCGCGCTCGAGCGCGCGCAGGCGTACGTCGCCGCCGGCGCCGACATGATCTTCGCCGAGGCGGTGCGCACGCTCGATGAGTACCGCGAGTTCACGCAGACCCTGGGCGTCCCGGTACTCGCCAACATCACCGAGTTCGGCCAGACGCCGCTCTTCACGCTCGCTGAGCTCGCCGGCGCCGGCGTGCGCCTGGTGCTCTACCCGCTGTCGGCGTTCCGCGCCGCCGCCAAGGCCCACGAGCTGGTCTATGGAGCGATCCGCCGCGAGGGCACGCAGAAGAGCGTCGTGCCCGCCATGCAGACGCGCGCCGAGCTCTACGAAGTGCTCGGCTATCACGCCTACGAGAAGAAGCTCGACGAGCTGTTCGGGAAGAGCCCATGAACGACACCCCCAAGGCCAAGAAATCGGTGGCGCTGTCGGGCGTCACCGCCGGCAACACGGCACTGTGCAGCGTGGGGCGTACCGGCAACGACCTGCACTACCGCGGCTACGACATTCTCGAGATCGCCCAGACGAGTGAGTTCGAGGAAATCGCGTTCCTCCTGATCCACGGCAAGCTGCCGACGCGCGCCGAGCTCACCGGCTACAAGACCCGGTTGCGGGCGCTCCGTGGCCTGCCGGCGGCGGTCCGTACCGCGCTCGAGGCGCTGCCTGCGGCGGCGCACCCGATGGACGTGCTGCGCACCGGCGTATCGGCTTTGGGATGCGTGCTGCCGGAGAAAGACGACCACGAGGCCGCCGGCGCGCGCGAGATCGCCGATCGCCTCATCGCCTCGCTCGGCTCGATGCTCACCTACTGGTACCACTTCAGCCACTCGGGCGAGCGCATTCACACCGAGACCGCCGATGACTCGATCGGCGGGCACTTCCTGCACCTCCTGCATCGGCGCCCGCCGCCGGCGGAGTGGGTGCGCGCCATGCACACCTCCCTCATCCTCTACGCTGAGCACGAGTTCAACGCCTCGACCTTCGCCGCGCGCGTCATCGCCGGCACCGGCTCCGACCTCTACTCCTGCATCACCGGCGCCATCGGCGCACTGCGGGGACCGAAGCACGGCGGCGCCAACGAGACCGCGCTCGTCATCCAGCAGCGCTACGAGAATGCGGACCAGGCCGAGGCCGACATCCGCGCGCGCGTCGCCAACAAGGAGGTCGTCATCGGCTTCGGCCACCCGGTGTACACCATCGCCGATCCGCGCAACGAAGTGATCAAGGAGGTCGCGCGGCAGCTCTCCAGGCAATCGGGCGACACGCGGCGCTTCGAGATCGCCGACCGGATCGAGGCGGTGATGCGCGAGACCAAGAACCTGTTCGCCAATCTCGACTGGTTCTCGGCCGTTTCCTATCACGCCATGGGGATCCCGACCGAGATGTTCACGCCGCTGTTCGTCATTGCGCGCACCACCGGCTGGTCGGCGCACGTGATCGAGCAGCGCGCCGACGGCAAGATCATCCGCCCGGCGGCCAACTACATCGGCCCCGAGAACCTCAAGTTCGTCCCCATCGACCAGCGCAGCTGAAACCGCCGCCCGCGCGCCCTGCGCGCGCCGCGCCGCGAGAGCGACCATGTCCGCCCACGATGTGAAATCCGCCGAGCGCCCCGCACCGGATGCCGCGCTCACGACGATCGCCGAATACGCGAAGAGCTACCGCGTGACGAGCGCGACCGCCTATGACACCGCGCGCTACTGCCTCATGGACACGCTCGCCTGCGGCTTTCAGGCGTTGCAATACCCCGCCTGCCGCAAGCTCTTGGGTCCCGTCGTGCCGGGCGCGGTGATGCCGGGAGGCGCGCGCGTGCCCGGGACTTCCTTCGAGCTCGATCCGGTGCAGGCCGCCTTCAACATCGGCGCCATGATCCGCTGGCTCGACTTCAACGACACCTGGCTCGCCGCCGAGTGGGGCCACCCATCGGATAACCTGGGGGCCATCCTCGCGGTCGCCGACTACCGCGCGCGCCTCGCGGTGATGTCCGGCAAGGCGCCTCCCACGGTGCGCGACCTGCTCACCGCCATGGTGAAGGCGCACGAGATCCAGGGCGTGCTGGCGCTCGAGAACAGCTTCAACCGCGTCGGCCTCGATCACGTACTGCTGGTGCGGGTCGCCTCCACCGCGGTGGTCACGGCGCTGCTCGACGGCACCCTCGAGCAGGTGGTCAACGCCGTCTCCAACGCCTGGATCGACGGCGGGGCGCTGCGCACCTACCGTCACGCACCCAACACCGGCTCGCGCAAGAGCTGGGCGGCCGGCGATGCCACGAGCCGCGCGGCGCGCCTCGCGCTCATCGCGCTCACCGGCGAGATGGGCTACCCGTCGGCGCTGTCGGCGAAGACCTGGGGCTTCAGCGACGTGCTCTTCAGGGGCAAGCCGATTGTGCTGCCGCAGCCCTTCGGCTCGTACGTGATGGAGAACGTGCTGTTCAAGATCTCCTACCCCGCCGAGTTCCACGCGCAGACCGCGGTGGAAGCGGCCATGACGCTGCACCCGCAGGTGCAGGCACGCGTGGCCGACATCGAGCGCATCGTCATCGAGACGCAGGAGCCGGGCGTGCGCATCATCGACAAGACGGGACCGCTGGCCAATCCCGCCGACCGCGATCACTGCATCCAGTACATGGTGGCGGTGCCGCTCATCTTCGGGCGCCTGACCGCCGCCGACTACGAGGACGCGGTGGCGCGCGATCCGCGCATTGACGCCTTACGCGCGAAGACGCAGGTGCGCGAGAACCCGACCTTCACCGCCGAGTACTACGCCGCCGACAAGCGCTACATCGGCAACGCCGTGCAGGTGTTCTTCAGGGACGGCAGCCAAACGCAACGGGTGCAGGTGGATTTCCCCATCGGCCATCGCAAGCGCCGCGCCGAGGGCATGCCGGTGCTGGTGAAGAAGTTCGAGTCCGCGGTGGACGTGCACTTTTCCGCGAAGCAGGCCGAGCGCGTCAAGGCGCTGTTCGCGAAACCGGCAGGGCTCGACGCCCTGCCGGTGAATGAGTTCGTCGCCGCGATGGTGACGAACGGGAAATGAACTAGCCCACCCGCACCGGCACGAAGATGCGTGCCTCGCCGCGCTGGATCAGCAGCGCCACGTGGCCCTTGGAGCTCTCGACCGCGCTCTTCAACGCCTGGGCGCTCGCCACCGGCGCACCATTGGCCGAGAGCACGATGTCGCCCGGCTGGATGCCGGCCTCGGCCGCGGGTCCGGAAGCGCGCTCGACCAGAAGTCCGCCCTGCACGTTCCCCTGGCGCTGCTCATCGCCGGTGAGCGGGCGCACGGCGAGCCCGAGCTTGCCGCCTTCGTGCTGCGCCTCGTGATTCCCGGCGGTGCGCTGATCCTCGAGCGAGCCGAGCTTGACACTTAACGTTCGGCTCGCGTGATTGCGCCAGATCTCGAGCTCGACGCTCGTCCCCGGGCTGACGCTCGCCACCTTCACCGGCAGCTCGCTCGAGTCGTTGATCGCCTCGCCGTTGAGTTTCAGGATCACATCGCCCGGCTCGACGCCGGCGCGCGCGGCCGGACCGTCCTTCTCGACGGTCGAGACCAGCGCCCCCTCGGGGCGCGGCAGTCCGAATGAGTCCGACAGTCCCTGGGTGACGTTCTGGATCACGACGCCGAGCTTGCCGCGGGTCACGTGGCCGGTGGCCTGCAGCTGCTGCTCGACCTGCATGGCGACGTCGATCGGGATCGAGAACGACACGCCCTGGTAGCCGCCGCTGCGGCTGTAGATCTGCGAGTTGATGCCGACCACCTCGCCGCGCATGTTGAAGAGCGGGCCGCCCGAGTTGCCGGGGTTGATCGGCACGTCGGTCTGGATGAAGGGCACGTAGTCGCCGTTGAGCGAGCGCCCCTTGGCGCTGACGATGCCGGCGGTGGCGCTGTTCTCGAAGCCGAACGGCGCCCCGATGGCGAGCACCCACTCGCCCACCTTGAGTGAGCGCGAGTCGCCGAGCTGCACCGTCGGCAGATCCTTCGCCTGGATCTTGATGACCGCGATGTCCGACTTCGTGTCGATGCCGATCACCTTGGCGGTGAACTCGCGGCGATCGGTGAGGCGCACCGTGACCTCACTCGCGCCCTTGACGACGTGCGCGTTGGTGAGGATCAGCCCGTCGGCGCGGATGATGAAGCCCGAGCCCTCGCCGTGCATCGGCTGCGGGTGCGGATTCTGGAAGCCGAAGCCGCGGAAGAACGGCGCGAACGGGCTGTTGGGGCCGAAGGGATCCTGCTGCTCGCCGCCGCCGTTGCCGCCGTTGCCGTTACCGTTACTGTCGCCGTCGCCCTCATCGCCCTCTTCTCCCTGATAGGCGGTCGACACCTTGGTGGTGACGGTGATGTTGACCACCGCCGGGCCGTACTTCTCCACCATGCCGCTGAAATCCGGCAGCGCGGAGGCCGGACCCGAGGCCACCGCGGCCGGGGCCGGCTGCATGGCGGCGGCCTGCGTGGCGCTGCGCGCGGCGGTGTGGGACGCGCCGGCAAGATAGAGGGCGCCCACCGGCACCGCGAAGGACGCGGCTCCAAGCGCTGCGATCACGAGCGGCTTGCGCACAAAAGACATCAAAGTCATGGACTCGCTCCTCATGGGAATCATTGCACCTGATGGCGCACCCTAGACGCGCCGGCTTAAGTGAGTCTTAAGGGCGTGAACGGGGGCAGAAGTTCCGCGAGGGGCGGGTGCTGCTATTCAGTGAGCCGCGAGTAGGGACGCGGCTCGGTGGCGAGGGACGGGGTGAGCTTGCTGAAATAGGCCGCGATTTGCGCAATGTCCTCGTCCTTGAGATTGCCCGCGAACTGCTTCATCACCGGGTTCTTGCGGCCGCCGTGCTTGTACTCATCGAGCGCCCGCACGAGGTAATCCGCGTGCTGTCCGGCGAGCGAGGGGTAGATGGGTGCCACCGCGATGCCGTCCTGGCCGTGGCAGGAGACGCACAGCTGCGCCGCCTGCGGCAGCGCGCCGGGGGCCTTGCCGCTCGACTTGAGCGGCGTCCCCGCGAGGAATGCGGCGACGTCGGTCATGTCCTGCTCGGAGAGCGACTCGGTCTGCGAGTGCATGGTGATGTGCGCGCGGTCGCCGTCGCGATAGCCCTGCAGCGCGATCACCAGGTACTCCGGGTTCTGGCCGCGCAGCTCCGGCACGCTGTACATCGGGTAGGCATTCTTATAGCCCTCGATCCCGTGGCAGCCGAGACAGGTGTAGGAAACGGACTTGCCGTGCCCGGCATCGCCCGGATGCGCGGCAGTAGTCGCCGGGGCAGCGGCGGAGGCCGTCGCGGCGGGGGCCGGGGGGCTTTGAGCCGCAGCGGCGGCGAGCGCACCGGCGGCGAGCACCGCGACCGCAATCGTACGCACCGCCGAGCCTCGCGCGCGCTCCATTCCGCCCACTCCCCGCATTAAAAAAACGCCCAAAAACGGCCCCGGATCTTACGGACTCGCCGGGGCAAATGCCACACGCGGGGAAAAATGCCACACAATCCCCGTCCAACATGATCGGACTCATCCAGCGTGTCACAGCAGCCGATGTGCGCATCGACGGCGAGATCGTCGGCGCCATCTCCCGCGGCATGCTGGTGCTGGTCGCGGTGCAGCGCGAGGACACTGAAGGTTCCGCCGAGCGGCTGCTGGAGCGCCTCCTCGACTACCGCATCTTTCCCGACGCCGAGGGGCGCATGAATCTCTCGACGCGCGAGGTGGGCGGGGGGCTGCTCCTCGTGCCGCAGTTCACCCTCGCGGCGGACACGAGGAAAGGCACGCGCGCGGGCTTCTCGGGCGCCGCGGAGCCCGCCCTGGCGCGGCGGCTTTTCGAGCACCTGCTTAAGGAGGCGCGAGCCTCATATCCCCATGTTTCCGCTGGCGTATTTGGCGCCGACATGCAGGTGTCGCTGATCAATGACGGACCCGTGACGTTCTGGCTGGAGGCCGGCCCCGGCTGAGCGTGAAGCCCGTTCCGGATTAATCGAACTTGTACCGCCCGCCGGGCTCATTTGACCTATGATTCCCTTTCTTTCTCCGCGCTTGCGGGCTTTTCTGGAGTGCTGACGTATGGGAATTGGAATGCGCGAGCTGTTGATCATCCTGCTCGTGGTGCTCGTCGTGTTCGGCGCCAAGAAGCTGCGCACCGTGGGCTCGGATCTCGGCGCGGCGGTCCGCGGGTTCAAGAAGGCCATGAACGAGGGCGACGAAGAGCAGAGCGCGCAGCAGAAGCAGATCCGCTCCGACAAGCCCGACGCCGAGTTCGACGAGGTCGCCCGCAAGAGCGAGGCGCAGCCCAAGAGCGGCGACCGGAGCGTGTGACCTGTTCGAGGGGCGGTTCTCCGAGATCCTGATCATCTTCGTCCTGGCACTGGTCGTGCTGGGACCCGAGAAGCTGCCGCGCGTCGTCGGCGAGATCGGTCGCTGGGTGGGACGCGCACGCGCCATGGCGCGGCAGTTCCGCGAGCAGCTCGAGGAAGAAGTCCAGATCGAGCAGGCGCGGCGCACACAGAGCGCAGCGGCGCAATCCGCAGCCCCAGCGCAGGCGCCGGACGCCGAGCCCTCGCCCGTAGCCGCGGGTGCACCGACGTCACCACCCACGCAGGCGCCAGCGCCCGCCGAGGTACCGCCACCCTTCCACGGGCCGACGCCTCCCGGACCCACGATCATCACCGCCGCCCCGGCC
>Ga0210394_10004418_pt1 | contig 16473 bp, 13 predicted proteins | sample IncBWC12MmetaG_FD_160121 | JGI IMG/M metagenome (GOLD analysis project Ga0210394, IMG submission 160121) | Forest soil microbial communities from Barre Woods Harvard Forest LTER site, Petersham, Massachusetts, United States - Inc-BW-C-12-M | ecosystem: Environmental > Terrestrial > Soil >... | reverse complement strand
GTTCGGCAACCTGCGCCGCAAACCGGTCCGCCGCATGCTGGGTGCGAGTATATCCGGCGATATAGACCGCCAGCACACCCGCGCAACTCGCGGAAACCAGGCTGTTAGCAATCTTCTTGCTGGAACCATGCGCCACTCCTCATAAGTATAAACGGACGAATGCGCAAATCGCGGCTCCGTTGAACCGCCATGCGTGAGCATGCGGACCGACGCAAACCCCTCGCTAACAGAATCGCTGGGAGCAACCAAATGGTGCTAACTGTTTCGTTGATACAAGCTGCTAGCTACTACTGCGCCAGCACCTTCCCGGTACCCCAAAACTGGTATGTGTACGAAAACGTCCCGTCGCCGTTGCTGATGGCTGTGTACTCGGTCCCGGTCGCGCTGTTGTAGAGCACAGCGTCGGTCTTTCCGTCGCCGTTTACATCCTCCGGAACTACGGAGTCGTAGCCCGGGCTCCAGAACAGGGATTGAAAGGTGAACGTTCCCGTTCCCGTGCCCGTCCCGAAGTAAGCCGCCGCAGTGGTCTTGTTGTACACCGTCACGGACGCCAGCCCACTCCCGGTGTAGTTCCCCAGCCGCACCGATGTAAATCCCGGGCTGAAGATTAAGGGCGTAAAGTTGAACCCGTTGCTGGCGTTGCTTATGCCCGTCACGGCGTTGCCGTTCGTGCTGTCGTAAAGGATGATGTCTTCCTTGCCATCGCCATTCAAGTCACCGGCATGCGCCATGTCGTAGCCAGGCGAAATGAACTGCGGGTAAAACGTGAACGTGCCGGTGCCGCTCCCGATGCCGAGGTAGGAGGCGCCGGTCGTCGCGTTGTACACGAACAGGTCGGCCAGTCCGTCGCCGTTGAAGTCGGCCAGCCTCAGGTACGTGTAGCCTCCGCTGATCAGCGTGTACGTGTAGTTGAAGGTGCCGTCGCCGTTGCTGATACCCGTATACATCGTTCCGGTCGAGCCGTTGTAGAGCAAGACATCGGTCTTGCCGTCGCCGTAGATGTCGCCGGTCAGGACCTTGGTGTAGCCCGGGCTCCAGAATAACGACTGGAAGTTAAATGTCCCATCGCCACGGCCGAAGCCGATATAAGCCAGGGCGGTCGACGAATTATACAAGATGAGGTCTGCAATGCCGTCACCATTGTAATCTCCCGTAATCAGATGACTGAAATGGGGAGTGAAAAGGTTGGGGACATACGTGAATGTGCCGTCGCCGTTGCTGAGGGCCGTGTACTCCTGGCCGCTGGTCGGATCGTACAGCACGACGCCGGAGAGGCCGTTACCGGCAAAATCGTTGTAGACGTAGGGCGTCTTGAACATGTACACCGCACCCGTGGTGGACAACCTCCAGGTCGCCCCTACCGCCACCGTATTTCCGCTCAGCGCGACCGAAGAGCCGAACCAGTTCTGCGACGTCCCGTCGGAAGCGGTCAGCTCCTGCTGCTGCGTCCAGGTGCTGCCGCTGCCCACAAACACGTACGCCGCGCCTTGGTTGAGAGCCCCATTGATCGTTTTGAAAACCGCCCCGATTAGCACCCGGCTCCCGCTCACAGCAACCGAATAGCCGAATTCATCACCCGCCGCCCCGTTGGAGGCGCTCAGCTCCGCCTGCTGGGTCCAAGTGTGGCCGCCGTCGGTGCTTGCAAACACGTACGCCACGCCCTGGGAGGCCTTTGTACCGACCTTCTTATACGGCGCGCCAATCACCGCCGTGTACCCGTTCAGCGCGACGGAATAGCCGAATTCGTCATTCGCCGCCCCGTCGGAAGCGGTCAACTCAACCTGATTGGCCCAGGACGAGCCGCTGCGCGTAAACACGTACGTCGCGCCCTGGAAGGAATTCGTACCGATCTTCTTGTTTAAGGCACCGATCAGTGCCGTGTTTCCGCTCACCGAAACGGAATAGCCGAACTGGTCGCTCGTCACCCCGTTGGAAGCAGTCAACTGCTGCTGTAGCCCCCACGTAGAGGCACTGCGGATGTACACGTACGCCGAGCCCTGGTTTGGATTCATGTTGACCGTGCTGCCGGATGCCCCGATCAGCGCCGTGTCCCCATCCAGGGAGACGGACCAGCCGAAATTACCCGCGCTCGAAGAGGTCAGCTCCTGCTGCAGGATCCAGGTGGAGCCGAGCAGCACAAACACGTAGGCCGCGCCCTGAGCGACATTCGATCCGACATTCTTCTGCGGCGCGCCGACCACCAACGTGTCCCCGCTCACCGAAACGGAATAGCCGAACCAATCGCCCCCCACACCGTCGGAAGCGGTCAGTTCCTGCTGCTGGGTCCAGGTGGTGCCGCTGTGGGTAAACACATACACCGCACCCTGGCTGGTATTCGACCCGATCTTCTTGCCATACGCCCCGATCACCGCGATGTCCCCGCTCACCGAGACGGACCAGCCAAAACTGTCCCCCACCGCTCCGTCGGAGGCGAGCAGTTCGGACCGCTGGGTCCAAACCGGGTCCACGACCACCGGATATTCCGCCGCGCGGTCGTCCACCACCAGCCGGACCTCCCGCTCGCCCACCTCCAGCTTTGCGGGAAGCACGCGGCTGCGGGCGTCCCAGGCTACCAGGCCGTCATACCGCAGCACCGTCTTGTTGCCCGACTGAAGTAATACCGCGCTTTCCGCCAGTTCCGGACGCAGCCCACCCGACACTCCCAGTGCAATCACCAGCGGCTCACCGTCCTCAGACACTCCCGGCCGGCGCGCCAGCGTGAAGCCTTGCTCCAGGCCGCGCGAGTCGTTCACATACCACTCGCTTAGTTCGCCCCGTTGATACTCCACCCGATTGCCCGAGACTGTCGGTTTCGCTTGGAGGGGCATCCGCCGCCGCGCCCCATAACCGTAGCCGGTCAGGCGCAAGGCGGTGTCACCCTGCGGATGTTTCAGCAGGGCTTCATCGCTGCTGAATTCCAGCTCCAGCCGCTGCGCCGGATTCACCCCCTGGAACCGCCCGGGCGTGGAACCTTTCAACTGGTAGACCACGCGCTCAAAGGCCAGGCGCAGTCCGTCGTCTGTGTCTTTCGCTGGGCCGGCGTAGGTCAATCCCGCCAGCAGAATCCAACCGAAAAGCTGAGAATGAGCGCGCATCGGCTTCTCCTCCTCGATCCGTCAGTTATGTGATTTTATCGAATCCGGGATCTCCGTCCTGGCCTCCCGACATCAGGCAGTATATAGCAAGTCACCTCGATTGCAGCCGCCTTTTTTGGCGGCTCTTGCGTCATAATCAACGATGCCGCATAACCGCGACGATATCGCAGCGTCTAACGATAAATCGTATGGTGAACAATATGAGCGCCTTCTGGGAACCCTTTGCACAGGACGTCCGGTATGCCTTCCGCAGCATGGCGGGCAGCAAGTTGTTCACGGCAATGGCCGTCCTGTCCCTGGCGCTGGGCATCGGCGCGAATACCGCCATCTATAGCTTCATGGACGGCGTCATGCTCCGGGCGCTGCCGGTAAGGCATTCTGAACAATTGGTGATCCTCAACTGGCGCGCCAAATCGGACGCGCCCGTGGTCCATAGTCACTGGGGATCGAATTACGACGAACCCGGAGGCGGCAAGACCAGCCCGAATTTCCCTTATCCGGCTTTCGAGCTCCTGCGCGATCATAATGACGTGCTCTCGTCCCTGTTCGGCCATGCCGGCGGGTCCCGCATGAATCTCGTTATTGATGGGAGCGCCGAGCTTGCCGGCGGGCAATATGTCACCGGCGGCTTTTTCTCCGGCCTCGGAGTCCCGCCCGCCGCCGGACGCCTGATCGATCAGAGCGACGATCGGATGGGAGCCGCAAACATAGCTGTGATCACCAACGATTACTGGCACACCAGATTTGGAGCGAATCCCGCGGTCATCGGCAAACAGATTCAGATCAACGGAACTCCAGTCACCATCGCCGGCGTGTCCGCTCCGGAGTTCTACGGCGTCTCTCCCGACAACAAACCCAGCGTGTTCCTGCCGATGGCAAACATCGGCCTCACACGCCCTCAACCCGACGGCCAGCCCTTGTTCCACGATGACACGTACTACTGGATTGAGTTGATGGGACGTTTGAAGGACGGCGTCACCCTGACGCAAGCGCAATCCCAGCTCGCCGGACCGTTCCATGGATTCGTAGAAAGCACGGCGACCAAGGACAGGGAGCGGGCGGACCTTCCCACGCTCTGGCTTCAGGAAGGCGGCTCCGGCGTCGATTCCCTGCGCCGCCAGTATTCGAAGCCTCTGTGGATTCTGATGGCTATGGTGGGCCTGATCCTGGCCGTCGCCTGTTTCAATATCGCCAACCTGCTGCTGGCGCGCGCGACCAGCCGCCGCCGCGAGATTGCGTTAAGGCTCAGTCTCGGAGCCGGCCGCTTCCGCATTGTCCGTCAATTATTGACCGAGAGCGTCGTTCTGGCCCTTTTGAGTGGCATCGCCGGCATCGGCGTCGCCGCCCTCTGCATTCGATTCCTGCTGCTCCTGCTGACCAATGGAAACGACAACTTCACGGTAAAGGTCGGCCTCGATTGGCGTGTGCTCTCCTTCACGCTGCTCATCGCCTTCGTGAGCGGCATTTTCTTCGGCCTGGCGCCGGCCCTTCAGGCAACCAGAGTCGACATCACCCCCGCGCTCAAGGAAACCCGCGCCAGCGAGCCACACGGCAGGTTCCGTCGTTTCGGCCTCCGTTTTGGATTGAGCCAGATTCTGGTCGTCGCGCAGATCGGAATTTCCGTCCTGCTGGTGATCGCCGCCGGTTTATTCGTCCGCACCATCACCAATCTTCATTCGGTGAATCTGGGCTTCAACGCCGAGAACATCCTGATTTTCAATCTCGACGCCACCCAAGCCGGATACAAAGACGCGGCGCTCAAGGCGTTCTATAAAGAGCTCGAACAGCGCTTCCAGGCGATTCCCGGCGTGCGCAGCGCCACCAGCAGCGACATGCCTCTGGTCGGCGGCTGGAGCAGCAGCACCAGCATCACGGTGCCAGGAATCCCCAAGCCTCCCGAAGGCCAGCGCGGTCCGGCTACCTCCTATGCCCTGGTGGGCTCGACCTTTTTCGAAACCATGGAGATCCCCATCGTGGCCGGCCGGCCGCTCGACAAGCGCGACGTGGATGGCGCTCCCGTCGCGGCGGTGGTCAACCAGATTTTCGCGGAGAAATATTTCCACGGTCAGAATCCGGTCGGGCGCCATTTCACCCTTGGCGGAACGTCAAACGCTGCCGACATCGAAATCGTAGGAATCGCGCGGACGGCCCGCTACAGCTCTCTCAAGCGCGAAATTCCGCCGGTCACGTACATAGCCTGGATTCAGGCGCCGAAGTCACGCCGGCTGAACGCAATGATTTTCGAGCTGCGCGCCACCGGCAATCCCCTGGCGCTGTCTAATACCGTCCGTCAGATCGTTCATCAGGTTGGACCGCAAGTTCCGGTAGCGGACATCACCACGCAGACGCGCCGCATCGATCAGACCATTTCTCAGGAACGGACGTTCGCTCAACTCTGCGCCTGTTTCGGCGCCCTCGCCCTGCTCATGGCCTGCGTCGGGCTCTACGGAACCATGGCCTACGCGGTCGCGCGCCGGACCGGAGAAATCGGTATCCGCATGGCGCTGGGCGCCACCCGGCGCCGCGTCGTTTGGATGATCCTGCGTGAAGTTATCATCCTTTCCGCGTTTGGTTTGCTGCTGGGACTCACCGCCGCCTTTCAAACCACGGCGCTGCTGAAGACATTCCTGTTCGGCGTCAAGCCGAACGATCCCCTGGCGATGGGCGCCTCCGTCGCGATCCTGATCGCCTGCGCCCTCCTCGCCGGATACCTGCCCGCATTCCGAGCCTCCCGCATCGACCCCATGGCGGCACTGCGAAACGAGTGATTCATGTGGGGCAGGCTGGCAGCCTGCGGCCGATTGGCAATCGGCCGCCCTCTACTGATCCGTAACCGACCCGTCGCCGAATTTGTACTCCGGCCGGTTGCTGGGCTTGTACGGATGCGCCGCCGCAACCTTTTCGTTGAGCGTGACTCCCAACCCTGGCCTGCTCGGCAGCTCCGCGTAGCCGTCTTTGATCACCGGCCCGCCGCCGCCGAATAATTCCTGCGCCCACTCCGTCCGATTGAGCGTGTACTCCTGAATCGCCGCGCTGGGCGTGGTCGCATCCACATGCAGAGAGGCCATCGTACTCACATAGCTCTGCGGATTATGCGGCGCCAGGTTCACGCGGTAAGTCTCCGCCAATACGCCGATCTTCTTCAGCTCCAGAATGCCTCCGGCGTGGCACACGTCGGGCTGAATAAAGTCCACCAGGTGGCGCGAGCAGAAATCGGAGAAACCGTATTTAGTGAAGGATCGCTCTCCCGTAGCCAGGTGCGTCTTGGTTTTCTGCCGCAGCAGCGCCAGTTCGCCAAGGTCCTCCAGTTGCGTCGGCTCCTCGACGAAGAGCAGGTCGAGCTCTTCCACTCGCGTGCAGAAGTCGATCGCCATGGCGGTGGTCAAGCGTCCGTGGGCATCGACCGCGATATCGAAGTCGTCTCCCACCGCCTTGCGGATCGCTTGCAGTTTCCGTACGCTTTCGCGGATCATCGCGGTGGGCTGCACCAGATTGTTCACGGGCGAAAGCGGCGTGGCCTTGGCGGCCGTATAGCCCAGGTCCTTGGCGCGAAGAAAATCTTCCGGCGTGCTCCCCACGTCGAGGTACATGCGGATACGGCTGCGCGCCGCCCCACCCAGCAACTTGTAAATCGGTACTTCCAGAGCCTGGCCGAAAATATCCCACAGAGCGATCTCGACCGCGCTGATCGCCGAATTGAGAATCGGCCCTCCGCGCCAGCGCGGCACGCGAAACATGGATTGCCAGAGGAACTCGATGTCGGTCGGATCCTTGCCAATCAGAAAGCGCTCATGCTCCATGATGGCCGCGGCGACCGTGGCCTCCTTGCTGGTAACCGACCCCTCGCCGAGCCCCACCAGACCGCCGTTGGTGTAGATCTTGCAAAACACCCAGTTCAGGCTGCCGGCATTCACGACGAAGGTTTTCATTCCCGAAATCTTAAGGTTCAAAGCCCTCTGCCCGACGACAGAAATCGGACTTGCAGCAGCCGCCAGCGCGGCCTGCATGAATCTGCGGCGATTCATATCGCAATTCCTCCTGCCGGATTGTACCGCGTCAGCCGCGGTTCCATTGAACCGCCATGCGTAAGCATGCGGACAGACGGGAAACGCTCGCTAACAGAATCGGGCTGCGTTCGGCCATTTGTTCGTCGGCTGGCAAACGCTCGACGGGAATGATTTAATTAAACCATGGAGTTCCGCTGCGAGGATCTTCCGCAATTCGGGGTTATCTTGGTGCCGCCGTCGTCGTCAGAATATGACCGGCTGCTTGCAGATATTCAGCGACGCATCGATCATCCCCTGGAAACAGCGCCTTCGCTGCCGGCGTCGATGCGCCCCAGAATCCTCGAAGAAGATCGAGAGAGCTCTGCCATTCTGCTAAACCGCAGCCAACGCGGTATCGCCGAGATCCAACAGGTCTGGACATTCGAGGAGGTAAACGGCCGCACCTATACGAGTTCGATTGGAGGAGGAGCGAATCCCTCTGTCCTTCTTCCATTTGGGCTCTCCGAGAAAGTGCTGAAGCTCTATGGATATTGGCACGTGATCCTGCCCGGTTCAAAGCGTTACTTGAGCCGCGATGGCCAGCAGGTGGGCGACAATAGCGACGTGCGGCCTCCGGGGCCGGACGAAGTCTGGACGACAGGCGGCGGGTTTGGCGTTGCCGGCGGAGGCGGCCGCCGACGTTCGCAAGGGCCGCTGGCTAAAGTCACGCTGACATTGGACGGAGTCTTCTTCGATGATGGTGGATTCGCTGGCCCCAATCAGAAAGGACTCTGGGAGCAGGTCGTCGCAAGCGCCGAGGCGCATTTACGGCTATCGAGGATAGCGCGTCAAGGACACGACAATGGGGCCACTCCGCAGAAGATTCTCGCGGAGATCGAAAGCGTTAGCGGACCCGCGACCGACCATCCGCCACAGCCTCTCCCGCCGGGTAATGGCGCAAGGACTCCAGAGGCATATCGCGAGGCAGCGCTCGAGAGGCTTGCGTGGGAGATCGGCAGGGCAAGAAACAGCCAGGGTGACGAGCGCACCGTATACATGCTGTTGGCATGGGCCAACCAACCGCTACCGCACTTTCGCAAGCTCTGATTCCCCGTCGCCAGCCCGTGGCGATTCACTTCCTCTCGGCCGGGAATCGCGAGTCAATCGGTTTATCCTGGTTCGCGTGGATCTGCAGAACCGCGCAATGATGATAAGTGTAGTCACCGTCCTTGTTCAGCCCGTGCGCGGCCATGAACTCGACAATCTGAAGCGTGCACGCGCTGCAATTGATATTCGGAATGTCGACGTCGGTTTCGAGTTCTTTGTCGAACTTAGCGGTGTGCGGAAAGAGTCCGTCGGCCAGAACGGGAGGAACCGGCGGGTAATGGATCGCGGCCGACACCGACCTGGGACCTTTGCCGGAGTCTTCGGTTTTCACCTCCGGATCGGGAGGAAGTTCGTCGCGCGAGTTCACTGCAAGAGCGACCCGATAGAAGCCAGGATGGAAGACTGTCTCGCGAAGCCTGATGTGGAGCTTGTCGCCGCCTTGGACCTTCGTTACCGCACCCGTGGACTTGCCGGGATCGGCGGAAGTCCCGCCGCATGGCGCCTTCTTCTGCGGATCTCCCAGCTGGGATTCTTCGAGCCACGAAGCGGGTTCCAGCAGTCTGAAATGCGCGTGGATTGCAGGCGCAAGTGCGATCAACGCGACGGAACCGGGAATAAGGCTTGGTAAGAGTTTCATGACGGCGCTCCCTGGGAGAACTAGACTCAGCTTTGAATATACGGCAATCGAAAGTCCGCGCGCCGGGCGCCGGTTCTATCGCGGTTCAGCACCTGCTACGCTTAAGTGGAATACGAATTACGAAACTGAGGTGAGTTCCGTTGGCAGAAGTGCAGGTAAATAGCGGGGAAACCCTGGAAAGCGCGCTCAAACGCTTCAAGCGCAAGGTCATGAGCGAGGACATCATTAAGGAAATCAAGCGTCACGCATTCTATTTGAAGCCGGGTCAAAAGATGCGCGTCAAGGCGGCGCTGGCGCGAAAGCGCAGCCGCAAGAACCGCTCGCGAGACTCTGAGTCGGACCCGAATCGGCGGTGAGTCCGCATCGCCTGAACGCGGCCTGGTACATCGTCCAGAAACACTTCCGACCCGCCATGCGCAGCATGCGGATTCTCCTCCGAATCAAGCAATCCGCATGCTGCGCATGGCGGCTCAGAGGTCTTGTATTCATTAATGGACATTCTGGCGATGTGCTGGTTCCCTGGGCACGACAACGCCGGGAACTATTGGGTCGGGGCGTAATAGCCCGTCCGCCAATGAACCGTCAGTTTCCCCATGCCTTTCGGAGGGATCAGCTGGATCTGTATTGCATGATATTTGCCGTCTCTCGTGCTTTCCGTCGGCGAATACGAAATCAGGTACCGGTTTCGAAGGTCGATGATGACTTTTTGTGCCAGCTCCGCCAAGCCGACTCCGCCGAGTTCGATCAGACGTCCCCCAGTCAGTTCGGCGAGATGTTTCAACAACCGGCCATTGTTGTCTCCGTTGAAATCGTCAGGATGAGGGCCGATTGCGTACAGAAGCGCGTCGGTTTCCCGCAACGCATTCTGGAGTTCCGGGAGAGTATAGCGGCTGTGGTTTTCGCCGCCATCGGAGATCAGGATGAGAGCCTTCTTGACGAGTTGTGACTTCTTAATTTCATTCGTCGCCAGGTAAACGGCATCGAACAGCGCCGTCATGCCTTTGGACTTCGTCATCATAATCTGATAATCGATGTTGGCCGCGTCCCGGCTTAGAGGCACCGCCAGCTTCGGAGCGCTCTCGAACTCCACCAGGAAAAACTCGTCCTTCTCATCCGCGACCTTGAAAAACTCGCGGGCGGCCATCCGGTATCGGCCCATGGCGCCGCCGATGCTGCCGCTGATGTCGAAGATGAATCCAACGGCGACCGGATCGTCTTCCATCGCCAGGTTGACGACCGTCTGTTCGACTTTGTTGTCGAATACTCGAAAGCTTTCTTTTTCAAGGCCGAGGACCGGGCGGCCCAGTCTGTCGGTCACCGTGAAGGGAACCAGAACCAGGCTGGTATCGATTTTCAGGTGCGCTTTTCTATCGTCGGGCTGCGTCTTCGTGCCGGGACGTTGGCGCGGTTCGATGGAGATCTGTTGGCTCCATAGCGCGAACGATGCCAGTAGAAACGCGGTTGCGCACTTGAAAGATCGCCGCACGGCTGGATTATACGCGATTTATGCGGATTTCGGGAATTGCAGCCTGGCGTCGCCTGCGATAGCCACCGGATAGCTCTCAGCGTGTTTCTCGCGCCAGCTCGTCGCTTTCTCCTTGGCCTCTTCCGCCGTATAGCCGAGTGCCGTGTGCAGGTGCTTTCCCTCCTGCGTCACAACACAAACCCACATCATGTTGACGGACATGCCGCAATCCTAGCACGGGCAGAAAGGGCAAACCCCGTGCCGCCCGCCCGCCGATCAACTACTCGTGCCGCAACGCGACCATCGGATCGATCCGCGACGCTCTCCGCGCCGGCAGGTACCCCGCCAGCAGCGCGGCGGCGAGTAGAGTGAGCACTGCGATCGTCAGCGCCTCCGGATCGTTGGGCTTGATTCTGTACAGGAACGACGCCACCAGTTTCGACGTGCCGAGCGCCGTCGGGATGCCGATCGCGAGACCCACCCCCGCAAGCACAATCACGTCGCGTAGAATCATCCAGACCAGGCGCCCTCGCTGCGCGCCAAGTGCGGTCCTGATCCCGATCTCCCCAGTGCGCCGCGCAACATTGTAGGAAACCGTCCCATACAGGCCGACGCAGGAGATCACCAGCGCCAGCATCGCGAACGCGGAACACAGCCTGGCAAACACGATCTCCTGGTTCATGATCTGATCCACCTGCGCCGCTTCGGTCTTGACGCTGGTCACCGGTACGCGCGGGTCCGCCTGGCGCACAATCTCGCGCACCGTGTTCACGTACCGCAGCGGATCGCCGCTGGTGCGCAGCGCGAACGTCATCTCGTCAAGGGGCACGTATGTGCCTTGATTAAACGGAAGGTAGACCACCGGCTGAAAGTCGCCCGTGAGATTGCCATAGCGCGCATTCTTGGCTATACCGACGACCTCCATCTCTTTGAATGGCGGTTCGCGTCGAATCGAGATACGCTGGCCCAGCGGATTCTGATCGCCAAAGTTCGTCTTGGCGAAAACCTCGTTGATAACGGCGACCGGCGGCGAACCTGACTGGTCGCGCTGATCGATCTCGCGCCCGGCGAGCACCGGAATCCGCATCGCCGTAAAAAATCCCGGCCCGGTCATCAGGATATGAGTCGTACTGCCGGGCACGGGCTCCTTGCCGATGGGAGCCGCATCCGTCATCCACGTTCCATGCCCGATCATCGGATAATGCGCCATCGCCACATCGCGCACTCCCGGAATCATGCCGAATCGCTTTTGAAGATTACTGAAGAACGTCACGATCTCGGGGTCCTTGTGTCCAGCCTGCTTTGCGTTCATCTGAAACAGCAGCAGGTCTTCGCGGTTGAACCCCAACTGAATCGACTGCAGATTCTGGAGCGTCCTGACGAACAGGCCCGCGCCTACCAGCATGAGGAGAGAAATCGCAATCTGTAGGATGACCAGCGCATGGCTCAAGCTGACGCGCTTCTTCCTCGTACCGGGCTGACCTGCCCGCGTTTCCTTGAGCGCCGGCATCACGTCGACCCGCGTCGACTGAAGCGCGGGAGCGAGCCCAAACATCAGGCCCGTGAGCATCGACAACGCCACTGCCGCGGCCAGCACGTGCCAGTTCAGATCCGGATGCAGCGTGAAGTCTTCGCGCCCGTTGGCCAGCAGCACCGTAAGGACCCGAATGCCCCACACCGCGAGCAGGACTCCCACCCCTCCGCCGATGGAGGCGAGCAGAAGGCTTTCGGTCAGCAGTTGCCGGATCACCCGGAATCGTCCGGCCCCCATGCTGAGCCGCACCGCGATTTCACGCCTCCGCGCCGTGGCTCGCGCCAACAGCAGGTTCGCGATGTTGGCGCAGGCGATCGCCAGGATCAGCGCCACCATCGACAGCAACACGTACAGCGGCTTCGAGTATTGCCGCCGCAGATTATCGAGACCGCTGGCGCCTTCCGTAATCACCAGGGCGGGAAGATCCGCGCGCTCCTGATCGTTCGATGCCGTGGTCGCGACCCATTGATGAAATACGGGACCCAGCGCCGCTCGCGCCTGCACCAGGTTCACGCCCGGACGGAGCCGCGCCATCATCTCGATCCAGTAAAAGTTCTGATTGAGGTACCCTTCGCCGTTGATGCCGCGGTGTGCCACCGCCAAAAGAATATTCGTATGCAGAGGGAGATAAAAATCCGGCGCGGCTGCCGGATCGACGCCGAAAAATCCAGGTGGCGCGACCCCTGCCACCGTGAACGCAATGTTGTTGATCAGGATGGTTTGCCCCGGCGCGCTCATTGCGTCGCCAAAGCGCTTCTGGCTATAAGCGAAACTCAATACGGCGACCGGAGGCGCGCCCGCCCGGTCGTCCTCGGGGATAATCGCGCGTCCGGCCGAGGGCTGAACAGCCAGCCCGCGAAAATAGTCGCCGGAAACATATTCGCCGCTCGCCTGCTCGGCCTGTCCCTTCACCATCAGGTTGACTTCGCGCGTCGGATAATACGCGAACACGCTCGAAAACACTGCATCGGACGACTTCTTCAACAGCTCAAACGCCGGATAAGGGAAGATACCGGCCGTCGTCCCTCCGTGATCTTCATGCATGCTCCCGCTGCCACTGTGGACGACGGACCCCGCCATCCTCTTGGCTAGGTTGTGCCAGTTCAGCACCGCCAGCGATTCCGGATCGGTCACCGGCAGCGACCGCAGCAGGATAGAATCCATGAAGCTGTAGATCGCCGTATTCGCCCCAATGCCAAGCGCGAGCGTCAGAATCGCCAGCACACTGAAGCTCTTGCTCGCGGCCATCGTGCGGAACGCATAGCGCAGGTCCTGGCCGAATTGCTCCACCATCGTCCATCCCCACGCGGAGCGAGTATCTTCCCGCACCAGCGTCATGTTTCCCAGCTCGCGCCGCGCCGCCCATCGCGCCTCTTCCGTTGCGCCCCCCGCCTCCGCTTCCTCATCCATATGGAATTCGAGTTCCTCGCGCAGCTCGTCCTCTTTACGTCGCCTCTGTGCCAGCCAGCTCAATTTGCGAAAGAACGAGTTCATTGTCCCTCCTCGACCACCGGATTCAAGATCAATCCCATCGCCCGCGCGAACGCCTGCCACTTCGATTGTTCGGTCCCCAGCTTCTTCCGGCCCAGCGCCGTCAGGCGATAGAACTTTGCCTTTTTGCCCTTGTCGGACAATTCCCACGACGCCGCAATCCACCCTTTCGCCTGCAAACGGTGCAGCGCCGGATACAACGATCCCGTCTCCACCTGCAGCAGATCTTCCGATGTCCTCTGAATATGTTTGGCGACCGCGTGCCCGTGAGCGGGTCCGGCCATCAGTGTGCGGAGTATCAGGAGGTCCAGCGTACCTTGAAGAAGCGCCATTGTGTAGCCAGTCTACTAGAGATTATGTAGACTGTCTACTAGCGCCACATTCCTGCCGCATCGGAACCGCAGGATGATGAAAAAGCCAGATTGACCGCTTCCGATGGTCGCGGTTCCATATCGCTAGCACCTGCTATCGACGGCTTAATGGAACCGCGACCAGCGGGAGCGGTCATGCCGAAGACTTTTTCATCCTCCCGTCAGAACACCGGCGGCGTCATGGCGGTTACCCGGTCGTCTATCAAGGTCACGCTCCCTTTGAGCGTCGATGTGGAACTCGCATCCGGGGCGTAGAGCAGGGTCCGCTGGTCGATGGAGGAATCCACGCTGGTCGGCGGCCCCAGGATTCCCACCACCTGTGCCTCGGACATCCCGCTCTTGATCAGAGTCCAGTTGGAAGCCCGATGCCAGGCAGGCGTCGGGGAAGGGATGGGCGCCGGCATCGGCGGAGCCGCGGCAGCCTGCAAAGATTTCACGGCCCTCTCTAATTCGGCAATCCTCGCCTCCTGATCGGCGATCCTGCGCTTGAGCTGCGCCGTCTCCTTGGTTAATTCGTCCACCCGCGGATCGCGAGTTTGCGCCCTCGCAGCGCCGCCCATCAGGAGCACCAGGACGACGCCGGTAAACGCTCTTTGCATGATGGCCTCCTCCCGATGAACCGCCATGCGTCAGCATGCGGTCAGACGGAATACCCTGGCTAGCTATCCCAGCGTGCGTTCGTTAAAAACGCCGCGCTCGTCAATCCAGCAGCGATACTTGATCTGCACTTCATTCCTGTTCCTGAAGCAGGCGTCGGACTGAAGCATGAGAGCCTTGTCGGATTCCAGCACCATCCGCTTGGCTTGGTCGATGGCTTGGCCGAGCGCGTAACACGGCACGTCAGGATACAGCCGTTTCACAAGCGGCGCGGAACCATTCCGTCCCGCCTTGCGAACATCGACCGTGCGAAAGAAGTACTGCACTGGGAACCTCCGCTACTAGCATAGCAGGGCTGAGCTTCTTAACTCGCCCGGCTTCGCTTTAACTCGGCAGCGCCGGCTTTTCTCGCTTCGTTGAAGGATCGATGCAGCGTGCCCGCGACACTGCCGATGGTTTTGGATGCCCCTTCCACTCCGGCCGTAAGACTGTCAGCCCCTTTTTCGGCCAGCCGCGCGGTCCACGCGAATACCGCCGGTACGATCAGCGCCGCCCCGACAATACTCAAACCGATGCCCGCCACGACCAGTCCCGAGCCGGCAATCGCCATCTTCTGCTTGGTTTCCATTTTCGCGACCTCCCAGACTCCATTGGAGCAGACTCGTGCGTGTCGTGTGCGCCAGGGGCTACAACCCCGTCCCGTAAGGGCGGGGATTCAGACGATCGGTGCGCCGCTAAAAAGGTGAAACAAAATATCCATTTTGTGCGTATTCGCAATATGCGCTACGCTCTCCGCACACTGCTCAAGAGCCCCGGATTCTCCGCCATCGCCATTCTATCGATTGCCCTGGGCGTCGGCCTGACCACGGCCATGTTCAGCTACGTCGACGCCATTCTGCTTCGGCCATTGCCGGTGCCGGATGCAGGGCGCATCATTGCCGTTAATTCCACCGCGCCGGGAACGCGCCTGGGCAACATGTCTTATCCCGATTACACGGACCTTCGCGATCGGACCGGCTCTCTTTCGGCGCTGGTCTGCTACGAACTGATCCCCATGGGCGTCAGCGCCACTCGCGAGGGCGCCGCGCAAATGAACCTCGGCGTCATCGTGAGCGGAAATTACTTTTCCGGTCTTGGCATCGATATCCCCATCGGCCGCGGGTTCCGCGCCGAGGAAGATGTCACGCCGGGAAAAGATCTGGTCGCGGTCGTCAGCCATTCGTTTTGGGAGCGCGAGTTCGCCTCGGACCCGCGCGCGGTGGGCCGCAAGCTGCGAGTGAACGGCTCCGAATTTACCGTCATCGGAGTCGCGCCCCAGGGTTTCCTCGGGCCCGAGTCATTCGTTGTTTCGGACGTATACGTGCCCATGCACGCCTATCCGCAAGCAATCCCCAATGCGACCGCGGACTTCCTCACGGGGCGGAAAAATCGGGACCTGAAACTCGTCGGCCGCCTGAAATCCGGGGTCGGCGCGACCCAGGCCCACGCCGAGCTATCCACCATCGCTCGCAACCTCGCCCAGCAGTATCCGGATACCAACCGCAATCGCACCGTAACCGTTTTAGGTTACCTGAGCGCGCGTTATGAGCAGGATCCCCTGGATGCGATGTTTGCGATCATGCTGCTGGCCATCAGCGGGCTGGTGCTGCTGATCGCCTGCGCCAACGTCGCCAACCTGTTGCTGGCGCGCGGCACGGCCCGGGTGAAGGAAATCGCCATACGGATGGCCATCGGCGGCAGCCGCTGGCAACTGGTGCGGCAGTTCCTTACCGAAAGCCTGCTGCTGGCGCTGGCGGGCGGGACGGCCGGACTCGCGGTCGCATACGCGGGCGTTCAGTTTCTGGCGTCGGTTCATCTGCCCTCCGATTTTCCGCTTTCCTTCGGCGTCAGGATGGACACGCGACTGCTGGTCTTCGGTTTCTCCGCGGCGATTGCCACCGGACTGGTTTGCGGGCTTCTGCCGGCGCTGCGCTTCACGCGCTCCGATCTTTCTTCGATCGTCAAAGCCAGCGATTCCGGGCCTGGCAAGATGTTCTGGCGCGGCAGGCTGGCCGGCCGCAACGTTCTCGTAACCGCGCAACTTACATTGTCCGTCGTGCTGCTGATTCTTTCCGCGTTTTTCGTGCGCGGATTCGACGCCGCCCGCCGTCTCGACTCGGGCTTTCGCATCGACCATACCCTTTTCTTCAC
>Ga0210394_10004416_pt1 | contig 16477 bp, 14 predicted proteins | sample IncBWC12MmetaG_FD_160121 | JGI IMG/M metagenome (GOLD analysis project Ga0210394, IMG submission 160121) | Forest soil microbial communities from Barre Woods Harvard Forest LTER site, Petersham, Massachusetts, United States - Inc-BW-C-12-M | ecosystem: Environmental > Terrestrial > Soil >... | reverse complement strand
GGGGTTCAAATCGGTGGCTTTCGGCTTGAGCAATCGTTACGGCTCTCTATAATACCGCGCTCCTGCCCGCGGCCCCCTTCTTACGCTCCCTTCGTCTAGAGGCCCAGGACATAGCCCTCTCAAGGCTGTAACACGGGTTCGAATCCCGTAGGGAGCGCCATGAAATCAATGAGTTGCAATAAATTATGCGCTCTCGGGTGAAAATCGGGTGAAAAATCGCGCCGAGTTGAACGGAAAATTTCCATGGACGTCCGCAGACATCCGACGCCGGTTCCGGCCTAGTTAGGCTTAACGCAGCCGGCCTTCCCCGCGGCGTCGTACGTGTGGACGATCATCATCTCCGTCGCACCCTCATAGGGTGAGCCGCGGCCCGCATCACGCAGGCGCTCGATGTAGCCCCGGCAAACCGGACGATCATCAATAGTGCGGATCAGTCCTTCGACCTGGTGTGAGGCATCCTTTTGAACAAGCGGAGCGATCAATTTCGTTGCCGCAGAGTTCGCGCCATCCAGGGTTGCATCCATTGGCGACTTTGAACATCCCGCTAGCAAACTGATGAACAAAACAATCAGGGTGCGCATCACCGTATCCTCAGAGGTCTGAGCATCTTTGGCTGAAAACTTTGCGCCGGCCAAGTGTACCAATAGTGTGCAAAAAAACCGCTGCTCAGAAACTGTCTGTTTAGCGCAATCGATGTGCGCGCTCAGCCAGCAGGCGAATCTGATTCCAATCTTGGTTCTTCACGAGTAGCGGCGGGGTCAGCCATGAACCACCGACGCAGCCAACGTTAGGGAGTGCCAAATAACCGGGCGCCGTCTCTGCAGTAACTCCGCCAGTCGGACAAAACAACATGTCTGGCACCGGGCCAATAATTGAACGCAAGAAATCAATCCCGCCGCTCGGTTCCGCCGGAAAGAACTTTACAAATCTGCAACCACGTTCCCGCAGTGTGAGCACCTCGCTTACAGACTGAGCACCGGGGAGCCAGGGCATTCTTGCGGCGCGCGCTGCGGCCTCGAGTTCCGCCGTTGCTCCGGGCGATACCGCAAAGCGCGCGCCAACCGCACGAGCCGCGGCGAACTGCGCGCCGTCTATTACTGAGCCTACGCCCACAATCACGCCGGGCACTTCTGAAGCAACTCGAGCTACGGCTTCCAGCGCCCACTCAGTGCGCATGGCGATCTCGAGCACGTTGAGGCCTCCCGATACAAGGGCGGCGGCGATCGGCACTGCGTCAGCGACCTGTTCGATGGTTAGAACTGGAATCACCGATATCCTGGCACCGAGCTCCATAAAACTCTGGTCTCTTATTGTGCTCATGAAGTTTTCCCGCCTAGGAAGATGCTAGCGAACCACAACCTCGAGCGGCGACGCCCCAGTGTGCCGGCACTCGGAAGTTGACGAGCGGAACGGTGATTTCCCGGCAACGTCATCACGCAGCGGCGGCGTCGCTTGCAGACTTGGACTTAGCTCCCCTCCCAGTTCGGCATTTCCGATCCAGTACGGGTTTTCCGCATTGTGACTTCGTCATTGTATCATTGTCATCATGTCGACAGAGTGCATCAGAGATGATTGGCGCTGGACCGATGTCCGACGCATTACAGCCCTTGGCGAACCGCTAATCGAATTGCAGCCGACGGGTGACGGCAACCTTCGAGTCTCATTCGGCGGTGACGTCGCCAATACGATGGTCTGCCTAGCGAGACTTCTGAGAGCAGATGACTTTCACCTTTCCATAGTTGCGGCCCTCGGAAACAGCCTCTATTCGGCGTGGCTTCGCAATAAGCTGTCCCGGGAGGGTCTTAGGATCGTCGAACAGCCGGCTGGAGGCGAGCCTGGCATCTACGGCATCTCCCCCGACTTCAACCGTCAATCGACCTCCTCCTATTGGCGCGCGCAATCCGCAGCGCGTCAATTTCTCCAGGCAGCCAACCTCCAGCACTTTGAGAAACTCCTCGGCGAGCCGCAGATTGTGATCATCACGGGAATCACACTTGCGCTATGTTCTGCGGCGAGCTTCAAGAACCTTTGCGATTGGATTGAACTCCACCGCGGTCAGTGCCGCGTAGTGTTTGACAGCAACTATCGGCCGGCCCTATGGGAAAGCCGCGAAAAAGCAACGGAACGCATTGGCGCCATGGAGCGGCTCGCAGGCGTCATTGCAACAAGCCTTGAGGACGAGAAGACCCTTTGGCGGGCCGCCGGCGTTGCCGAGATTGTTGATCGGATCAGTGCGTTGTCCGGTGAGTACATCATCCGCGGCGGAAGACAGGGTTGCTGGGTCGGAGTCGATAAGCATTGGGCCCACGTGGCCACCGCCCCTGCGGCCGTCGTTGATTCTGTTGGCGCTGGTGACGCACACCTCGCAGGTTACATTGCAGCCCGCGTCAGGGGGTACACACGACTTGACGCAGCAAGCGTTGCAAATAGCGTTGCTGCTGTGATCGTCAGCCAGCACGGCTCAATACCAGCAGCCGACGTGGCGTTTCCAACGTTAGCTGCTGTAAACGTCGACGGTAACGCCTGATGAACCGAATTCGACACGGGACCTCGGCGCAATCCCCAACGCCACAGCGATGTTCCAGTACGAGAGCCGTATTGGCTGAGTGCCCATTGTGGGACGACGAGAGACAGTTGCTTCTGTATCTGGACTTGGTGAATCCAAGAATCTTCGAGTTCAATCCGGAAGATTCCCAAATGCGCTCAGTTGCCTTGGATCTGCGCGGCCCATTGGGCGGCTTGTGTTTGCGCCGTGCAGGCGGTTACCTGGTTTTCAACGCCGACGGTGTCTTCTCGATCGACGAAGCGCTCACCGTTACGGGACGCATTTGCCGTCCTCATTCAAGTTTCAGTTTTGCCCCGCCGAACGACGTGGCAGTCCATTCGAGCGGCCAGATCCTGGTCGCCACAGCTGATGTTAAGGAGAGTGCTCCGGTCGGTGGACTCTTCTGTCTCTCAGCAGTCGATACGTGGCACGGCCTCCGTGGAGGTCTTATCGTCGGCAACGGACCAGCCTTCGCACCCACTGGAAACACTTTATATCTAGCCGATAGCCCGCAGCATGTAATCTATGCGTGCGAGTGGGCTGCCGGTCGTCTATTGCTCGAAAATGGGCGCGTATTCGCACAGGTCCCCTCCTCTGCGGGCCTGCCGGACGGCTTGACCGTCGATTCAAGCGGCTACGTGTGGAATGCCCGGTGGAACGGTGGTTCTGTGGTCAGATTCGCCCCGAACGGTGACGAGGTCAGCACCGTTGTCTTACCTACCCACTGCATAACGAGTTGCACCTTTGGTGGAGCCAACCTGCGCACACTGTTCATCACGACCGCCAACAATCCGTCAGATAGCGGTTCAGATGAACTAGATGACAATGCTGGTCATCTGTTCAAACTGGACCTGCCCGTGGAGGGAACCCTTTCTGCGCGCGCGTCGTTTTAGCTCTTCGAGGACGCTCTCTTTTTCTGGTGGCTCGGTGAAGTCCCGGCAATAATGCTAGCGAAGTCAATCGACATATTGTCGGCCAGAATATGCTGGGACAATGTTTCCTCGAGTCCCTTCAGCTTGCCGGATTCGAATTCAGCAAGGAGCTGGCGGTGCTCCTCAACGATTTTTCGCAGAGGTTTGCTCCTTGCCCCGAGTCCGAACATGATCATTAACTGGGGCCTTAGCATTTGCCAAAACTTCAGCAACACAGGATTTTCGGCAGCTCGCATTATCGCTTCGTGAAAATCTGCATCTAAAGTCACCAGCGTCAGCACGTCTGATCTTCGGACCGCCACGCGCATATCCTCAATCAGGTTCTTGAGAGTCTTGGCTAAAGAATCGTGCTCACGCATCGAGGAGAGTTTACGCAACGCCAGCTTTTCCAGCTCAAACCGTACTTCGCTTATCTGCTGCACCCGCTCGGCTGTCATTGGGGCCAAACGAACACCCTGGTAGGCCACGCTCTCGGCCACACCCTGTGCTACCAGGACGCGGAGTGCCTCGCGTATCGGTGCCCGCGATATTCCCAACTCTTGCGATAGTTGCAATTCATTGATCCGTCCGCCAGGAAGAATTCTCCCCCTCGCCGCCTGCCCGATGATTATGCCGACGACCTGATCCACGTAAGTCAAAGCTTGCAAGCGACCCGGCTCGCCATTGTCGCCGCGCTCTCTCATATGTCCCTTATTACTCACTGCCGTTTTCAGACCTCTCGTTTGACTGCGTAGATAACGTAATCACCCCTGCCCGCAAGCGACTGATTTTGGAGTTTAAATCAGCGCAATATTCTCTTGTCGTGGCGTTTCACCAATGGTTTGTCATTAGCATCCTAGCAATATTCCCTCACGCCAACAGGCATCGCAATTCCGTGATGACGCTTGATGCGCCAGCCTGCAGCAGCAACTCCGCCGAACAGCCGGCGACGGGAGGTGAAAATCCGACAACCGTCATGCCGGCCGCTCGGGCACCGGCGACTCCTGTGGGTGAATCCTCAACAACCAGACAAAGCTCAGGCGGCGATCCCAACATTTGCGCCGCCAGCAGATAGATATCCGGCGCAGGCTTGGGAGCTTTCACCAGGTCGCGCGTGGCGACTCGGCCGCTGAAGAACGCACCTAACCCGCTCTGGTCCAGCATCCTGAAGACAAGGTGAGAAGTGGAATTTGATGCAATAGCCAGCGGCACGTGGCTCCTAGCTAACTCAGTCAAGACCTCCTCCGCGCCCTTCGTGGGCTTCAGTTGCGCTTGCATCAGGCTCTCGATGGTCTGCTGCAATCTCTCTTCAATGCCGACCGGTAATATCAAACTTTCCTCGATTGCAAGTTGCCGCAAGATTGAATCGTTGTCGATCCCAACAAATCTCTTACACAAGGACTCCGAATCCACCGAAATGCCAAAGCCGAGGAGTACCAAACGCAATGCTTCTGCATACAGTAATTCGGAATCGACCAACGTGCCGTCGAAATCGAAGATCACCGGTCCGCCCTGTCCAATCATCTCACTCTGCTCTCAGAACGTCGCCGTGACTCCGCCATCGACAACAAGGACCTGGCCGGTAATGTATCGGGCATCGTCCGAGCACAAAAAAACCACGGGACCCGCAATATCCTCTGGCGAACCCGGTCGAATCAGGGGAATGCGGCGATGCTTGATATAGACGTCTTTAAACCACAGCGTGTCGTATTCCGAACCTCCATCCGGTAGCTTCGACATACGTGTGTTGACAAAGCCCGGTGCGACTGCGTTTACGATGATGCCTTGAGGAGCCAAGTCGACGGCCAAGGATTTGGTCAGATTGATGAGCGCCGCTTTCGAGGCATTGTATGCGACCGAATTCGATGTACCGCGCATGCCATTGATGGATGATACATTTACGATACGAGCACTGTGACTGCGTGACAGATCCGGTAGGAATGCCTGAATGCAGGCGACTGCGCCGTAAAAATTTACCTGCCACACTTCCTGGAGTCTTGCCGGAGTCAGGTCCTTAATAGGGGTCCAGTCCAGAATGGCTGCGTTGTTAATCAGGATGTCAATGCCCGCGAAGTGCTGTTGAACCTCATCCCTGAGCCCCTGGATACTGCTTGTACTACTCACATCGCAACAGCATGCGATTGGTCGTTCGCAATGAATGTCCGCGACCGACTTCAGCGCTTCCGCTAGCGCGCTGTGATCCACATCGGCAATTGCCACACGCGCACCCTCTTCCAGCAGACGGCGCACGACCGCCAGACCAATTCCCCTCGCGCCACCCGTCACCACGGCCCGCCGCTGCTCCAATCGACCACGATTGACCACGACTATCCACCCCTCCATGAACGCATGACTTTCACTGGGAATTTGCAGGACCGTGAATGCGCCGGTTTCGCCACAGTTCTGGCAGGTTCGCTAACCCCGAGTGTCAGTCAGATTAAGGCCAATACGGGCTGGAGCAAAACCACGGCAGGCACGAAGCGTGATGAAATCCAGCGGCGCCTTGTGATCTGAATGCGTCGACCGATGGCGCGGAGGCGCCTACGAAGGTCTTCTTCACGCTTCGACCCGAATCAAGGTCGTTAACTCCATCGACATTCCGGGCTCAAGAACACGAACACCGGTGTCAGGAATTCCCCGCGCAAAGGCGTTAATACCGTCATTGACGTTCGACACGGGTTCGACGCAGACGAAATCGGATCCTGCTGGAGAATATACTACGAGGGCCGTAGCCACCTCCGACGATTGGATGGCTATCTGCACACCTCCATTGAGTCCGACAAGCTGCGCAAAGCCGGTCCAACCGGCAAAGCAATCGTCGATTCCCGCCTCGGGCAGCTCGTCCGGTAGCAGAAAGCGCTTATCCGCAGCGATCCCGCTATCCGTCCAGCGCCCACGGTGTTGCGCCTGCAAGCGAGTACCGTGGTTCTTGCAAAAATAAGGGTGCAATCCTAGGCCTGCGGGCATGGGCCGTGTATCCATGTTACGAAGAACCAACCGTATGTGCAGCGCGGCTTTGTCCAGCTGTATCTGCTGGCGAACGAGATATGCAAAGGGGAACCCCTGTTTGCCCTCGTGGGCATAATGAGTTTCAGCGCATACCTCGGACACGTGATCTACGTACCATGATGCGAGCCAAGCATCCCCATGAATAGGTAGCGGTTCAGCCGGGTGGTTAGGCACCAACGGAAAGAATTCGCCACGAAATCGTAGCCCCCCGGAATCGATAACGTTCGAGAAGGGAGCCATGGCAAAGCAAGCCAAGTGCAAAGGATCGCGGCTCCTCGCACGGCCAGGCCGCAGGATATCCAGCGCGCCGAGTCTCCAATGATCGACAGCTGACCCGAGCGACGGAACTATCCCGAGTTGCGCTGCGCCCACTCGCAATACAAGTTCGTCACCTGATTCGACCATGGCGCGTGGATCGCCTCGCCCCAGAAAGTGCTTGATTGTAGTCTGATTGTCGACAACAATACAAAAAGGACAACCGTGGGGCTCGGGAGTCAATCATGAAAATCACTAACGTAGAGGCCCTGTATCTGCGCCTTCCCACCATTGATGAAACGCGCACCGATAGTTCTCAGGATGCGCTGATCATAAGAATCAGCACTGATGCCGGGATCGTCGGATGGGGCGAAGTCGATGGCTGCCCGTCAGTTGCGAAGGCCATCATCGAGGCGCCGGTCTCGCATACGCAGGTAAAGGGGCTCCGGCACATCCTGTTGGGCCAAGACCCGCTGCAGACAGAATCTCTATGGAAGAGGATGTACGAATCGACGAGTTACTACGGCAGGGCTGGTGCCGTTGTGCAAGCGATGGCAGGTGTCGATTTGGCGCTGTGGGACATCAAAGGCAAGGCTCTCGGTAAGCCGATCTACGCTCTATTGGGCGGCAGTCCGATAAAACTGCGGGCCTATTCCTCCAATATGTTCCAAATGACGCCGGAAGCCACGGCGGAACGGGCCAAGCGCGCTATCGATGCCGGCTTCACCGGTGTCAAATTCGGTTGGGAGCCGTTCGGCAGGTCGGGACTCGATCTTGATTTGCGCTATATCGAAGCCGTGAAGGCTGTTACCGGTACGCGAGTCGACTTCATGCTTGACGTCGGCCATGTATGGGACGCCAAAACGGCGATTCAACGATGCCGTGCATTCGAGCCTTACAACCTTGCCTGGGTCGAAGAGCCATTGCACCCCGATGACTACGTCGGCTATGCGCGTTTGTCCGAGGCTGCCTTACAACACATCGCTGCCGGCGAACAGGAGTGCACGGTGGCGGGTTTTGACACGCTGATCGAGAAGGGGAAAATCGACATTGCACAGGTGGATCTGACGCGCTGCGGCTTCACCCAGGCCATGAAAATCGCTGTGACTGCGGCGCGAAACGGCAAGAAAGTCGCCAATCATTGCTTTACCACTGATATCAACGTCGCCGCCGCTCTGCATTTTCTCGCATCGATTCCTAACGCCCTTATTCTCGAGTACGGTGTCGAGCCAGGGGAGATTTCCCGCGCCTTAGCGCGCAATCCGATTCAAGTTAAAGACGGATATGTAAGCGTCCCGGAAAGTCCGGGCTTGGGGATAGAACCTAACTCTGAAATCATCGAGCGTTTCCTCGTGCGCGGATGACCACCAGGGCTGCAGATCTCCACCCGATGACGGCCACCGAAGCGACTGTGTAAAGCGGCGGTCATCTATGAGATCTACCCGCGCTCGTTCAAAGACGGCAATGGAGATGGCCTGGGCCACCTGCCGGGCATCATCGAGAATCTCGAGTGCGTCTCCTCGCTCGGCGTCGATGCAATCTGGGTTTGCCCATTTTTCAAGACGCCGATGCGCGATTTCAGCTACGACGTTGCGGACTTCTGCACAGTTGATACACGATTCGGCACCGTTGAAGTGGTCCAAATCGAGCAAGTAGCGGCACCGATACCGATGACTCACCGCATTGTCGAAAACGACAGAGTGCACACCCTATGAATGCTCGCATCGTGCTTGGTCTGCTATGGATCTTATTATTTCCCGCATCTGTCTTCAGTGCCGAGTCGGAAACAGCGTTTGAGCTAAAGAATAATCTCGGAGTTGGTATTCTGATCGAGCCCGACAAAGGAACGTACCACGTGTCTTATGGCGGGGAGTCCTGGCTCGGCCAAGGGATCATCAGCGTGTTAGTGAAGAATCGCTGGTATCGCAGTGCCGAGGTGTCTTACCCGCAAATGCAACTCTACCGTAATGGCGGGCGGTTGATTTTACGAAACTCCCACACCGGCCGTGCGCATGACACATTGGGCGAATACAACTTTGTTGACCTGACGTGGGAAATTCCGGAGGCGCACCTAAGATTAGTCAGCGGATTTCGCGTTTACACTGAGAGGCCCTACATCGTATTTACCGAAGAGTTCCCAGACGGATTCAAAGACTATGCCAGCGGCAATTGGATTGTGCCGTCCGTTGTTTTTCCCCAGTTTCTTCCGGGCGTGGATAATGCCAGGAAGGATCTTTACTCTTGGGTCAGCGGGGGACTGGACACGCAAAGATTCGCCTACGGACCAGCGTCGAGTTTAGGAGGAACGGTCGACGTTCTGCTCCTTTCGGATGATTCTTACCATACAGCGGTTCTATCCCCCTTCGCCAATTACCTGGTCGCTACCCAGCAGAGCCAACCCGTTGCCACACAAGATGAAACCGATCAGACAAAGGCGGCGATTAACTGCGGCATAGAAGGTTTGGTTGAAGACATTCCTGTGGGCTTCAAACACGCTCACATCTTGGTGGTGGGCAACGGCGTCACGCATACGCTTCGCGAATGGGGCGCTGTGCTGTTGGAGAAGGCAGGCAAACCAATACCCGGGAAGTATGACGGGGACAATATGAAATACCCGACGTACTGGGACGACTATGGTTCTTATTATCGTGAGCACGGATTCAAGGAGGATGGGTACAAGACATACGAGGAGATTATCCTTGGCATCGCCAAGGATGCGAAGGCGCACGGCCTGCGAATCGGCGCCTACGAAGTGCAGGATTCCGATCAGCTCAGATACCAGGAAGGGCTCTTCGAGCCACGATCGGACTTGTTTCCGCACGGGTTGAAATGGTTGCACGAGAAGCTTGGGGCGCCCTTAGAGGCGTATTCGCCGTGGCTTTCATCTGGTGGACCCTACCGGAAGAAGTATCAGTATTTTGAGACTCCCAAGGGAAATGTGCTCGGATTTCCGGCCGGGTCCATGGGAGATGTCTTTTACACAAAGGATTATTGGCAAGACACGGCCGACAAGCTCGCATCGTGGGGCGCCGCCTCTCTCCAGCAAGACTACCTAAGCACGTATGAAGGCGATCCGGTCATGATGGGTGCGGTTGATCGCATGGATAGCTACTTCCAGAACCAGGCGAAGGCTCTCCAGGCTAAAGGCATCACGATGCAGTATTGCATGACTCTTCCGCGGAACATCATGCAGTCCACCGAAAATCCCATCGTCATCTCATTGCAGGGCGGCCCAGATCACCACGTTTATGCTGCAGAGCCGAAGGTAACACGCCTGGACGAGGATCCATACGCGTGGAAGCAGATGATGTTCGGTAGTGCGCTCTACGGAGCCGTGGGTCTGTGGCCCTCACGGGACAACATTCAAACAGTGGCAGACCCTAATGCATGGGAGGACGTGTTACTTGCGAACCTGTTGGGCGGAGAAATTCAGCTCGGTCACAGAATCGGTGAAGCTAATTTCTCACTGATCGCGAGGACCTACCGTAATGGAGACGGTTTGGTTTTAAAGCCTGACCGACCCATTGTGCCCTTGGATCGCTGCTACCACGAGGGTTGTGCCGTTGGCTACACGGAGTCGAAAAAGGGCGATAAGGATTGGTTCTACGTCGTCAGCTTTCCTTCTTCGGCCCGCGTGCCACAGTTCTCTGTCTCTGAATTGGGTGTAACCGGTCAGTGGTTAGTGTACGACTACGACTTGGGCACCGCATCAGTCGTCGATGCATCCGCTCCGCTCTCTCTGCGTTCGGTCGGAAAGCACCAATATCTTGTCGTAGCCCCATTACTTTCGAACGACATGGCGGTAGTTGGTGACACGGACAAATTTATAACCATGGCCGACATGAGGGTACCTTCTGTAGGGCTCGAAGGTAATGGGTTGCGTGTTGAACTCGTTTCAAACGAGCTAATGAATCCCATTATCACCGGCTATTCCGGGCACTTGCCTTTGCGAGTCCAAGTAGACCGGGATGATCTCCAGGAGGTCAGCAGTTTAAAGCGCCTGCAAGCTGCCAGCTCAGGTTGGTTCTGGGATCCACAAACCAAGCTTTGGTATGTCAAGGTCGATTTCCGAGGTTCAAGAGCGATGATGACCAAAGCGTTCAGAATTACCTAGCAACTGCATTCAGACCACGCGCAGCAACATACCCGTCGGGGGCGGTGCATTCGCCAAGAGTGGAACTAGGAAGCAAGCTGTGCACCTGAAGCGAACCCTCACGCTTAGGGACCTAATCCTGTATGGCATCGTCATCATACAGCCGACTGCACCGATGCCCGTCTTCGGCGTGCTTAGCGAGCGTGCACATGGTCATGTAGTCACGACCATTTTGCTCGCGATGGTAGGCATGATTTTTACTGCCGTGAGTTATGGGCGCATGGCTCAGGCGTACCCAAGTGCCGGGTCGGCGTTTACGTACGTGAGTCGAGAGCTCAACCCCGTCTTGGGCTACGCCACGGGCTGGGGAATGGTCGTGGACTATCTGCTCAATCCGATCATCATGATCGTCTGGTGTAGCAAAGCTGCAATGAATTTCTCACCCAACGTCCCGTATTGGGCTTGGGCCGTTTTTTTCTGCGCGTCATTCACGACGCTCAATTTGCTGGGTGTGAAGAGTTCCGCGCGCATCAGCGGAGTGCTCGCTGCCAGCATGGCGATCGTGGTTGCAATATTCTTGTTCACCGCTGCGCGGTATGTGCTAAATCACCCTCACGATAGCAGTGGCTTCTTCACCCATCCGTTCTACGACCCGCAAACCTTTCACCTCTCGGCGGTACTTAGTGGTACCTCCATCGCTGTGCTCACGTACATCGGCTTTGACGGAATCTCTACTCTCTCAGAAGAAGTAGAAAATCCCAGACGCAATATTCTGCTCGCCACCGTAGGCACTTGTTTGGTCATCAGCATTATGTCTGCGATGGAGGTATACGCCGGGCAACTCGTATGGCCGGCGTCAGAACCCTTCCGCGATCCTGACACGGCGTTCGTTGACATTGCCGCCCGAACTGCCGGTCCCTGGTTCTTCCTGGTCATGAACTTGACGCTACTTGTAGGTAATTTTGGGTCCGGCATCGCTTCCCAATTGGGGGCCGCTAGACTGCTGTACGGAATGGGGCGTAGTAACGCGCTCCCAAAATCATTCTTTGCTGCGGTCGATTCGAAGCACCAGATCCCTCGCAACAACGTCCTTCTCGTCGGAGCGATTGCTTTGGCCGGCGCATTCGCCCTGTCGTACACCCTTGGGGCTGAAATACTGAACTTCGGCGCACTGACCGCCTACATGGGCGTCAACGCCGCAGCTTTCTTTCGCTACTACGTACGCTCGCCACAGAAGAGACTGCGAGATATGTGCGCGCCACTAATGGGGTTTGCGACATGCCTCCTACTTTGGTTGAACCTTAGCGGGCCCGCAAAGATCGTCGGTGTTGGTTGGATGATGCTAGGAATGGGCATAGGAGCTTGGAGAACCCGAGGCTTTCGACGCGAGTACCTCACCTTCGATTTCGCAGTGCCCGAAAGAGCGATAGAAAGTAACTCCGCTCGATGAGTGGCCCGAGTTAATGTTTGGGGCAAAGTAGCGTCATCAAATTATCCGCGAGACCTGACAGAGATGAAGATTACTGAAATCCAGTGCTATGTGCTTTTGGCACCGAATATGAGCAAAGGCAGCACGTCGTCCGCCCAGGATAGCTTCATAGTTGTCGTGAACACAGATGAAGGCGTGAGTGGGATTGGCGAGTCGGATGTAAATCCATGGATTGCGAAGGCCTGTGTCGAAGCCCCGGGTACCCACACGATGGGTCTGGGCATAAAGGAGATCTTGATCGGTGCAGATCCCCTTGCGATCGAAGAGTTGTGGCGCCGGATGTATGTTGGGACTTGCTTTAACGGACGTCGCGGCGCCGTAATTCACGCCATAGGCGCCATCGACATGGCGCTGTGGGATATCCGAGGAAAGGTTGAAGGCAAGCCTGTCTTCGAACTACTGGGCGGCGCCCGACAGGCGAAGGTGGTTCCCTACGCATCTCTGCAACCGCTGGGCCATCGGTGGGAAGAGTATCGAGACTCGCTGTGTGCCTGGGCTGAGCGGGCGAAGTCGGCGGGTTTTAGAGCGGTGAAGGCAGAAATTACGATGAATGGCCCATATGCACATGATGGCATGTGCGAGCCATTCGAGCGGCATACGCGAGTGGTCGAGGCAGTGCGCAAAGTACTCGGTGCTGACATCGCACTGATGGTGGACGTGCAATACATGTGGCCTGACGCGGCGACTGCCATGGAAACCATCCGAGACTGGAAGGAGTTCAACCTCTTCTTCTTGGAGACTCCCTTGTGGATCGATAACCTTGATGAGTACGCCAAGTTACATGAATTAGCGCCTATGCCCATCGCGGCAGGTGAGTGGCAGGCGACCCGTTTCGAGTTCGAGGAATTGATGGATCGTGGCCGGATCGATGTGGCCCAGCCCGATATCGGGCGAGTAGGCGGGTTCGGTGAGGCGACCGCGGTGTGCAACATGGCTGCCGAACGGAATCTTACGATCGTGCCACACTGTTGGAAAACCGGGGTCTCCGTGACAGCTACCGCACATCTCGCATTCAATACACCGCACTGCCGGTTCATCGAATACTTACCGCCGAGCCTGTGCACTGAGACGCTTCGTCGGGAACTTGCCGTGGACGGTTTCGAGTTCCGTGATGGCTTTATCGAGAAGCCGACGAAGCCCGGGCTAGGCGCGGAGCTAAACATGGACGCACTGCGCTCTTATCGAGTCGCTTAGCTGCGATCCCCGGCAAGGTTTCTCAGATCTACGGCGGGGCTTCTCGGGTTTCTACTGGACCTCATGCCGAATGACGATCCGCAATAGAGTTCTCGGCCGCCCGCGTGAGCTCTGTTTCGTGAACCGCCCAGCTCGCCCGACGGCAAGCTGCCGGCGCCCCCCGAACGGCTTTTGCTGTACCGGAAGCTTCTTGACAACCCTCACTGTATTATTGAATGATTGTCGACAATAAAGCAATAAGAGTAGCGATTTGGTCCAACATTCTGCGGGGGATTGAGGAAGGCCACACGCTCATCGGCACCACGACAACCGCCCATTGAAGCTGTAGCGACTCGTCAGTCACTACGAATAGGTGATGCGCGCACGATCCAACAAGTTCGGAGCGGACGATGATAACAACGCGGGTTAGCGAGAATTGCGGCATCGTCGGGTTACTGGCTCTATGCATTTCCGGCGTTTCTTCGGCACCGGTCGTTGCGCAAACAACATCTCAGCAGGTGGCGGCCGTTAGCGCGGGGGACCAGTTGCAAGAGATTGTGGTAACTGCGACGCGGCGAGCGCAAGGGATACAGGACGTACCGATCAGCATAAGTGCCCTTACCCAGGCCGATCTGGCGGCCGCCGGAATCAAAACCATCGCTGACCTGGCTTCTGCGACCCCAGGGCTTCAGTTCTCCGCGCCCGTCGCTCCGTCGACGATCACCAGCATTAACATACGCGGCATTAACACCAACACCGGCCCCGCCACGGTCGGTATCTATCTGGATGACACACCCCTAATGGGCCGGTTGTCGCCTCTTGGCAATATCGGGGGTCCCCTTCCGCTCGTGACCGACCTGGATCGCGTAGAGGTGGCACGCGGTCCACAGGGCACTTTGTTTGGTGCGGGTTCAGAAGCCGGTAACGTGCGCTTTATCACCAACGCCCCGAACCTGTCGCAATATAGCGGCGATGCGGAAGGTGAGTTGGGCGAGACGAAGTACGGCTCGTCAAGCTATGAAGTCGGCGCGGCAGCGGGGGGACCGATCGAAAGCGACACGCTAGGCTTTCGTGCCAGTGCATGGAGCCGGCGCGATGGCGGCTATACAAATCTCGTCAATCCCTTACCGGGACCCTCGTCGGACAACGCTGTCGTCGCGCCCAACATCAACAGAGATTACGAGGAAGCGTTTCGGCTGGCATTTGCCTACAAAGCTGGCGATGTCGTCATCACACCGGCCGTCTATTACCAATCCGTTACCAAGGACGATAACGGGAGGTTCTATCCTGCTTACTCCGATTTGGCGGACGGTCAATACAACGACGCGACATTCTTGCCCGAGCACTCGATCGACCACTGGGTGCTCCCCACCCTCAAGTTTGAGATGCCACTCTCTTTCGCCGATTTGACTTTTGTGTCCTCGTATTTGCACCGCGTGGTCACAGTGAACCTTGATTTTGGCGATTGTTTCGTCTGCTTTGGTGGCACAGGCAATTATGGCAGTCCGCTAGGACCGGATGTCCCAACCTCAACCGCCGATGCAGCGCCGACCGTGACCGGGCAAAGGGACAAGGCCTATACCGAAGAGCTTCGACTGGCCTCCACTGACCCGAATGCTCTTGTGAGCTGGGTGGGGGGCCTCTTCTACGACAATCGGAGTCAGGAAGATTACCAGGACACCACTCCCACTGGCGGCAATCCCGGTGGCTTTGTCGTGGATCAGCACTACAAGGACATCCAGGTCGCGGCGTATGGAGAGGGAGATTTCCATCTAACCAAGCAGTGGACCGCGACGCTCGGGTACCGTGTGGCCCACATTACGACGGACTTCGACGCCGTCTTGAATCCCCCCTCGGCTCCTCTGACTGCATACACCAGCGAGACTCCGACTACACCTCGGGCGGTGCTGTCTTACAAAGCTGATTCAAACAATCTGCTCTATGTTTCAGCGAGTAAGGGTTACCGGATTGGTGGCGGAAATTCGCCACTGCCGGCCGGTTGCACGGGAGCTGGTTTTAACCCTAATGGATATGGGTCGGACTGGCTCTGGAGCTATGAACTTGGCGCCAAAGACACGTTTTTCAACAACCGCCTGGAACTTGACTCCAGCGTATATCATGCGCTTTGGACCAACATTCAGCAGCTGCTCATTGCATCTCCATGCAGCATCAGCTTTGTCGGCAACGCGGGCCACGCGGCGGTCAACGGCTTCGACCTTAGCGTGCGAGCGCTGCTCACAGAGATGCTGCGGGTCGATGCGAAGGTCAGCTATACCAACGCGTATTACACCGAAACTGTCGTTAGCGGTGGTCAAGTGACGGTCGAAGAAGGTGACAAGATTGGGTTTTTGCCACAGGTCATTGCGCCGTGGAACCTGGACGTCGCAGCGCTGTACAGGATTCCTCTACCCAACGGCGATAAGGCTTACATGCGTGCTGAGTACCAGTACAACAGCCATAACCCCGGCCCATTCCAGAACGGAATTGTCAACGGGGAAAATTACATTCCGCTGCTGCGGGCCGACCCGGCGACCAACCTCGTGAACGCGCGGATCGGTTACTTGATGGGCAAATTGGACATGTCGATATTCGCGGAAAACATTTTCGACAGCCACCCATTGATTGGGACGTTGTCGTACACGAGTATCTCCTCCCCCTACCGAGTCTCCAACAGCACGTTCCGTCCGCGCACAATTGGCGTGGCGGCGAACTATGCATTTTGAGCTGCTTCGGCGAGACATACGAACGCGTGAAGGTGTCTCGCAGATCACCTTCGGCTCTCAAGGCTAGTACACCGGTTCGAATCCGGTAGGGAGCGCCACCTAATCAATAGCTTACAGATGCCATAGGCAGCAGAATCCAGACTTACGGCACCTTACGGCAGTTTCTACACAAGATTTCGGCTTAGACATGTGTGGACTCGCACGCGGCAGGTCGCCGATTCGAATGCTTCCACTGGTTCCTGTTTCGCGCGAGCGGCATCCAAAACAGCGCCCTGCGCT
>Ga0210394_10004415_pt1 | contig 16479 bp, 15 predicted proteins | sample IncBWC12MmetaG_FD_160121 | JGI IMG/M metagenome (GOLD analysis project Ga0210394, IMG submission 160121) | Forest soil microbial communities from Barre Woods Harvard Forest LTER site, Petersham, Massachusetts, United States - Inc-BW-C-12-M | ecosystem: Environmental > Terrestrial > Soil >... | reverse complement strand
CAACACCGAGTACAACAAGGAGTTTAAGAAACCTTTGCCGTCCCCCGGGCGCGGCGGCGTGGATTGATCAACGATGGGGCTGAAACGCGGCGGTCTCGTCGACGCCCGCCGGGAGGGCATGCGAGAGAACGTCGGCTTGAACACAGGCTCAACCACTCCCGTCGATCATGCCGCATTCTGGGCCGGAAGTTCGTACCGGTAACAGGCCTACGACCGCACCTGGTCGTTACACACAGGTCGCGTTCCCCGCTCCCGCCCCAAGAACATCCCTTTTCCCCTGAACCGCTTCCCGGTTTCCGCTCAACCCCTGCCGCCGCGACGCCGTTTTACCCTTGGGTCAGCATGGCAACGGAACGTCAAATAAAAGCCAATCGCGCCAACGCCCTCAAATGCATCGGACCGAAAACCCCGGAAGGCAAACGAATCTCCTCGAAGAACGCGGCCCTTCCCGGCCTCATCTCCGGCTCCATCGTCCTGAAGGGCGAATCCATGCGCCGCTACAACGCCCTCGCCGCGGCGCTCATCCTCCAATTTCAACCGCGCAATTCTGCCGAAACGTTCCTGGTTCAGACCATGACCGCGGCCCGCTGGCGTCTGCTGCGCACGTGGGGAATTCAAACCGCCGGCTTCGAGCTGGAGATGGCCAAGACCCGCGAGAAATCGGGGGACGCCGCCGGTTCGGGAGCCGTCCTCGCCGCTGTCACCTTTCGCGCCTTGGCCGACAACTCCCGCGTCCTCGCCCTCCAGCATCGCCTCGAAGTCAGCTACGGCCGCCAATACAACCAGGCCCTGGCGATGCTGTTGAAGCTGCGCGAAATCCCGGACACAAGCCCCTCGTCCGGTCCTCCCATTCAACTCGCCACCGAAACCTGGGATGACGATTTTCAAATCGAAACCAATCTTGAGAGCCCAACTTGAAAGGGATCTCATTTGTAATGCGAAAGTTAGCTCATGTCTGGCGATGCAATACCGCTCTCAAAACGAAACCAATTTGTGGGCAGGTCTCCACCGTCGGAGAGCTGCCCCACAAACGGCCCATTCCCCCGGCCATTATTTATTTCCTGCTATTGGGCTTCGCACCGGCCTTAATAAGTGATAATCTTGCAGTCGAATCTCTCTTAATAAAGCCGCGGATATGGCAGGAATAAAACGGGGATTGAAATCCCTCAAGGCCGGCGCAAGAAAAAGCAGCGCCGGCCCGAGTGGGAGCGCTGCGGAAGACGCCTCAAGTGCGCGCCAGGGACTCTCCTTTCCCGTGGTTGCCCTCGGCGCTTCGGCCGGAGGCTTGGCAGCGTTCACAGCGCTGCTAAAGGCGTTGCCGGCCAAAACCGGGATGGCTTTTGTGCTGATCCAGCACCTGGAGCCCAAGCATGAAAGCGCGCTGACGACGCTTCTGTCGAAGGCAACCGGCATGCCCGTCGCCGAAGTGGCCGACGGAATCGCCGTGGAGCCGAACCGCGTCTACGTCATCCCTCCCAACACGAGCATGACCATCCGCGGGGGAGCGCTGCGGCTGGCCCCTCGTTCGGACGCTCCCGGGCCGCAACGCCCGATTGACAATTTCTCGATCGCTCTGGCGGAGGAACAGGGGAATGCGGCCATTGGCGTGGTCCTCTCCGGCACGGGATCGGACGGCACCTACGGGTTGAAGGCCATCAAGGCCGCCGGAGGCATGACCTTCGCGCAAGATCCGAAAACGGCGCAGTGGCCCGACATGCCGATGAGCGCGATCACCGCCGGCTCGGTCGATTTCGTGTTGTCGCCCAAGCGCATCGCCGCGGAGCTGGCGCGCATCGGCCGCCATCCCTACCTGGCGGAGGCGCGCGAAGTGCCCGAAGGGAGCGACCTGGATAAGGTCTGCCTGATCCTTCGATCCTGCGTGGGAGTCGATTTCCGCCTGTATAAGCAGGCCACCGTGCGCCGGCGCATCGCGCGGAGGATGGCTCTCCAGAAGATCGCTTCGCTGAATCAATACGCTCAGGTTCTCCGGAAGAATCCGGAAGAGGCGCAGGCGCTGGCGGATGACATCTTCATCCATGTCACCAGTTTCTTTCGCGATCCAGAGTGTCTTCAGGCTTTGCGCAAACTGGTTCTGGCAAAGTTGGGGAGGAAGAGGCCCCCTGGAGATCCGCTACGCATCTGGGTGCCGGGATGCTCCACCGGAGAGGAGGTCTACTCCATCGCGATGTTGCTGCTCGAGCAACTGGGCGAGCAGAGCCGAACCACGATTCAGATCTTCGGGACCGATATCCAGGAGCGCGCGGTGGAGCACGCCCGAGCCGGGATTTACACGGAGGCGGCCGTCGCGGGAGTGTCCGCCGCGCGTCTGCGGCGCTTTTTCGTCAAGGCCGATCATGGCTATCAAGTGCAGCAATTCATCCGGGATCTATGCGTCTTTGCCCGCCACGATCTGGCCAAGGATCCGCCGTTCTCCAGGCTGGATCTGATCAGTTGCCGGAACGTCCTGATCTACCTGGGCCTGCCTCTGCAAAAGAGAATTTTGTCGATTTTCCAATATGCCCTGAAACCGGGAGGCTTTCTCTTTTTGGGAAGCTCGGAATCGATCAGCGATTACTCCGATGCGTTCACCGCGGAGGACCGGAAGCATCGGATCTTCCTGCGCAAGCCGGCCGTGGCTTCCTTTGGCCCGTTCCATCCGGCTGAGGGCCGTCTCCCGGCGGCGGACGCCGCGCCGCTCAGGACGGCCGCGCCCATTTTGGCCGTCGATTTCCGGAAGGAAGCGGAAGGGTTCCTGCTGGAGCACTACGCGCCGCCCGCGCTGATCGTCGATCCGGACCTCCATATCGTGCATTTTCAAGGAGACACAAGTCCGTACCTGGCGCCGGCGACGGGGCAGCCCAGCTTCCACCTGCTGAAAATGGTGCGTCCCGAGCTGGTGGTGGATCTGCGCGCCGCCATTTACAAAGCCAGGAAAGAAGGCGTCACGGTCCACAAAGATGGTGTGCGGTTAGAGCAGAATGGCCGGACCGCCGCGGTGCGGCTGGAAGTGCGGCCGCTCAAGAAGCGCAACGGTAAGAAACAAGATCTCCTGGTGGTGTTTCAAAAGGCCGGGCCGGCCAGTCTCGAGTCTTTGGAACACCACGCCGGCTCGGGCGATGGGCGGAAAGCCGGCGGAGCCTCCGCGGGCAGGAAATATGGCGCCGAAAGAACGGAAAGGCTCGAACGGGATTTAGCATCCACCCGGGAACATCTGCGTGCCATGATCGCGGAACACGATACCGCGCAGGAGGAGATGAAAGCGGTCAACGAAGAGATCCTGTCCAGTAACGAGGAGTTGCAGAGCACCAATGAGGAACTGGAAACGGCCAAGGAGGAATTGCAGTCCACCAATGAGGAGCTCATCACGCTCAACGATGAACTGCAACATCGCAACTCCGAGCTGAGCGTGCTGACCCACGACCTGAGCAACGTGCTGGTGGGTGTCGACATCCCCGTGCTGGTTCTGGACGCCGGCCTGTGCGTCCGGCGGTTTACTCCCATGGCGGGTACATTGCTGAACCTGATCCCGGGCGACGTGGGCCGCCCGTTCAGCAATATCGCTTCCAGCCTGGACGTCGCCGATTGGAAGGAGCTGTTTGAGGAGGTCACCACTCACGGGCGATTGATCGAACGAGAGGTCAACGACCGCGATGGCCACCGGTATTCGCTGCGCGTGCGGCCCTACAAGATCAGCGACAACAGAATCGAAGGCGTGCTGGTGGTGATCCTGGACACGGATTTGATCTACCGCGCGCGAGATCAGGCCCAGAAGTCCGGCGACTACGCCCGCGCCATCGTCGAAACCATACACGAGGCTCTGGTGGTGGTGGACTCCGGGTTTCGGGTGGTGAACGTGAATCGTAGCTTCTGCGGCCTGTTTCGTGTTTCCCCCGAGGACATAGAGCGGAAGTCCTTTTTTGGGCCGGACGCCGGCCAGTGGAACGTTCCACGGTTGCGGGAACTGCTCCAGGACGTTCTTTCGAAGAAAATTGAAATCAAAGCCCTGGAAATCGACCAGGATTTCCCCAAGATTGGCCGCCGCCATTTGGTCCTCAACGCCCGCCAGATTGAAACCTCGCCGGCTGGCACATCGAAGACGATCCTGATTGCCATCGAGGATTCCACGGAACGGAAACAAGCGCAGCAAGCGGCGGAGAAGAGCCAATCTTCGATCCGCGCCCTGCTGGAGGCCACCGCTCAGTCCATCGTGGCCTTCAATGCCAGCGGGATGATCGTGCTCGCCAACGGCAATACGGAGAAGATGTTCGGCTACCGCCGCGAGGAGTTGCTCGGGCAGCCTCTCGAAGTGCTCATTCTCGGCGGCGCGGGGAAGCGGCACGCGGAGCACCTCAAGGCTTATCTAGCCAACCTGCCAAGCCCGGCCCTCCAGAGTCAACTCATGGGGATCGGCACGGCCCTCGAAGGCCGCCGCAAAGACGGCGCCACCTTTCCGGTGGAGATCGGTTGGAGCGCCATCGAAACGCCTGAGGGCAAGGTTGCCGTCGCCTTCGTGAGCGATATCACCCAGCGGAAGCGCCTGGAGGACGTGGCCCAAACCCACGCGCAGGAGGTTCACGCTTTGGCGGCCAGCCTGATGACGGTTCAGGAAGAGGAGCGCCGCAGAGTGTCGCGCGAGTTGCACGACCAGATTTGCCAGCAACTGGCTTCCCTGGCGATCGACATTGGAGGGCTTGCGGCCGATCCCCCGCCTCCCGAGGAAGCCCGCGGCCGGCTGAAAGCGTTGCAGGTCCGCGTGGTCAGGGCGTCGGAGGAGACGCGCCATATCGCGTATGAGTTGCACCCGTCCGTGCTCGACGACCTGGGGTTGGAGGCTTCTCTGCGGGCCCTGTGCAAGGAGTTTTCCGCGGGCGCCGCAAAGGCAAAGCTAAAATTTACCGACGGCGCTCCGCCGGTCTCGATACCCCGTGCTGTTGCTTCCTGTTTATATCGCGTCGCACAGGAAAGCCTGCATAACATAGCGAAGCATGCGGACGCGAAACACGTCTCGGTCGCACTCACCTTCAAGAAGGGGACGGTAGCTTTATCGATCGCGGACGACGGTGTTGGTTTCGCCCAGGCGGGAGTCGCGGGGCGGGGCGGACTCGGATTGATCGGCATGGAGGAGCGCGCTCGATTGGTGAATGGGAAGCTATGGATTACGACACGGCCCGGTCATGGCGCTCGAATTGCCCTGGAGGTTCCGCTGGCAGTTCCATTATCCGGCGGGGATTTATGAAACGTGCTCGAGTCTTGTTGGCCGACGACCATCCGCTGACGCTGGACGGCCTGCGGGCGTTTCTCGATCCTCATATCGAAAGCGTCGGGACGGTGACGGACGGCAGGGCCCTGGTCGAGGCGGCGCTGCGTTTGAAACCGGAGTTGATTATTCTGGACATCACCATGCCGCTGCTGAACGGCATCGACGCCGCAGTCCAAATTAAGAAGAGTCTGCCAGGGGTGAAACTGCTCTTCATTACGATGCACGTGAACCCCGCATACCTGGAGGCCGCGCTTGACGCGGGAGGGACTGGATTCGTTCTTAAATCCGCGGCGCGCGAGGAACTCCTGGACGCCATCGAGAGCGTTCTGAACGGCCGGATCTATGTGACTCCGAATCTTTCCACCGAACACCTGGAGCGGTTCGCGGACCCTTCCCACGCCGCGGCTACGCTTCGGCTCAGCGCGCGGGAGCGGGAAATTCTGCAACTGGTGGCCGAGGGCCGGGCCGCCAAAGAAATCGCCTACCATCTGGGAATCTCCGTCAAAACGGTCGCGTTTCATCGCGACAACATCAAGAGAAAACTTGGTTTACGAACTACCGCCGAATTAACCAAGCATGCCATCGAACAAGGACTGGTGTCGTTATCCAGAACCGCCGTGGACTGACGCAGTGACCGCATATCGTTGCCGCCGTGATCTCGAATGCGTCGAATTCATCGGAGCGCTAAGCGATCCGCGTTGTAAACACAGCGTTGGCGCAACGATTGCACGTGAGCCATTTGAGGAAAAGACCCCTGATGCTGAAAATCTTAAAGACCGTGATCCCTGCGGGAGTCCTGAGCGCCGGCCTGCTCTGGACTTGCGTAACCCCGTCCTACGCCAAACCGGAGTATGCGAAAACGGAGGGGAAGGCCTGCACTTACTGTCATGTGGCGGCGGGCAAACCAGAATTGAACGAAGCCGGCGACTACTATAAAGCCCACGATCATTCGCTCAAAGGCTACGTGGCCGCCGCGAAATGAGCCAGACTTAACGGATCGCCGATCGGCGGCTCCTCGCAGCTATGGCAGAGTGGGGCAGGTCTCCGACCTGCCATGGAGTTTCTACATTTCGGCGGTCACTGGGCCGGATGTGGAGCAGGCCTTCGGCCTGCTCCTGGAGTTTCTACATTTTGGGGCCGGCTGTAGAGCAGGCCTTCGGCCTGCCTCGGCGGTCGGAGACCTGCTCCACCACCACCGATCACTGATTTGTATTTCGGGGATTTGCGGCCCTGTGGGGCAGGTCTCCGACGTCTCCGGCCTGCCCTTTTCGGGCATCACGAGGGGCGGTCGCGGCTCAGAATCGGCAACAGAACCGCGACCACAGGGAGCGGACTTCCAGCGCATGCGGCGAGCGAGACCATGGGCCGAACTGAGCTTTCATCAGCGCATGCCACCTCCGTTCCCAATCCTGATATTCTGGGACGCGGTAACACAGGAGGGTTCTATGAAATGGATCATGCTGGGTGTCCTCGGTGCGACGGCCGCCCTGTCGCTGCTTCAGTCCCAGACGCCGCCTCCCGCCGCGCCGCGGACGGGACCTGGAGTGCAAGCCACCCAGGACGCGAAAGAGCCGGACGTGCTGAAAACCTGCCAGACTCCGCCTCCCGCGAGAGGCGGCGGCGCCAAAGGTGGACAGGGGAAGGCCCCACAAGGGAAGGGTCCTGGTCCCGCTCCGGCGGCGGCCGGCCCGGCGGAGTACAAGGTAACGGAAATCGCCGGCGTGGTCGCCGCGGGACAGCAATGGAAAGAAGCCTGGCAGGTGGACGGCAATAACGCCGACGGCCTCATCGCCACCAGGGATGGCGGCATATTGATCGCGCAGAACGACAACAGTGCGGTCGTGAAGCTGGACAAGAACGGCAAAACTTCCGTCGCCTACATGGGCCTCAATACCAGCGGCTCGGTCGCCATGAACTCGAAGGGCGCCCTCTTCGTCGCGAACCGGGGGCTAAACCCATCCATCGAGCAGCTCGCGCCGCAGCGCAAAGTCCTGGCCAACAAAATCAACGGCGATCCTCTGGATTGCCTCGGCACCGTTCTCAACGATCTCACGGCCGACAGCAAGGGCGGAGTGTACTTCACCAGCGGCGGGGTCTTTTACGCGGATCCGAACGGCGTGGTCACCCGCTACGGAATGAATCTGAACACCAACGGCATCGTCCTCAGCGCCGACGAAAAACACCTTTTTGTCACCAATGGTGCGACGCTCGCGGAGTTTGACGTGGCAGCGGACGGCTCGCTCACCAACCAGCGCGAATTCGCCAAATGGGACAGCGGAGGCGGCGACGGCACCACCTTCGATACCGCCGGGCGATTCTACGTGACCACCAATGCCGGCGGCATAAAGGTGATCTCACCCGACGGCAAATATCTGGGCGTGATCCCCGCGCCGCGCCCCGTCCTCAGCGTGACCTTCAGCGGCCCGGATCGAAAGACGTTATACGCCGTCTCCAGAGTCGGCGATAAGGACTGGATCATCGCCCTCCCGATGATCGCGCAGGGCCCCAAGGGCCGCGGCAAGTAGAATGATCGTGATTCGCCGAAGCGCCGAGCGGGGGCACGCCGACCGGGGCTGGATCGACAGCTACTACACCTTTTCCTTCGCCGGCTACCAGGATCCGGCGCACATGGGTTTCCGTGCGCTGCGGGTCATCAATGACGATCGGATCGCGCCGGGAAGAGGCTTCGGAGCGCACGCCCATCGCGATATGGAAATCCTGACCTATGTACTCGACGGCGGGCTCACCCACAGAGACAGCATGGGTGAATCCCACACCTTCGGAGCCGACACGATCCAGGCGATGTCGGCGGGCACGGGAGTGATTCACAGCGAGTTCAACGCGTCCGCGCAAGAGGCTGGACACTTCTTGCAGATTTGGATTGAACCCGCCATCGCGGACGCCGAACCGTCGTATCAGCAGATTTCCTTCGATCCGCGGGAAAAGCGCGGCCGCTTCCGGCTTCTGGCAGCGCCCCACGGAAGTAACCATGGCGGGGCGGTGACGATCCACCAGGACGCGTTGGTATATGCCGCGGTGCTGGGTTCGGGCGAGAACCTCGGGCAGAGCCTCGCGCCGGGACGCCACGCCTGGGTACAGGTCGCCCGCGGGAATGTGTCGATGAACGGAGAAGCGCTGGCGGAGGGTGACGGAGCAGCAGTCAGCGGCGAACAGGATCTGTCGTTCACCGGAGGTCCGGGCGGCAGCGAGTTTCTGCTCTTCGACCTCGCATGAATCATGCAGGACGTCAATGCTCTGATCACCTTCAGCTCACGTAGCGGCTCGACCGAAAAACTTGCACTGGCTGCCGCACTGGGCGCCGTCCAGGCAAGAGCGAATATTCGCTTGCGCTGGCTTCGCGAGAACGTAGACGATGAGACCGTAGACCGCGTTCCCGGCTGGAGGGAAAACCGCGAACGAATGACAAGGGAATACATCGCCCCTCGCGAGATCGACTTCCTCTGGGCGGATGTTCTGATGCTCGGAATGCCGGCTCGCGACGGTGTGTCGTCTCCTGAATTGAAGACTTACCTCGACGGGCTGAAGGTCTTGCAGTCCGCCGGTAGACTCAGCGGGAAAGTGGGGACTGCGTTCACGGCGCCAGAGCTGGCATCGCTGTGCTCCGTCCTTGCCGGACTTGACTTGATTGTTGTTCCGCCCGGCCCCACGGCGGCCGGCAACGCGATACACAGCGCTCGGCTCCACGGCAGGAGAGTTACTGAGCGGGCGCGCGAACTCCAGGCGGGCCGGACGGCGGAGTCTAAATCGACCCGTTAATGAATCGTTTGTGGAGCGCTGTGGCACACGCGCGCTGGCGGCCGGCGCCATGTCGAGAGGGAGTCTCGACACGACACGCGGGAGTGCATGCGCCACAGGCCCGCCATTTGTGGAACGGTACAACCTGCGCCGCGGCATCCGCTCCACGATTGTCCGGGCTCGGAAGCGCCGGAGCCGAACCGCCCGTAAGCGGGGTTTCCATCCACTATCGCGAATGGCGTTGTTAGCGCTCCGGTTCGGAAGTTCGCTAACGTATGCGATGGGGGAACGCTCCCCACGGTCGCGGCTCAGCCGGGCCTCCGGCGGAGGCCGGATTGAACGGGAAGAGACCGCATCAGTCTGCCCCACTGGGCTGCAAAGCATCGGTCGGTAAGTGGGGCAGGTCTGTGACCTGCCATTTTCGGGCATTCACGAGGGGCGGTCTCAGAGTAGAGCGCTACGTTCCGAGCCGCGACCAGAGGGAGCGGTTAAACGCGGCAAATGGCCTGGTTATTTCGTGACAGGCCCTTAGCGGAAAACCCAGCGCACACCTGCGAGTGGTCCCGTCATCGTCCCCTCAAAGAATTGTGTTTTTTCGGGCGAGGTCTTGTAGTGGAAGAACTTGTATCCTCCGAAGATCTCAAGATGCTTGAAGCGCCCCACCACATTCACTTCCGCGTCCGCGATATCGGCATGATGAGGGAACCCAAAACCCCAGGTGCGTGCTTCGAAATGGAAGGTCTTGTTGGGAATGTACTCCAGTTCCACCCCGAACGTGGGGTAGTAGATGCTGCTGGTGCCATGCGCCGGCACGAAATCTATGTTGGGCTCAAACGGCGCGTCCACAGTGGCGCTGATGGCAGTGTAGTTGAAGGACCAAAGCGTTCGAAAGCGCCATTTGGAATCTTCGGGAGGGGCGGGCCAGGTCAGGTAGTTCCAGGTGAGCTGGGCGCTGCGCAGCCGGTACGTGGTGGAAATGAAGTCGCCCTGCGGAATGGTGCTGCCAAGCAGGCTCAAAGGGATTGCCGCATAGCCGGTCCCGTCGCCGTCCACCTGAAAGTACGAGATTTCCAAATGGTTGAATTTCCCCGCCGGAATCGAGACAAAGCCGCCCGGCGAACGCGGCCGCGCATTGGGCAAAGCCAGGACCTGGTCCTGCGTATAATACTGAGCCGTGTTGCCCGGGAGCGTTTTCGATGTGCCGCGTGAGAGCCAATAGGAGCCCCCCAACGGCTCGCCGTAATCCGGATCGTCCTTGCCGATCTCCGGCGGCGCGGTGGTGGCAGCCTGATTCTGTTGTTGTTGGGCCGGGGGCTCTGGCGGAGCGGGTGGTTGTTGGCCGAAGAGCGGCTGGCACAACATTAGCGCAGTAAACGCACAGACGCAACCGGCCGCGCCGATTTGCGTCAAGACGATCCGCTTCCATGCGATCGGCTTCACGACGATCGGATTCACGATTTCCTCATGTTTAGGGATGGGCCGGATCCAACCAGCCCAAACTTAAAGGATAAGCTGGCGCTGGGGCCTGGTACAAGCAGCATCAGATAGTTTTCGTCGCGCCCCCGTCCATGTCGATCAGCGATCCGTGCAAGAAACGCCCTTCCGGCCCGGCCACGAACGCAACCAGCGCCGCGATATCGGCGGGCTCGCCAATCCGGCTGACATTTTCTTCTTGGACGTAGCGTTGCTCCGCCGCGGATACAGCGATTTTCCGCTCCTCCGCGAAGGTCTCCAAGCGGATCCGAAACCGCGCCGTGCGGATGGTCCCCGGATTGATCGCATTCACCTGCACCCCGTCGCGCAGTCCCGCTTGGGCCATCGCCTTGGTGAGGGAGAGCAGCGCCGCGTTGACCGAGCCTCCGATGCTGAATTGTGCGCCCGGTGTCCGGCCGCCGACGCCGGAGATGAAGATCAGCGAACCCGCGGCTTTCTTCAAATGCGGCCACGCGGCGCGCGTTAGCCGCACCGCCCCGAAGAACTTCAACGCGAATCCGTCGGCCCAATCTTCGTCCGTCAGCGCCTCGAACTCGCCTCTCTTCGTGGCCCCCGCGTTGTTCACGACGACATCGATTCCGGCGAACCGGCTCACCGCGAATTCGACCAGCCGCGCCGGGCTCTCGGGTTGGCGCAGATCGAGCGCGATCGCCGCAGCCGAGCCTCCCGCCGCCTCGATTTCTTCGACCGCCTGCTTCAGCGCCTCGCCGTCGCGCGCGCACAGCGCCACCTGCGCGCCTTCCTGCGCCAGCCGCTGCGCGATGGCCCGTCCGATACCTCGGCTCGCGCCGGTCACGATGGCGGTCTTCCCTGCGAATCGCATGCCCCCCTAGTGTAGTGGGGCAGGTCTGTGACCTGCCACTGGAGTTTCTACATTCCTGAAGAGGAATCCGTCGAATCGGACACCGCTTGTAGAGCAGGCCTTTTGGCCTGCAGCCGGATTTAAGAGTGTATTACCACCGACGGAACCTGCCTCATTCTTATCCGCCACGGGCCAGACTATTCTGAACCTGGCGGTTATCGAAAAGTGGCTGTGGTCCAGCGCCGGCAGGCCGAAGGCCTGCTCTACAGCCGGCCCCGAAATGTAGAAACTCCAGATGGCAGGTCTGTGACCTGCCAAGCCCATATCGGGTACTGTGGAAGGAGAAGGAGAATCAAGCATGCAGCTGACCGTTCCCCCCGATGTTGAAGCCTTGGTGCAAAAGCGACTGGCCACCGGCGCCTTTGCGAATGTCGAGGACGTGATCCGGCGCGCTTTGGAAACTCTGGACGCTGAAGAGAGCTGGACCGGCGAAGAACGCAGCGCGCTGGATGAAAAGATCGACCGGGCATTGGAACAGGTCGCCGCCGGCCAGGTCCGCGGACCCGAGGAAGCGCGGCGGAAGCTGGCCGCGTTGAGAGCAGCGCACCTCGCCGATCTAGGCTGAACAAGTTGGACCAGTTTCAACTTGCTGAAGATGCGATCTTCGATATTGACGCCATCTGGCTTTACCTTCTGGAGAAGGAGGGCATGGAGACGGCGGATCGGATCGTTACAGAACTCTTCAGAGGCTTTCAGAAGCTGGCGAACATCCCAAACAGCGGCCACTGCGCGCCGATCTCACGAGCAGGAAGGTTTGTTTTATAGAATTTTCTCCTACCTCGTCATTTATGAGCCGGGAAGCTATCCCCTTCAGATTCTCGGAGTGCTCCACGGAAAGCGGAACATCGCGCGCATTTTGAGACAACGACGATGACCCGTCCGATGCCGAAGCGAACGTCTCCATGTCGCCTATCTCTTCGGATTCGTAGACGATAACATACTCATCGCCTGTCTCGAGATAACCTGTCCAGTTGCCGCGTTCGTCCGCTCCCTTTGGTTACGGCTCTGCAACGGTTTCTGAGCCGCGACCGAAGGAAGCGGTTGGACAGGTATTTCGTGACAGGCCCTTATCGTCTAATAAAATTGATTCCTACCGCGCGGGGTATGTCTTTCTACTTCCGCGCGTGATCCTGGTTTTCGGGAATGATGCTATGATCATTTTGGGATGGCCCCGTTTAAGGGAAAGTTCATCGTCGCGCTCGCCTTTGCGCTCCTGTGGAGCAGCACCGAGTGTGCGGCGCTGTGCATCACAGAGCCGTGCGCGGGCCAGGCAGCGCCTGCCTCTCCGGCCGAGCCTCCGTGCCATCATCACCGTCCACCCACTCAACCAACCCCGGCTCCGTGCCATCATCAGCAGTTGGCTCAAGCCGACGTTCCGCAGACGTTGGTTTCGTCGTCTGCGATCATAAGCACAATTGCCATGACTCTGCCCGTGGTCCTGTATTTCGAGTTCTCTCCGTCATCGGGCGCTTACCCGCTGGCGCCTTCTATTGTTTCCTCACCACCGGGCCTGGGTGTTCCGTCCTCCGTCGTCCTCCGAATCTGACCCTCTCCTGAAGCTTTTATAGCGACGTTGGCCGCCTAGTGGCGCGCCCGCGCCTCTCTTTTTTCGGGAGAAAGGAACGTCCGTTGTGCGAAGACGACTACCGTTGCGCATGCTTCTGTGCGCGTGCCTTTTTGTGCATCGCGCCGGCGCGCAGGACGCACCCGGCGGCGACCAGCCACAACAGGCAACGTCGGGCGCGGGCATGGTCGATATGAACGGCGCGAGCATGCTTCTCATGAATCTGGCCTCCGGGACTTCGGTCAATCCCGCCGGGTGGCCCATGCCGATGATCATGCGCCATTTCGGGAACTGGAACACCATGTTCATGGGACTCGGGTTTTTATCGGACATTCAGCAATCCGGCCCGCGCGGCGGCGACAAGCTGTATTCGACCAACTGGTTCATGGTTTCATCCGAGCATCGCGTCGGAGCGAATGGTGCGTTCCAAGCCGAACTGATGCTCAGCCTGGAGCCGGCCACGATAACCGGCCGGCGCTATCCCCTGCTCTTTCAGACGGGCGAAACGGCCTACGGAGCCCCGATTGTCGACGGCCAGCATCCGCACAATTTCATCATGGCGCTGGGATTTCACTACCTGCACCAGCTCGCGGAAGAGACGACTCTCGACCTGTACTTCGCGCCGGTCGGCGACCCTGCGCTGGGACCCACAGCCTACCCTCATCGTGCGTCGGCCATGGAACTGCCGGAAGCGCCGATTTCGCATCATTGGCAGGACTCCACCCACGTGGCCGACGATGTCGTCACCGTCGGACTTCAGTACCACAAGGTGAAGCTCGAAGGCAGCGGATTCTACGGCTCCGAGCCGGGCGAAAACCGATGGATCGTCCAGCAAGGTCCGATCGATTCGTGGTCGACCCGCTTGTGGTTCTTCCCGACCAAGTACTGGGCGGCGCAGGTGTCATTCGGACGGCTTACCCATCCCGAGGCGCTTGAACCGGGCGATCAAACCCGAGTGACAGCCTCCGCGGAATACGCGGTACCCATGCCGGGGGGAAGCTGGGCGTCCACGCTTTCCTGGGGCCGTATTCACAGCACGGCGACACAGCGCAACATGAATTCTTATCTGGCGGAATCCGTCCTGCCCATTACCCGCAGGAATTTCCTCACCGGGCGCTTGGAGCTGGTGGACAAGGATGACTTGTTCGCCGGCGACCCGGAGCTGCAGCAGCATCTTGACGTGTTGTACGGCAGCACGTTCCGAATCGGAGCTTATACGCTGGGCTACACCCGAGACATCGGCCTCTTCCAGTCTGTGGAGACCGGGATCGGCGTGAACTTCACCGCCTACTCTCTGCCGAACGCGATCAAGCCGTATTACGGCGGCCATCCCCTCGGCGGCAATCTCTTCATCCGCTTCCGGCTCAGACCGGCTGAAAAATAAGGAGACCAACAACCATGAAAATGCTTTATCTGACGTTCGCGTTGGCTGCCGCCCTCAGCGCCGCCAAAACACCAGAAACGTTCACCGGCGTCATCACCGACACACACTGCGGTGCGAAGCACGATATGAAAGGGCGCTCCGACGCCGATTGCGTAAAGCTGTGCGCCAAGGGATCGGCCCAGTATGCTTTGTTCGACGGTCAACGCGTTCTGAAGCTCAGCGATCAAAAGACGCCGGCGAAGTTCGCGGCGCAAAAAGTCAAGGTCGTCGGTATTTACGACGAGAAAACCGAAACGATCAAGGTCGGTTCGATTGAACCGGTCGCTCAGTGAGGGGATGATGTACAAGCTCGGCCTGTTCTTTGCCGGCGCCCTCTCGGTGGTCGCGGTGACTTCCATCGCAGCCGGGGTCTTTCTGTCGGGCGCGCACGGGTTCAGCGCGCGTGAACCTCCCAGTCCGCTGGAACGTTGGGCCGCGCGGCGTGCGCGTCAGTTTGCCTTGCCCGCCGGCGCGCGAAAACGCCCGAATCCGGTTCCCGGCTCCGCCGATGTTCTCGCGGAGGCCCGCGCTCATTGGGCCGATCATTGCGCCGCCTGCCATGCCAACAACGGCAGCGGCGATGTGGAAATGGGCAAGCATCTGTATCCACCAGCCCCCGACATGCGCCTGCAGGAAACGCAGCGGATGAGCGACGGCGAGCTGTTTTTCATCATTCAGAACGGAATTCGACTGACCGGCATGCCCGCCTGGGGCGGCGGTTCGCAGCACGACGAGCAGGACTCATGGAAGCTCGTCCACTTCATCCGCCATCTCCCGCAGCTCACCGCGGCGGAAGAGCGCGAAATGGGGACACTCAACCCGAAGAGTCCCGGCGAGTTGAGAGAGGAGCAGGAAGAAAAGGAGTTTTTGAATGGAGGCCCATCGCATGAACATGCACAGCATCAACACCATTAGGCTCAAGACCCGGATTGCGCTCGCCGCGATTCTGGCTGTTGCGCTATTACCCACGATTGCGTCAGGCCACGGCGGTGAGGAACACGTCACCGGCACAGTCACGAAAGTGTCGGTCGCATCCGTGACCGTCAAAACAACGGAAGGCAAGACAGTTCAGGTTGGTTTCGATGCAAAAACGACCTATTCCCGAGCCGATCAGCCAATCCAGAAAACGGACATCAAGGTCGGTGATCGAGTTGTCATCCACGCCGAGGAGGTAAACGAAAAACTGGTCGCGCACACCGTTGAACTCGGCGCGGCCAGCGCAGCCAAGACCAAATAGATCAAACGAACCCGTGGCAGGAGTCCCAAGCAGTTCAGGAGACTTCTGCCACGGAGGTCGACCTCACGATGAGCCACCTTGTAGCTCCAGGAAGCGTCAAGAAGACCGCCGCCAGTGTGATCCTGAAAAAGCGGCCGCCGCCCCCCCTCGGACGTAGCCACTTCAGGGAGCTGAGTCCCGATCACTTCTGGTCGAAGAAACCTCTCAAGGCGTCCGAGACTTCACGGAGGAACTGTGGTCCATTGACATCGCCCAGAAGCATCATCGCCTTGGGCAGTGGAAATCTAGATGGAAGGATCGAGGCGTCCGAAAAGTTCATATGCTTCGCCTTGAGAAAGGTACGGACCTCGCATTTCGTTCGGTCACGGTCGCAAATGCTTCGGTCGATGGTACCGCTTCCCTCGGCACCTTCGAGGATCAAGAGAGGTTTGTCGAACTTCTCGGGAGAGTCACCCCAAAAAGCACCGTCTAAGTCTACGGCGCGTAGAAACCTCCGATCACGGTGCGGGACGCGAGCGGCAACATCCCCGCCAAAAGAGTGTCCGAAGATGCCGATCCTCGCGGCGTCTAGATGACTGGAGAAGCGTTGGTCGCGGCGGAGCTCGTCGAGGGTAAAGGACGCGTCGCCAGCCCATATTTCGATTAGTTGTTGAGCCTTGGCGTGATCGGACAGGTCTTCATCAGAGCCCTCGACGGTGCGGCCATCGGGGAACACGACAGGTCGTGAACTGCCGGTGGGTGTCACGCCTGCGACGAAGTAGCCATAGCTCGCCAGCTCCTCCGCGAAGGTCGTGTAGTGGGCCGGAATGCGTCCCATCCCCGGAAGCATCACCAGGACCGGCACGGCAGAATCAATCAATGGTGCGTTCTCAATCGCGCTGGA
>Ga0210394_10004414_pt1 | contig 16479 bp, 13 predicted proteins | sample IncBWC12MmetaG_FD_160121 | JGI IMG/M metagenome (GOLD analysis project Ga0210394, IMG submission 160121) | Forest soil microbial communities from Barre Woods Harvard Forest LTER site, Petersham, Massachusetts, United States - Inc-BW-C-12-M | ecosystem: Environmental > Terrestrial > Soil >... | reverse complement strand
GCTCGGCCGAGCCGAAGTACATGGACACCCCATGCTGAACCACGCGATACTGTTCCAGTATCTGGTCGAGAATCGCCAGCGGACGCCCGCCATCGATCATGTAGTTTTCCGAAATCACCTCGAACCAATCGACCACTGGCTTGCGCTCCAAAATGTGCTGGTAATGCGGAACGCGCAGGCCGATCCCGATGCCGTATTCGGTGTTTCCGTTAAATCGATTGGCAGGCATGATTTGAATTGGTGTGGTTTTGAATCAGTTGGGAAATGGGGCACGTTTTGACCGCGCCCCAGGTTGAGTCAATATACGTTGAGTTGATAAGTGTTGAATTGATTAAGTGTAGAGTTGATTACTTCTTGGAGCCGTCAGTGGCGCAGCCACCCTTGCCCTTGCAGGAATTCTTGCCTTTGCAGCCGTTATCGCTTGAGCTACAGCCGCCCTTGCCCTTGCAGGAATTGAGGCCCTTGCAAGCATGCTTCTCAACTTTATCGGCCGCGGCCTGACCCACGATGGAGCTGATAGAGGAACTCGCGGAGGTCAATCCGGACCCAGCGCCGCTTGTGCTTGCCAGTGTGGCCGCGCGAGCCACTGTGCCGCCCAGTAAACCGGTGAAGGCCGCCGTGAGTACCAGGGAACTTTTGGAAACTTTCATTACCTTACTCTCCTTTGGAAGTTTATTGCTCAATGAGTGTCCGGATCAACCGCCACTCGGTTAACTATTCGATCTCCAGCGCCGAAAAGTCACGCTGGAAAGTATCAGGCCACCAATCATACATGCCAATGTTACCGAAACGTGCCACACCATAATGTGATAGACGTTCAGATTCGGGCAATGGACTTCGAGAACCGCCAAGCCGACCAAGCCGGCGAGCCCGCCCGCAGTCGCTCCGGTAAGCGCAGGCGACAGCCCCGCGCCGCGCCGAAGCAGCAGCGCGAAAAGCATCGCGGCCGGGATCGCGAATGCCATTCCAGTGCGGAAGCACACCAATCCGCTGTGCACGAAGGGGGATTCATACGCGGGTCGAAATACGACGGCCATCGTGACAAGCAGCAGCGCGAACGAAGCAACGGAAAAGGCAGCGGTGGATCGTACGTGCTTTCCCGCAGGCGTCATTTGACGAACGATCGAAAACACTAAGAGCGCGACGCAGGCGCCTAGAGGCGCAAGAACGCCGAGCTTCTGCAGTTCGCTCAACGCGCGCCAGCCCCGCTGACCCGCGATCACGCAACCGATCACCCAGATTCCAAGGAAAATACCTGCAAAACCCGCCAGATAAACGCCGGCCGGGGCCAAGGGCTTGACGGGTGTTAAATCGGCGGTCACCGCCGTCTCGATCTGCTTCAGTCTATCCGCCGGTAGAGTAGGAAGTTCCCGAGCGCTGAGCAAGCCATCCAATTCGTGCTCGGTCATAAAACGGCTCCCTTCCCCGCGCGCAGTGATGGGAACAGGCTCCGAAGCCGTTCGTACGCGCGGTGCGCTTTTTGTTTCACCGAACCCACGCTGGATGACGTGGCCAGGGCAACCTCTTCCAGGCTGAGCCCGTTGACCTTCAGCAAGATCAGGACCTCGCGCTGGCTGGCAGGCAAATCGGCGATGAGTTGATCAAAGCGCGAAAGTTCGCCCGTTGCCTCCGTCTTGGATGGCGTTTCGGGCAGGATCTCGACCGCCACTTCACGCATGGACATCCGGCGGCGCTTGCGGTAGTTATCCACGCGAACGCGGCGCGCGATTGCGTAAACCCACGGCAGAAGCGGTTCGCCAGCGCGATATGTGTGGCGGACGCGATGGATGCGGAGCCACGTGTCTTGTAGCATATCGCTCGCATCGTCGGGGTTACCAAGCTGTGCCGCGAAAAACCGGTAAAGCTGAGGACTGAGCTGCTCGATGAGAGCGGTGGCCGCACCCGCGTCGGCCTGTTGATATCGCAGCATAAGTTGCTCGATCGTGATACCGGAGGGTTCTGGGTCTAAGTGAGATCCCTCCAATTGTCGTTCGCTCGAACCACCCATGAAGTTACGGTCCCGAAAGTCGGCCGACTAGGCAGCCGCGGCCTCGCTTAAGATCTTATGCGCTTTGTTGGGCGGCCTGCGGGTGCTGGGCCGCGAGCCGCGCCCGGATCGCCTTCATCTGCTCGCGCGTTCCCGCGGTGCGCTGTCGCCCGCCCGGCGTAGCGTCGATAAGCTTTTCCAGGTTGGCGGCGAATTGTGGCCCGAAGGCGGCACGGATTTCGCCGATGATCGGCTCGATCTTCGCGAAGATCCCGAAGTGCTCTCCGTTGGCCTCATTGAAAAGCTCCTGGCCAATGGCTCCACGGTTCACCAGCGCCGCCGCCATATCCCAATAGGTGACCACCATGCGGACGTGGCCGCTGTGTTCGCCAAAAATCGCGGTGCTGAACTCCGCCATTGTTTGCGGATTGAACTCACGGAAGTACCAGTCCCGCGCTTTGCGCATCGTCTCTTCCCGGCGCAATTCATACAACTTCAGGATCAGTCCGGCTTCGTCTTGTATCGACATTGAAATCGCTCCTTTACGAATTGAGGCGCGACACCGCGCCGTTCCCCCCGAGTCTAGCAAAGCCCACATTTCAATCCGGTTCATCCCCTTAGAAATCTTGCGACAACACCTTAGCCATCTGCTCCGGCCGCGGCCTCCATCCGATGAGCAGTTATGAACCTATCCAGGGTGCTCTTGTGCCTCTATGCCGCGCTGCCAAGCTGCGCGGTAGTTCTGGCGCAGCCCCCTCTTGTCACGGAAACGAAGTTGGTACGGTCGGAGTTCGCCAAGGGAACCGAGTTACTGCGGAAGATCAACGGGCGCTGGTGGAGCCAGGACAATCGCGAAGTGTCCCCACCGTCCAAAGGCGGATTCTTCTGGGTGCTCGACTCCAAGCCGGGAGCCTGCCAGTTCTTTCACCATCGCCCTTTCGCACTCGACCGGGCTGAATCGCTTCACCTGTGGATGAAGAAGGAAGAAGTGGAAGCGGCGCTGGGCACTCCGAACCGTACCTTCGGACCGGACGGCCACGCTTTTTGGTATTACTACGCTTCCGATGGAACCAAACTCTCTGTCCGGTTCATGGGCGACGGCGTTTTGGGCGAGGCGCAATACGACGTCGTCGGCGAGAAAAGCCGGCCGGTGGCATCCATCGAGCGCGAGCTGAACGGCCAAAGCATATATAAGCTGCTGCAGGCGCGGGCAACCCAGAAGCTGGACCAGGAACACGCCATCAAGCAAGAACAATTCCGCGCCGATCATGCCCTTGGCAATCGTAGGGCTCCAAACGCCTATAGCCCAGCTTCCCGGACGGCCCATCCCACGATGGTTACGGTAGAGTCCGTCGCATCTTCGCAGCCTGCCGAGCCCGTGGAGAAGCGGACCATTTCCGCTGAAGCCTTCTCGGCGATCAGACCTGGTGCCACGCGGCAGGACATCTTGAATCGTCTGGGCCAACCAACCTTCGGGTCTGCCATTTCGGGCGACGAGGGCACCCGTGAATCCCTCACTTATTATCTTGAGAGCGGAGAAGCAGTGGTCGTTCGATTGGTCAATGGAACAGTGGTCCAGGAGGGCCAGAAGTGATGCAACCGATTACTATCGCGGGCGTCGTGCTTTGTCTCGGAGTTTTTTTCCTACGGTATAAGAACCAGCCAGCCAGCGCCAGGCGTAGCACAGGAAAACAAAAACTCAAAATGGGGAAGCTTCTGCTCTCTGGACTTCTGGCCCTCATGGCCGTCGGGTTTGCCCTGCAGCGGTTGAGTCACAGTATCGACGGCGACAACCCCGAGCCTTCCGTGATGGAACGAATCGTTCAGTTCTTAAAGTGATAAGGACTACAGAGCCACCACCTGCTCAATTAACTCGGCTTGCAAGACGCGCTGGGAATGGCCCTCGGGAGTGAGCCGCGTAATCGTCGCACCGTCTGAGTGCAGCACGCTCCCATCCGCCGCCAAATCGAAAGCTAATACGCTCCGGGCGACCACTTCAGTCTGACCACCAGTGCGTCGCACCAATTCCCAGGATGAGGGTACACGGCCCTGCGTATCGTCTTCTTGGCTCTGCGCCATCTGCGCGGTCGCAAGATTCCCATAGATGAACAGCTGCCGGGGGTCCATGCGACGCTGCACTGCGCCCCTGCTCGTCACCAGAGGCTTTCCGGTGTACATCATCGAGAAGATGTTGAAATATTGAAACACGGCCCGCGCCATTCGGAACGGAAAGAGCCCCGCGTCTTTCAAAGAACCGAGCAGGCTGGCGTCCGGGAGGCGGGATTCGTAGGGCTTCCGGATGTAGTACAGGATCCCTTCCTCCGTCTGGCGCGGCTGCAGCAGGTCACGGCCAGTCTCCGAAGCGATCTCTTCCAGGTCTCCAGAATCCGCATCCAGTTGCTGAATGGTGCACGGCCCCAACCCAGCGAACCGGCCGGCGGCGTCGCGCCCCACGCCCGCGCTTTGAAACACGATCCTCCGTTTGACGCCGGGAACCCAGCGCGGAAGCTGGTCGAACGAATCACCTTCCGTCAACTCCGAGAATTCCGTTCCATGCAGCGGTAGCACGGCAATGTTGGATTGCATGTCTTTATGAAATGCGGTGACGGCCAGCGTCGCTCCATCCGGGTGCAGCGCGGCGTGCCGGATGCGGAAATCCGCTGTATGAAACAGGCGCGTCTCCACGCCTTCGGCATCCAAAAGGAAAATTCCGCTTACCGCGTCGGTTTCCATGGAGTACAGTAGTGCGCCATCAGTGCCGGACGTTAAGCCCGTCAATAGGACCGGAACTTCGTTCGTGCGATTGGGCTGCGCGGCCCACACACCGCCCATGAAATTCGCCCCGCGGCCTTGCGTTTTCCAACTATGACGTCGCTCGATGGAGGCCGCCCGCTCACGCACCGTGCGTTCGAATTCGCTCTCTACCAGCCGCGTCGCGCCGTTCTTGCGCACGTGCAACTTGCGATTAGACAGGAAAGCGACCGCTGGTTCGGGCATCTTACACAACAGTTCGACAGTTCCCGGTTGATTCCGCGTAAGGGGAACAGCTGACCCAATAGCCCGGACCTTAGTGCGCCGGCACGGGGCTCCCGCTAAACATCTGTTCGACAATCAGCCAGCGCCCGTTCTGATAGCGAAGGACAAGCAACTAATCGCCTTGGTAATCGCGCTTTTGCCCCCCGGACACAATCGTCTCCTGGTACTCGCCGCTCTGATAAGCTTGGCTCCCCGATTGCTCGTTGGCTGTGCGATGCATATGAATGGTCGGGTCGTTGCTTGCCAATGTCTTCTTGAAGAATTCCCGGATTGCGGGCAAACCTACGGAGTGGCCGCCGTCGGTAGCAAAGAAGATAGCGCCCGGCGCGTAGAGCTCCAAGACCTGATCCAAATGCTTCGCATTCCACTCGGAGGCCCAAGTCATGCCTAGATCGGGTGCGCCCGTCCCGGGTTCTGCGCGAAGCATGAAGCTGGCCAACAGCAAAAAAGCAGATCGGCTGGGGAATCCGGGGCAAGGTGAACGCGATTCCGGGATGATTCCGAACAGTTTCACGCCGATCCCGGAACTGCGTTCGGCTTCGCCGGAATGATTTCCACAGGCAGACAGCAGCGCTGGACAACACAATGGCAGGCAGCCTCCCCCTCGAAAGGGAGGATCAGCTTGCCAGCCAGGAGATTGTCCGTGCGCAAGATCAAAGAAGTTCTTCGATTGAAGTTTGAAGTGGGCCTGGGGCTACGAGCGATCGCCCGAAGTTGCTCGATTGGCCTCGGCACCGCACACGAGTATTTGCAGCGGGCCGAAGCTGCCAAGATCCCGTGGCCGCTTGGACCGGAATGGGACGATGACCGGCTTGAGGCTGCGCTGTTCGGCGGCCCACCGCGCAGCCGTCCGACGGTGCTGCCCATGCCTGACTTCGCCGATCTTCACCGGCAGCGGCAGCAACATTCACACCTGACGCAACAGTTGCTTTGGGAGGAGTACCGGCAGGCAAACCCGAACGGCTACCAATACAGCCGCTTCTGCGAGTTGTACCAGCGGTGGCAGCGGAAGCAGGACGTGGTGCTGCGGCAGGAGCACAAGGCCGGCGAGAAGCTGTTCGTGGATTGGGCAGGAACAACGATCCCGATCCATGATCCGCGTGGTGGTTCAGTCCAGCAGGCGCATCTATTCGTCGCCGTGCTGGGAGCCAGTTCGTACACCTACGCCGAAGCCACTGCTGACGAGCAGTTGGCAAGCTGGATCGGCGCTCACGTACGGGCCTTCGAGTTCTATCACGGCGTGCCAAAGCTGGTGGTGCCTGACAACACCAAGACCGGCGTCACCAAGGCCTGCCGCTACGAACCCGACCTCAATCCGACTTATCAGGAGATGGCCATGCACTACGGCGTCGGAGTGGTTCCGGCGCGGCCATAGAAGCCCCGCGACGAGGCCAAAGTCGAATCGGGTGTGCAGTTGACCGAGCGCTGGATCATCGCCGCATTACGGAATCGGAAGTTCTTTTCGATTGAAGAGTTGAACCAAGCGATTCGGGAGCTTCGCGACCGAATCAACCAGCGTCCGTTCCGTAAGCGCGAGGGCTCAAGAGCGACGCAATTTGCGGCAGTGGACAAGCCTGCGATGGGTCCGCTCCCGGCGGAGCGTTTCGATCTGAACGAGTGGTCTCGCGCCCGAGTCAACATCGACTATCACATCGCCTTCGACACGAACTATTACAGCGTGCCTTACAACTTGGTTCAAGAACTGGTGGAAGTACGCTCGACGGCAACGATAATCGAGATCTTTCACAAGAGTCGCCGCGTGGCGTCACACCTACGCGCACACGGCCATGGGCACGCCGTCACGATTGCCGAGCACCGTCCACGTTCCCACCAGGCCCATCTGGAATGGACACCATCGCGGATGGTGCATTGGGCACAGACCATTGGTCCAAACACGGCCCGTCTGTTTGAACGCATTCTCGCCGACAAGCCCCATCCCGAGATGGGCTACCGCTCTTGCCTCGGCATCATCCGGCTCGCCGATCAGTACTCGACGGCTCGCATGGAGTCCGCGGCGGAAAGGGCACTAATTACAGGAGCGTGCAGTTATCAAAGCATCAAGTCGATCCTGAAGAACTCGCTCGACACGCTTCCGGCCGCCGCTCCGCTGCCATCGGCACCGCCACCACCACACGACAACATCCGTGGAGCCGACTATTTAGAGTGAGGAAACGGCGATGCTGAAACAACCAATAATCGAAAAACTGGCGGTGATGCGTCTGCTCGGAATGGTCGAGGCACTGAAGACGCAGGAGCAAGACCCCACGGCTCGTGAGCTGAGTTTCCTGGAGCGATTCGGACTGCTAGTGGATCAGCAGTGGAACTGGCGCGAGAACCAGGCACTATCACGGCGGCTGAAGAATGCCAAGCTGCGCACGCCGAACGCTTGCGTTGAGGAGATCGACTATCGCACCACCCGGGGCCTGGACAAAAGCGTGATCCGTTCCCTAACACAGCAGTCCGCCTGGGTTGGCACGCACGAGAACATTTTCGTCCTTGGACCAACGGGCGTGGGCAAGAGCTTCGTGGCGTGCGCCCTGGCGCAGAAGGCGTGCCGCGACGGTTATTCCGCGCTGTACACCCGTGCTCAGTCGCTGTTTCGTGATCTCGCGATGGCGCGGGCAGACGGCAGCTTGCGCAGTTTGCGCAGTTTGCTCGCCCGCCTCGGCCGCGTCGATGTTCTGGTAATCGACGACTGGGCCATGGCTCCACTGTCCGAACCCGAGCGGCGCGACTTCTGGGAGATCTGCGAGGACCGCTACCAGGTGCGATCAACTATTCTGACTTCGCAACTGCCGGTCTCGCGCTGGCACGAGCAGATCGGTGATCCCACGCTTGCTGATGGTATCCTCGACCGCCTGGTCCACAACGCCCATCGGATCGAGATGCGTGGCGATTCAATGCGCAAGAATCACGGAAAGACCAACTCATAAGCATTGGCCCATTTATTCGGGCACTGACCATGCGACAACATAGGAGGCTCCGTTCCGGCTGTTAGAATTGGCGTATTCTCATGGTCGGAGCGCAACCCAAAGGCGGGGTCTGGATGATCCGCTCTTTCCTCACGCTTACCCTCCTTGCTGTTGCCGTCATCACGTGTGGGGCGGTTTACGAAGCGGTTGGGACATGGCGAGATTCGCAGCGTTTTCCCCAGATCGGGCGATCGGTTACGGCAGGAAAACTCACGCTGAATATAAATTGTTCCGGCTCTGTGCTGCCGACGGTCATCTTGGACAGCGGGCTGGGATTGTCGTCACTGGGTTGGATTCAAATCCAGCCTCAGATCGCCAAGTACGCTCGCGTTTGTTCTTATGATCGCGCTGGCTATGGCTGGAGTGACTCTGCCCCAGACGGCCCCCGCACCAGCCTACAAATCGCTAAGGAATTAAAGGGGCTCCTGGATGCTGGCGGTGAGAAGGGGCCATACATTCTGGTGGGTCCTTCGTTTGGCGGATTCAACATTCGGGTATATACAGGACTTTTTCCGGCGGAGGTAGGCGGCTTGGTCTTCCTCGACGCTAGTCATGAAGACCAACAGGCTCGGATCGATGAAATTGTTCCGGCTGCGAAGGAGCAACGGATCAAAGCGGGAGAAGACCAGAAACGTGCCAACCGATCCGAGCTGATGCTAGCGAAGGTTAAAGTCCCCTTGGGCATCGAAAGACTTCAATCCACCCTCAAGCCAGAAAAGCCCGAACCTGCATTTGGAATGTCGGCGGAACTAATGGAGGAGTTCAACTACTTGGATCAGCAGTTGAAAACGCGAGAAGCCGTGGCTGCTGAATCCGCGGGGATGTTGGAGAGTGGGCAACAGGCCAAAGCCTCAGGAACCTTAGGAGACCGCCCGACTATTGTAGTCACCGGCGGCAAGATGGACTTTAGGCCAGATCCCTTGTTCACGCCTGAAGCTCAGGCGAAACTGCGGAACCTATGGATCAACGTCCTTCAAGTGGAAGAATCTCACCTCTCGACACGCGGTAGGCAGGTCGTACTTAAGGACAGTGGACACGTAGTTCAATTCGAGCGCCCAGATGCCGTAGTCGACGCCGTCCGTGAGATTTGGTCTGAAGTGAAGGCAAGATTTCAGTGAGGGAACTAACGATCAGAAACGGCATGGGGTTGATGAATCTTGGTGACTGCGATTCAGAGCGCTTCACGCTCTGGATTTCTTAGCGCTGAGGCGGGGACAAGGGCTGCCGCCCCTTTCCCCGCACCCCTTTCTCCGCTAGCGGCACCGTTCCTCCGCTTCGCTCCGGACAGGTTTCTCTTGACGAAGCCGAACACTTTCCCGCACAATCGAGTCGCCAGCGTCGCTACGCTCCGATGGTGTTCGGGATTATCCCGGTATGCCGTTCGGCTTCCTTTCGGAAACAGCGTTCAGCTTCGCCGGAATCCTCAATCGGCGGAGCATCTCGTTACTCCTGCGGCACAAACGGAGATTACCGCGGCGTGTTGAATCGCTCAATAACCTGACGTGCAAGACTCAGGTGTGGCGCAGGTAGCTGTATCGTTGACACTCCACTTGCCGCGAGGCCAAATGGTCGCCGCCCAGGCCGCCATCTGATCCGTGAGGTTAGGATCCACTCCGAAGAAGCGAAGCCTTGGGAGGGAATACCAAACCTGTCCCCCGAATGTCGTTTGGAATTGGAGCGTGGCCGGGTCAACGTTCGGACTTGCCCAGCCACCCTGATAGTACTGTTGAGGCGTGTATTGGGAGGCCTGCGCGAACCAGGCTTGCGAGTAGGCCTGGAGCAACGTGGTCTGCGTCGCGGGAGAAGTGGCCGACCACATCAGCAGCCAATCGTGGTCCACCATCTCCTCCATTGATGTTTGAACCGGGGTCCAGCCGCTGTAGCCAACGGCTCCTTGCGGTCCGATACCGGTCAGCGTAAACTCTTGCAGGGACTTGACTGCCCATTCCATTTGCAGCATAGCTCCCGGCAATTGAGCCTCCACCGAGAATAGGTTCTTGATAAAACCAGTCACGTAGCCAAAGTCGATGGGACTGTTGCCATCTTCCGTACCCTGGCCGTCGTTCAGCAAGAGTTGTGTCTGATACCAAACGAAGGCCAGATAAGTTTGCGCCACCTGACTTCCGTTGCCAATTCCGACTCCAGCCGGAATGTGAAGCATGTTGGGCGATGTGTTAAACGCCGCGTTGCCCAACCAACCGCGTGGATTGGCTTTGGGCCCGTAGCGAACCTGGGGCATTCCTTCCAGGCCGAATTCCTGGTTAAGCTCCCAACTCTTGACCATTTCCCAAAGGGCTACCGAGTAGACCTTGCTACGGATATTGGGGGCATTCCAATTGGTGGCGGCGGCATTGGTTTCGATAGGCACGAGGAAATTCTGGCCGGCTACAAACCAATTGCCGAAGGTATCAATAGCATTGTGGTACGCCCCCGGCGAGTTGGGTTGTAAAGTGGACCGGAGGGTCGAAAGAAAGGTGGTGAGGCCGCTCGTGGTAAAGCTGGCGCCGAAAGCGTCCTTGGGATGGATGACTGGCAGCCAGGCGTTCCAGTCTGGCAACTGAAAGGCGACGGGGAGCTCGCGCGGATTGAGATAGGAGCTCGCCGACCAGCCTGCGGTACTGCCGCCCGGTACCAGATAGGGCTGCATTTGACTGTCGTTGTCGAGCACGGCGTCCAATCCCGCGCCGGCGGCCCAATTGGCTACCGGCTGCGAATCCAACCCTGGGCCGGGCTGATAGGGCGGATTCCAAGGCGTTCCAGGATTGGGAAGATTGAGCGAGCGAATGTAGCTGGCGATCTGGGCTCCCTGCTGTGCGGTTAGTCCATGGAACACCGCCCGGGCTTCAATCGAGTTGTTGGAGTAATTGAAGTACTTCAAATCCCGGCCGTCTATGGTGTGGCAATCCGAGCAATGCGCTTGAATCGCCCCGGTAGTCGGCCCCGTCAGTGCTGCCCCCTGGTAGAGAGCGAGGCCAGCAGCGATATCCGAAGCGGCTGTTGACGGGGGCTGCCAGTTGTTGGGATCGTCGTTGACGAACAGAGATGATGGAAGCAGGTTGCTCCCCGCGGACTGAACGTTAAAGGCCAAGACCCGGAACCCACTCGTGACACCGTCGGTTCCGTTAAACCGGAAGGTAATAGTGTTGGTTCCGCTCGTGACGGCGCCGGCTGGCAAATTCAAAGTCATCTGAAGTGTGTGGAACCCTCCGCCAATGCCACCGAATGCCGCCGCATTTCCCAGCAAAGTCACGCTGCCGGTGCTGATCGGCAACCATGCCGAGTTGTTCACTTGAACACTCGCTTCAGTCTCGTATTTCAAGTTGTGGATCTGCATCCAAAGCTGCAGTTGGCCGCTCAAATTCGCTCCTTGCGGCATCGCGAACGAAGCCGTGGCCGTGGTTCCATCGGGACCGACAACCTCAATGGGTAATGTAATCGTGGTCGAAGCTGGCAGCGCGGCTGGTGAGGCCTGCAGAGTCAAACTGGCAGTTCCAAGAACCGTGGCTGTCGAAGCGTTCATCGCCGTTACCGTAATAGCTTGCTGCGTCGCGACGCTGCTTGGCGCGGTGTAGAGTCCGCGCTGCGTGACACTGCCCGTCGACGGGCTGATTTCCCACATCACGACAGTGCCAGCAGGTAAGTTTTGCACGGAGAACTGCTGGGATCCGGAAGGCGCAACGGTGGCAGTCGCCGGACCGATGCTGGGAGAAGCTAGCACGGTCAAGCTGGCGGTACCAAGGACCGCGGCCGTGGACGAGTTCGTCGCCGTGACTGTAATGGTTTTCTGCGTCGCCAGGCTGCTGGGGGCGGTGTAAAGGCCGGCCTGTGTGATGCTTCCCTTCGCGACGCTGATCGACCAAGTGACGCTAGTGCCAGCCGGTAGATTTTGAACCGAAAACTGCTGCGTTCCCGCAGGCGATATGGTGGCCGTGGCGGGACTGACGCTGATTGTCGCCGGCGTGGCCCGCAGAGTCAAAGCGGCGGTTCCAAGGACCGCAGCCGTGGAAGCGTTGGTCGCGGTGACTGTGATGGTTTGCTGTGTTGCCACGCTGCTCGGCGCTGTGTAAGAGCCGCTTTGCGTGATACTACCGGTCGTGGGGCTGATTCCCCAAACGACAGTGGTACCAGTAGGCAAGTTTTGAACCGAAAACTGCTGGGTTCCCGATGGCTCCAGGGTCACCGTTGCCGGACCGACGCTGGTGGGCGTTAGAGTTGGAGCTAACGGCAGCGTCGGCGAAGCCTGTAGGGTCAAACTGGCAGTCCCCAGGACCGCCTGTGTGGAAGCGTTCATAGCGGTGACAGTGATGGTTTGCTGCGTCGCGACGCTGCTCGGCGCGGTGTAAAGGCCGCTCCGCGTGATGCCTCCCTTCAAGACGTTGATCGACCACTTGACGCTTGTGCCCAGAGGCAAGTTTTGAACGGAAAACTGCTGGGTTCCCGATGGCGCCACGGTTGCTGCCGCGGGACTGACGCTCGTGAGCGCTGGGGGTGGCGGAGGCGCGGCCACAGGGGAAAGTGCCAGGTTGATCGTTGAGGTCGCACTCTGGGTCGGATCCTCCGTGCTGGTTGCCGTGATTTCGACGCTTTGTGCGGCACTGATGGTTGTGGGGGCCGTATACAAGCCGTTAACAACGGCGCCTATATTTGGGCTGAGCGACCAAGTTACTGCAGTGCTGGAAGTACCGTTCACGCTGGCATTGAACTGTCTCGATCGGCCCGCTGACAGGGAGGGCGACCTCGGCCTCAGCGAAACACTTACGGCCGCCGGCGTAGGCGTTGCGGGAGACGCAACCGCAACCGCCGGCCCGATCATAATGGTGGCGCTGGCGGTCAAGGTTGGATTGGCGATGCTGGTTGCCGAGATCGTCACCAGCGAATCGGCGCTGACCGAACTGGGGGTTGTGTAGAGCCCATTCGAGATGGAACCTACACCCTGGATGATCGACCACTGGACTTGCTGGTTGTTGATTCCGCTGAGAGATGCCGTGAATTGCTTGGATTGCCCGGCCCAGAGATAAATGGAGGACGGTGAGACCGAAATCGAGGCTGCAGGCGTGCTGGGTGCGCTGGTAGCCGTGATGACCGCATATCGAGACAGATTCACCTGCGCACGGGTGGTATTCGAACCGGACAACGCGTAAACATAGGCGATGCTGGTCGCGTAGAAAGGCGGAGCAGTATAAAGGCCGGTGCGCGTAATTGAGCCGCCTAAGCCGACCGGTTCCACTGCCCAAGTGATCTGCGCACCTTGGGGTACTGAAAACTGCTGCGTCTGGGAGGGGCCGAGCGTAATTATGCTGGGGGTGACCTGGGCTTGTGCTGCCAGACCTGTCCAGAGAAAAAGTGTTGATAAGAAGAAAGATATGTGCTTGTATGGCATGTTTCGATTTCTGTATCACCAAGGTAGTACCAGCTAGCGTTTATAACCATCACGAGTTCCCCCTAATTGGTACTAAGGTTTGCACGTAGGCTAGGCCATCATCCGCCTGGGTCGGGGTACTATCAACACCCTTCGTTTAGTACTGTTGGTACCGAGGTATATTTACGACCATGAAGAATAGCACTAAATTACGGGTGGTATTAGATCGAACGGCCTCAGCGGTGCCTCCTGTTGACAAATCTCAGAAGGCCTCGGCAATCCTAAGAACTCCAGTAACCTATTGAAATTACAAGAAGAACCAATCCATTAGTAAGATAACCAACCGTTGCTTATTTGGATAGAAGATTATAGATGCCCCGTAGGAGAGGTTGTTTCAAACAATTTCCGGCAGGAGTGGTGACGGAAGGGGGTAGGGGTCCTAGGATAGAGTTTCTAACTGATTCTGCACTTGTTCCAAACAGATCTTGAGGGCTGACGCTAGCACCGCTAAATTGCCTCCAGAATAGATTGACAGGTGATCCCCAGGTACATCGCGAACGTCGACGTTGGATACTAGGCTCTCCCAGCCCAGGGTGTGGCTCCAAAGCTCGTTCGCCGGTCTGACTTGAGAGCGAAACAGAGTGATAGATCCGCCATAAGGTTCGCCGACGTAAGTCACAGCGGCAAAACCCTGACTGCCTGTGAGTGTCTCCAGCTCTGCTGGCAGAGGAAGACCGACCTTGCGCGCCACTCGTTCGTGCACCGAATATACCCGACGCTTAACAATGTGCTTGATTTTTTCCAATACTTCGTCAGATGAGAGAATTTGGAGTGTGCGCTCCCAAGCAGTTCCATACGTGCGTCTCGGAAGCAGACTCCCAGGTACCCGGGCGCGAACCGGCGCGCTGGTATCAAAGAGGCCGAGGAACGGAACCGCGAAACCGGCGGTAGTCAGCTGTCGAGCCATTTCAAAAGCCACCAGCCCGCCAAAAGAGTAACCTGACAGGTAATAGGGGCCATCAGGCTGACTCTCTCGAATAGATTCAATGTAATGGCTGGCAATCTCGGGGATGCTGGTCAGTGCGACGATCCGATCACCTTCGCTTTTCGGTTGGAGCCCATAAAATGGTTGATCTTGCCCCAACTCGACCGCCAGGTCTCGGAAGACCAAGACGCCGCCGCCAATCCCAGAAACACAATAGAGGGGCGGTTTCCGGCCCATTCGATTGATTGGCACAAGCGACGCACGCAAATCAGAACGACCGCCTTGGGAAACCAACCGCGCCAGCAACTCAATGGTGGGGGCTTGATACAAGGATGCCAATGGCAATTCGATGCCAAAAGCCTTCTTGATCTCGGAGAAGAGCCGCACCGCCATCAGCGAATGGCCGCCTAAGTCGAAGTAATCATCATGCACCCCGACAGGGCGCCGGTTCAGAAGCTGCTCCCAGATGGCAACCAGTTTTTCTTCCGTGGAATCGCGGGGGGGGACCAACTCGCGGCTACGGGCGCCTTCCATATTTTCGGGCGCGGGCAACGCGCTGCGGTTCAGCTTGCCGTTGGAAAGCATCGGCAAGGAATCCAAGAACACAAAGTGGGCCGGCACCATATAGTCGGGCAGCCGTTCCTTCAAGAACGCCTTCAGCACCTGCGATTCGAGCGCCGATCCGGTGGGGACGACATACCCGATCAAAAGTTTGTCGCCATTCTGATCTTGGCGCACCACGACGGCCGCCGCGCGCACCTGATCATGCAACAGAATCGTGCTTTCAATCTCGCCCAGCTCAATCCTAAATCCACGCAATTTGACCTGATTGTCGTTGCGGCCCAGGTATTCGATATCTCCGCCGGGCAAAAAGCGCGCGCGATCCCCGGTCCGATACAGCCGGGCAGAGGGATCCGTGGCGAATGGATCGGGAATGAACCGTTCGGCGGTGAGCTCTGGCCGGTTTAAATATCCTCGACCGACGCCGATTCCGCCCAAATATAGCTCTCCCGCGACACCGATCGGCACGGGCTCTAAATGGCGGTCCAATATGTACGTGCTGACATTCGCGATGGGCCGGCCGATCGGAACGCTGGCGCAGGCCGCTTCGCGGCTGCAGTCCCAATAGGTGACGTCCACGGCCGCTTCGGTGGGTCCATAAAGATTATGCAACTCCGACTGAAGGCGCTCATAGAATTTCTGGCGCAAGTCCGGCGGCAGTGCTTCTCCGCTGCAAATCACGCGCTTCAGGGAGGCACACTGCTGGGGATCGGCGGCCTCGAGAAACTCGCGCAGCATGGACGGAACAAAGTGAATTGTAGTGATGCGCTCCTGGGCGATCAAGTTGGCGAGATAGGACGGATCTCGGTGGCCGCCGGGCTCCGCAATCACTAATGTCGCGCCGCAGAGGATGGGCCAGAAGAACTCCCAGACCGACACGTCGAAGGTATAGGGCGTCTTCTGCATCACTCGATCGCCGGGCGACAATTGATACTCGTCTTGCATCCACAGGATTCGGTTCACGACAGCCTCGTGCGTGTTTATGGCCGCCTTGGGGAGACCGGTCGATCCGGAGGTATAAATCGCGTAAATGGCATCCTTCGGCCCAAGCGATACATTCAGGTTCGAGCTGGGCTGCGCGGCTATGCCGCCGATTTCAGAGTCGAGAACAATCACGGGGCCCACGTAGGCCGACAAGCTGGCGCCGAATTTCTGCTGGGTGATCACGCACACCGGCTTGGAGTCCTCCAGCATGGTGTTTAAGCGGGACGCGGGAAGGTCCGGATCGTAGGGCACGTAGGCGGCGCCCGCCTTCAAGACGCCAAGCAGCGCGATCACCATCTCGAAGGAACGCTCCATGCAAAGGCCCACCAGGCGCTCGGTCGAAACGCCCTTCTGGCGCAGGTAGCGCGCCAGCTGGTTGGAAAGACGATTCAGCTCGGCAAAGCTCAATGCCTTGCCGCGGAAGACCAGCGCGGTCTGATCCGGAGTCCTTTGCACTTGTTCTTCAAAAAGCTCGTGCATGCGCCGATCGGGATAACTCTTGCGGAAGTTATTCCAGTCCGTCACCACGGTGCGGCGCTCTTCTTCGGGGAGCAGAGGAAGCCGGGACACCGGCGCATCCGGGCTAGCGATCACG
>Ga0210394_10004412_pt1 | contig 16481 bp, 12 predicted proteins | sample IncBWC12MmetaG_FD_160121 | JGI IMG/M metagenome (GOLD analysis project Ga0210394, IMG submission 160121) | Forest soil microbial communities from Barre Woods Harvard Forest LTER site, Petersham, Massachusetts, United States - Inc-BW-C-12-M | ecosystem: Environmental > Terrestrial > Soil >... | reverse complement strand
CACTTCATGCGCAATGGAGGCTACCAATTCTCCCATGGTCACTACTCGCGTTACACGCGCGAGTTCCGCGTGCGCCTGGCGCAATTGTTCTTCGGCCTGCTTCCGTTGCTCGATGTCAGTACGCGTGCCATACCATCGAATGGCGCGTCCCTGCTCATCTCGCAGCGGACTGTCTCTGATCAAAAACCAACGATACTCCCCGTCTTGTCCCTTTATTCGTGCCTCCATCTCAAAAGCGGCATTTTGCTGACTTGCACGCTCTCGCAGGCCCTCTAACTTCTCGAGATCTTCCGGATGAAAGCTTCGGGCAACGGCATCTCTAGAATGCGCCTCTTCTGGCGTAAGGCCGGTGTAATCCAGTTCTCGCCGGTTCGCAAAAAGGGGACTCCAATCCGCGCCGAAAACAAACACTTGCTGGGGAATCACATCGATGAGCTGTCGAAGCTCATCTTCGCTTCGCCGAAGCTTTTCTTCTGCCTGCTTGCGATCCTCGATATCGGTTAGGGCAACATACCAACGGGCAACGCGTCCCAGTTCGTCGCGCAGAGGGTTGTATCGAGCCAGAAACCAACGACAACTTCCATCAGCTTTGCGTATCCGAAACTCCGACTGATAAGTAGTGCCAATAGAAACAGCACGCTCAAAAAGGCCGCGCATCCGATCCCCGTCACCAGGATGGACGAACCGACGCATATCGTCTGTTTGACGCCACTCTTCCAGGGTGACGCCCAGGTAATCAAGCCCCATTTGGTTGGCATAAATACGTTCGTGGTCGGGTCCGAATACAGCGACAAGTTGAGGCACGAGGTCCAACAGTTGCCGCAGTTCTGCTTCCTGTCCCCGGATCTGTTCTTCGGCTCGTTTCAGAGCAGCGTTTTCTTGGCGAAGCTTGTCTTCGGCTTGCTTGCGATCGTCGATGTCCGTTCCGGTATAATACCAACGCACAACGTGTCCCTGTTCGTCGAGCAATGGCTTAAAATGAGCCAAGAACCAGCGGTAACTTCCATCACATTTGCGTAATCGCAACTCCAACTCATCAGCAGCGCCACTTGATAGAGCACGATCCGTATAGGTCTTGAGCCGTTCCGAATCGTCAGGATGAGCAGAAGCCGCAAAACTCTTGTGCCGCCATTCGTCGAGACTGATGCCAAGGTAATCGAGCGCGGTGCGGTTTGCATAGAGGCGTTCACGGTTAGGCCCGTATACCGCGATAAGTTGAGGAACGAGGTCGACTATCCGCCGAAGCTCCATTTCGCTTCTGCGCAGTTCCTCCTCTGCTCGTTTACGCTCCGTGACATCGATCACCGTACCCACAAATTCAACTAGCTCCCCGGACGCGGTCAGAACGGGATGAGCCACGACGTGAATGTTCCTGACTCGGCCATCCGGATGCACGACGCGGTAGTCTGCGTCAAACTCTGCCTTCTCGCGGATAGCCGTCTCGGTTAGTTCCCTGAAGCCGGGTCGGTCGTCGGGATGAATCCGTTGAAAGAAGTCTTCGCCTCGGGGCAAACCATCTTGTGGATCGAAACTCAGAACACGATAGCACTCCTCCGACCAGTAACTGGGTCCACCAGTCGCGGGGCTCCAGGCCCAACTGCCTGTTTGGCTCATCTTCTGCGCTTCCGCCAGGTACGCTTCACTGCTTCGGAGGGCCTCCTCGGCAGCCTTGCGCTCCGTGTTGTCGGTCACCGCCCCGATAAACTCGCGGTCGCCAGAGGCATTCTGTGCCGCGTGCGCGATCGCGTGGACGTGCTTGACTCGCCCGTCAGGCAGCAGCAAGCGATACTCGTGTTCGAAGCCTGTGCTCCTGGATGCGCCTTCGATGACCTGTTGTACAAGCGCCTTGTCCTGCGGATGTATGCGCTGCAACAACATGCTTAAGGTTGGTTTCTCGGCAGGGTCGTATTCGAAAATCCTATAGGTTTCGCCTGACCAGACGATCTCTCCCGTATCAGGTCTCCACCCGAAGCTGCCCGTGTGACTGAGCCTTTGAGCTTCCGTCAGGTACGCTTCGCTCTGTCGCAGGGCCTGCTCCGTGCGATCACGTTCAATCGCAACCTCGACGATGCGCGTCGCTGACTCGATCAGCTCCAGGTCCTGCGCCTTAGGACTCCGCTGTTCGCGATAGTACATGCAGAAGGTCCCCAGGACTTTTCCTTTCGAAGAGAGTACAGGACTTGACCACGAGGCTCGCAGCCCATGCTTCAGTGCTGAAGCGCGGTGCTCCGGCACCTCCCAGAGCGGGTCAGTCGCGATGTCGGAGACGATGACCGGCGATCTCGTATACGCCGCAGTGCCGCACGAACCCGCACACGGCCCAATTGGCAGCCTTTCCATCTGCTGCTTCCACTCGTCAGGTATACTGGGCCCTGCAGCGAAGCGCAGGTAAACGCCATCGGGATCCAGCAACAATACTGAAGCAAGCGTGCCGCTCCGCTGCTCTTCGATAAACAGACACAAGGCATTCAGGATCCTTTCCAGCGTCACGTCAGTCGCGGTCATCTCGAGGAGCCGTTTTTCTGCGGATAGCAAGGCTTCTGCCCGCTTGCGGTCCTCGATGTCCAGACTCGATCCATACCACTTGACGATGTTGCCGTTTGCATCGCGAAGTGGCACTTTCCGGTGGAACATCCAGCGGTATTCTCCGTCTGCTGCAAGGACGCGAGTTTCGTACTCGAAGATTTCCCCAGTCGCGAGGCAGGCTCGCCACCTGGACACAATCCCCTCAACGTCTTCGGGGTGAATGTAAACGGTCCAATTCCAGCCGGCCACTTTGTCCAAAGTGACGCCGAAGTATTCCAGCCAAGGCTTATTGAAGTAATCGAGGTAGCCGTCGGGCCTGGCGGTGTGAATCAGCGCTGGGATCGAATCGACGAGGAGCTGAATATTCACCGACTCGGGTTGCTGTCCTGCTGAGGCCATGGTGGGAATCATACACCGACGAGCGTCGTTATCAACTCGATAGCAGATCCACCGGGGTAGCCGCGACGGAGTTCGTTCTGAAAGGTACCTCGACACACGAACCAAACGGGTGTGGGCTCTACTTGGAGCCCACATCATAAGAGGTCGCGATTTCTACGTGACTTCGCAAACTCCGCTTCACAGTCGTCTCGATACCCAACCACGTTCCTGCTGATTGCGAGGCACCTTTCACGAAGTTCGCGAATTCGCGAAGGAATCAAGCGCGTTCGATCTGCGAGCACCCGCGTTTTCAACAGCTTAGGTGTGGTCCGCGCGTTGCTACACGAAGGGCGTGGTTTCCAATCGTGCGGAAGCCAATTACGAAGCGCGAGGAGAACAATGGCGATCGATACGAACGACCTGGCGAAGCAGGCAGTCCACGACAAGCTGGAGTCTCAGATCAAGACCGCCGCGGCCAAGCTGGACACGCTGAAGGCGCAGGCGGAAACAGCGAAAGCGAACCTTGAAATAAAGGCGATCGCAGAGCTGTCACCGAAGACGGAGGTGATTCGACAGAAGTTCCAGGAACTCAAGCAGTCGGGTGGCGCGCAGTGGGAACAAACGAAAACCGATTTGGAAGCGCGCCTCGCAGACTTCGAGAAGTCTATCAAAGGGATCGAATCGAAGGCCAAGGTGAAGGCCAATTGAGGTGCGATCGTGCGAGTAACGCTAGTCGTCGAATCGAAGAATCTGCCGCGCTCGTACGCGGAGATGGCAAGGAGGGTTGTCATGAATCATGAAAACCAGAAGGGGATTTTTGTTCTTGCGGTGGCGTCCGTTGCCATGGCGGCGTTCCTGTCGGTTGCATCGCCAGCGCTCTCGCGCGACGAACATGAGGGTAAGGCCAAAGAAGCGGCATCGCAGTCCGCCAAGGCTGCGAAGGTGTTCGATTCAATTATGGAAATTCCCGACAAATCCATTCCACAGGATCTGCTGTCGCATGCGAAAGCGATCGCGGTATTCCCGCAAGTTATCAAGGCGTCATTCGTTGTCGGCGCCGAAGGCGGGCGCGGCGTCGTGAGCCGTCGTACAAGCGCGGGTTGGAGCGATCCCGTGTTCTTTCGTGCCGGCGGTGGCAGCGTGGGATGGCAGATTGGCGCAACGGCGACGGATTTCCTCCTTCTGTTCATGAACGACGAATCCGTCGCTGGGCTGATGAAGGACAAGTTCGAGCTGGGCGCCGAGGCTGGTGTTGCCGGCGGGCCCGTCGGGCGCGAAGCAGGCGCCGGAACTGACGCGCTGATGCATGCAGAGGTTTTGTCCTACTCACGCAGCCGCGGGCTATTCGCCGGGGTCAGCCTGAAGGGCGTGGTCGTTCGGCCTGAGGACGGTCTCAACCAGGCCGTCTACGGCAAGAGCGCACGCGAACTGCTGCGCGACGATCAGCGTGCTGCCGGCGACGCGGAGTCCGGGCTCCCGGCGTTTCCGCAGGAACTCGCCCGATATGCGGCGACCTCTGATACCGATCATCAGACGACGAAACAATGAACTCCTGGCGCAGAGCTTTCTAGTTGCACTCCCGTAGGAACGTGGGGCGCCGCGCGCCCTCGTTTCACGGAATTTTAGAAAGGAGAACACAACATGAGCGAACAAGGCATCACGGATGTATTCAAGGAAGCGACAGGGATGTCCATCGGATGGGCCGTCGTCATGATCGCGCTGGGATTCCTGGCCGTGTTTCTACCCTATCAGACGGGTATCGGCATTTCCGTTTTGGTCGGCTGGATCATGGTCTTCGGCGGTGTCGCGTATGTGGCCTACGCCTTCGCAGCCGGGGGCGCCGGAGCGTTTCTCTGGCGAATGCTGATAGGGCTTTTCTACGTGGGCGGCGGGGGCTATCTGGCATTCCATCCCGGACTCGCACTAGAGTCTCTCACTTTGGTGGTGGCGGCAGTCTTCTTCGCCGAGGGCGTGCTGGAAGTCATCGCCTTTTTCCAGTTTCGCGCGCTTCCGGGCTCAGGCTGGATTTTCTTTGACGCGGTCGTGACCCTCGTTCTGGCCTACTTGATTTGGCGCCCCTGGCCGTCCAGTTCGTCATGGGCGATCGGAACCCTCGTGGGCATTAACCTCGTCGTGAGCGGCGTCACGCGGCTCATGTACTCGGTGTCAGCCCGCAACACTTTGAAGGCGATCGCGTGATGAGAAATTGAAGTGACAGTGTGCCTGCTCGTGGCCGCGTGGCCGGATTAAAGAACAAGGCAAGGGACGTTGAACCATATGGAATGACGCCCCTTGCCGGACCAGGCAGCAAAGCAGTCCGCGGTTCGGGTCCCTGAATTTGGCCAACCCGGGGAGCAGCACAGAATTCGCGAAAGGAGAGCGGAAATGTTAAGTCAGATCGATGTGATGATCGTTCGAGTTACCCCGGAAATGATTCACAACTGGGGATGGTTCCTCGCATTTGGCGTCGCTTTGTTGGTGCTCGGCATCGCCGCAATTGTTCGGTCCGTGACCTCCACGGTGGTCTCGATGATGTTCTTCGGATGGATCCTAATCTTTGCGGGCCTCATCGAGTTTGCGGATGTGTTCATGGTCGGGAAATGGGCGGGGTTCTTCCTGCACCTGCTCGCTGCGATTCTCTTCGCCGTAACCGGGGTACTTATGGTGGCAAGACCGGTGATCAGCGCCGAGGCCGCAACTTTTCTGATGTCGATGTTCTTTTTGATTGGCGGTCTGTACCAATTCGTCTACGCGTTGTGGACCCACCTGCCGGGCTATGGCTGGCAAGCCCTGAACGGAGCGGTCTCGTCGGTCCTGGGTTTTCTCCTCCTGGCGCAATGGCCGGTCTCGGGGCTTTACGCGATCGGTCTATTCGTGGGAATCGATCTGCTCTTTTACGGTTGGGCGTGGATCGCTCTGGCTCTTGATCTGCGCAAGATGTGAGTGGAGAAGGTTGTGGGCGGTGTGAAAGAAAGACGTTTCGTGATCGGAGGACGGCAATGTTACAAGCGAGTTCATCTAGCGTACGGCCTGTCGTTGGTGTTTCTCATCCTCCCGCCTTTGGGCGAAGAGAAAGGCCATGGAGAATCGATTTACGAGCGTCGAGGCCGTTGAAGTCTCAGGGAACCGTTGCATCGCGGGACGCGGGCAGAGACTGGTTCGTTATCCAACAAGCCCTCGCCGGGAACACCGACGCGCAAGAGCATATCTTCGGCCGCAGGACCGACGCACTGTATCGGGCGGCATTCTCGATACTGCGCAACAAAGAGGATGCGGAGGACGCGGTCCAGGAAGCTTTGTGCAAGGCGTACACCAGCTTGGGTTCGTTTCAAGGCCGGTCGTCGTTTTCCACCTGGGTCACGCGCATTGTCATAAACGAGGCCCTGATGGCTCGGCGCAGGAAAAGCGCGCGTCCGGAAGCTTCGTTGGACGAGATTCTGGACAGCCGTCCGGAGCGCTTGTCGCTCGGAGTCGCCGATGCGAGGCCAACCCCAGAGAAAGCCTGCGCCATGAATGAGGACAACATGCTTATCGAAGAGCACGTCCGCCAGCTTCCGTCGTTACTGCGAACGGCATTTCGGTTGAGGGCGACCTATGGTCTTACGATCAGGGAGTCAAGCAACGCGCTCGGCATCCGGGTAAGCGCATACAAAGCTCGGGTCTCCCGGGCGCGACAGAAGCTGACACGTGGACTTCGCCAATCGCTTGAATCTCGCCGGCACGCATCAGCCCTCGGAACACGAGACCATCAGGTAGGGACCTTGGTTGCTTCGCTTGGAGATAGCTGAGATTTCGTGTCGACAGGCTCTGCGTTGATAGCCCATGGTAGGCTGGCTCAATGGCTGGCGGCCAGAACGCTAGGACAATCGCGGCTATAATTCGAAAGGATGCCCCGCGAGAAACCTAGCGGGCGCGTCCGGGAGGGTTGCCGTGATCCGAAGCGCTATATCCGTTGCTGTGTTGCTTTTCATGTTTGCTGCGGCCGCCCTGCTGGGCCTTTCTCAGTCGAATCCAGATGACCTGCAGACATTCTTTCGTCAAGATATCGGGCTGAGTAGGGATCAGGTCGTCGCCATCCGGAACGGACGGCCGGTTACGAAAACACTGCCGTCCCGCACGCCGGCCGAGGTCTTTTTGTTCGGCGCGGTCTACATCCATGCCGCGCCGGAGAGCTATGTCCAGTTCGCCACGGATTTCGGCCGCCTTCGCAAGCTTCCTAACTATCTCGCGCTGGGCGTGCTCAGTAATCCTCCCAAGCTCTCTGATTTGAACGGTTTTTCGTTCGACGACGACGACATTCAGGCGCTGAAGAATTGCAAAACCGGGGACTGTTTGATTCAGATGCCCGCGAGCTCCATCGAAGAGCTCCAGCGATCAATCAATTGGTCTGCCTCCGACGTGAACGAGCAAGTGAATCAGCTCCTGCAGAAGACCGCACTGCAGCGTTTGGTCGCGTACCAGCGCGAGGGCAATCAGGTCCTGGGTGCTTACAACGATAAGCGCGACCCGACGGACGTCGCCCAGCAATTTGCCTACATGCTTAGTTACACCAAGGTTTTGCCGGCACGCCTCCCGGATTTCTACCACTACCTTCTCGCCTATCCCAACGCGAAGCCCGCGAACGTAGAGGACACGTTTTACTGGGCGAGAGTGAAATTCGGATTGAAGCCTACGCTGCGCGTCGTGCAGATGGTGGCCATGCGCGGGAATCCTGGAGACCAAGTGGCCTATGCGATTGCCGAAAAACAGCTCTATGCGAGCCACTACTTCGAGACGGCGCTAGACCTTTCCTTCTGCGTTCGCGGGACTGACAACCCCAGCGAACCTGGCTTCTATCTGATCATGGCTATGGGTTCCGAGCAGGCGGGCCTGACCGGCGCCAAGGGATCGATGGTTCGAAAGGTCGCAGTGGGTCGGTCAGTTTCAAATCTTCAAGACGCGCTCACGACCGTCAAGAACACGCTCGAGGAGAAACAATAGTTTTCCTGAGATCGGCAAATACGCAGCGAAGGTGGATAGAGCGATGCCACTTAGAACGTGATGCACAACTGTGCCTCAACAAAGGGTTCAGTCTGAGGGTTTGCGTCAAAATCTGCCTACAAACGAAGTGTGCACGAGTATGCTGCTCGCGGGCATGACCGACTAGCGAATGTCTTTCAGTGATTGCATTACGGACCATCAGCCGAGCATATAAGCACTCGCAGGCGGCGCGGTTGCGTCCGTAGTGTTTTTCATCGAAACGAAGAAATTGTTCGCGAGAAGAAACGCGTAGAGATGGCCAAGTGGAGGAATGTGGCGCAACTGTTCGGCGGAGACCCAGCCATTTGTCTCGCTCCATTCCCAGCCAGTGACGGAATTATCGTCCATCCATGCCTGTAAATCCTTGGTGGCCATTGGATAGGCGTAGACGCGTGCGTTTTGCCCGAAAAGACGCGCGAGGGCTTCAAGACGCCTCCCTTCCAAATTGCCATAGGGATCTACGAACGCTCGGATCAAGAGCGAAAGCCCCGCGACAAATCGCAGGGGCGCTTTTGTGTAGCGGTTCACCAGCCCGGTCATGGCGTACAGCTCCCGTTCCCGGAAAAGAAGCACATCACCGCCGCGCTCGAGAAGTGCTGCAATCCGGCGCAGCAGGCCGGGAATATCTGGATTCGGCATCCCGGTCCCAACAGAGGTCGCCGTGAGGCAGAAGATGCCAACCGGCGGAGCAGCGGCCTCTCCCAACTCCTTGAGAAGCTCCTGAACGGCCGCAGCCAACATCTGGCTATGAATTTGCCCATGAGCCGCGTCGACGTGGCCGAAGTATCCCGGCGCGAGTACGACAGGTCTGTTGTGCAGAAGCTCGGAGGGGGGACCGGCTTCACCCTTGGCCGCGAACCAAACAGCTTCCGCATAACCCGCCTGCACCAGGTGCGCCAGGAGAGTTTGATGGTCCCAGCCGGAGAAGGCTGGCCCGCGAAACTCCACGAAATCGACTTCTATTCGGTCCCTGACGACATCTTGTGCGAGTCCCTCGAGGAGGGATTCCTTCGTCTCCGATTGGTAAAAGGCGGCGAAGATGAGATTCACGCCAAGAACACCAATCGCCTCCTGCTGCAGGACATTCGTAGGATCTCGCAGGTTGATATGCAGCAAAACATCGTGAGGAGGACCGTCCGGCTGGAGTTGGAACCGAAGTCCTACCCAGCCATTAGCATCATTCGTCCCGGCGTAGTTGCGCGCCGTGACCGTATCGGCGAAAGAGAAAAAGCGAGTCTGCGGGCCGCGAGTCTTGCCTAGCTGTATTTGCAACTGGGCCCATTCTTTATCCAGCATCGCCTGAAGGCGTTGTTTGGAGACATACCGCGAGCCCCCGCCGTAGAGATCGTCGCTCACTGCCTTATCGTAGGCGGAGATCGCTTTGGCGACTGTGCCGGAAGCGCCTCCTACGAGAAGAAACCAGCGGGCAACTTCCTCGCCGGCGCCGATCTCCGCGAAGGAACCGAAGATCGACGGATCGAGATTCAGGGTGAGCGCCTTGTGGTGGGTATCGAGTTTTTGCGCGTCAGCCACAGCCAGACTCCAGTGGGACAACGGAGGCAGGGCCCTTACCAAACGCGCACAGTGTAAGTCACTAAATTTCAGCAGACAACTCGAGAAAGTTGAAAAAGTCGAAGTTGAAAAAGTCGAAAAGGTTGAAACTGTCTAGACCATCGAGTAAGCGTCACGGCAGGAGCGCTACTGCGCCTCAAGCGTACTGCTTTGCATAAACGCCGAGTTTTTTCATTCGGGAAAGGAGAGTCGTGCGATTCATTCCCAAGCGTGCGGCAGCGCCATCGGTACCGCCCACGCGCCCCCTGCATGCAGCAAGTGCCCGCACGATCTGATCGCGCTGCTTCCTTGTATATTCGTCAGCGACGCTGGTTTTATCGCCTTGCGAATTTGCCCTTCCTCCAGTCGCTTGCTCATGTTGAAGCTGGCTGGCATCCGCGGAGCCTTCTGTCCTTGTTGTTTTGCGGAGTTCGGCAAGCGGCACCTCGAGCGACTTGCCCCTCGTCAACAGCACGGCCCGCTCAATGAAATTTTCGAGTTCACGAATGTTGCCGGGCCAGTCCCACGCCGTCAATCCTTTCATTGCGGCCGAAGGAACCGCTTCGATGCACTTCTGCATTTCCTTGGCACACTTCTGGACGAAATAGCTGACAAGCAGAGGAATGTCTTCCCTGCGGTCTCTTAGCGGAGGGATGCGGATCGGGAACACATTCAACCGGTAGTACAGATCACTACGAAACTCCTTGTTTGCAACCATTTCTTCAAGATCGCGATTCGTTGCCGCCACCAGGCGGACATTCACCTTCCGCGTATGCGTGCTGCCGAGGCGTTCAAATTCTCGCTCCTGCAAAGCCCGCAACAGCTTCGGCTGAATCTCGATGGGGATGTCTCCCACCTCGTCCAAAAAGAGCGTACCTTGATCTGCCAGTTCCATGCGCCCTATTTTTTGCGCGATGGCGCCAGTGAACGCGCCCTTTTCGTGCCCAAACAGTTCACTTTCGACCAGTCCGGTTGGGATCGCAGCACAGTTCAGCTTCACACACGTTCGCTGTTTCCGACGGCTTCGGTCGTGAATGGCGCGTGCAATCAACTCCTTCCCGGTTCCGGTTTCACCAAGGAGCAGAACTGTAGAATCGCTGGGGCCAACGGTTTCAACAAGTTGCAGAACATGCTTTAATCCTGTGCTGTTCCCAATGATCTGCTCGAAACCCATTTCGCTGCGAAATTCTTCTTCCAGATACACTTTCTCCTGTGCCAACTTGTCCTTGAGTTCAGAAATCTCCCGGTACGCCAACGCGTTTTCAATGGCGATGGCTATCTGTCCTGACGCTCGGCTAAGAAAATCGACATCCTGCGGTGTAAACGGAGTCTCTGTAGTGCGCAAAATCGACAGAATTCCGAGAGCCCGGCCGCGATCTACGAGTGGAATACTGCAAACGGCCTTTAGGCCCTCCGCAGCCGCGAGGTCATATGGTTCGGGCGGGTGTTCGTCACGTTCCCGCGGGTCAAAGACTATCGGTTTCAAGGTATCCATCGCTCTCTTGGCTTCGGAGCTTAGCGGCAGGAGCAACTCTTCCTTGATGACTCCTTTGCCGTGCGGGAAATCCACGGCCAATACCCTGAATTTGCCTGGCGCCGCGTCGTGTAGCGAGACGGTTACGGCATCAGCATGTATCACTTCGCGAATATTCGCGGCAGTCGCACGCAAGACCTCCCGCAAGTCGAGGCTCGACGTGATGCGCGTCGTCAGATCCAGGAGCAACTGCAACCGATCTCCCAATCCAGACACCTCTTGGAACGCCAGAGCGTTTTCAATTGCGATTGCTATCTGACCTGACGCTCGGGTAAGGAAATCGACGTCCTCGGACGTAAACAAATTCTGTCCTTTACGTGCGAGTATGAGGAGACCGACCGGTCGACTGTGGCTCACGAGTGGTATTAGGCAGTGGGTGTCCAGGCCCTCTGCAATCACGAAGTCGCAAATTTCAGGCCCGAGTTCCTCACGATCATTTGTGTTTACGATTACCGCTTTAGAGCTTTCCCAAGCTCGTTTGAAGGCGCGGCCTGGCGTGACCACAAGGTCTTCCGTAACGAATCCTTTCGCGTCGGGAAAATCGACGGCATAAATCCGGCTCTTATTCGATCTCTCATCGAAAAACGCAACGCCCGCGGCATCGGCTTGCACAACATCTCGAATGTTGGCTGAAGTCGCGCGCAGCACTTGCCGAAGGTCGAGGTTCGACGTGATTCGGCTCGTTAGATTCAGGAGCAGGTCAAACCGCTCGTTTTGACGCTGAACTTTCGGTTCTGCGCTCATGGTCTTATGCGCGGCGCTGGCGATCCCGCTAGGCGAAAAACTTCGATCTCCAATGATGACCGTTTTGCATTGAAGTCGCAAGGTCCGACCTTCTTGTGCGGCTCGACCCCGAGCGAGACGAGTGGCCCGTTTAACCGCCGCCGTTCAACCCATCCCTGCATGTCAGCGAATCATCCCGGTTGCGCGACCTGATCCAAGCGGACACGATCTAATCGCAAGCGCCGGATAAGGTCAGCTAAGACGGACATGAATTCACTCGGACGGAAGACCGACGTGGGTTGCCGACCCGAGGGCTCGGGAAGGGCCTGAAACCATAGGTACCCGTCTTCAATCGGGAATGAATAGAAAACGATGCAGCTTGTTCGGCACAGCAAGCGCATGAAATCACTGCGCTCCGTTATGGGCCGTGTGCTCAGTACTAATGGAAATGAGTGGTGCTCAAGAAGCGCCCTTACTTCCACCGTATTTCGAGCGAAGGAACAACTGCAGTCCAATTGCTCGAGTTTTTGGGCCAAATGGGCAATCCCTCGCCGGCACTCACAGATCACCAACACCTCAAGCTTGCTGTCGCTCATCAGGTGCTCAATTAGACCTTAGTGAACGGCCAAGAATGACGTTCGTGAGGTGCTCAATATCCGCTGCCCACAGACGATCAAGGTCTGCTTCCGTCCAAATCTCGTACCCCTTGTCTTCGGATCGGCTGCCCTCGGATTCAAGAGACGCCGCAGAGGTCAACGGTAACTGATCCGTAGCGATCAGCAGGCCAATCACTTGGCGTAGTTCATGGAGAGTTGCTGTCCGATCTTCTCGCGTCAGATTCCGCATTTCTTGTCTCATGATCTTTCTCCCTAGAGGGTCCTTCACAGCCTCACGGTACTAGCAGGTGCATTTGAATTGCCACGCTTGGCGAATGCCGATCGGCGGGGGATTCTCGATAACCAGGTACATATAGGGTGTGCGCTGAAGAGACCCGACTGACCGACTGGAGCGTCATTTAGCTGCGGACTAGCAAGTGTCTAGCACAGAGGTTTTGTTGGTATATCGGCGTAGCGTGAAGTTGACTCGGACTACGAACAAGTGGTTCTCGCTGTCCGAGTTGCGCCAGCCCGGTACGCGCCGCCGTTTCGAATTCCGCTCGAACACGGTCGGTGCTGGCGCGCGCTTGGGAATTAATGACGCGACTCTGATCTGTAGAATGAAGAAATTCGGCATCTACGCGGAGAGTACGTTTGACCTGCAATCCGGCTCATAGCTCTTACAGCTTCGACACTTTCGACGCTTTCACCTTTTTCAGCTTCAACATTTTCGACACCGGGCGTTCTTTTCCTGAGAATTCACCGACTTATGGCCGCGCAGGTTTGGTGCGGGCCTTGCCCTATTGCGAGTGCTGACAAAAGCAATGTTGAAGATCTCCATTCTCGACACTCTGAATTACCGCCGGCTGGTGATAGAGGGCAAACTCATCGCCCCATGGGCTGCCGAGTTGATGAACGAGTGGCGGAAGGCGACGGCAGACGTTAATGGTCGTGAGCTCGTGGTGGATGTGAAGGGGCTAACTGCCGTCACAGAGGACGGAGAAAACGTACTTATGGAGCTGATGAAAGAAGGAGCCAGGTTTCGCTCCGGTGTGTTCACCAAGCAGGTCCTGAAACGGCTTGCCCGCAAGATTCGCAGAAATGTTCAGGAGGAAAAGAAATGACCGGGGACGTTCAGTATCCGCCAACTCAACCCACTTTGTTGCGCCGCCGTGCGATTTTGGCGATCTCACTCACTCTATGCTGTGTAGTCCCGGCTGCCGGCCAATATCCCGCCGGAAGCGCTGGGGCGGCCCAGGCGGGCGCACTCTCGGGAAGTGTTCCGAGCGGTCCTCCGAGCAGCGAGGCTTTGCGTCTGACGCTGCGTGACGCGATCGCTCGCGCTCTTCGCTACAACCTGGCAACGATTGAGAGCGGACAAAACGCACAGATCGCGCGCGGTCAGCGACTGCTCGCGCTCAGTAACTTGCTGCCGCAGGTCAGTGTCGGACTTTCAGAGAATGTTGAGCAACTAAGCCTCGCGACTTTCGGGCTACAGCAGATACAGGGCATTCCGAACATCTCAGGGCCGTTCAGCTACACGTCGGTCGACGCCACCGCGAGCCAAACGATCTTCAGCTTCGAATCCATTCAGCGTTTTCGGGCGGCGCGCACTGCCGAACAGGCGGCGCAACTCAGTTACCAGGACGTCCTCGATGCCGTCACGCTCACCGTCGGCAACGCCTATCTACAGGTCACCGAGTCCGATTCGCGCATTCAGGCTCAAGAGGCGCAGGTATGCAACGCGAGGGCTCTTTACGATCAGGCTCTCGATGAAGTACAGGCGGGGACGGCTCCGCGAATCGAAGCGACACGAGCGGAAGTTCAACTGCACACTGAAGAGTACAACCTCAGTGTAGCGCGCAACAATTTTCAACTTACAAAGCTCGCTCTTGGACGCGCCATCGGACTACCGCTCGGACAGCAGTTTGAGCTCGCCGATCAAGTCCCCTATTCAGAAATCAACCCGCCCACCGTCGAAGATGCGCTGAACATCGCTTACAAATCGCGCGGCGACTTTCGCGCAGCTCTTGATTCCGAAAAGTCCGCCACGCAGACGCTTTCGGCTGCGCGGGGTGAGCGATACCCCGCAGTGGGTGTGAATGGCGATTATGGAGACATCGGTCCAACCCTTGGTCACTCACACGGAGATTTTACGTTTCAGGCTGGGATCAGCGTTCCGATCTTCACCGGCGGTCGGATCAAAGGTGAAGTCACACAAGCGGAAGCGGAATTACAGCGGCGCAAGGCCGAAGCCGAAAACGTTCGCGGACAGGTTGACTACGACGTACGGACGGCCTTTCTCAATCTCAATGCGGCCAAGGAACAAGTCGCAGTCGCAAAGCAGAATGTCGACCTAGCGAACGAAACCCTCGCTCGTTCGAAGGACCGCTTCACTTCCGGAGTGACGGATAGCGTCGAGGTGGTTCAAGCCGAACAGTCTCTTGCCAGCGCGAACGATCAGTACATCACCAGTCTGTACGACCACAACCTCGCCAAGCTTTCGCTGGCCCGCGCTCTCGGAGTAGCACGCACAAATTACCAACAGTACCTAGGAGGAAAGTAATGCCGAACGAGAATGGCACTCAAACGATCGACGTAGATGAAAAGCAAACAGTCGTACTTGTGGACCACGAAACGCCCGGTTCGCCATCGAAGGAGACGGCAGACAAATACTCAAAACCCTACCGCAAGACAGCCCTCGCGATCTCGGCCGCGATGGTGGTTGCTGTCGCAGGTGGCTATTTCGCGTGGAATGCGTTCCGCTACGAAGACACCGATGATGCGCAAGTCGACGGCCACGTTATGCAGCTGAGCACGCGAATTGACGGACAAATCAAAGACGTATACGTCGTTGAGGGGCAGCTCGTTCATGCCGGCGACGTACTGGTAACCCTCGATCCTCAGGACTACAAGATCGCGGAGGCGCAGGCCCAAGCGAATCTGGCCGATGCGGAAGCTACAGCAGCGAGTTCCCACTGGAAGGTGCCGATTACTTCCGTAACAGTTCAGAGTAATTTAGATTCGGCGAAAACCGCGGTGCTCAACTCAGAGGCTGCAGTTAGAGCGTCTGAACAGAACTACGAATCCGCCAAAGCCGCCCTCGTCCAGGCTCAGGCCAACGCTGCAAAGAGCGATGCAGACCTGCAGCGTGCCACGCAACTCATCGCGAAAGAGGACATCTCTCACCTGCAATACGACCAGGCGGTTGCCACCGCAACAGCAAATCGAGCCGCAGTTGCGTCGGAACAGGCCGGAGTGCACGCGGCCGAAGAAGCCGTGCAGCAAGCTCAAGGGAAACTCCTGCAAGCCCGAAATGATTTGCAGACTGCGGAGACCGCACCTCAGCAGATCTCCCTGACCCGCGCCAACGCACAGGCAGCCGATGCCCAGGCATTGCAACGAAGAGCTCAGCTTGCACAAGCCGAGATGAACGTCAGCTATACGGTGATCCTGTCTCCTGTGACGGGAATTGTCGGCAAGAGAAGCGTCGAACTGGGCCAGAACGTGACGATCGGACAGGAACTCGTGGACGTTGTGCCTCTGGACGATGTTTGGGTCACCGCCAATTTCAAAGAGACGCAGCTCGCCCATATGCGCCCCGGTCAACGCGTCGAGATCAAGGTAGATGCATACGGCAGCAGGTGGGAAGGTCGCGTCTCCAATCTGGGTGGTGGCACCGGCTCGATATTCAGCTTATTACCTCCCGAAAATGCCACAGGTAACTACGTGAAAGTCGTGCAGCGTGTGCCCGTTCGAATCGATTTCGATCGCCTCGCAGGACAGGAGTTCAATGCAGAAGGCCTACTTAAGCCGGGGCTGTCGGTCGAGCCCGAAGTGAGGGTGCGATGAGCACCGCAGCCACTGTCACAGCTGAACAGGCAGGCTCGTCGCCTAACGTAAATCCGTGGCTCATTGGCGTCGTGGTCTCGATGGCTGCCTTCATGGAAGTGCTCGATACCAGCATTGCCAACGTGGCCCTTCCGCACATCGCGGGCAATCTGGGCGCGAGCAATGACGAGAGTACGTGGGTGCTGACAAGCTACCTGGTGTCAAACGCCGTTGTGCTTCCGATCAGCGGCTTCCTCGTTGGCTGGTTCGGACGCAAGCGTTTCTTTATGACCTGCATCGCCTTTTTTACGGCCAGCTCGTTC
>Ga0210394_10004411_pt1 | contig 16483 bp, 7 predicted proteins | sample IncBWC12MmetaG_FD_160121 | JGI IMG/M metagenome (GOLD analysis project Ga0210394, IMG submission 160121) | Forest soil microbial communities from Barre Woods Harvard Forest LTER site, Petersham, Massachusetts, United States - Inc-BW-C-12-M | ecosystem: Environmental > Terrestrial > Soil >... | reverse complement strand
CACGAACGTGAGCAACGCCTATGGGCGCGTTGAAGAGACCTACACGCTCACCGCGACGGCGACCACCAGTGCCCCTCCCAGTGGCGCCATCGTTGTAGACGGCACACAAATCACGACATCCTCCTCGTCATCGAGCAGCACCACCGTTCTCGATCCGCCACCGATCACGCTGCCCCTCGACAATTCCGTTCCCTTCCAGGAGTTCTCGACCGACGACTCCACTCTCGTTTGGTGGCTCCCGCTCGGCCGCGTGATGTGGGACCAATATAACCAGGTCTTCCTGCAAATCGTTCCCGGCGATCCCGTCAACTCCGCGATCTCCGCCGCTTATGGCCGCGAATATGTGGGCAATGTGTCGGCCGAGACCTATGCGCCCGCGGGCATGTATGCCATCGTCGATCGCAACTCGCCGTATCCCCCGCAGGCGAGCACGTCTGATCCTAACCTGGGCGGCGTTCAGGCCGAAGTGGCCGGATCATTGCAAGTGGATTTTCTCCTCAATGCCGAAATGAGTGCGGTCATAGGCGGCGCCTATGATCCGAATGCGATGAAGTCGCTGAGCCCGCTGACTATCGTCGCCACCTCCGCCACGACCGACCAGCAGCTGATCCAGTTTTTGGACTACTCCAACAACGAGACGTGGTACATCAACCAGGAATTCGACGGCAAAACCCTGGGCCTCAATATCGGCGAAGTAACCATCGTCAACAACAGCCCCAAGAACGTCGACAACCGCATCTTCATCCAGCCCACGCAAACCAATTCATCCTTGCCCAGCTTGCAGAATGTCGGCATTGGCAGCAGCACGCCGCGCAATCCGCTCGCCATCCGCGGCCAGGGCGCCTGGTGGGAGCTGTTGAGTTTCGAAGACAACACCGGCATCACCAAGTGGCACATGAACCACAATCCGCAGGGCAAGGATGCGGCAGGCAATCCCTACAAGCCGGGATTGAACTTCTGCGAAACCGGACAGGCGGATTTTCGGCTCTTCCTGCAGACCGGCGGCAACGTCGGTATCGGCACTCCCACCCCCGTCGCACCGCTCGATGTTCAGCTCGGTCCCATTCACGTCGGCCAGACCACCAACCCCACGCTCACCGCACAGGGCGCATATCTGGGGTGGAATCTATCGGGCGGAACCGGCGAAACCGACTTCATCAACAATCAGGGGTTGGGCGGCGGCGGTTTCGCATTCATCAATACTCCAAATTCCGGCTCCCCGCCAGCTACGCTGTTGACCATCACCGGCGCCGGCAACGTCGGTATCGGAACCACCTCTCCGCAGCAAAACTTCAGCGTCAACGTGGGCCTTAACATCGACCAGGAAAACACCAACCCCGGCGGCAAGCTTCCGACTTCCGGAGCTAACAAGGCTCTTACATTTGGCTCAACAAGCGGTGAAGGCATCGGCTCATGCCGTGTCCCCGGCGGCGTCAACACATACGGCCTCGATTTCTATACGGCCTTCCTCTCGCGCATGAACATCGACAATACCGGCGCCGTAACTATTGGCGCCGAGCCTTCCGCTCCCTTATCTCCCGCGCCCGGCCCCGGCACTCTCACCATCAACGGCATTCGCACCAACCTTATCGGCGTCGATGCCGCCGGCATGCATTGGATTATGGCCGGCGGCACGGTCGAAGGCGTGCACAACGCCATTGGATGCAATCCGTCGACCAAGCAGCTCTTCCTTGGCAACGGCACCACTCCTTGGGAAGTAACCGTCTTCGGCAACGTGAACGGCACCAAAGTAGGCTACGTTGCTGATCGCTTCATCAATCGCGATGGCGTAGCACTCGAGCGCGGCGACGTCGTCGTCCTCCACTCCACGCCATCGTCTCAATACTACGGCGCGAACGCCCGCGTTCCTCTCGTCGAAGTACAGTTGACTGAGGCGGCCATGGACACGCGCGTCTGTGGCATCGTCGACGAGCCGTCGCTCGCGGATGTCAAGATCGGCGACCTGGACCGCGCCAAGCTCGGCGACGTGCAGGTCGGCCTTATGGTCACGCTCGGCGCATACGCCTTCTGCAAGGTCGATGCCGATATCGCCCCCATTGTTCCGGGCGATCTGCTCATCACCAGCACCACGCCCGGGTACGCGCAAAAACTCTCTCCCGGTGTGCTCGTCCGGCCCGGCGCCATCATCGGCAAAGCGCTCGGAGCGTTGAAGAGAGGCAAAGGCTTGATCCCCGTGCTGTTCTCGCACCAATGAATGCAATTTCACCCGCGCCGAAACACTCGCACTGAAGGAGCAACGATGAATGACCGGCTGATCCAATTGAAGAAGGAACTCGAGAAAGGCCAGCAGCAGATGGCGCTCCTCGATCAGCGCCGCCAGGAGATGCGCGACACCATCCTGCGCATCAGCGGCGCAATCCAGGTGCTCGAAGAACTGCAGGCACAGTCCGCGCAGGCGGAGCGCGATCGGGAAGGTGCGTCCGCCGCCGCATGAGCGGCGCAGCCTCAATTGAGGAGACCCGGCTTACGATGGGCCGGTGGCAAAACACGTACGTCGTCGACAGCGGAATCCTCGCGCGTCACGCCGGAATTCGCGATGTGTTCGATCGCATCGACCGCTGCGTCGCCGAAGGTTTGCCCACTCGCTGCGCGCAATCGCTTTTCCATACCCGAGGCCCTGCGAGCCCCGCGGTGTGGCGAATTCGCAAGCTCGACCTGAGCTTCATGGTGGACGTGTCGGCGCCCGGCGCCGGCGATGTCACGGAATCACTGAGCCACCGGCTGGTCGACGGCATTTTTCAAATCACCGAACGCGGTGTTGAAAGCGAAGGCGTGTTGTGCTTCCCCGATCGCGCCGCGTATCTCGCCCAATTTGTGCTCGATTTGGCCGCCGGCCGCGCGATGAGCAAGTGGTATTACGAAGAGTTTCAGTCGCTCGACCAACTCGCGACGGGCCGCGCAATGGTCGAGGCCCTCACCTCCGATCCTGAGGTTGGCGTCGAGACTCTGCTGCATCTGGCGCGCTCTCGTAATCTCGAGAAAATCCTGTCCGTCTTGACAGACAACGATGCGCGCATGATCTGCGAAGCATGCTTCGCGAGTCTCCTTCAATGCCAATCAAATCGCAGCTCGTCGCTGGCGGATGAAGCCGAACTGCGCCGGCTCGACTCGAACTTCGAACGCTCCGGCACTTCATCGGAGTTGTCGCAATGGTCCGGCAGGCTCCTGGAAACCTGGAGCGAGGAGCCGATGCGCGCAACCGGCCTATCGCCCGCGGACGATCACGACGCATTGCGATGGATCGCGAAAACCGCCTTGCGGTTTTCCGGCGCGGCGCGCGACTCAGCGGCACTCGCCGCGCTGAATGGCTTGCTGGCATTGCGGCGTGTGCTCGCGGCCATTCCTTCTCCGCTCATCGCCGATCGGCTGGTGCGCAACTTCACGCAAGGAAAGATGAGCCTGGACGAAGCAATCGTCGCTGCGCGAAGCGAAGGCCCGGCTTCTCCCGAAGTCGCGCTGCGCTTTCTCGATCGAATTGCGCGCAGCGATCCCGATTGGGCCGCGCAAGCCGCGGCTGTGCTACTGCGCGAGAAACGGCCGGTCGCCGCCGTGTGCGAAGGCGAGTCCATGATCACTCTCTGCGGCGGAGCTTTTCTCATCGCTCCCGCTCTCCACGATTTACATTTGAAGGAGATTTCCGAAGCGGCCGCCGGCAACGGAGAACAAAGCCCGGGGAAAGCGGCATTTTTCCGCTACCTGGTTTTGGCCAGATGTCTCGGCAGGCCGCTGGCGTTGCAAGCCTGGTCCGATCCCGCCTTGCAGCTCCTCTCCGGCTGCGGTCGTGCTAGCCCGCAGCAAGAGGATGCCTTCCCGCCAACGAATCTCGCTCGCGCTTATACCGTTTTTGCCGAACGTCTAATTGCGCAATCGCCTTGCGAGGGTCTCTGTCTTGTGGCGGAAACGATCGATGTACCGGAACGCGAAAGCGAAATTCTGCTGTTGCGCGACGGCGCCCGCAACGCGTGGATATATGCGTGTCCCTGGCCGCATGATTTTGCAAATCATGAATCCACGTTGCTTTCGGCAATCGAGTTCGTTCATCGCCTGACTGGTAATATGCCTCACATATTGTTGCGGAGCTCTTTGGCCACGTTAGCCGACTCGCGCGCGCTGCAAAAACGCACGATCAGTCTCGTCCCGCTCGACAGCAACGAGATCGGCGGAGAAGTTGCCGCAGCTTTATCGCAGGCCGGCTGCGCTCCCGATTCCACGCCGCCGGAAAAAATCGCGCGCCTGCTCGCGCCCGCGGACCTTGAGTTTGCCTGCTTTTCCGCGGCAATTGCCTGGGAGCAGTTCGACCCCGCTCTCGATCTCTTGACCGCGTTGATCTCGCGCGCGGCCTTCAGGGCCTTTGCCTGCCGCCTGATGGGCTTTCAATCGTCAAGCCCGGAGCATATCTATCGCAACTTTCTCGAGGGCGTCGCCACCGTGCGCAATCGTTCGGAGCGAATCGAAGTCGATCTTCCGCGCTGCCCACTCTCGCTCGTGCTCCAGCTCGCCGGGCTCGACCGCCAATCCTACACGGTTCCGTGGCTGGAAGGGAGAGAGATATGTCTGCTTCCACCGCGAGAGTGAACGCACTGCCCGCCATGGAGGTCAAGCCATTCGCCAGCGGATCCGAGCACCTGCTGGCCGAGCTCGAGCGCCTGCGATGCGTCGTGCACGCCGAGGTGCTTCGCTTGCGCGCCGCGAACCTGCTCACTGAAAATCAGTTTCGGGGCCTCTACGTCTCCGACGAGCAGATCGATGCAATTCTCAACGCCGTTCCTGCGCAAACCGCCGCCTCGAATACCGCGGACTCTGCCCGGCGCGAAATACGCGCGCTTGAATTGCTGGCGGCCACGCTGGAAAAGACCATTGCGGCGCAGTGCGCGGCGAGCGCCGCGGCCGGCATCGCGCTGCCGCTGAAACGCTTGGCGACCCTTTACTCGCTCAGCGCGTTCGAACGCGATGCGTTGCTGCTCAGCCTTGCGCCGGAGATCGACTCAACCTTTGAAACACTCTACTCCTATGCGCAAAACGACGTCACGCGCAAGCGCCCCACCGTCGGCCTCATTCTGCGCCTGCTCGCAGTCACTGCACAAGAACGTCTCGATCTGCGCGCAATGTTCACCGCCGCCGGCCGGTTGCTGGAAATCCCGCTCGTTCGCTTTTCCGACGAAGCGCAGGATCGCGAAGCCGCGCTCCTGTCGCGTGCTGTCCGTCCCGAAGAACGCATCGTCGACTTCCTGCTGGGCTCTCCCGAGCTTGACGGCCGCATCCGTGGCTTTACCCACTGCGTTGAGCCCGTGCGCCCGCTTGCGATGCTTCATTTTCCCGGCGAGCTCGCCGAAGCGCTGCAGCGCGCCGCGCACGCCCTTCGATCGAATGGAGGCATACTCTTCTTTCACGGGCCCCCCGGCGCCGGCAAGCGCGCCGGGGCCGAAGCCCTCAGTGGCGAAGCCGGACGCAAGCTGATCGTCGCCGACATCGGCCAGGCGCAGGCCGCGGGCGCGCCGCCCGCGGCAACGCTGGCGCTCCTCCGCCGCGAAGCCCGTCTATGCGAAGCGAATCTGCTGCTCGCTCATGCCGGATCGTGGCTCGCCGAAGACGACGCGCATCGTCAACAGCGAATCTCTCTGTGTCAATCGCTCTCCCATTCGATTGCCGGCTCGGATTCCGTCCTTTTTGTCGCCAGCGAATCGCCCTGGCCAGTCGTGGAGAGCGCACTCTCCTGCGCGTGGTCGACCTTCGAGTTTCCTACTCCCGGCTTCCTCGATCGAAAGCAGCTTTGGCTGGAGGGATTCGACGCGATCGCTGCGACCCCTCCGCCGGGAACCGCCGCAGCATTGGCCAATCGCTTCGTCCTCACCGGCGGCCAGATCCTCGGCGCCTGCCGCGCCGCCCGGACTCACGCCGTGCTGTGCGGCCACGATCCCGCCACGCTCACCGCAATCGATTTCGAAGCCGAAGCGCGCGCGCAATCCAACCAGAGCCTGCAGCGGCGCGCGCAAAAAGTCGAGCGTACTTACGACTGGCCGCACCTTGTCCTCCCGCCCCGCACCGTGCGCCAACTGCGAGAAGTCTGCGCCGCCGAAAAATATCGCAGCGTCATCCATGTCGATTGGGGATTCGACCGCCGGCAGATGCAGGGCAAAGGGCTCAACGTTCTCTTCTGCGGACCCAGCGGCACGGGAAAAACCATGTCCGCCGGCATTGTGGCACGCGAGCTCGGATTGGATCTTTACAAGATAGACCTCTCGACCGTGGTCAGCAAGTATATCGGCGAAACCGAAAAGCAGCTCAGCCAGATCTTCCGCGAAGCGCAATCGTCTAATGCCATCCTCTTCTTTGATGAGGCGGACGCCATCTTCGGCAAGCGTTCCGAAGTGAAGGACGCACATGACCGCTACGCCAACATCGAAGTCGCCTACCTCCTGCAAAAGATGGAAGAGTACGAAGGCATTGTCATCCTCGCCACCAACTTTCGCAAGAACATCGATGATGCCTTCACACGCCGCATTCATTACATCGTCGAGTTTCCGTTCCCCGAGCCGGAATATCGCGAGCGCATCTGGCGCAGCATGGTTCCCGCCGACGCACCGCTCGCTGACGATGTCGACTTCGGCTTCCTCGGCCGCCAGTTCGAGCTCGCCGGAGGCAACATCCGTAACGCCGCGCTGGTGGCCGCGTGCTATGCGGCGGAAGACGGCGGACCGATTCGCATGCAACACTGTGTCCTCGCGGTCGCGCGCGAGCTTCAAAAAATGGGTAAGCTGCCTTCCCGTTCCGACTTCCGCGAATACTACGATCTTGCTTGTGAACGCGACTGAAATCCCAATCGAGCCGGCACCGCACATGCAAGCTGCATTCGAAACCGAGAAAGAAAGAGACCGCAAAGGCGGCCGACCCACACACGCGGGTCCTTCGCGGCTCAATCCTGCAGCAATGCATCCCATTGTGTCTCTCCAGCAGCAGGCCGGTAACCTGGCAGTGCAGCAGCTTTTGCGCTCCAACGGCATTCAAGCCAAGCTCGCCATCAGCCAGCCTGCCGATCCCGAAGAGCACGAGGCCGACCGCGTTGCCGACCGCGTCATGCGCGCGCACGCCGGCGCTCCCATCGGCTCGTCCTGTTCCTGCGCTTCGGGCGACGACATGTGCGAGCAATGCCGGCATCAGCAAAGCGCAACCGTCGCGCGCAAGCCCGCAGAAACCGCGCCTCCAGCCATGCCGCACAAAAGCGTCGAACACGTTCTGCGCTCCGCCGGTGAGCCGCTCGACCAGTCCGCCCGCGTCTTCTTCGAGCCGCGCTACAACCACGATTTCAGCCATGTGCGAGTGCATGCCGGACGGGAAGCCGGACAGTCAGCTGAGGCCATCGGTGCACGCGCGTACACCTCAGGCCATCACATCGTCTTCGCCCCTGCCGAGTATCGACCGTCCGGCTCTGACGGACGCCGCCTCATCGCACATGAACTGGCCCACGTCGTGCAACAGTTCTCGCAACCCACATCTCCTATCATTCAGCGCGATCTGGCTACGCCGCCGCCTGCACCACCGGCGAAACTGCAGCCCGATTTGACTCCCGCGCAAATTGCCGAGGCCATCGCTTTCAACAGCGCGCGATTCGACAGACCAAATACAATTACCATTCAAAAGCTCCTGGGCGGGAGCGGAAGCAACCCTGACGGGGTCTGGACCAAGGAGAATATTGAGGCTATCGCCGCCACGCAGGAACAATACGGGCTGTTCAAGGATGGGAAGGTCGGCAACAAGACGCTGCGTTTTCTCGACCGCGAGCAGAGCCTGGAGAAGATGGACACGAGCACGAAGAACTGCCTGGTGTCGTTTGTGTTGATCGGGCCGGATCGCAAGCACTCCGGCCGCAACGATGCGACCCACTGTAATTTCGGCAGCCACGTCCGCATCGAAGCTCAGTTTTCACCCCGGTGCAACTGCGATCAGTTTCAATACCGACAGTTCGTCGGCGGCCATTTGCGCCGGACCCGGGCAGGCGTGGTGACCGACTTGCCGGTTAGAGTGCCGGGCGGAGTTCTCCACGACGCCTTTACCGAAGACACAGATCTCAGCGATCCTACCGCGCCGAATTACGGGCACCGCGACCAGGCGGTCGACCCGATTGTTGAAAACCACTATGTCGACCCCGCCGGCAAGGACGACCAGGCGCACGGCTGCCGATACATCGGAGAAGACGGCCCGGGCACTGCCAGTCTCGACGACTGTCTTCCCGGAGACCGTTACGATCTGGTGACGAACTTTCAGGGTGAGATTCAGCGGAACGGAAGTGCGATTCAGAAGAAAATCTGGACAGGGTTCCACCTCGAGAACTGGACGCCATGAACCGTCCACGTTCGGAGAGAACAATGCGATCCGGTGCGTTCCTACCGGCGCCAGGCTAGGCTATGGAAACCGTACGTGAAATCGCGCGAGCGGCCGACCGCAAAAGGGGTGCACCGGTGCGCACCCCATTGCCCGCGCCTGCACCCGCTCATCCACTGCTCGCTCTGCAACAGCAGGCCGGGAATCAAGCGGTGCAGCAGTTTCTGCGCGCCAACGGCATCCACGCCAAACTCGCCATCAGCCAGCCTGACGATCCCGAAGAACACGAAGCCGACAACATTGCCGATCGCGTGATGCGCGCGCATGCCGGCTCTCCCATCGGCTCGTCCTGCTCCTGCGCCCCGGGCGCTGACATGTGCGAGGGATGCAAGCAGAAGCAAAACGGCATCGTCGCCCGTAAGTCGGCAAGTGCCCGGGCCGTTCAGCCCGTCGTCCGGGACGCAACAGAAAACGAGCATCCTTCATGCGGTAAGAATGGGGATATCGGTTTAAGAGCGTCCGCCTCGCTGTCGTGCGATGACGACCAGCAAAAAACGAACCTTCCGCCCAGCATGTACGGCCGGACCGATTGCAAGTTCCCCGGCGGAGCCGTGCCCACGATCTACACATCGGGATGCAACAAGCCGTGCATAGAACTCCACGAGAACGTTCACGTGAACGACATAAAGCCCTGTTGTACACAGGCAAATGTGGAGTACTTCCTGGCCCCCGACGACGCGGCAAAGCAAAAGATAAAGTCGATATGGTGCGATTGGCAAAAGGCCATCCTGTCGGCAACGGAATGTCATGCCTACAGCGCGAGCAACCCCTGCCTGGACCGGGCAAAGACCGAGAACCACTGCGACAAAGCGACACTGACCCCGGCCGAGCGGGAGTGCTGCGGCGAGATCAACCTCGCGCGTCAGGATGGCGAGGCTGGATCGAGAGGCTGCCCGGCCGTCCTTCCAGAATTCCCTCCGTGCCCATTCGGTCCTAGCGGTCCAAAGCTTATGCGCTCCAGCGGCATCCAGGCCAAGCTCGCCATTAGCCAGCCTGGGGATCCCGAAGAGCATGAGGCCGACCGCGTCGCCGATCGCGTGATGCGCGCACACGCCGGCGCTCCCATCGGCTCGTCCTGCTCCTGCGCCGCGGGCGGCGAAGAGTGCGAAGAATGCAGGCAGAAGCAAGGCGCAACCATCGCCCGAAAGGCCGCAAACGCCGAGCCTCCAGCCGCGCCGCACCGCCCAGTCGAACCGGTTGTGCGTTCTTCAGGCGATCAGCTAGACCCGTCCACGCGCGCATTCTTCGAGCCCCGCTTCGGCCGCGACTTTAGCAACGTGCGCGTCCATACTGACAGCGCCGCCGCGTCCTCGGCACGAGCCATCGACGCTCTGGCCTACACCACATCCAACCATATCGTCTTTCGCCAGGGCCTGTTCGAACCGAACACCGAAGCCGGTCAGCGGCTCATCGCCCATGAGTTGACCCACGTCATTCAACAGGGCAGCGCTTCCCGACCGCAAACGGAAAGCGCTCATCGCCTCGATCGCAAGCCGCAGGGTGCGGCTTCATTCCCTATTCCTGCAATCGCCGAAAAGCCTCAGAGCATTGTTTTGCAGCGATACAAATGCGAGTCCGGCAAGGCTCCCGGAATGTCCTGCACCGACGTTCAAGGCACGGGCCACCCGGCGGGCGTTCATGTTGATCGCTTTGGCGAAAGCGACAGAGCGCTCCTTCCCAGGCACGTTACCGAAATCGCCGCATTCCAGGCGGCATGGGTCGCCGCCGGCTCCAAAGACAAGGTCGAAGTCCATGGCTACGCCAGTTGCGATGGTCCACCCGATCTCAACACCCAGCTTTCCTGCGACCGGGCCGAGAATGTCAAGACGGAACTCGTCCGCCAGCGCGTCACCGGCACGATCGAAACCTTCGCCCACGGCGAAACGGACGAGTTCGGCTCGAGCCTCGATTCCAATCGACAGGTGATCATTACCAGCCTCGCCGCTCCTGTTCCCAAGCCGTGCCCGCCCTGCCCTGAGGATCCCCGCACTGCGGGATGCCCGCCCTGCGCTGCGCCCCCGGCGCCGCCGTCGAAGCCGGTCTTCTTCTGCAACAAGCCCATCACCGGCTCTGTTCTACACCGGCAGGGTCATGCTTTCTTCCGGATCGGCGGCTCTTCGCCTGGCAACCCCACTTTTGAGCTGGAGCACGATGACAGAGGCGACCATTGCGCCTGTGGCTTTCAAGGAATACCGCAGAAGGATTACCAGGAGGACGCCGACTCCACCGACGCGACTTGCATTGCCGCCCCTTCCATCAGCGACTCCTGCCTGGCCGCGAATTGGAACACTTACCCGGTCGGAAAGTATTGCGCGCTCGGACCCAACAGCAACACCTATGCCCGTTTCCTCGCCGAAAAATGCGGCGGCACCGGCGTGCGTCCGCCGGGCAACGTGCAGGGCTTCGATGACTCGCCGCCCAAAGCCGGCACGGCAAACGATACCGTCAGCGTCTTTACTCTGCGGTGCAACGAAATTGATTGCAACGATCAATCCTGTCTGCCGCCCGCGCCTCTCTCTCCCCGCCAGCAGCAGGTCGACTGTGTCAAGGGCCTCGGCCTGTGCGGCATCCCCGGCGGATCTCCGAGCCCGGAGAACATCCGCGACTGGAATAAGGAATGTTCCGGCAAAACGGGTTACGACGGTCCGGACCTCACCACCGAGGAATGCGGCGGCCAAAACGTTCCAGGCGGTTCATCCGCGGTGGAGAAGCCCGATGCCGGCGAGACCGCTACTGCCGTCATGCGCGCGCACACCGGCTCTCCCATCGGCTCGTCCTGTTCCTGTGCCGCCGGCAGCGAAGAGTGCCAGGAGTGCCGGCAGAAGCAAGGCCAAGCCATCGCCCGAAAAGCCGCGAGCCCCCCTCCGCCGGCCGTTCCGCTCATCGGAATCGAACATGCCCTGCGCTCTCCCGGTGAGCCGCTCGACCCGCCCACCCGTGCTTTCTTCGAGCCGCGCTTCGGCCGCGACTTCAGCGCCGTGCGCGTGCACAGCGGACCCGAAGCGCAACAGGCCTCGGCCGGAATCCAGGCCCACGCATTCACGGCCGGCCGCGACATCTTCTTCGCCTCCGGGCAGTACACGCCGCAATCCGAAAGCGGCCGCAGGCTGCTGGCCCACGAGTTGACGCACACAATTCAACTTGAGCCGCGCGGTTTGGGTGCGGGCGTCTCCAATACCTTCGGCAGCGAGCGCGCAACAAGGTCCGCAACTCACGCAGCAGGAATCGCCGTATCGGAGCCCGTTTGCAGCCACGGCGCAGGGCACCCTGCGTTTCAACGGCAGCCGGACAGCGCAACTGCATCCGCCCGCCCAGGCCTCACGCTCAACGATATTCAGCCTGGCTCGGGCGGATATGAAATTCCCGCGCTGCTCGCGCCCTACACCAAGTTGAAGCTCCGCGCCCCGCAGGTGTTCGATTCCTTCGAGCACACGGCATGGCAGCACCAGGTCAGCACGGGAACGTTCGCGCTCGTCGACCTCACCCGGCCCGAGGCCATCGAGAGCCAGGTTCCGGTAAGAACCCTCGTCGAGCCCCAGGTGCCCGCCTCGCTCAGCGGAAGCCTTCGCGAGCGGATGTGGCCCATCGTTTCCGATACTGCTCCGGCCGCCGAAGATGTTGCGCCCGAGATCCTCAACGAGATCGCCAGCCGCTGGTCAACCGGCAACCAGCAACTGCTCGACTCGATGGTTCGAATCAGGCTGGATGAAACCCCAGCCGCGCCCGCCCCCGCGAGCGCGCAAAACCCGGTGCCGCTCAAATCCCGCCCCGTACTGCGGTTCGATATCGATGGAGAACCGATCCGCACCGCAGACGGTTCACTGCCTCTCCTCGATCTCGATCCGCTGGGTTCGAACGATCTCGAATCCATCGTCGCGGCAGTGCAGCACGAGGCCATGATCGTCGCCCAAGCCGGTGACCTTTACCGCGCGTCGCAGCAGGTAGTCGCCACCGAAATCGACTGGTGGGACGGGGCGCGAAGCAACTGGGACAAAGTCTCCCGCGATGAGGTGCAGGCGCACGCGCAGATCTTCAGCTTCGACTTGAACGTAACCCCCGTTCGAACCCCGCTCGGATTGAGCGTTGCTCTCTTCTTGAGTGCATTTCCCGAGTACTCCGACGTGCTCGGCGAAATGGGCGCGCAGGTTCTCGAGCTGCAGCAGCAGGTCAACAAGGATGTCGACGATTTCGAGCAGTACTTCGACGATCCGGTGCGCAGGGGCGAACTTCGCACCTTCAAGCAAGGCAAAGCCGATACCTGGCAACAGGCCCGCGATATGTGGGACGAGAGCGTCGGCGAAGGCGTTGTCGGCTACTCTGTCGCCGGGCTTACAAGCGGCTTGTACTACGCGTTGAACACTCTCTCCGGCGGCTATCTCGAGACTCACGGCAAAGGCGTGGAGGCTTGGGAAGCGGGTCACATCTCCATGGACCAGCTCAATGCTCTTTCTGAAGCGGCCATGTGGCGCGGCCTGGCCGTCGGCGTGGTTACAGTGGCCTTCACCATTGCTACCGCGGGCCTGGCCGGCCCAGCCGCCGGCACCGCTGTTTCGCTCGGACAGAAGGCCCTGACAGCAGGATTGGTCGGCTTTACCTCCACGTTGGGCGCTGAGGTCACGGGCACCGCAATCAGCGCTGGTTATAACTTCCGGGATCCCACCACGCAGGGAATCTGGAAGGAGAGCGTGCACTCGCCCGGCCAGATTCTCGCCGCCAGTGCACTCGGCGGCGCGCTCGGCGCCGCCAGTGTTCCTGCCGGGGTGATCTTCGGCAAAATGGTTTCCACCGTTCGCGGAGCCTTCCGCACCGCGCAAGTCGCGGCTCCCGCGGCCGGGGAAGCCCTCGCCGCCGCTCCCGGCGCTGCTGTTGTCTCGACCGTCGAAGCACCCGCGGTCGCCGGGGGTGATCTCGCAGCGCCCTCGGCAACCGCCGCCGTCGATGAGGCCGGCAGCGCGCTCGTGCCCGCCGCGCCGACGGCGCCGATTCCGAATCTGCGGGTGCCGGGATGGGAAGTGGAACAGCTCGGCGACGGGACATATCGACTCACCCGGCCGGATGTCCCCGGCGAAGTGATTGTCACCGGAGAAGCCATCCGCTATCAGGTTCCCGCCGGCACCGTCGGAGAAGTGCCCATCGCAGAAGAAGCCGCCGCCGGCCAGATTGCCGCCGAGGCTCAGCCGCGCCCCGCGTTGCCGCCTGCCGCCGCCGAAAGCTCGACACGCGTCTGGGTCAATCGGCGAAGCGGTGTCTATCATCTGCCGGACTCGCGCTGGTACGGGGCCACCGCAGCCTCCGAAGGCGAATATATGACCCTCGCCGCAGCCGAACAGGCAGGATTCCGCCGCGCCGGGGTTCGGGCTCCCTCAGGGGTCTATAGCGTCACGCGTCCTCCCGCGGGAGACATACGCGTTGAGATCCAGGCTTGGATACAGCCCTCTCAGCCGCGCCGCGGTTTCGAACGGGAGATGGCGAGTGCAGCCGAATACGGCCTGGAGCATCTCGCTGGGATGGAGCGCGGCCACACGACAGGCGGCGGTATTGGCGCGGAGGCAAGAGAGGCAATCCGTCTGGAAACCAGGTTCGTGAACCTGCAGTTGAAGAATCACGGAGTCGAACGGACAATCCGAGAAACGTTGCCCATGCTGAGCGAGGGCGATCGCCTGCATCTCACCACTGCGACACAAACACATGCCGGCACTCTCCGCCTCAAGATGGTTGAGTACCATCTTGAGATCGTGAGACCGGATCAGACAAGTGTTACCGTTTTCCAGGCGAGTATTGAACAGGGTTTGACAGGAGTCGCGAAGTGGGAGGTCGAACCAGTTGGGCTGATCGCCCGGGACTTGGCTCCCGACTACTCCGCACCTGCCCGTCCAGCCCCGTGAGCAGGCAGTCTCGATGTTGCACGCGCTCATCCTCAAGGAAACGGGAATGCCGGCTAAGACCACTGGCACTATCGAGGATGATTCGGGGACCTTCGGTGGTTTGTCGGAGAGCGATATCTTCCGATGCGCCAGGGTGCATGGAGCCCTGCTTACCGCCGCATCGACTCGTACGAGATCAACCACTACCTCGTTGAGCATTTTGGACGCATTCCGCTGGGGCAACTCGGTACGTTCGAGATTCAAGTCTGGCTCAACAAGCTGGCCACAATGTACTCCCAGTCGCTAGTGCGGCATTGCTACCTGAACATTCGATCCATCACTCGAGGGGAGTGTGCTGCAGGCTCTGAACTCTCGACGTCCGAGATCCTTTCTAACTGGAAACCGACGCACGTCTCCGCAGTTCAATTAATCAACGGAGAGTCGGCGGCGCCAAAGAGAAGGACTGTAAATCTCGCGAGGGGTTTGGACCAAAATGGGCCAAGTGAGATTTTGAAGGAGAGTTTAAGTGCTTGAATCTAATGGTGGACGCGGTAGGAATCGAACCTACAACCTGTCGGTTAAGAGCCGAAGTGGCTCTGCGGAGTGGGCACACTAATCCTGCGTGGTTGTTGATCTCAATTTGACAGGTCAGTTTACCGTGGTTTCAAGCACCTCCGTTCCAAGTTCTTCAATCAATAGTTCAGACCACTCTTGTCCAAGACAGTATTTTCTGTGAATTGAACCGTTGATTTCACTGGACATAGGCATCCTCCCCCGGCGATCGCGTCAGGTTTCTTCGATAAGTCGGGGGGAGGATTTTCTATGTGTTTGGCAATTCTGCTGTCCAAGTTGTAAGTATCTAACTGCCGTGCTTCGTGCTCAGGTGGATGTTTGCGTTCGGGCTGCTGTCCAACTCACGGCTACCAAACCAGGGGCATGGGTAACTGCTCGGCCAGTTGCCTTGCGGCTGGCGGTCCTTCCAGCGGCTTGTTGAGCCACGCCCACAAATCCCTGAAGATGAACAGTTGCTGGCGCAGCAGAGCCGCAAGATTGGACAGCGACCAACCAAAGCTGGACTTCATCTGCAGGTATTTCAAGATCAGCATGGCGATTAGCGCCGTCCAGATTTGAGTCTTGACCGCATTGGCGCTGGTGCCCAGAAACGACTTCACTCTTGCAGTTCCCTTCAGCGCCTTGAAAAAAAGTTCCACGGCCCACCTGTCCTTGTAGATCGCGGCGACCGTCGAAGCCGCCAAGTGCAGAAGGTTTGTGAAGAACACCAGGATTTCCTGCTTGTCGGGGTTCCAGTACTCGATCCGCCGGAACAGGACCGGCGCCTCACCATCCTTGTCCAGAGCGGGCATAGAGACGATCTGGTCGCTTAGCACGTTGCCCTTTTCTGGAACCGCGCACACCTCGACCGTCGTGTAGACCGTGCCGGTCTTCATGCGCGTGACGAAGAATACCCCGTCCCGAGTCAACTGCCCGAACCAACCGTAATCGTTGTAGCCGCGATCAATGGCCAGGATTGTACCCGCCTCCAGGCTCAGGCCTCGTGCCACTTTCAGTTCGCTATATTTGCCATCGGTCACTACCGCAAACGAGGGCAGGTAGCCGTCGTGGTCTAACAACAAATGCAACTTGATCGCGCCCTTCCGCTGCCGATACTTGGCCCAGTCGAACATGGTGGCCGACAACTCGATGATGCTGCCGTCCAGGCTCATCAGCTTGTTCTTGAAACGGAATTTGCGGCGGCTGCGCGTGGCCGTCTCGGTCTGACACTTTTCCAGCAACTGCATGAAGATAGACTCGTAGAGTTCCCAAGGGCGATTGGCGTTGGCATAAGCAAGCGTCGATTTCTTCGGCGCCCTGCTAATGCCAAGATGCTTCAGCGGGGATTCGCATCCGGCCAGCCCAAGGCAAACCTCACGTAGCGAGTTCAAATGCGCCACCTGGCAAAACAGCATGGCCACGAACTGTTCCCAACAGGTGAACCCCTTGGCGTTGAACTCGGCTTGATGTTGCTTGACGACCTGCTCGAACTGTCCGCGTGGAAAAAGTTGTAAAAGCTGCGAGTAGACACTGCATACTGGTGTCATGGCTGATCCTTCCGTCTCGGTCAGTGGCCCTGTCCGGGAGCCCACCTCAGAGTAACGGGGATCAGCCTGCAATCGTACCCCTCAAGCCGCACAACTATCGGTTTATTTTGGACAGCAATG